>CEVK01001465.1_pt1 | contig 17948 bp, 15 predicted proteins | sample 531501 | NCBI WGS metagenome assembly CEVK01 (sample SAMEA2623794, study PRJEB7988) | marine metagenome | biome: marine biome (ENVO:00000447); feature: mesopelagic zone (ENVO:00000213); material: "saline water (ENVO:00002010), including plankton (ENVO:xxxxxxxx)" | depth 740 m | reverse complement strand
ATCCTGGCCAAGAAACTCGTGGGTAGGCCTTGCGTAACAGTATGTGCAGGCATGGCGGCAGCCCCGGTAGGGGTTCAATGTCCACCGGAACGGAAACCGAGGGACATCAATCTTATTGAGTAAGGTCTTACAGTGAATTTCCTGAACGTCGGCTCCAGCCATCTGGCCTCCCTAATGACACAGCGAAGAAACACAATTAAATTAGAACATTAATTCTAATTATAAGTTCAGGGTGTGCTTAAGGCAAGCAGTGACCGTCACACCGGCAAAGTCGAACTACCGCTTGTATGTCGCAGCATCACCGGAGCGATCACAGTTCAGTTTGCGGCTGAGGTGCAGACCCTCCAGGATAAACTCAACCGCTGCAGCGATCGCTTCAGGGCGACCATCGTCCGTCAGCTTCTTGACCGCTTGGGCCAGGCCATCAATATTGTTAACCAGTCCCGGGTAGTCGGCAGCTGGTTTTTCGCTACCGGTCTCAGCCTGGTTACCCAGGTCAAAAGATGTGACCACCGCATCCAGTTCATCGACTTCGAAGTAACCGCCAAAGGTTCGCAGCACCGCACGACGCGTCAAGTCTTCGGTCAGCCGGGACTCACGGCCTTCTTCAAAGGTCTCCAATTCAATCTTGCCGGCGAAAGAAGCAACTATATAAGCAAGATCGCTGACCCTTGGGCAGGCCCACTCCTCATCGTTCCGAATGGCGCGGCGGACGGCGTTGCCCAACATGGTTTCGTAGTTGGAGATAGAAACGCGGACGCTTACCCCAGAGCGCTGGTTGATATCACTACTGAGCCTGGCCTGGGTGGTGATCTCCGCCAGTACCTCTTTCATATAATCTGGTATCAGTAGCTTGTCCTCTTCTGGGAACCTGGTCCGCTCCTGGTCCATAATTACGATCTCGTCTCTGGCATCCAGCGGGTAATGAGTGTGAATCTGAGAACCATAGCGGTCTTTGAGAGGGGTCACGATTCGCCCGCGGTTGGTATAGTCCTCGGGGTTAGCTGTCGACACTACGAATACGTCTAGGGGTAGTCGCACCCGGTAACCCTTGATCTGGACGTCTCGTTCTTCCATCAGGTTGAACAAGCCAACCTGGATACGCTCGGCAAGATCGGGAAGCTCATTGATGCAGAAGATGCCCCGGTTGGTGCGGGGCACCAACCCGTAGTGAATCACCAATTCGTCGGACAGGTAATGCCCTTCGGCGACCTTGATGGGATCGATTTCTCCGATAAGATCGGCAATCGATATGTCCGGTGTAGCCAGCTTTTCTGAGTAGCGTTCGTCCCTAGAAATCCACTCCAACGGCGTCTTGTCTCCCAATTCCGACACCTTGTAGCGACAGACCTGACAGATTGGCTCGTACGGGTTGTCGTTGATTTCGCATTCGGCAATCTTGGGAATGACATCGTCCAGAAGGTTGGTCAGACTTCGGATGATACGAGACTTAGCCTGTCCACGCTCGCCCAGCAGGATGATGTCTTGCCCCGCCAGTATGGCGTTTTCCAACTGAGGTATGACCGTCTGTTCGAAACCGATGATGCCGGGGAATACTACCTCCTCGGCCCGAATCTTGGCGATTAGGTTCTTTCTTAGCTCTTCACGGACAGGGAGAACTTCGTAGTTGGTCTTGCGGAGTGCTCCGACGGTCTGGGGACGCTTTGCCCTTGGCATTCTCACCCCTCCAACATCAACGATGGCTTTATCTTTCAGAACAAACAGCCTTCGTTTTCATGATAGTGTTATGGAAACCAGTCAGTTTCAAGTTACCACACCTTGGCCTATAATTTAACGAGACAGAATACTCGCTTAGAGTGTGACCATGTTCCACAGATTGGCATTTCCCTTAATATTTTTCTTGGCTCCCCGCCTGCTCCCTAAAGTGATTCCCTTCGCGCGCCTGGTGTGGCGACTGACGTTCGACAAACGGGTGTCCATCTTTCTGCGGGCACTGATCCCACTGTCCGTGATTTATGTAATCTCCCCCATCGACTTGATAAAAGATCGGCTGCCATACGGAATAGGGCGATTTGATGACCTCATCATCCTGGGCCTGGCGATCCTGTTTCTGACCAAACTAGCGCCACCCCATATCGTGGACGAGCACATGGGCCGAGCACCGGAATCCAACCGTCCTGAAGACAAAAACCCCGATAAAGTCGTTGACGGCTCAAGCAGGCTGATTGACGACGAGTAACGCCCGCCAAGTCGTACCCGCTACCGGAATGGGACTCTACGTCCACGTCCCCTTCTGCAAGACTAAATGCCCTTACTGCGACTTCAACACTTACCAAGGTGTCGAGCACCTGATTGAGCCCTTTCTTCCCGCGCTGACCACCGAGATCCAATGTTGGGGCGAGACTCTGGCCCATCCTGCAGTCAAGTCGATCTTCTTTGGCGGTGGTACTCCCTCATATCTGCCCCAGGGTTACATCGAACACATTCTCGCCTCGATCCAAGATACCTTTTGGTTGGAAAAGGAGGCAGAGATCACCATAGAAGCCAACCCAGGAGATCTAGACGAAGCTGCCTGCGCTGGAATCCTAGCTCAAGGCGTCAACCGACTTAGCATCGGCGTGCAGAGCCTAGACAACAACCTTCTGAACCTGCTGGGCCGACGGCATCAAGCATCTGAAGCCACCCAGGCCTTCAAGACTGCACGACAAGCCGGTTTCGAGAATGTAAACCTGGACTTGATGTATGGACTGCCCAACCAGTCTATGGACCAGTGGAGCCAAACTTTGGATTCCCTGATCGAACTGGCGCCGGAGCACATCTCACTGTATGCCCTGACCATCGAGGAAGGCACCCCCATGCACCGCTGGCTAGAACACGGACAAATACCTGAACCTGACCCTGACCTGGCCGCCGACATGTACCAGTACGCTCGCGAATCACTGGCCACTGCCGGCTACCACCACTACGAGATCTCCAATTGGTCGCTGCCAAGCCGTTCCTGCGAACACAACCTGGTCTACTGGGAGAACGGCCCATACCTTGGAGTGGGACCCGGCGCACACTCCCGCCTCGGCGATTACCGGTTCTGGACCATCCTCTCACCTCGGGAATACAACACCAAGGCCGCAAGTTGGTCAGAAATAAAGACTAAATCAGTATCCGAACTCGTGAACACCGTACTACAGGGTGTTCCCACCCTTGGTGGCTGGGAATATATCAGCCTAGAGACAGCCTGCTCCGAGACCATGTTCCTTGGCCTACGGCTGCTGGACGGACTAGATATATTCGAAGCGTCCGCTAAAACTGGACTAGACCTCGCCAAGAAGTTCGAAACTCCGATCCAGGAGTGCATCGACCTTGGACTTCTCGAGCGCGATGGCAATCGCGTTAAGCTCACCAACTCGTCCTACCTGATCGCCAACCAAGCGTTCACCCGGTTCTTGGAGTAGCAGTCATTGACCGCTATTCGATTTCGGGCCCTGGTGCTATCCTGTACCCATCCCTGTTAGAGGCGTTTCGCAATGTACGTAATAGGCACCGCCGGCCATGTGGATCACGGTAAATCCACTTTGGTCAAAGCGATGACCGACATTGACCCCGACCGTTTTCCGGAGGAGAAAGCCCGGGAGATGACCATTGACCTAGGCTTCGCCTGGATGACCTTGCCAAGCGGTCGGGATGTCAGCATCGTCGACGTGCCTGGCCATGAAAGGTTCATCAAGAACATGCTGGCTGGTGTCGGCGCCATCGACCTCGCCTTACTCGTCGTTGCAGCCGACGAAAGCGTCATGCCCCAGACCAGAGAGCATCTGGCCATCTTGGACATCCTCCAAATAACCCGAGGGCTGGTGGTGATCACCAAAACCGATCTCGTAGACGCCGAGCTGGTGGAGTTGGTCAAAGCTGAAGTGGAAGACACTCTGAAGGGCACCTCTTTCGAGGGCTGCCCAATGGTAGGCGTCTCCTCTTACACCGGCGAAGGCATGGACGAGATGAAAGCCAAAATCGACGACATCCTAAACGAAACAGACTCCCGAAAAGACCTGGGGCGTCCCCGCCTGCCCATAGACCGGTGCTTCACCATCTCTGGTTTCGGTACCGTGGTCACCGGTACTCTCATTGACGGCACTCTGACCGTAGGCCAAGAGATAGAGCTAGCCGGATCAGGACAACGGGCCCGGGTCAGGGGACTCCAGAGCCATAAGACCAAGGTTGATGCTACCGATCCCGGCGTGAGATTGGCAGTCAATCTTTCCGGACTCTCCAAGCACGAAGTCGAACGCGGAGAGATTCTGACCATCCCGGGCTGGCTTAAGCCCACTCGCCGGGTGGACGCCCGCCTGCGCATGGTCAAGAACGCGCCCAATCCTCTGAAACACAACCAGGGGGTTACCTTCCACTTGTTCACAAGCGAGGCTTCGGCCCGTGTCCGCCTGCTTGATGCCGACGGGCTGGTCGCCGGACAAGAAGGGTGGGTCCAGATCCTCTTGGAAGAACCGCTGCCGGTAGTCAAAGGCGACTTCTTCGTGATTCGCTCGTCTGAGGATACCCTAGGAGGTGGACAGATCGTCGACCCTAACCCCAGGCGGCGTTACCGGCGGTTCGACGACGACGTGGTCGAACGTATGATGACCCTGGACCAAGGCACCGGAGAGGACATTATCCTCAGTGTCGCCGAACAATGGGGCCCCTGTAACCTGACCTCTCTATCTCAGCGTACGAACCTATCCCGGGAAGAAGTATTGGAGCGAGTCGCCGAGCTCGCCGAAGACGGCGACCTGATAAGCCTAGGCGATTTCAGCACCGATGCGGACGCCGTCGTATATTCAAGCCAAGGCTGGGCGATTCTCAAGAGTAAAGTCTCCTCGGCTCTGCAGCTTTACCACACCCAGTATCCTCTGCGCCAAGGCGTTCCCACACAAGAGATACGCAGCCGATTGGACATGTCACAGCCTGTCTACCAGAGGGCGCTTACCCGGCTAGTTGCTGAAGGAACGGTTGTTGATGAACGGCAATCGCTGCGCCTGCCCAACCACAGGATAACCTTGACTTCAAATATGGAAGAAGAAGCCTCGGCCTACTTGAATTCGCTACAGGAAGACCCCTATTCTCCTCCAAGCGAAAATAAGGTCAACGCCGAACTGCTCAGCGTCCTCATCGACCAGGGCAAGATCATCCGGGTCGGAGACGGAGTGATCTTCGATGCCGGTGCCTACCGCGAGATGACTGAGCGCATCGTCCAACACCTTAAGGACCAAGGCAATATCACTGTCGCCGAGGCCCGGACCATGTTCAATACCAGCCGCAAATACATCCTCCCGCTGTTGGAGCACATGGACCAGCAGCAGATTACGCGCAGAACTGGTGATGAACGCACACTTAGGTAAAAGGTGAAATATCTTGGGACTGGATATGGGACAGACGGTCCTCCAACTAGACCAACTTACCCAGTCGGTTCTGGGCGATAGTCAGGCCCGCGAAGAACGCCTTACGGCCCTGATAAACGCCGCCTCAAGAGTTGATCGAGAGACCGCAACGGAGAAGACCTGCGACACCAAGCAGCGCCCTTACCTGGCAGCCGAGGTCCTTGAATCCCTGTTGGGTGCCTACCCGCCAGCCGAACCTCCCAACGATTGGGCAGTGGCAGCGGTTGACGGCTCCCACATAGATGTGGACCGACACCTTCCCATTGCCTGCTATCTGCTTAACTTCGGCGGCTGCGTCCTAACCTACGGCAGCTGCCCCGACGCCACCATGTTCAGCCATCCTCACCTAGCCGTGAACCAAGAAGAACTCTATATCTCGAACCCTGTTAACCGAAACCAAGAAGAATCCATAAGCGGGGCAGTGCTTGGCTTGGTCCGTACCATCAAAGAATTGGACACACTGGCTGACACCGTGGAACAATGCCCGACCGACCTGCCTGTGTTAGGGTTAGTGGACGGCTCTCTAGTGATGTGGCCTTTGTCAGGCCAGGCCTATCCTCAATACGTGAAAGACGAAATCATCGGCGGCGGTTTGATTCCAGCGATGCGCCGACTGGAGAAGATGTCCGAAACACGACCGGTGGCTCTGGCTGCTTACGTCTCATATCCACGGAGCGCCGAAACCCTCAACGCCGTACGCTGCTCGCTCTGCCCCAATGACGTCAACACCTGCACACAGTCGTGCAACAACCGCCGCTCAGCCCAGCAACCCTGCAACAACGCAAACGATTTTCTGGACCGCGACCTGTTCGAGCGACTACTTGATCCTGGCTGGCGCTCTCCGATCTACAAGACCAACTCATCGGTATCCAGGGATTCTTACGACGAATCCAACAAAGTTTACTTCTTCTATGTGAACGCAGGAGAGGAGATCGGCCGAGTCGAGGTACCGCAATGGGTAGCCAAAAGCGAGACGCTGCTCTCTTTGACCCACAGCCTGGTCTGGGACCAATGCCGGCGCGGCCAGGGCTACCCCGTGGCAATCTCTGAGTCTCACGAACAGGCAGTGGTCAATACCGGCGACCGCCGTGTCTTCAGGCGAATGCTTATCGACTCGCTGGAACAGCAGGGCCTATCTGGCGCCACATCCCAAAAAGACCGATCCAAACGCTCGCCCTGGGTTTAGCCGAATCAACAAGTCCTCTTTCCGCCTTTCCTCAGCAGTATGGGAAGGCCAAGATTGAGGCCCCACCTCGCATCAACTGACCTTCAGGAGGAACGCCATGATAACTACAAGCCTATGTTCGCTTCTGGACATAGACTTTCCAATAATAAACGCGCCCATGACCGGGACTGCTACTTCCGAACTGGCCACCGCCGTCTCAAAGGCTGGCGCCTTCGGCATGATCGGCGCTACTCTGACCCCTGATCCTTCATGGCTCAAAGAGCAGATACAGGCCGTCAGAGAAAAGACTGACAAGCCTTTTGGTGTCGGGTTCATCTCCTCTGCTACAAGTATGGAGAGGAACATCGATGCTGCCTTGGAGGCCAAAGTAGACGCCATCAGCCATTCGTTCGCCGACCCAACACCATTCATAGAGCAGGCCAAAGGCAGCGGAGTCAAAGTCTTTGCGCAAGTTCAGACGATGGCCGACGCCAAGAAGGCTGTCATTGCCGGCGCAGACGTGATCGTTGCCCAGGGAAACGAGGCTGGCGGCCATACCAGCTACCTCGGAACTATGTCTTTTGTCCGCGCGGTGGTTAAGATTGCCGGGGACATCCCAGTTGTGGCTGCTGGTGGAATCGCAGATGGCCCTGGTCTGGCCAGTGCTCTGATGCTGGGAGCAGAGGGGGCTTGGATCGGCACACGGTTCGTGGCCAGCCTAGAATGGGCCGGTCCGGAGTGGCTTAAAGGCCAGGTGATATTGGCCGACGCTGACGATACGGTTCTAACCAAGGTCTACGACCTAGTCACAGACGCCCCGTTTCCAGTAGATACGGTCGGCGATCGGGTCATTAAAAACTCCTTCACCGACACCTGGCACGGAAGAGAGCAAGAGATGATGGCCCACCAGAACGAATTGAGAGAGGACGTCGCCTCGGCATCCGCCTCAGGCGACGCCACCACTGCTCCAATCCGAGCAGGCACGGCCTCCGGACTGATCAGTTCCATCGAGCCGGCGTCTTACATCCTCAGAGAGATCGTCTCTCGAGCAGAGGACATCCTCAAAAACCGTACTCAGAAACTGTTGAGCGGCTAGATTCATATCAATAGGAGTGAGTAATTTCCACCAAAAAAGAAACCCTGCCTCAAAATTGTCATTCGGAGGAGTGACTAGGCCGACGAATGATCGTAAATCCGATACTCTTACTGATATCTAAGTTCGATCCATTCTCCAGGTCGTTAGTCGGGTTTACCTGACCTTAAGTAATCGGCCAAGTCTTCAACCTGGTCAAACTCCCCTACGGTCTTAAGAAATTCCTCCAATGTCTGAACCTGGCCGCGAAGCTCTTCGAGCTGGTCCCCGATGGGGCTAACCGAGGCGGCACCGGTCGCATAGGATCCGTGAAAGGCGAAGAACGCCTGGTTGATCTTGCGAATGAAAATTCCGTTGTGGGCTATGAATTGCCTCCGCTCTTCCATGTAGGACTCGGCCTCTTCAATCTTGCCCTGACCCAGCAGCGCTTCAGTGGTCAGTCTGGTTTCGCGCATCACCTCGTTAAAGTCGAATGCGCCCGGGCCCTCTAAATCTCGATAAAGCTCGCGAGTCACTATCTCTCCGGTCATCGCGGTGAACGCCCGGTCTCCGATGATCTCACCGCCGATGGAGGCTGCGGTCTCGTTCAGCGTCATCATGTCAGCATTGTCCCAAAAGTGTTGGCCAAGAGGCTGGAAGAAGAACCAATGGTGCAACCATTCGTGGGCTACGATCGCCAGGGCATCAAGTAAATTGCCCGAAGTGGCAATCACACTGGGATAGGTCGCTACTCCTCCTGTGCTCACTATGAGCGCTGATACCCCCTCTTCGCGGAATATAAGGTCTTCCAATTCCTCTCGGGTCTCTCGCGATATTCCGGGTTTGAGAAGTGTGGAACTTATCTGGTCGATACGGTCCCGCGGTGAGATAATCAACACCCCTGGAGACTCAGCGAACACAGTGTCTACCGGTGGGAAGATGACTCCTATCCGCGAAGAGAACCCTTCTTCGACAAGGATGGAACTGATCTCTGACTCGATGGTCTCTTCAACATCCGGCTGCAAATCCATGCGGTGTTGCCGCAGTTCACTGATACGTTGGTTGCTTCCTACGGACTTCGGCCCGCGTTCCAGCTCGCGGATCTCGGCGATCAGATCGAAGAATTCTTGTGCGTAGACAATACGGACTTCCCTAGAATCTACCGAGTTCCAAGGCAAGAGATCTTGAAATTTTCTCACCCATTTGTCTGGGAAATTGTCCACTTCCCAACGAAACAGGTTGTATTTGTGGGGAGCTATAGCGGCGTCAGCATGAGAAAAACTACCACTGCCATGGGCCGCTCCAAGCAGCACAAAGGCGACCATTGAGAACAGAAATAATCGCTTAACTATCTTGAACAGAATGCCAACTGCCTCCGGCTGTGCCGGTTAGGCCAGGACTCGGTAGCGGTAGCTCGACTCCAAAAGATCACCCTCCTCGAACCGGCTGAAACGAAGCGGAGAGATGTTCAAGGTTTCCGGCGCGCCTTCGACTATCAGTTCAGACATGGTCACCCCAATCATCGGCGAGAGCTTGAAACCGTGGCCACTAAACCCGATCGCGCAATAGAGGCCTTCTATCCCTGGGACCGCGTCCAAGATTGGGTGCCAGTCCGGTGTGGTCGTGAACAACCCAGACCATCCGCCCCGGAAATAAGCCTCCGACATGGCTGGTATCCGGCGCGTCAGGCGCTCCAAAGCGTCTGCCATAACGTCCATGTCCACGCCTTCGTTGTAGGTATCCACACCGACTTCCTCATCGTCCCCGAAGCCCATCATAGTCAACGAGTTCCCGTCTGGCCGGAAGGAGAAAGACTGAGCGATGTCACCAACCGTGGGATGCATTGGCAACTCGTCGACGGGCCGGGTGAGGGACGCCACCTGATGACGCACTGGAACCAAAGGCACATCAACTCCGACCTTACCCAGAACTTCCTTGGACCATGGCCCTGCGGCAACCACTGCCACGGGGGTCTCAACTCGGCCTTCCGGAGTCACCACGGCCTTGACGCGTCCGCCTGAAACTTCAATCTCTGTGACAGCGTTTCGGAGCACTATCTCAGCCCCAAGTTCTCTAGCCCGCTTGGCGTAAGACGTTGTAACCATATAAGGATCCGCGTAACCCGAAAGAGGCTCCCAAGCCATGTATTCATCTTCAGATACCGACACCATCGGCGCTATGTCTTCCAGGTCCTTGGCTGTTATCCGCATGGTGTCGATGCCCAATCCGTATTGCATCGCAACGTTATGGGCCAGGCCCGCGCTGTCTTCTTCCTTCACCACCACCAGGTAACCTGTCTCCACAAAGCCAGACTCTCCGCCCACTATTTCGTTGAAGTTAGTGAAGATTCCCAGACTTTCCCAAGCCATGGCAGCGGTTACAGGGTTGGAATAATGCATCCGGCAGATCGCTTGAGACCTTCCGGTAGAGCCCGAGGCAAGCACATCTTTCTCCACTAGCAAGGTGTCGGTCACGCCCAATCGGCCAAGGTTGAACAAGATGCTGGCGCCAACTACGCCTCCGCCTACGATAACTACATCAGCCGTCGATTTCATGGCTCCGTTTTCTCCGAGATACTGCGTCTATTCCCCGATGACTATACAGGCATAGTCGCCGCATGCAAATACTGCACTTTCTTCCGAATCTACGCGTGTCTGTTGACAGCCCATAGAGGCGAGAGTACACTCACTTGCAATGTTAGAGGTGAACGGTACCCCCTGCGCGTCTTGTTGTACTTGTATCTGTTACATAGGGAACAGGTAGCCTTCTGCGTTAACTAAAACACCACTAGGAACCCTTGAACCCACCGCGTTATTGAACGGGTGGGTTTTTTATTTGCCCAGATATTTGGAGGAGAACGAAGTTGAGTAGCAATACCTCGGCCGATCAACCAACCACCCAAGCGGCGACTCCGGAGAGCATCTACGAAAAGAGCTTAGAGCTTTCCAAGAATACCCAAAGCATCATTCCCTTCATGGAAGACGAAATTGTGAGGTTGGAGGAAGAGTCGGCGGCGTTCGTCGCCGGCGAGAGGGAAAATACGGAGTTCACACCCTTCCGTTTGAAGCAAGGTGTTTACGGCCAGCGCCAGGCTGACGTTCAGATGATTCGGGTGAAGATACCCGGCGGTATCATCACCCCGGAACAGATGGACGCCATGGGCGAATTCAGTACCAAATACGCCCCTCTCGGTAAGGGACACATCACCACCCGGGAGAACTTCCAGTTCCACCACGTCCCACTGGACCAGTGCCCTGATGGCTTGAGGCTGCTAGGTTCAGCCGGCCTGAGCACTCGGGAAGCCTGTGGCAACGTGGTCCGGAACGTGGTAGGTTCGCCGACTTCAGGCGTTTGCGCATCTGAAGTCTTCGATCCGACACCTTACCTAGCGGCTTTCGTAAGGTTCGCGGTACGGCACCCATTAACCCAGGCATTCCCCCGCAAATTCAAGAGCGCTTTCACCGGATGCGATGACCACGACCACGTCGCCGCCGCCATCCAAGACCTCACCTACGTTTCTCAGATCAGGGTCGAGAACGGCGTGGAGAAGCGTGGCTTCAAGGTGTTCGTTGCTGGCGGCACATCCATCATGCCCCGGTTGGCCAAACCCCTCTACGAATTCCTTCCCGAGGAAGACTACCTCCGACTGGCCCTTGCGGTGTTCACCGTCTTCAACAACGCCGATATGCTGCGGAAAAACCGCATGATGGCCCGCCTCAAGGTGCTGGTTGACCGTATCGGTCTGGACGAGTTCAAAACACTAGTTGAAGCCGAACTAGAAAAGATAGGCCCGATAGACCCCAAGCCATTGATGAACGTTGACGAGATGATGAAGGAGAATCCCCCAGCGTTATCCTCCAACGGCGCCAACGGAAACGGCGGTGGAGACTACGCCAAATGGCGCAAGACCAACGTCGAAGCCCAGAAGCAGGAAGGCTACTACATCGTCCACGTCAAGCCGGACCGAGGCAACATTTCCGCCAGTCAGTTCCATTCCCTAGCTGACATCATGCGCAAATACACAGGAGGCCGAGCTCGGACCAGCCAAGAACAGAACCTGGCCTTCCGATTCGTACCGGAGCACATGCTCCACGATGTCTGGGGCGAACTAGTCAAGATTGACCTGGCAGAATCTGACGCCCATTCCATCAGCAACGTTGTGTCCTGCCCGGGCACGGACAGCTGCAAACTGGGCATCACCGCCTCTATGGGTCTTGCTGGTGCATTGAAAGATGAGATTCAAAGCTGGAGCGGGCTGCTCGAGGATGAGGGAGTCAATGACATCCGGGTCAAGATGAGCGGCTGCCCCAACGGCTGCGGCCTCCATCACATCGCTAACATCGGCTTCCACGGCGCGGCCACCAAAGGCCCCGACGGAGAGCAGATTCCCGCCTACGAGATGTTTTTGGGCGGAAACTACGGCGACGTCAACGTCCAGGACTCTCGCATCGGTACCAGGATCCCCAGGATCAAGATTCCAGCCAAGTCCGTCCCTGGCGTCCTGAAAGAGGTTGTCTCTTACTACAAGGACAATCGCTCCGATGGCGAAAGGTTCAACCAGTTCTTGGACCGGGTTGGGTTGGAAGAGGTCACTGCAGTAGCCGAAAAAGCTGAGCAAGATGCCGCTGAGGCCACTGCCGGCTCAGACCTGTACATCGACTGGGAACGCACCAACCAATACAAGCTGGAACGGGGTGAAGGCGAGTGCGCGGTTTAATCTGGAAAGAGCGTCATTAATTTGGCTTCCCCGGGAAACCCCTCACTAGCAGGAAAAACCATCGCTTACGTCGAGGCCCGCATGCTCTCTGAGATGGGGGCCTTGATTGAGCGTAATGGCGGAACACCGTTTGCAGCCCCGGTGCTGCAGGAAGTCCATCTCGGCGACACCCCAGAGGTTATACAGCTGGTGAACGACCTCTGCGCCGGAAGAGTGCAGGTGATGGTCTTCCAGACCGGAGTCGGTACCAAAACTTTCTTCGACAGCGTGGCTTCCCAGGATAGAACGGCCGAAATCCTAAAAGCCCTGGAGTCTATCACCGTTATAGCACGCAGCCCCAAACCGGCTGCGGTACTCCGCCGCAACAAAGTTCACATAGATCACATGCCCCCGGAACCGTTCACCTCCAATGACCTCATCGACGCCATCAGTGAACTTGACCTGACCAGTCAAGAAGTGGTGGTCCAGGCCTACGGCGGGCCCAATAAGCTGCTCACGCAGACCCTGGAAGAGCGCGGCGCAACCGTTCGAGAAGTAACCCTCTATAAGTGGGAGTTAGCGGAAGACGTCAAACCAGTGTTGGGTCTAATCAACGCCCTGGAAGGCGGGCAGATCGACGCCTTTGCCTTCACTAGCCAGATCCAAATCGCCAATCTGTTGTCCATAGCATCCCAAGCAGGTAGAGAAGACGCCCTACGCGCCTCCTTAGCTAAGCCGAGTATGGTCATGGCATCAGTAGGTCCAGTCTGCACCAAGCGAATGATCGAGGCAGGGTTGAGGGTGGATGTCGAGCCCGACCACCCTCACATGGGAAATCTGGTCCTCGCGATGGCCAAGCGGCTAAACCCTGATCACGTCGAAACAGACTAAGTTCTAAATAACCACATCAATAAAAAAAGGCGGCCGATGGCCGCCTTTTATCTCTCTTGATTGTTCCACTCCATCCTACCGTAACCATTCTCAGCTCTTTATCCAGCGTTTAAACCTATCCCATAGGGATTCTGGCACATCCTCTATGGACTCTCCACGCCACCTTTTCTCCATTGAGATATTCCTAGGCGTGATGAAAAATAGGAGATAGCCAAATACCAACATCGCCAGCCCAACCCAGACCAAAACCCAAATCTGCAGCAAAGCTGTGACGATGAAGACCAACAAGCCCGTCATCAGAATCTTGCCTGGAGTTACAGTAGGCCAGCGTCCCTTGGCCGAGAAAGAGGGGGCAGGCCGACTCGCTTCTGCCGCCTGGCGCACCGCCCGGGGACGGTCTTCCAGGGGTTTTACCGTCTCTCTGCTGGAACCTTCGGGCGCTACTTCACCCGCGTTCTTAAGAATCTCTTCGATCTCTTGTTGGTACTTGTCTTGCATAGGTGCTGGGTGCCATTGTTTTGGGCTATTTCTTCTTCAAGGGGTGACCCCGGCAGGCCGACCTGCCTACATCCACCACACCAACCACACATGCATTCACACTCAATCAACGCGAAATAATTATACCGCACATATCTGTTAACGGATAGAAAAAGCCAGCCCGATCTAGGCAGGCGGCCTGGCCTGAAACTCAGCCGCTATTCCCTTTGTCAGGAGGTGTATAACGACCGACCTTGCCGGTGACCATGAAAATCACTCTCTCAGCGATATTGGTGGCTCGGTCCGCGATGCGTTCAAGATCATGGGCAACCCACAGAAAATGGGTTGAGGCCTCGATGGCCTTGGGATTCTCGCCCATGTCAAGGAATATCTGATGGCAGACCTCATCATAGAGGGCATCTACTCCATCATCCGAATCCCAGACATCGTTGGCCAGGTCTGTGTCTCTTTCAACCAGCGACTTCAAACTTCCCCTCAGCATGGCAATTCCCTTCTCAGCCATCTGAGGGAGTTGCAGAGGCGCCAGGGCTTCTTCATCGTCGCCTATGATCATGCAGATCTTACCTATGCCTTCGGCATAATCTCCCATCCTCTCCAATTCAACGGCGATGTGGAGCACGGCCAGCAACGTCCTGAGGTCAACTGCCAGAGGCTGCTGGGTGGCTATAAGGTCGATGCATTTCTCCTCCAGCTCAAACCGCTTCTCGTTGATCTCCTCGTCTTCAGTAATCACCTCATAAGCAACAGTCAAGTCTCGACGTTCAAGGGCATCCATGGACTTGAGGATGGCCTTTTCCACCATCTCTCCAAGTCCGACGAGATCGCCCTGAAGCTCCTCAAGGCTCCGATCGAAGTCAGCTCTAACCATAATACCCCTTTGCTTACCCGAACCTTCCGGTGATATAAGCCTCTGTCCGTTCGTCCTTTGGGTTGGTGAATAACTGGCGGCTTTCGCCGAACTCAACCAGGAAGCCGATCCTCGCCTCTTCAACCATCAGAAACGCAGTGTAGTGAGAGACCCGGGCCGCCTGCTGCATGTTATGGGTGACTATGATGATCGAATAATCCTCAGATAGCTCGCGCATGAGTTCTTCTATTGCCAAAGTGGCGATGGGGTCCAAGGCAGAACAGGGCTCGTCCATCAAAATCACCCGGGGCTCCACGGCCAGAGCTCGGGCGATGCAAAGCCGCTGCTGCTGGCCCCCGGAAAGTGACAAAGCGCTCGATTTGAGCCGGTCTTTGACCTCATCCCATAGGGCTGCACGCACCAAGGATCTCTCCACTATCTCATCGATATCACCTTGGAAACCATTGATGCGAGGGCCAAAAGCCACGTTGTCATAGATGGACTTGGGAAACGGATTGGGCCGCTGAAAGACCATACCGATCTCGTATCGAATCTCAGTGGGATCGACGTCGTGCCCGTAGAGGTCTAGGCCGTCGAACAATACCTGTCCTTCCACACGGGCCGAGGGTATGAGGTCGTTCATCCGGTTGAAACACCGCAGGAGTGTGCTCTTACCGCAGCCAGACGGGCCAATGATCGACGTGATGCGATTGCGCGCCACATCGAGGTCCACGTCCGTAACGGCTTTTGTAGAGTCGTAATAGACGCTTAGCCCGCGAGACTGGAGTATGAAATCCTGGTCTTGCAAACTTCTCTCTTATACCTTCAGTTTCGCAACAGACATATCATGGTGCTGGGCCATGATCATTCCCATTTGTTCTGGAAGCGGTTGCGGAGAATCACCGCTCCTGCATTCATCACTAGGAGTATGACCAGAAGCACGATTATACCGGCAGCGGCAACCTCGTGGAATCCTGCCTGGGGCCTGGAGGTCCAATTGAATATCTGGATGGGTAGAACCGTGAACCGGCTGAGAGGGCTGTCAGGTGTAAACGGCACAAAGGTCAGCGCGCCCATGGCGATCAATGGCGCCGTCTCGCCGATGGCCCGGCTTACTGCCAGAATCACCCCCGTCAATATACCAGGGAATGCCTGAGGGATCACCATATGCCATATAACCTGCCACCTGGTTGCGCCTAGAGCGTAGGAGCCTTCCCGGAGCGATGGTGGCACAGAACGGACTGCTTCTCCTGCAGCCACTATCACTATGGGCAGTACCAACAATGCCAGCGTGAAACCGCCAGCGAGCACGCTATTTCCGAGATGTAGGCTGTGCACAAATATCTGCAGGCCCAAGAGTCCATAGACGATGGACGGGACACCAGCCAGGTTCGCTATGTTGATCTTGGCAATCCTGGCGAATCTACTCCGGGCCGCGTATTCCTCGAGATAAAGGGCGGTCGCAACCCCCAAAGTGAATGCAACAGCTCCGGCTATAATGACAACGTATATGCTGCCTAACATCGCTGCCTTGATCCCGGCCTGGTCCGGATGGCGTGACGCAAAACTTGTAAGGAAGCTCCAATCGATCCTGGTTACACCCTGAACTAACAGGTAGACCAGCAGCACCGCTAGCGAGCCGAGCGCGATGACCACTGAAAGCAAGCACAAACCGTGGAAGACGCGGCCTAACCATTTGCGGCGGGCCCTCCTCTGCTGGAACTCGGTCTGAGATATCACGGCCACTACTCGTACTCCTCTCGGAACCGGCTGACCACGTACTGGCTCAACAGGTTCATCACCAGAGTGATGGAGAACAACAGCAAGGCAACAGCGAAGATGGTCTTAAACTCGATCGACCCAGCCGGGGCGTCACCCTGGCTGACCTGAACGATGTACGCCGTCATGGTCTCGATTGGGACAAACGGGTTGAGCGTGAAGTTAGGGTTCTGTCCAGCGGCTATGGTAACGATCATTGTCTCACCGATGGCTCGAGAGGCCGCTAATATGAACGCCGACACGATCCCTGATAGGGCCGCCGGTACCACCACTAGGGTCGAAACCTCAAGCTTGGTGGATCCCAGTGCGTAAGCTCCTTCCCGCAGCGTTCTGGGCACAGACCTCATGGCATCTTCGCTAAGACTGGAAACCATGGGTAGGATCATGATTCCCATAACTATCGAGGCGCTTAGCGCGTTGAAAACTGAAATGTCCGCGGATATCTGCCTGAGGATCGGCGTGACGAACAACAGAGCGAAATACCCATACACCACAGTCGGAATCCCAGCCAGGACTTCCAAGATCGGCTTCACGGGCCGCCTAACTTTTTCAGGGGCGTACTCGCTGAGATATATGGCGCTCAACAAGCCCAACGGCAGTGCAACCAGCATGGCCAACGCCGCTGTCAAAGTTGTACCCGCCACCAACGCCAGAACGCCAAACTGCTTGGATGAGAATAAAGGGGTCCAACGAGTCCCAGTTATGAACTCCCAAAACGAAACTTCTCCGAAGAACTTGACCGCTTCAAATAGTAGGACAGCTATGATTCCGACGGTCACCAGAATCGACAGTATCGTTGACAGGAACAGGACCAGCGCTATCCCCCGCTCTGGAATATGTTTCCTCCAGGCGCCAGGCGCCGCCTGACCCAACGCTGGTCCCACCGAGTTTCTAGCCAATGCCGATAGTGCTCCTAAATTAGGTCTGCGGTCCTACGCTTTCAAATCACCAGTTACTGGTTAGCAGAGAGTATCTCTTCAACGGTACCGTGCTCGGGATTAGCACCACCAAAGATCGTCCCGGTCAGACCGCGTTGGAAACGGTCCAGCACCAAGTCGTGCACCACGTCCGGAAAAGGGACAAAGCCTAGTTCTTTTAGCAAGTCAGCTCTTTCATAACTAACGTAATAGCTGACAAAGTCTTTCACATCCTGCTTAGCCCAGGACTCCTTGCTAACGTAGATGAACAGCGGCCGTGACAGGGGAGAGTAAGTCCCGTTGTTGATGGTCTCGTCAGTAGGATAGACACAGCCGTCGCCAGCATCTACACCTACCATCTTCAGCTTGGCCTGGTTCTCTACGAAGTACGAATAGCCAAAGTAACCCAAGCTGCCTTTGTCACCGGCGATTCCCTGCACCAAGACATTATCCCGTTCACTGGAGGTGAAATCGCCCCGTGAAGCCTGGGATTCACCATTAACCGTCTCTGTGAAGTAATCGAATGTACCTGAGTCCACGCCAGGACCGTAGAGGCGCATATCTTCGTCTGGCCATTCCCGCCGAATTTGGTTCCATCTGTGAATCTTCCCTTCGGCCTCCGGTTGCCACATGGTGTGAAGCTCATCCGTAGTGACACATTCGACGAAATCGTTGTCCCGATTCACTGCAACGGTG
>CEVK01002731.1_pt1 | contig 17949 bp, 14 predicted proteins | sample 531501 | NCBI WGS metagenome assembly CEVK01 (sample SAMEA2623794, study PRJEB7988) | marine metagenome | biome: marine biome (ENVO:00000447); feature: mesopelagic zone (ENVO:00000213); material: "saline water (ENVO:00002010), including plankton (ENVO:xxxxxxxx)" | depth 740 m | reverse complement strand
CCGGACGCCCGCTCTCGCTGAGTTTCAAGTTTCACGTTCATGCGGTTGTCGGTCATACGGCCCAGAAGCGCGTTGGTCTCATCCTCTAACCTCGGCACCACAGTCTCGATGAGCATGGCCTGGACTCCCTGACGGCCAAACGCGGTAGATAACTCCTGGTAGATGGATTGCTCGTCCTGCAGGGCGTTCAACCGCGCCGACTCCACCCTCATCTCATCTACCAGAGACTCTTGACGCTCCACTTGGTTCCTAAGATAGCCTTGCCTCTCTATCGAGTGCTGAATCTTTACGCCAAGTTCCCGTTCTCGTTGTTCCGTTAAGGTGAATTCGCTCTCTAGCGTAGCCAGACCTGCCAGAGCCTGCTTGGCCTCGATTATTCGGGACTGAAGTTGCTCGATCTCTTCTTTGCGTCGCTTGGCCATGGCAGCATTTTGTTCTGCCGCCTCCTTGGCGCCAGGAAGGCTGTCCTCTGCCTGTTCAAGCAACCGTACCTGCTGCGCAAATTCTTCTAACTCGACAGTCTCTTGGAAGGTGCGCTGGCGAGCAGCGGCGTCGTATTCCAGTTCTTGTATCTGGGTTTCCAATCTCTTGAGTTGGGCAGATTCATCGGTAGCGAAAGACCCGTCTGCAAGGGTAGTGCGCATGGCTTCTAGTCTGGTGGCCGCCTCAGCGAGGTCTGATTGAGCTTGTTGGGCTTCCTGCATCTGCTGTTCCAATTGCTGCAAGCTAAGCTGACGCTTGGTCTGGGCTTGGGACAAAGCCTGCTCTTGCTGGGACAAACTGATTTCCAACTCCAAGGTTTGCGTTTGAAGTGATTTTGCCTGAGCTGATGTTGTCCGATACTCTTCTCGTTTTGCTTCTATATCGGCAGTGAATGTGTCGACAAGGCGCTGGCAACCGTCTGCGCTGAGCGGCGTCTGGCACAGCGGGCAGACCGCCTCCAGGCCATTGGCGCCGTCCAACAACTCTTTCTTGGCAGCTAGGTCCTTCCCCTCGGTGGCGGAACGTTCTAGGGCGCTTTTCAGCTGCCCGGTCTGAACAGCCATGCCATTCAATCTATCCCGTTCAGCCAACAAGGTTTCACCCCGTTCTTCCAGAGCCCGCCCTTCGGCCTGCAACTTTTGCTGGCTTATTTGAATCTGTTCCAGACCTTGGGCTTTGGGCGTAATCCTTGTCTCTATCTCAGTGGCCAGTTGTTGGAGCTGTGATTCCAGCACGGTCCGTTTGACATCAACCGTAGCCGAAGCAGTAGCCCGCTGGCGTTCCAAGTTTTCGAAGTTGCGCCCTGCTGCTTCAAGCCTGGAGAATGCAGCTCGGGCCTTGGCAAGTTGAGCCGCACCTTGGCGTATGGCCGGCGCCGTTTCTAGCAGCTTCTCGCTGGAGAGCACCTGTTGTTGTGCGGTCCGGTGAGCGGACTCGAATTGCTCCAGCTCTTGGGCCAGGGCTACAAGCCGTTGGGCCAACTCCGCTTGGCTTGCCTGTTGTCGTCGCAGTTCCATCACCTGGTCTCGCAGGGTCGTAGTTTTCCCCTGCTGATCGGCCAAGTCTTTGTTCAAGGCGACTAGTCCCACCTCCAATTGAGAGAGTTCAGCCGATGGCTCCACCAATTGCCCAAGTTCCCGACGCAGTCGTTCAACGGTGCTTTCGGCGATCTTAGCGGTGTTCTCAGCCCAACTGTTTCGTTCTCGGGCCCGGGCTTGAAGCCGGTCGTAGGCCTCCAGACCTAATATCTTGCTGAGCACAGCTTTGCGCTCAGCAGGCGTCTTATTGGTGAACTCGTCAGCGCGCCCTTGTACCAAGAACGCTGAGTTCACAAAGGTGTCGTAGTCCATGCCAATGGTCTGGTCGATGCGGGTTTGGGTCTCGCGGATCATATCGCCGGTCATCGGCCTTGGAGCTTCACCTTCCAGAACCATCAATTGCAGGTCGGATACACCGCCCCTACGCCGCTTACCGCCCCGAGCATGGCTGCGGATGACGCGGTAGTTTTGGTCTCGGGATGCGAAGTCCAACTCCACCCGGCACTCATCAGCGCCATAGGAGATCATCTCGTCTTGAACCTTTCCCCTGGCCTTGCCCCATAGCGCCCAGGTGATGCTGTCCAGCAGGGCGGACTTACCGTGTCCGTTGGCGCCGCACAAGCAGGCAACGTGGACTCCGGCGAAGTCCAGCGTCTCAACGTTCTCCCGATAACACAAGAAGTTACTGAGAGTAAGCCTGAGGGGTATCATTAAGAGGGCCTCAGATGGGCCCGATATTTCACCGGAAAAACCGGAGGAAAACCGCCCACTACAACCTCCACCACTCCAAAAAGGTGCTCTCGATTTCACGTTATGTCGACCGAAGACCAGTTAATTTTAGCATAGCGTAATGGGCCTTTTGATGGGCCTAACAAATCCGATGTTCAACCAGAGCAAGACGCTTGGCAGTCTGTTCCGCCAGAGTAAATCACCTCTGTTTGTCTTGACCCTGTAACACAGCCGAGCCTACAATCGGTGATAACCCACCCGAAATCTAGCCAGAGCAGATATGTTTGAGAACCTGACCGATCGATTGACTGGGATCCTGAATAAGCTGACCAGCAAGGGACGCCTGACCGAAAGCGATGTTGACGAAGCCCTTGCCCTAGTCCGCCGATCCCTGTTGGAAGCCGACGTAAATTTCCGGGTCGCACGGGATTTCGTAGCCGCAGTGAAAGAGCGGGCTATCGGCTCAGACGTTCTAGAAAGCCTCTCCCCTGGTCAGCAGGTCGTGAAGATCGTCCAAGATGAGCTGACCCAACTGCTCAGCGGTGGCGACAACTCCCTGACTCTTTCAAGCCAACCGGTCACGGCTATCATGCTGGTGGGACTGCAGGGATCAGGTAAAACGACCACTGCCGCCAAGCTGGCGCTCCACCTGCGCCGAGAAAGTCACAAGTCTCTACTGATAGCCGCTGACCTGCGCCGCCCTGCCGCCATCCAGCAACTGGAGACTCTAGGCAAGCAGTTAGATATCTCGGTCTATTCAGAAGACCCAGAGTCTTCCACGGTAGTCCAGGTTGCCAAGAACGGCCTTGAAAAGGCTCGCCAACTTGGAGTCAACTGGGCCATCATCGACACCGGCGGCCGGATCCAGATAGACGAAGATCTGATGCAGGAACTGGACGACGTTAAAAAAGCTATCAATCCCCAGGAAGTGATTCTGGTAGTGGACGCCATGACCGGTCAGGAAGCGGTCAACGCCGCCGAAGGGTTCCACGAGCGTGTGAATCTCACTGGCCTAATCATGTCGAAGATGGATGGTGATGCCCGTGGGGGCGCGGCACTGTCTATCACCCGAGTGACCGGCGTGCCCATCAAATTCCTGGGAGTTGGTGAGAGACCCGACGGCTTGGAAGCCTACCACCCAGATCGACTGGCCTCCCGAATCCTTGCCATGGGAGACATTCTGACCCTTATCGAGAAGGCTCAGGAAGCGGTAGACGATAAGCAGGCCGAGGAAATGGAGCGCAAGTTCCGCCAGGCCAGTTTCGACCTTGAGGACTTTTTAACCCAGATTCAGAGCGTGAAAAAGATGGGCTCGCTATCTTCCGTGATGGAAATGATTCCGGGTATGGGGCAACTCAGCAAGAAGATGCCAATGGGAGACCTGGACGACGGGCGTGTCGAGCGCATAGAAGCCATAATCCGGTCAATGACTCCCCAAGAACGCCAAAGGCCTGAGATCCTAAATGGGAGCCGCCGCCGGCGTATCTCCAAGGGCAGCGGCACCACTCCTGCAGACGTGAACCAACTGCTGAACCAGTTCAAACAGACTCAGAAGATGATGAAGCAGATGTCCAAGTCCCGTAACCCCATGCAGTTGATGAAGATGCTGAAAGGCTAACTACGGCAGCAGTGCTGAACGTTCGGCGGCAACGTCTGGATTTGAGCATCTTACATTCATATAATCTCCATCGCTGTGTTTTCAAGGCCCGTTTGCTTTGAACTAACAGACCGTAAAACGCTAAAAAATCTCCCCTAAATATAGACCATTTAGGGGAGATTTTTTCATCACCAAAATATGTCCGAAAGGCCAAAAGGAAATGAACGCAACCTTAGGAAGGATAGTTTCGATATTAGCTGTAATGGTTTTGCTGCTAACCATGACTGCCTGTGACGGTGGAGGTGATGCTGATGCTGATATGCTCCTTCGAGGCAGTATTCCTCCCACAGATATTGAATTGAAATCTGAGCTGCAAGAGGAACTGTTTGCGCTCGCAAATAATAGAGATGGATGGTTCTTGGCCAGTGATATGACTACCGAAGCGTTGGAGGGATTATATGATAGCTGGTCGTTAATTTGCCGGAGCGAGACTTCCCTGGCTGACTATAAGGGATTGGTCTTTGAGGTTGTAAGGCCTTGGTTTCTGGAGACGATTACGATGGATTTAAAAGATGCCCAAGAAGCCGACCGCTATTACAAATTGAAAAGTTGGAATTCTCCCTGGGCTTACGTCGAACAAACATGGAAGATTGGCAACAAGATAGTATGGGGCCCTGAACTGCAGTTGTTCCTAATAGAATCAGGCGCGTGGCGTTATCACGACTGTTAAGTCAGCCACAACATCAGGGGGTACGGCCCAACAATTCTGGGCGGTACATGCCACTCCCTCACTTTAATGCCAACTCAGTGCCAGAGGGCCGGAGGTTCTCATATGGTCGATACACAACCGGTTCTATGATCGTGGCTAACTCACGGAATCATGTCCGATTCCCTTCATCGACGTATGACGTGGCGCCCACGCTGGATATTTTTATCTGCTGGCGGTATACCTCACCGCCCAGGTCGGCTTCTGATTGGTGGGATTCTGTGCGCCAGTCCGGGCCATCAGCTCCTGGCCCATCGGACAGCGCTTCCTCGAGAACCCTTCCGTGCATAGCTGTCTCGCCTGATATGCCTAGAATCCTGAGGATGGTTGGAGCCAGATCCAAATTACCTGACGGAACTTGCGATCTGATATTAGATTTGAACCCGGGGCCGGCGGCGAACAAGATATTATTCATCTCATGACGGCTCATGGATCCATGCTGGCCCATACCTGGCTCGCCATAGGTCGCATACGCCGTGCCGGGATACCCTGCTTCATTGGCTGATGAATCCCAGGCGAACGAGACAGTGAGCTCGGGCGCCCGCGGGCCCTGGTTACCCACCAATGAAGCCGGTAGAGTCCCAGCGATACCTCCCACAGCATCCGAAGCGGTAACTGTGCCACACCAAGGCTGTCCCATGAGCCAAGAAGCCAATCGCCGGGCCGTTTCTAAGTCCCCTGGCGGTGTGTATAAGAGAGCCGCGCCACCGTTTTGGGCAACTATCACCCCACCTGCCTCTCCTCCAGGCCGAAACCCGGCATCTCTCATCAAAGCTTCAACATCAACATTCCCAGTTATGGTCGAGTAGCCGTGGTCTGAAGCAACTATGACGTCCGTTTCATCAGTGCGGCCTGTTTCCTGCAACCAACGAAGCACATCCCCGAACTGCCCGTCTGCTTCCTTGATCGCAGTGTCGGATAGACTGGAACCAACCCCAGATGCATGTTGGGCCTTGTCCGGCTCCGAAGACCAAATCAACGCCACAGCCGGCTCTCGTTCAGGAAGAACGTATTCGGTCATGATCCGAGTGGCGTGGGCCAATCTCGGAGTATTAGGCACTTTTTCTTCCGGCCACGGACCAAACCGGTCAATCAAAGATTCATGAAGATCTCTGGGCAAGGCGAATGTTGGGTGGATAGTCGCTCCTCCTGAATCTTCAGCTGTTGGGTTATGGAGATATGCGTTGCCACTGGTCCCTACGCCGATGGCTACGTATTCTTTGCCGTGGCGCACAAGAATCTCAGCTAAAGTTGGCGCTAAGAGCACTGGCACGCCGGCCTTCGCAACCTTACTCAGTTCTGGCTCCATGGCCCCCATCGCGTTATACGGGTCGAATTCTCTGATCAGAAGCCTGTTTCCAGCCAAGCCATGTCCTCCTGGGTCCATGCCGGTGACCATGCTAGAACAGTTGACGCGGGTGACAGACGGAAATACCGCATGATGATTGACGAATGTCACTCCATTAGCGGCAAAGGCCGAAAGGTTGGGCATCAGCCGGGTGTTTACCTGGGCCGGTTGAAGTCCGTCAAATACGAAAACTAGAACAGAGGACATACTTCTCTCAGGACAACTTCAGATTCTTACGGGGCCAAAGCTTGAATGGTACGCTCATAGGATTCCTTCATGTCTCCCACGGTTAATGGGGCGATCACGGGTTTGGCCAGACCCATCTCCCGCAGTTGCTCGATCCGTGCCCTGCAGACTTCCGCAGGGCCAACTACTCCCAACTCCGACTGCATTTTGTCACCGATTGCCGCGGCCGTGGCTGGGTTATAGGCATGATCCCTACCCGACTGCACTCCTATCATCTCCGCCCCGAACCCAGTATTCCGAAAGAATGATTGATAGTGGATACCGCTGGCATACCTGGCAATCTCCCGCTGTAGGCTAGCACGACCCGCTTCCAGATCATCAGTAACTCCGACTCGCAGATAACCCGATATCGCCACCTCGGAAGGATCGCGACCAGCTCTGGTTGACCCGTCTCTCACAAGTTGGATCGCCTGCTCAAGATAACTTGCGGCAGTCCAACTCAACAACACTCCATCGGCTATGGTTCCGGCCAACTGCAGCATGCGAGGGCCCAAAGCCGCTAGATAGATAGGGACATCGCCCTTGGGGTTTGCGTCACCCAGTGTGGCCCTGTTTACCGTAATTGCCTTGCCTTGATGATTAACCTCTTCACCTCTCAACAAAGCGCGCACGATATGGACCATATCCGAGATATGGTCCATCGGTTGGCTATAGGCCACCCCGTGTCCGTCTTCGGTGGCAGAGCGGTTTCCTACGCCCAAACCCAGAATGAACCGCCCATCGGAAGAGGCCGCCAGCCCAGCCGAGGACATGGCTGTTATCAAAGGCGTTCTTGAGAACATCGGCAATATTCCGGTACCCAAGCCGATACGGCTGGTGACCGATGCGATGGCTGTGAGTTGGGTCAGGGAATCCCGTCCAGAACCCTCCGTCATCCAGATCTCACCATAACCCGATTCTTCGGCCATCCTGCCAAGGTACTGGATATCCGCCGTGCTCATCTGAGTTTCGTTCCCAAGTCTAAGTCCTAGAAACGACATGCTGTTCTCCTTATTTTTGGTGAGGCGAATCACCCTGCCCCAATTCTCAAGGCGCTAAAAAGATAGACAGTAGCAAAGGTCCGGTAAGGAGACCACCTTTGAGCGATACCCTCAACCTGAGCGTCCGTCACATCTTCACCGCCTGTGAAGAGACGCGAGACTATTCTCCTCAACGCCAGGTCGCCAAGTGGCAGTGCATCGGGCCTGCCCACTGCCCGGATTAACACCCACTGTGCGGTCCAGATCCCCACGCCACGCAGGGACACGAGCTTGTCGACGATCTCTCCGTCAGACAATTCATCCAGGTCTTCCAGCCCCACAGAGGTGTCTAAGATCGAACCCGCCAGGCCGTGAACATATTCCGATTTCCGCTGAGTCAGTTTCATGGTATGAAGTTCGGCGGGTGACGACGCCCAGATAGACTCGGGTCTAGGGAAGGCGTAATATATCTGGCCGTCGAACTGGGCACTGGGACCAAACGTTTCGATAAGAAGCGTCCGGATGATTCGGGCCACGCCGGTGGATATCTGCTGGCCCAGAACCGCCAACACCAAAGCCTCGAACACCGTGGCAGTGTGAGGCAGATGTAGGCCATAAAACTGTTCCACCAGGCCTGCCATGGACTTGTCAGCCCTGCCGAGTTCGTAGAACGGCAACAAATCCTGATCCACTCCCAATAGCCAGGAGACCTTCGACTTGGCCGATGTCACGTCGTTGGCGTCTAGGTCCGAGCCTTGCAGCTCCACAGTCAACTCTGGGGATTCAACCGAGCCGGAAGACCACACCGAGGCCAATACCAACTTGTCCCCCAGATCCAGGAGCCGGCGGTAGACGCCGTCTTCCATCGTGTCAGTACCGTACCGACTCTGGAAGTAAGTGTGGTAGCCGGCGGTAAACTCGAAATCGAAGGGCGCCACAGGCCAGATGGTGGTGTTCACGCAGTCCATCACCCAGTACCTAGAGATGCAGAGCCAACCAGATAGTGTTTGGAACCGTTAGGATCGAGTTCAGTCCGCATCAGGTTGGCGGTGTCAGCGGTCCACTCCACGGCGGTCGGCGGTGCCGCTGAGGAAATAGCCTCACTGATCTTCCTTCGTTGTTCGTCGTTCACATCCCGCCGGACCCGTCCTAGCGTCAAATGAGGGGAGAATCCACGCTGTTCTTTAGGAAGACCCAGTTGGCCCACAGCATCGTCCACAGCCTGTTGTAGTGCTCCGAGCACCTCAAGATCACCATTTAACCCGGCCCACAAGACCCTGGGACTCCGCAGGTTAGGGAAGACGCCGAGTCCGTTGATGGCAAGAACAAATGGCTTGAATACAGTGGTCACTGAAGACAGGCTTTCTAGAACTTTTTCAGCGATTCCCAACTGGATGTCTCCCATAAACTTAAGTGTCAAGTGGATTCCCTCAGGCCGAACCCAACGAACGTGTCTGCCGAACTCCGCTTCTAGACCTCTAACTGAGTCTTCCAAAGCTTGGATTCCCGATTCGGGAACCGGGATGGCTATAAACGACCTGATCTTACCGTCGGCTGGTATGGTCACCTCTGGCTGGCCTCCCTAAGCCAGCCGTACCACTCGGCCAAATCATTCAGGGAATATTTTGCGTTGGCCGGACTTGGATTGGGCACCACGAATACAGTAGAAGTACCGATCATTCGCTCCTGCTCACCAAGTTCCGGTTTTTCTTTTACGCCCTCGCCGTGCTGCAAGTAGGCCTTGTAGGCCATCAAACCTTGGAAACAGGCCAGCCTCGGCGCAAACTTGATTATCTTGTCTTTGAGGACCGGTGCCCCTTGGCGAAAATCGGCCGTTCGGAGTCCAGAACCCATGGAAGTGGGACGCTTGGCAACGTCGGTGAATCCGATTCCATCGTTCAGCAACGTGCCGTCTTCTTGGTATGTCACAGGTCTATCCACCAACCCGGATAGATTGAAAGCCGGCCAGAAGCGATTGCGGGGATTGGCGAAATAATGGCCAACCTCGGCAGAGTACTTGGAGGGGTTCAAGCCAACAAAAAGAATCTCCAGGCCTTCCCTCAGGTAGTCCGGCAAGGTCACCGACCCCTCTGGATGCGCGTCAGCTGAGGTCACAAGCGCAATAATTTGGCGGCATTTCCTGAAAGCAAACGTCCTTCCGTTTCAGGGGCGAGTCCAATGCTCCGAGCTTGCTCTAGTGGACGGGACATGTCCATCAATGGGTAGTCGCTGGCGAAGAGTACTTTTCCAGATCCAACGAGCTCTGCTACGGCTGGGAATACTTCGGACCGGTACAAAAAGGGCGAGGCTGCAGAGTCGAAATATACCAGCTTGAGGGACTCCTTGACCTCGGGCATCAGGGAATAGAACGGTAGTCCGCCGCCCCAGTGGGCACAGATGATTGGGTTGCCTGGGAAGTTTTGGATAAAACGGTACAGCTTTTCGGGGGTGGTTCTGCCCTTGCCGCGGTACTGATGACCTACCGGCTCGGAAGCGTGGACCAGAACCGGCAAGGCATCGGCGCGGGTCAGTTCCATAATCGGCGCCATATCCGAAACGCTGGTAATGTCAAATCCCTGGGTGTCCGCGTGCAGCTCTCCGATTCCCGACAGCCCGGCGGCGATGCACCGTTTCGCCTCGGTATAAGCCCTCTCTCCCCAGACGGGGTTTACCGAACAGAATCCACTTAGGCGATTCGGGTTATCGGCCACGGCCCGAATGATGTAATCGTTGGCCTCGGTTGCCACGTCAGGGTCGGTCCACCCCATACCCATGACCAAAGCGCGGTCGATACCGGCGCGGTCCATGGCCTTCAACAGATCGTCCACGGTAGCGATGGCCGCTTTAGGGTCGGACAAGAGTGACGCAAAGGTGGCGTCACGCCCGGTTAACTCGACTCTGCGGTCACGGAAAGAGGGCGGTAGGATGTGGCAATGAGCGTCTATTATCAAAGCCTAATCTGTGCAACCGTCGTAAAATTTATAGCGAGTTTGAATAAAGGGATGAGTATAGCACCGGGGCAAACGACATTGGACAGGCAGAGCGTGGGCGTTCTGGTTGAGAAGCTTAGTGGCTAGTGGTCGCTGCCGTCTTCGCTGAACTCGTTCTCGCTCTCGTCGCTGAGGACGCCGGTCTCACGGCCCTGGAAGATGTGTACCACGAAATTCCCACGGTTTATTCCAACGGAGTCGACGATGTCTTCGTCCACTATGTCGATGATCTGCTGGACCGTCTCCTGGGTCAAACTCTCGTCCACCGATACAGCAGCATGGACCATCGCAGGAGTGAAGTGGATGTCAACTCGACCCACCTGCCGATCCTGTTCCATTATTAGATACGCCTCTGAATGTGGGGTTCGCACCTCGCGTTCGAATTTTAGGTCCGCCACGTATGGCCTCCTAGTCGCGCGGGCATAACAGCTACGGCCTGATCTGTCCTTTGCCCACGATTACCCACTTATATGAGGTTAGTTCTTTGAGGCCCATCGGCCCCCTAGCGTGGAACTTCTGGGTACTGATGCCAACCTCTGACCCGAGACCAAACTGTCCGCCGTCGGTGAATTGGGTACTCGCATTCACGTAAACGGCCGCTGCGTCCACTTCATCCAGAAACCTGGTGGCCGCCTCGTCGTCTTCGGTGATAATCGCCTCGGAGTGGCCAGAACCGTAGGTCTCGATATGCTCCAGCGCGTCGTCCAACGAATCCACAATCTTGACGGCGGCGGTCAGTGAAAGGAACTCTCTGCCCCAGTCGTCTTCGTTGGCCGGAATGGCTGCCTCTGAACTCTCCGGTCCGAGTACGCTCAGGGCACGGTTGTCACAGTGCAATTCTACACCCGAACCCGTCAATTCTTTCGCGATCATCGGTAATCCAACGGCCGCCACCTCTGAGTGAAGCAGGACGGTATCGAGGGCGTTGCAAATGGAGGGACGACGAACCTTGGCATTATGGACGATCTCGACCGCCATATTGAGGTTGGCGGAGCGGTCCACGTAGGTGTGGCATACGCCTATACCGCCTGTAACCGCGGGCATGGTGGCGTTTTCAGCAACATACTTTACAAGACTCGCCCCGCCCCGTGGCACCAACAAGTCAATGTAGCTGTCCATCTTGAGCATGGCATCCACCAATGCCCGGTCAGGGTTGTTCACGAACTGGACTGCGTCGGTCGTGATACCGGAGTCACTCAGTGCCTTACGCAGCATGGTATGGAGAGCGGTATTAGATCGGATTGTCTCCTTCCCGCCTCGCAAGATACAGGCGTTGCCGGATTTTAGGCAGAGACCGAATATGTCGACAGTCACGTTTGGCCGAGACTCGTAGATGCTGCCGACGACTCCAAGAGGAACTCGTCGGCGGCTAGTGATTAGCCCATTCGGCAAAGATGAAGTCTCAATGACCTCGCCTATAGGATCAGGAAGTTCAGCCACTCGCTCAATCTCGTCGGCGATGCCGTTAAGACGGTCACCGGTCAGGAGGAGACGGTCCAACATGGACTCTTCCAATCCATCAGCTTTGGCCTCTTGATAGTCCCCTTTGTTGGCCGCGAGCACATCTGCATGATCCGACCGGAGCAACGCAGCCAGGTTTAGCAACACCTGATTCTTGTCATCGGTAGACAGACGGGCCAGCTTTCGGGCGGCTTTCTGGGCGGCTTGGCCCAATGCATGTAAATCTAGAACCGTCTTGATAGTCATATCAAAGAAGCACGAGGTTATTCCGGTGCACCACTTCTTGTCCGTAATGGTAACCCAAAGTCTCTTCGATGCGGTCAGATCGCAAACCCCGTATTTTGCCTATGTCGCTGGCGGCGTAATTGGCTATACCGCAAGCTATCTTGACGCCATTGACATCCACCACATAGATGGACTCACCGCGGCTGAATTCACCTTCCACAGACTGGATACCGGCGGGGAGCAGGCTCCGGTGGTCTTTCGATAAAGCCCCAACTGCTCCTCTGTCCACCACGATCTTCCCGCGCTGTGAGATCCCGCTCAGCATCCAGCGCTTACGCGCTTCCATCTTGCCATTGGCGGGTTTGAAAAAGGTACCCACGGACTCACCTTTAGCGGCACGTACCACCGCGTCTTCAGCCCTGCTGTGACACATCACCATGGGTATGCCCGATGTCGTAACCAGCTTGGCGGCCTCCAATTTGGTGGCCATGCCACCTCTGGCCCAAGGGTGTAGTTCCTCTCCAGCCAATGCTTCAATACCGGCGTCCACCCGGTCGACCTCCATGATAAGAGTGGCGTCGGGGTTTGTGCGCGGATCGGCTGAATACAAACCGTCGGTGTCGGTCAATACCACCATCAGGTCGGCATCAATCAGGTTAGCTACCAACGCTGAGAGGCGGTCATTGTCACCGAAGACCTCACCAATCTCATCGACCGCCACTACGTCGTTCTCGTTGACCACCGGCAGCACTCCTAATTCCAAGAGTCGTTGAAGGGTGTTGCCCACGTTCAGATAGGACTGACGGTTGGAAAGGTCGGCTATGGTTAGTAGGATTTGTGCGATCTGAGCGTCATGTGCGGCGAACATCTCTTGGTAGGTGTGCATCAACCGGCTTTGACCCACTGCAGCAAAAACCTGCCGAGAAGAGATATCGTGCCCCAATTCCCCCAGGGTTTGCCCTAGTGCCGAGCGGCCGGCGGCGATGGCCCCTGAAGTCACCAGCAGAACTTCACCTGAGGCGTCACGCACGTGACAAATCTGGCGCACCAGGTCGGCCATGACCTCGGAGTTCAAACCGTTAGGTCCGGTTAGGGCTCCTGTCCCGGCTTTGACAACGATTCGCCGGTAACGGAGAGTGCAGGACTCCGAGCTGTTTTCTGTCTTATATTTTTGGCTTGTTCTGGCCATATTATCGGTGTTCGAAGGCAGGAAATCAGGCTGAAAATAAGCGATTCAAAGGCGCTACACGACCCAAATATTATAGCACGCACTGCCAGATTCCCAGTTTGGTAACATGCTCAATTTCTCCTTGTAACAGTTTCTTTGAGGCCATAGAATAGTTGGAAAGGGGCTGGCTTCGTTACCAGCCCCTTTTCCCGCGTGTAATTTTAAACCTCTGCGTGTTTTCGCTGTAGGTGGTCTGGAGTCGAAGCGCACTAGATGACACTTAAGGGAATTCTGGAATTACTGGATCGTCATCCTGAGTACCGTGGCAACGTTGATGCCGCTGGTGGAGGAAACAGCGAGTCTGGAGTAACTCTCCGGCAGGGTGCCCGCGCGGTATTCCTAGCCTCGTTATGGTACCGACAACAGGGGCCGATCTTGGTGATCACGCCTAGGCCCGACGATGCCCGCCGCCTACACGACCAACTGCTCACATACCTGGGGGAAGACCAGCCCATCTACCATCTCCCAGAGCCAGAGGTGTTGCCCTTCGAGCGATTGGCGGTTGATGCCAACACCAGCAACCAGCGGCTGACAGCATTGGCGGCTCTGGCTGCAGCTGGCAACTTCGGAGGCCCTCCGGTTGAAACTCAACCGTTAGTAGTCTGCTCGGTGGGCTCCGCCCTGCTCTACACTCTGCCCCCAGAACTAATGGCCGGGGTGTTCCCCACCAGCGGAGAGCTTAGCGTCTGGAAGAAAGGCGATCGCATACGCATCAACGACGTCTTAGGCCATTGGTTGGACCTGGGATACCGCAACGAGCCCGTTGTAGAAGCGCCGGGCAGCTTTAGCCACCGCGGCGGAATCTTGGACATCTACCCCATCGGCGCGGAATGGCCGACCCGCATCGAATTGTGGGACGACGAGATAGACACCATCCGCAACTTCGACCCTGCGTCCCAGCGCTCCATCGGCCCCATCGAGGAAGTACGGCTGGCTCCCGCAAAAGAGCAATTGCCCGGCCTGGCCCATCAGGAGACAGTGAAAACCCTAATCGATGGTTTGGACTATGCCAAATGCGGCAACGATGTACGCGACCGCATGGCCGATGAACTGTCGCAGCTCACGTCAGTACCCAACCCTGAGACTCTCTCTTTCTACAACGGTCTGGTAAACCAAGCCCATCTGATGGAGTACATCGGGGCGAACGGTCGGGTGGTCCTAGACCGGTACGGCAGAGTGGAAGCCGAGGCGCAGGAGCTGGAAGAGCGTTTCGAACGCATGCGCGAAGCCCGGGAAGAACGGGGCGAGCTACCAGTCAATTTCCCGTCGCCTCATATGGAATGGGAAACCTTCTCTAACCGGTTAAGCGGCGTCCGCCAGGTTCAGCTTCAGACCTGGGTGAGTGATGACGAGGATAAGATTTTCCAGCCGTCCAAGCCTTATTACGGCAATCTGGAACAACTGACTGCAGACATTCAACGTCACCGAGAAGCCAACTGCGCAGTGGTGGCAATCACCCAGCACCAACGGAGGATCGCAGAGATATTGGAACAGGAAGGGGTTGGCGTTACGCAGACCCAATCCTTGGACAGCCCTCCCGCTCCTGGACAAGTCTGCCTGCTTCCAGGCTCCCTCAGAGACGGCTGGACTATCAACTTGCCTGGAGTCAATAGAGATGCCAACACGCTAGTGCTGTTGACCGACTCCGAACTCTTCGGCACGGTGAAAGAGCAGCGATATCACCGACGCCGCAAAGCCGAACACGGGCCGGAAGTGGTTCTGGCCGACCTTGTTCCTGGCGCCCATGTCGTGCACATCGACCACGGTGTGGCCAGATTCGCAGGCACGACCCACATCGGAGATGACGAAGAAGGGAAAGAGTACCTGATTCTCGAGTACGCGGAGAACGACAAGCTCTACGTACCCACCGATCATCTGGATCGGGTGTCTGCATTCGTCGGCGCACAAGACCAGCCGCCGTCACTCACACGCCTGAGCACGGCGGAATGGGCTCGGGTGAAGAGTCGGGTGAAGGGCGCGACCAGGGAGATGGCGCAAGAACTCCTCCGCGTAAACGCCGCCCGAGCCTTGGCCGAGGGCCACGAGCACGGAGGGGATACGGTCTGGCAACAAGAACTCGAGGACTCTTTCCCATTCGTTGAAACACCGGACCAAGCCAGGGCCATCGTCGAAGTAAAAGTCGATATGGAAACCAGCCGTCCCATGGACCGCCTAATCTGCGGAGATGTAGGCTACGGCAAGACAGAAATTGCGCTCCGGGCCGCATTCAAGTCGGTGAACGACGGCATGCAGGTGGGCATCTTGGTTCCGACCACTGTACTGGCCCAGCAGCATTACGCTACCTTCAGCGAAAGGCTCAGCCCCTTCCCGGTCAAAGTGGAAGTCTTAAGCCGGTTCCGCACTCCCAAAGAACAATTAGAGGTGATTGAAGGATTGAGAGACGGCAGCGTGGACATCGTCATCGGCACCCACCGCCTGCTGCAAAAGGACGTTCAGTTCAAGAACCTCGGTCTTGCGGTGGTGGACGAGGAACAGAGGTTCGGCGTCAGCCACAAAGAACGCCTGAAGCAGCTCCGTCAACAGGTGGACGTGCTTACGCTGAGCGCCACTCCTATTCCTCGCACACTGAACATGGCGTTGGCCGGAATCCGCGACTTGAGCACCATGGACTCGGCGCCAGAAGCCCGGCTGCCGGTGAAAACATTTGTCTCTGAATACTCGGAAGATGTGATAAAAGAAGCCATCCTGAGAGAGATGGAACGAGGCGGGCAAGTCTTCTATCTACACAACCGCGTTCGCACAATTCACCAGGCCGCCGCCGAGATTAATAAGATTGTGCCCCAAGCCCGAATCATGGTAGGCCACGGCCAGATGGCAGAGTCGGAATTGGAAGATGCGATGTTGAGCTTCGCAAACGGCGAAGCTGACATCCTAGTCTGCACCACCATCATAGAGTCCGGATTAGACATGCCTAACGTAAACACTCTTATCCTGGAACGTGCCGACCGGTTCGGGCTGGCCCAGCTCTACCAGCTTAGGGGCAGAGTGGGGCGGAGCGAGCACCGGGCCTATGCCTATCTTCTGGCTCCTAGGGGCCGGCGCATCACGGAGGGAGCCGAACATCGTCTGCAAGCCATCCTGGAGGCATCTGAATTGGGCGCAGGCTTCCGAATCGCCATGCGAGATTTGGAGATTCGCGGCGCTGGAAACATTCTGGGAGCGTCCCAGAGCGGTCATATCCAAGAGGTTGGCCTCGACCTTTACACACAACTTTTGAACGAAGCTGTGCAAGAGTTGGAAGGCGAAGGAGGAGCGACTGATGACATTGAGATTCCAAATGAACTGCCCCGCATAGAACTCCCCATGAATGCCCGCATTCCAGAAGACTACGTTGACCACTTGCCAACACGTCTGGCGGTCTACCAACGACTGGCCAAAATGACCGACGCCGATTACATACCCGAGATTCGCGATGAGTTGAGGGACCGGTTCGGCCCATTACCGGAGGAGGTCGAGAACCTTCTGACTTTGGCTTCGCTGCGGGCTCTGGCCGCCGACGTGGGGGTGGAATCCATCGTCCAGGGTAGAGACGCCATCGTACTTTCTCTGCGCACACCAGTGGGTGGCGCCAAGGTGCCCCTCCAACGCGCTTTGGGGCCGTCCGTCCAGGTCGGCAATACCCAGATGCAGATGCCGCTCAGGCGACTGGGTGACGAATGGCTGTCCCGTCTGACACGGGTACTGGAACGGTTCTTGGTCTTCCAAGAGAGTCTCTCCGCACTGGCGGGGCCCGCAACCGTTGATTAATCCTATCCTGCCAGGAAACCGGTAGATGGATCATCTCGCAAGTATCTCTAAAACCCACAACATTGATATGACATCTGATTTTTCTATTCGGGTGCGAGACCGATTCCGTCTCGAGAATCGCTTTGATTGGCAAGGGAGGATGATTTGACGGGCATTTCCGTAAGACACAGTCGAATCAGCTGGGAAAACATCAGGTTTCGCTGGCTGCTGATATTTGCGGCTATATTGGCGGCGGCGGCAATCGCTTGCAGTAGCAATGACGACTCAAACAACGACTTTGTCAGCTCCACCGGCTCAGGAGATTTGGCGCCAGACTTAACCGTATCTATGTTTCAGGGCCAAGATGTGGTCGGGGGAGAGAAAGTCACACTCAGTGGCCTAATCGGCGGAAGGCCCATCGTGCTCAATTTCTGGGCAGGACTGTGCCCGCCCTGCCGTGCGGAGATGCCGGACCTGCAGGAATTCAACGAAGACTTTCAAGACCGAGCCTTGTTACTGGGCGTTGACCTAGGGCAGTTCACTGGCTTGGGAAACACCGATGACGCCAAAAAGCTGCTGTCCGACCTGGCCATAACCTACCCAGCGGGGTTCACTTCAGACTCAGACGTGATCAGGAACTACCAGGTCTTGGGCATGCCTACCACCATATTCATCGACCGCGAAGGCCGGATATTCAATAGATGGACGGGGGCCTTGAATAAGAACGTCCTCATCGAAAAGACCCAGGAAATGCTGGACCAGTAATTTTTACTGACCGCGCGCCTAGCCGGCTTTTCCACTCTACCGATCCGGCAAAAACCGTCATTCTGAGGAACACCAGAGGCCGATAAATAATCTGCAAGCCTCACTCTCCCTAACCCTGGCCGTCCCTCAGCTACTTCCAAGGTGTCATCCAATCAGTAACGTTTCCTCCAACTCCAGGTCGCTGGCACGCTTTCCAATTCAAAACAGCCACCACACGCTTATCTTAGGGTATAATACGTCCTGCTCTTCCCAGAGTCTGATTCGGGCTGGGAATCAAGAATCGAAGCAGGGAAAGTCGGAAGTAGCATAGGGGTAGGACGCATCGTTCGGGACACCGAATGCAACCCTACGGTATTAAAATACGATTT
>CEVK01061471.1_pt1 | contig 19182 bp, 18 predicted proteins | sample 531501 | NCBI WGS metagenome assembly CEVK01 (sample SAMEA2623794, study PRJEB7988) | marine metagenome | biome: marine biome (ENVO:00000447); feature: mesopelagic zone (ENVO:00000213); material: "saline water (ENVO:00002010), including plankton (ENVO:xxxxxxxx)" | depth 740 m | reverse complement strand
GCCCAGAAAATTATAGCCGGTGGTGGGAAAAATTCACTTATAGATAAAACAAAGATTACATTACAATGGGCAAAAACCTCAGAAAAAGAAGATATGAATCGTTATGATTATTATGATGCTACCAAATCTAAAGTACTAGTCACTAGATTCCTTAATGGATTAAGAAAAAAACATCGAGAATCATTTATTGATAAAAACTTTGAATATGATATTAATAAAGATGAAAACTTCGTATATTTTCCGTTACAGGTAGAACCAGAAAGAAGTTTAAGCATAGATGCACCTTTTTATGTTAATCAACTAGAAATAATAAAAAATATTTCAAAATCATTGCCAGTAGGATACAAATTATATGTAAAAGAACATTTTGGGCAAGTTTTTAGAAATTGGCGAGAAATAAAATATTACAAAGAAATAATGGATTTACCAAATGTAAGGCTTTTACATTATTCTATAAAACCTGAAGAGATTGTTAGTAAATGTGAGTTGATATTATCAATTTCTGGCACAACAGGTTTTGAAGCTGCATTATATGAAAAACCCTCTATTATTTTTGCTGATGTTAACTATGAAAACTTGGAATCAGTATATAGATTAAGACAAATCGAGGATCTGCCTAATGTAATTAGAAAGGCACTAAAACAAAAAGTCAATCTTTTAGAATTGAATAAATTTATTGAAAGTATAGAAATGGACTCTTTTTCGTTCGATGAGATAGAATTACAAAATATTATCTATGCTAAATTTCATAATAATGGACTTTCACTGAAACGAGATATAACATTAGAAGAAATGCAATCTTTTCTACAAGATCAGAAAACCATTTTTGATTCTCTTGCTTTAGAACATATTAAAAAAATTAAAAAATAATTGTACTTCAGTAACTAAAACTTGTGTTAATAAATTTATTTTTTAATTTCATGAAATATTGCTGTAAATAATTCTCTAGTTTTTGAATCAATAATATAAGTAATTGCAAGATATGCGCCCATACTTAATCCAATAAATATTATAAGTTGTGGAATGAATTCAACCAGCTTTGGTGAGTATGTAAAAAAGCTCTCTGCAAAATAGTAAACTGGAATAAAAATTATCATACTGCTAAGGAGATATTTTATCACAGATTTTTTTTCAAAAGTTAGTGATGAGCTTCTTTTAAGTAAAATATAGAGATAAGCACAAAATGGAATCTGACTCAATACAGAAATTAAAGCCCAGAAAATTAATACATCTAAGTAACCTGTATCAGATACAAAATAATAAAACCCAATTACCAGTATTGTAATGAATATTATAGATTGAATAATTCTAATTGTAGGTATAATAAACAATTTACTATTGATGAAATCTTTGAAATTAGGATTTGTACGTGTATCTACGTCTTCCAAACCTATTAAGAATTCTTGAAACATGTCACAGAGTGTATTTAGTAATACTCTCATTGCCAAAAATATTACTACAATAGAAACAAATTCAAAAGCTGGGTTCAAAGTGAATAATGCCGGTCTGGCAAATGTGATTGCTAATGCAGTAAATGGAAGTAAAAAATAAAATACATACGTGATGTTTTGTTGTAAAAAATTTCCATCATCTTTACGTAAAAGTTTTGGATATATTCCTCTCGCCATCATTCCTGCATTAGCAATTGGAGCTGTAATTATTATTGCAGCAGTCCAAAAAGCAAGCCCAACTACTGAACCTGAAATTACTGTGAAAAGAAAAATATCTATTTTAGAAATTAACATGGCAATTGATGGATAGATTGGAAGCCAAGACAGCTTCAACCAATTAATTAGGAATTCCTTTTTTAATTTATTTTTGATTTTGTTTCGTGCAAAAATACTTTGTGTTGTAAGACCCACCAGGTATGAAACAAAAACTGATAAAATAACACCCTGAACTGACATATCAAGGAAATAAACAAAAATTAATCCAAATACTACTTGTGATATAGAAATTGAAATTAAACCATAACTTGTTAAATGAGGTCTCCAACCCAAATTAATCCAGTGTACAACATAATACACAAACATCACGGGAATTAAGATAACTGCAAAAACTAAAACATTTAGATTCGCATCAGATATCGATCCGATAATATAAGCTAGAATTAAATAAATTGATATTCCACCCAATGAAAGAATTGAGGAAGAACAAACAGCAGTTTTTGCAGATTCTATTCCTCTTGCAGTTTCTCGAAGTGCCCAATAACTAATAATTGGATGTATCATAATAGCATAGCTTGATAAACCCATAATCAAGCCCCATGTTCCAAATTCAACTGTATCTAAAGTCCTAGTTACAATAATCATGAAAGCAACTCCGGCTATCAAGCTTATCAGACTCAATATGATACTGATTAAACCCGTGTATGTAGCTCTTATTTGTGACAATCCATCATCATTATAAAAAATTCTTTATGTTATAAAAAATAAAAGACTCGTCTAAATTTTACCTTATAATTGACATAAGAGAATTAAACATTCGTTTAGCTACTAATTTGTTTCCATCATCAGTAGTATGTCCTGAATCATAAAAAATAGGATAATTCTCATTATCAAAAACGTCTAAATAATTAGATGTAAGCGTACAATGTTCTTGTAAATGTTCTAATGACTCCTCAAAAAGATGATATGAATTTAACAACCCATCATGATTGTAATGTGAAACTAATTTCTTTTCAAATTCAGTTAAATCTAGATTCCCAGTTCCTAATAGGGGCTGTAAAATTATCACTGTTTTAAAATTCTCTGTTTTTCCTAGATTGCATATTTTTTTTATATTATCAGACCATTCTTTTGCCATATCATTTGCATATTCACCATGTGCTCTAATGTGCGCAGTCTGATCTGAAGATTCTTCAAAATAACTACTAAGACTTCTTACTAATGTAGTTGTTTTAAAATTTGAAAGTATTTTGCGCATTGAATTATCAACGTTTACCTGTGAAATTTCATCGTGAATTGTATTCCTTATTTCTATGTGATTCAGCCATTTTTTTAATGATTTGTTAACATCGTTCCAACCATCATAGACAACTATTATATCCGGTTCATATTGTAATATTTCCTGTTTAATTATATTTAATTCTGTAAAAGACCACGCATCAGGCATACCCACATTAACTACTTGCACTTGAAGATCTGACTCTTTATCAAAAAATTCTTGTAAATAACTAGGAATAGTTGTATTATCAGAGGTAGACGCCCATCCAAATACAGTAGAACCGCCAACTACAAAAATTTTAAGTCTGTTACTAGACGTCAGTTCTGTTATTTCAGTACCACGAAATCCATCTGAATTAATAGTTATAGTTTGATAGTTCTGATTAGGTAGAATCTCAACAAATTTTCCGTTATCAAAAAACAAAAGATCGTTCAAATCATGACAAATTTGTTTTTTGGATTTTTCTGTAAGATTAGCATAAACATTCCTATCTATCAAAAAACAATCTTCTGATTTTTGAAAATAATATGTTTGAGAAAATAATTCAATCACAAAAAGTACTAAAATTATTAGAAATATTCCCAAAATAAATTGTTTTTTATAAGATACTTGGACAGACATTTAATTACCCAGAGATAATAAAATTTCCAATTATAAGATTGTCCATATCTGTTTTTCTTAACATATTATATGCCTCTTCAGGCGTATTGACTATAGGCTCACCCATAACATTCATCGATGTATTAATTATTACTGGTACTCCACTAATTTTATAAAATTCGTTAATTAGATTGTAATACAGTGGATTAACATCTTTCGAAACTGATTGTAATCTCCCAGTTCCATCTACATGTGTAACAGCGGGAATTTTGTCTGGTTTTTTAATTTTTGCCACTAACAGCATATAAGGACTTGGGACATCCAATTCAAAGTACTCTGAGACATACTCATTTAGAATACTTGGGGCAAACGGCCGAAATGATTCTCTATGTTTAATTTTTTCATTTAGAATATCTTTCATTTCAGGTATTCTTGGGTCAGCTAAAATACTTCTATTTCCTAATGCCCGCGGACCCCACTCCATTTTTCCTTGGTACCATCCAACAATATTTTGTTCAGATATTAATTTTGCAGTAGTTTTAAGCAATTCATCTGTTTCAAGAAATTCACATTCAATATTTTTAGTATTTAAATAAGATTTTATCTCGTCATTGGTAAATGACGGACCAACGTAAATATTATTTTTAATTCTTTCAGAATTAGATTGTATAGTTCTTTTATTTTTTTCATGACAGAAATATGAATATTGTGCACAGCCAACCGCACTTCCTGCATCCCCTGGCGATGGAGGGATATGAATTTTTTCAAATGGTCCGTCCTTCAGAATTTTGTGGTTTGCAACTCCATTTAGTGCAACACCTCCCCCAAAACAAAGATTTTTCATGTTAGTTTTTTTGTAGACATGATTTACCATCTTTAAAAGAATGTCTTCTAAAACAGATTGTGCACTGGCAGCAATATCATAATGTATTTGCTCAGCTTTAGAACCTTCATTTCTAGGAGTAATACCAAATAAATCAGAAAATTTTTGGTTAGTCATAACTTTATCATATGTAAATGCAAAATATTTCATGTTGAGGCTAATACTTCCATCATTTTTTACATCAATCAATTCCTCTAAAATCAGATCGCGATGGATTGGCTTTCCATATGCAGATAATCCCATCAGTTTGTACTCTCCTTCATTAACCTTGAAGCCAAGAAAATATGTAAATGCAGAATAAAAAAGACCCACAGAATGAGGCCATCTGATATCATTAGTTAGTTGTATTGTTGTATCATTAGCAGTTCCAAAGGCAGTTGTAGACCATTCACCTACTCCATCTACACTTAGAATTGCAGATTCCTTAAATGGCGATGTAAAAAATGCATGGGCAGCATGGGAAATATGATGTTCAGGAAAAATAACATCGCCGCCAAAACCTTTGAGATGTTTTAAAATTTCAGCCTTAATCCAGAGTCTTTTGTGAATCCATTTTGGGATAACATCTAGAAAACTTCCTAACCCTCTGGGGGCTACAGCGATATAATTATCTAACAATCTTTCAAATTTCACAACAGGTTTATCATAAAAAGCAACAGAATCAATTTCTTCAGGTAAAATTTTTGCCTCTTTTAAACACCAATTAATTGCTAATTCTGGAAACCCATCATCAAATTTTTTCCTCGAAAAACGTTCTTCTTCTACAGCGGCTATAACTATTCCATCTTTTAATATTGCAGCAGCAGAATCATGATAGTAACAAGATATTCCTAACGTATACAACTTAATATTGCTTAAAAATATGATTGCGATTTAAACGTTCAAATTCTAGCCAGTATGAATTTTCTTGTTTTTTTAATCTTAGAAGATCTATTTTTAAAAATCTGAATAACACTCCATATATCGAAATAACAAAAACGAATAAAATTCCTAAAAAAACTTTTGTATTATATATTGCAAAAATTTCTAATGCATTAGAAACTTTCACCGCTAAAAATTGCATTAATGAAAAAACCGTAACTACAAATACAAGAAAAGCTTCAATTGAGAATAAATTTAATGTTGAACTAATTATAAAAAACCAAAATGATAACCCAATAGAAACAGCTATGGCTTTGAATCTTGGAGAAGAAAATTGCATTTTATATCGGATAAATTAATGTCACAAGTCCTGATTGGGCTAATGCCGTAAATCCAATCATTATAATTAATAGAATTACTATTGGGAACATGTAAAATTTTCTTTTTAATATTAATAGCTCAAAAATTTCTTTAATGGTTCCAATTTTTAAACCCATAAAGAAAATTAAAAAAATGAATATTTATGTTTTCAATAATAATTCCAATTTTTCTATTAATAAGACTTATAAGAAAATTTTAAAATTAATTTTAATGTGAAATCAAATTTCAAAATAAAAAAGCCTAGTCAAATTGATGAATTAAGAAAACCCGTAGACGAAACGGATGAGAATAAAAACGAGATCACTGAAAAAGAGTTTGAAGAATTAGTTTCAAAAAGTGGAGCTGCAGGCTCATTTATGATATTTAGGTCTAAAGATAAAAAGAGTGAAATGGGTATAGACGAACTTTAATTTAATTTAAAAATTGATTAAAATTGTCTGACACTGAAGAAAGTAACATTCCTAACGAAATAACAAAGCATGATAATGCAAAATCCGGCTTAGAAAATATTATTGAAGAAAATTTTTACATACAACATTATGATGATTGGGTAAAAAACTTCGCACTAAATCTGAACGATATTTGGAATGAATCTTCTGTTAAAGTATTGAGTCAAAATCAATCTAAGCAATCTGCAATTGTTATAGGAGCTGGACCATCATTACAAAAAAATTCACATTTAGAAAAATTAGCTAATAGTAATTATCAAGGTTCAATAATATGTACTGATAGATCATTAATTCCCGCCCTCAAAGCGGGTATAACTCCAGATAAATTTTCCAAGTTTTATGTTGTAACAATTGATCCTAGTATTATTTTAAAAAAATTTTACGATGACGATATTGTAAACGAATATGGAAAAAAAATTAATGGATTATTTTCAACAGTAATACACCCTCATGTCGTAAAAAGAGCTCGCGATTCTGGAATCAAAATTTATTGGATGCATGCTCTCTTTGATTATCATGAAGGTAAAAAATCATTTAATCAAACCTCTGCATTAATGGTTAGAGTAAAAACACACACCAATGGATTACCTGCAATTCAAACAGGTGGAAATGTTGGCACAGCTGCATGGTTCGTAGCATGGAGGATATTAAAATGTGAAAAAGTATGTTTGGTAGGAATAAATCATAGCTGGGATTTGAATGATCCATGGGAAAAAATATTTGCACATAGTAGTATGTCTCTGGGTTTGGACAAAGAATCTCCTTTATTCAAAAGAGCATTTCCTAAAGTATTCAACCCAGAATTTAAAACGTATTGTGTTTTAGACCCTGTTTTTCAATATTATAGTAATGCGTTAAAAGAATTCATTACTCGCTCACCTGAATGGCTAACAACAATTAACGCCACAGAAGGAGGCTGTATATTTGGAGATAGGATTGTTTCTATGTCCTTTATGGAATTTCTATCTGAATACGCAAAATAATAACATAAATAGTTGGTATTAAATTAAATACTCTTAACCATCAGTAAACTCGTGAATATACTTTTTGTAGTCCCTGAAATAAGGTTAGATGGAAAACCACTACATTTTCCTTTTTGGGCTGGAATTCTTGGTGCAATTGCAGAAAAAAAGGGTGGTAATGTTGCAGTTCTTGATTTAAATGCACTCAGAATGGATTTTGATGGTAATGAGGTTTCAGAAAAAATTATCCATGAAGAAATATCACGTGAAGATTGGGATCTTATTGGAATTGGTGGATTAACCACTACTTACAAACGAATTAAAGAATTGTCTTCCATTATCAAGACAGCAAGTCCAAATTCAATTTTAATTGGAGGGGGTGGATTCTGCACATACAACCCTGATGAAATTCTTAAACTAATTCCCGAAATGGATATGATAGTCATTGGAGAAGGAGAAGAAACATTTAGTGAGCTCTATGATCAGATTGAGAAAAAAACTAATGACTTTTCCTCAGTCAACGGTCTATGTTTAAGAAATAATGAAGGTGTTGAATTTACGGCACCGCGAGCTTTGATATCTGATATGGATTCAATCCCATATCCAAATTATGATCTATTTGAAGCAGATATTTATTTTCGTTATTCTCCTATAGCTTTTTCTCTTGAATCAGTAAATTCAAAAAAACGTGCATCTGTAGTATGGGAAAGAGGTTGCCCTCGTGGTTGCACCTTTTGTTCTCATAATGGAATGTCACGTATAGATCTGCAAAATATCTATGGAAAGGGGGATAGAAGGAAAGGAGAGAAACTTGTAAGAATTTCAGATAAAGAAAGTAACACATTTCAATTACCGGCACGATGGCCAACTCCTCAATATGCTGTAAATAATATAAAATTGCTGAAAGAGAAATTTGATGTTGATTTTATATCAATACTGGATGAAAATATGACAAGTAATAGAAAATGGACTCAAGATTTTTGTAGATTGTATAAGGAAGAAGGTTTGGATAAAACAGTAAAATGGGGAACGTTAGGAGACGCTCCAAGTATAGCAACATTCCCAGATTTAGTGAAAACAATGAAAGATGCAGGGTGCTGTTATATTTCCTGTGGATTTGAGTCTGCGTCAGATAAAGTACAAAAAGAAGACATTGGAAAAGGACAAGACAAAACTCATTTAGTAAAAACAATACATGCTATGAAAAATGCTGGACTTACACCAATTGCTACATTTATGATTGGAAATCCTCATGAAAACATCAACGACATTATGGAAACAGTTTATTTTTGGATTGAACATGGAATAGAGGTAGATCCTTTCATTTGTACTCCATATGTTGGCAGTCCTATATTCTATAACAATAGATCCTTCATTTTACAACAATACGATGAAAGATTACGATTAATTCAAGGTCATGAAGATAATTACGGTGCTGAGGTCTCTAAATGGGAATTGGAAGCATTGGACAAATTTATGAAAGAATGTGGAAATGCAACAGATTATACTGCCACAGTCAGTCAATATTTCTCTATTCCGGAACTAATGGCCATAAAACAATTCATGCATAAAAAACAAGTATCAAGATTGCTAAAAATGGCGCATAGTAGATATGATGAAACTGGACTCCCACAATGGGAACACGATAAAAAGTGGAATAAGTTTTGTAGTGTGTGTAAAGCTAAACAAGAAATAGTGCTAAAATTAGAAGTATAGTATCTGAAAGCAAAATTATTATGATTAATTAATTTTTATTTATGAATCCTGATTTAATCAGTGATTCACATAAAATAAAATCATCTTCATCATCAATATCAAGACTGTTTAATTTTGACATTTCATAAACTAACGTTTCATCATCGATGCATTTTTTATGTTTCAGTAAAAAGTTAGTTCTTATTACATATATGCCACCATTAGGAATCCATCTTTTAACAAGATTTTGTCTTACACCCTTTGAACCAGACATATCATTAGCAATTCCGATATCTGAGCAAGCATCTTTTTGTTTTATCATCCATTCAGGATACTCCGATACTTTCTTTACAGAGATACACGTATTTTTATTTGAATTTTCACTTAATTTTTTAATACATGAATTAATATCACTTCCTTCAATAAATGGGGTTGTTGGTTGAATTAAAACCAAAATAGAATCCTTGTCAAAAAAAGAGTTATATTTTTTCACCAGGTCAAGTAAAACCAGTTCTGATGGAACATCCTCTGCCAATTCAGAGTTTCTTTTATGAAGAATAATATTTTTGTTAAATTTTTTGGCAATTTCAAAATATTCTTGAGAATCTGTGGATAAGAAAACATTATCTACTAAAGAGGTGTCTTTAGTAGTTTTTACCACCCAGCCTAATAATGGAATAGAGCCCAATATGCGTATGTTTTTATGTGAAACTGATTTTGAACCGGATCTTGCTGTGATCACAGCATTTATTTTCATTTTTGAAACTCCTTTATAGTATTTTTTAGTATATCCAATTCTTCATCAATTTCATTTTTATTTCTAAATTTATGAATATCCATCCATAGTGATTTTTTCACAAACTCTTCTGCATTTGGGCATCCATTCTTTGGTTTAAATGATTTGTATCTAGGAACTTCATAGAGAGGCATATTATAACCAGAAGAAATTAGTTTACCAGACTTCATGTTTATTCCTTTAATATCTGATTTTTCGTCATTTTCTAAAATATGGTGTCGGTTCTCTGTTAATTGTGCTAAAAAATTTTCTCTATTTGTATTAATTATTTTCTCATCATATAGACAACCAATAATCAGGTACGAATGTTCTACATTTGTAGGTACATAAGGTGGAAGAATTCCCTCAGGCAGATTTTTAATTATATATTCAGCATTTTCTCTAAAATCTTTTAAAATTGCATTCAATTTTTTTAATTGTATTCGTCCAAATGCTGCTTGCACTTCTGTCATTCTAAAATTTCCTCCTAGATAATTTTGGCCTGAATAAAATTCAGCGTGATTTCGTATACCAGCTACTATCTCAATTAATTCTTCATTATTTGAGCATATCATTCCGCCCTCACCTAGAGTTGTAATATGTTTTGTTTCTTGAAAACTAAACACACTCATATCACCAAATCCACCAACTTTTTTACCATTAATTGTGGTGCCTAGTGCTTGACAACAATCTTCAATTACAAAGTCTGAATTTCCAAAATCAATCTGTTCCATTGCATTACCAAGTAAATAAGTTGGTACAGAAATTGTACAATTAGAGCTAGGGGGTATCATGCAATAAGTTTTTTTATCAATATCTTCGAATACTATTTTCCCACCAGCCAAAAGTGCAGAGCTTGGATCTGCTGTAAACGTTGTAGCAGGCATATGTATATCGGGTGTTTGAAATTTTACATTGGAATTTTTTTTTCCTAATTGTATTGCAGATAGAAATGCTATAAATAAAGCACTTGTTCCTGAATTTACGCAAATTGCATGCTTTACTCCTATAAATTGAGCAAATTCTTCTTCAAATTTTTGAACCTCATCACCACCTCTAAAATGAGTGGTAAATCCAGAAAGGTATTTTCCATTTTCAATTACATTCTTTACAGCTTCGATTTCTTCATTACCAAAACGATTCAATCCAAATCACATTCATTAAATTTAATTAACTGTTGGGTCATAGACATACTTTTCGAATACTTCCGTCGCAGTAACTGCATCGTCTATATTAGTAGATAATGACGGTAATTTCTTATCTAGAAAATCTACAAATTCGTCATATGCATTTTTGAGATAAGACTCCCCGATAGTTTTTGTATATGCTAAGTACATCTCCTTAAACCCTTCAAATCTTTCAGAGTTTTTTATTTGATATAAATTTAAAATTTTATCACTTTCTAAAAGTTCAATTTTTCCTTTTGTTCCCCAAAGATGAAATTCGTAAACATGATATGGAACATTTAATCTCTTGATGCTAGTTTTCTTTGCAATATTTAACCAAGAAATAGTATCAGCTATGTGAATACCATCTCTAATTTGTGATGATGTTTTATTTTCAGGGGTGGTAGACAAATAATATACACAGTTACGTATTTCTCCAATTTTATCAGCTAAGGATATTACTTCTTTCCAAATTGTACTCCAGCGTCTTATATGATTTACAACAATGTGTATGTTAGTATTTTGAATCAAGCCTTGAATGTTTTTTGCAGATTTTAGATCTGGCGTGATTGGTTTTTCACAAAAAATTATGAGATTATTAGTTGTGTTATGAAATTTTTTTAGTAATAATTCCAATATTTGAGTATGTGTGTTATCTGGTGTGGCAATAGAAATTATGTCAATATGTTTTTCTTTTGATATTAAATTTTTCAAAAGTTCATCTAAAGACTCGTAAATATTTTCTACTTCTGGATATTTTTTTCTGAATGTATTTGTTAAATTCGAATCAAAGTCACAGACTCCTGTCAAACTAATATCCGGATTTTTCATAATTGCTTCAACATGACTTGCAGGTTGAATTCTTTTTGAGTCAAATCCATTGAGCATTCCAATTTTTCCTAATCCAATAATAATGGCATTATATTTTTTCAAAGTTTATTCATAAGGTTCTTCAGTTACTATATTTACAGTTTATTAAAAAAATTATTTTTTTAATAAGTTCCATGAAAATTTTCTTTCATGATTAATATTTTTTATAAGTTTTTTACCTATAATTTTCTTTAAATTATTATTCAAAGGAAGAATACCTTTCCCATCTCCTCTTTTAGCAGACAGAAGTTCTTTTGTAATCACAGTTCCCTGTTTTGCAGGCTTTATTACAAGTATTTTTTTCATTGTAATATTTTCTTCCTCTGAATTTGTAACAAATTTATTTTTACTTCCAAATGATTCTTCCAAAATTCTAATTTTTTTAATCCACTCCATTAATTCTAAGGGCTCTAATGAAGATTTTTGATCAGGACCAGGAAGATTTCTATCTAACGTAAAATGTTTTTCAACAACGCACGCACCCATTGTAACAGCACCAAGACTGGCCGTATAATCTGTAGTGTGATCTGAAAATCCTACTAGAACTTTGTATTTTTTGATATATTCTGGAATAACTTTTAGATTCACATCTGAATTTTTGGTAGGATAATCAGAAGTGGTTTGCAATAAAACTAATTTGTTCATCATCTTAAATTTCTCTATAAATTTTACTGTTAGATCAATTTCTTTTCTTGAGGTTAAACCAGATGACAATAGTAAGGGTTTTCCTTTTTTTAGTACTGATTCTAAGAATAAATGATTTGTACTATCTGATGATGAAATTTTGAAAGCTGGAATTCCAAGTTTATTTAAGAAATTCAAACTTTGCTCATCATAAGGTGTTGATAAAAAAATTATATTCTTTTTTTTACAATAGTTGAACAACTTAATTTGTTGTTGAAAAGACGGTTCAAGATTTTTTAGAATGTTATAATAACTTTTATCTTTAATCAATTTTTGATAACGAGGTTTGGTTGAATTTTTTAAATGAATGTTATCTACAATAAATGTTTGAAATTTGACAGCATCAGCACCACACCTTGCAGCAATATCAATCATTTTAAAAGCCAATGATAGTTTATTGTTATAATTTACTCCAGCCTCTGCAATGATAAAAACAGGTTTGTTGTTACCAATATGTCTCCGTCCAATTTTCACATAATCTGTACTGCTTAACATCATATTATGATTTCTTTAGGAAATAGTTCTAAAATCTTAAAACATAAAATTATTAATTAATTCTTTTTAGATTAAGCGTGATTTATGTTTCAACAAACTGCCTAAGAAACCCAAAAAATGTTATTAAAGTTCTACAAGAATATGAAAAAGCAAATTTTGGAAATGTCGAATTAGGCTCAGTACATTCATTTTTCAACATAAAAGAGTTGAAACAATTTAATTTTAATTTCCTAATTCATGGTTATTTTCCGCCTCCAAAAACAAAATTGATTTTTAATTTGGCTTCAGTAAATAAAACTATAAGAAAACGCAGTATTAAATTAGCAAAAGATGCTATAAGATTATGCTGTGATATTGAAAGTCCTCTGTATACATTTCATGCCGGTTTTTCAACAGACCCAAAAAAACTAGGTAATCGTTTTTCACAAAAAAATATTGTTGATAAAGAAAAATCTATTAAAATTTTTGTAGAATCTGTAACTGATATTATTGACTATGCAAAAATATATGGAATTAAAATAGCAATGGAACCTAATGTCGTTGAAAAATTTAATTTAACAAATGACAAAAATGAGCTTTTATTGTTTTCCGATATAGATGATATAAAACAATTTTATAATATTTTCAACAAGAAAGATGTTGGATTATTACTTGATCTTGGGCATACCGCTGTAACTTCACATTGGTTGAATTTTGATAAAAATGTGTTTGTAAATTTTTGTAAAGATAAAGTTATGGCAATACATGTTAGTAATAATAATGGTAAAAATGATCAACATCGAAGTTTAACAAAAAACTGTTGGCAAACATCCAAATTAAAAATTTTCAAAAACATTCCCATAACACTTGAAACTATGAATTTAGATATTAAAAAAATAAAATCTAACATAAAAATTGCAGAAAATTCCATTCATAGTAATCTTCCTTAGTCTAAAGTTAAATAGAATATCAAAAACAAATGAATTTGTGTCTTATACAACGCATCTACAAATTTTACGTAAGACATCTTCTAAAATTTTGAAAGAGTTTCTTTTAAAATTGGGAAAAGAAACTAAACAGAATTTTAATCCACTAGGTAGACTAACGTTATCAAACATTGATCTTATTGTAAAAGAAGAACTAAACTCTAAAGATAAAATTAAATTTTTTTCATATTGTGACGATGAATTAATAGCATACAGTTATTTGACAAAATTTAAAAAATATTCTAAAAGGCACAATTGTATATTGGGAATTGTAATTAGTGATAATTGGCAAGGTAAAGGTTTTGGGAAAAAAATTTGTAATTATATGATAAAATATGCTTGGAACAGAAAATATAACAAGATTTGGTTAACAGTTTTTGCAAATAACCTCTTAGCAATTAATATGTACAAATCATTAGGTTTTGAAATAGAGGGAGTTTTTATGAACGATGAATTTTCTTCAGGTAAAAATCGACATGTTGTAAGTATGGCTATTTTTAAAAATAAGAAAAATTACACGGGTGACCGTAAAAAAATTTGGAATAAGATGACATGATTAACTAATTTTAAAAAATTATTTGCGGCTTTTTTCTAAATTCAGATCATGATCTACCATAAGATGAATCAAATCCTTAAATCTCATTTTTGCTTCCCAGCCTAATTCTTTTTTTGCTTTAGATGGATTACCTACTAGATTATCTATGTCACTTGGCCGAATAAATTTTTTATCAATTTCTATATAGTCTTCCCAGTTTCCTAAACCTGCATACTTGAATGATTCCTCCAAAAAATCTGTGACAGAATGTGATTCTCCAGTTGCAATCACAAAATCATCAGGGCTTTTCTGTTGTAATATCATCCACATAGCTTCAACATAATCTCCTGCAAATCCCCAATCTCGTTTTGCACTAATGTTTCCAAGCCTAATTTTTTCCTGTTTTTTTGTTACTATTCTTGCCATTTCTGAGGTAATTTTTCTAGTTACAAATTCTTCTCCACGATATGGACTTTCATGATTAAATAAAATTCCACAGCTGATGAACATGTCATATGATTTTCTGTACATATGTGCAGTTTTATGAGCGAAAACTTTAGCAGTTCCATATGGGCTAGCTGGTTGTAATCTAGAATTTTCAGTTTTGATTTCATCAGAATTTCCAAACATTTCACTTGAAGATGCTTGGTAAACTTTGGAGTGAGGACTGAATTCCCGTATTGCTTCAAAAACACGCAGAGCGCCAATGCCAGTAATTTCAGTTGTCAAAAAAGGTTCTACAAATGAAACACCAACAAATGATTGAGCAGCTAGATTATAGATTTCGTCTGGTTGTGTCATTTTCATAATACGATTCAACGAACTTTGATCAATCAAATCAACGTAAATCAGTTTTACTTTTCCAAATATGTCCATACTCTCTAGTCGTTCTAATTGTCTATGACTTGTTCTGCGAATACTACCAAAAACCTCATAACCTTTTTTTAATAAAAAATCTGCTAAATAAGCTCCATCCTGTCCAGTTACACCCAGAATCAACGCTTTCTTCATTTTATCATCCCAGATTTTTCAAATATTTATACCTATTAAATATGTAGAATTTGTGGATAATCAATATAAAATTCCTTGGAGCAAACCGGATATTGGTTCGGGAGAGGTAGAGGCACTGCAGAAAGTAATTAAAAGTGGTTGGTTAACTCAGGGAAAGATAACTTCTGAATTTGAAACAAAACTATCAGAATATTTATCGTCAAATGTGATTGCTGTAAATAGTGGTTCATCAGCATTAATGTGTGCGTTACTTGCGCATGGATTGAAACCTGGGGATAAGGTACTAGTTCCTGATTTCACATTTTTTGCAACATATTCTGCTCCAAAAATGTTGGGCGCAAATGTTATTGTATCTGATATAGATGAATCAACATTAAATATAACCCCTGAAAATGTTGAAAAAATTGTTAAGAATAATAATATAAAAATGGTAATTGTGGTAGACGTTGCCGGGCTGCCGGTCGATATTGATGCTTTTTATGAACTTTCACGTCGCTACAAGTTTACTCTTATTGAAGATGCAGCAGAAGCGTTTGGTTCAGAGTATAAAAATAAGAGAATAGGATCTTTTGATCACACATCAGTCTTTAGCTTTCACATAGCAAAACAAATTACAACGATAGAGGGAGGCTGTGTATCATCAAATGACAAAAAAATTATTAAAAAAGTATCACAGATTAGAGATCAAGGAAGATCAACATCAGGTGAATATGTACATAATATAATAGGTTCAAATTTTAGAACAACAGATCTACAATCCACAATAGGCATTCAACAATTAAAGAAAATTGATGACTTTCTTAAAAATAGAATCAATATAGCTGATGAATATAAAAAAAATATCAAAGGATTATCTTTTCAACATATCCCTAACTATGTGACTAAACATAGCTATATGATGTTCTTTGTTCTTGCAGAAAATCAAGAAACGCGAGACAAATATTTGAAATCTCTAAAAACAAATAAAATTGATGCCAGATTATCATGGCTGCCATTACACAATCAACCAGCAAATTCAGAATCGAATATGAATAATTTACCTATATCAAATAAAATATACAATAATTCATTTACTCTGCCTATCTATAATTCAATGACTAGTGATGAAATAAACTCTGTATTAGATATCTGTCAAAATCAAATAGATCACAATGATTTGTAGATGACATAAAAATATACTCAGATTATATACTCAAATTGGCACCCATCTAATGAAAAAAAGCTCATCAAATGGTTGACCGCCAATTCCCATCCTATAAACATCAAGAATTTTTAATTTTCCCTCTTTCTCAAAAATTCTTAGTGTAGACAACAAATTTCTTTGATAATCAACACATTTCAAATATGTTCTACGCGCTAAATCTCTCAAGTTAATTTCATAAAGTTCAAACATTGGCTCAAAATGAAGTACCTGTTTTGGTTTAGAGTTAATGATATTTTGTATGGATCTCTGCATATCATACTTTAATTCCTCCATGACGTAATGCGTGAAAATTGTTTTTCCTTTCAGCTCGATCATATCAAAATTTTTGGTCAGATCTATTTTCCCAAATTTTATGTCTAGTTTAAAATAATCATTTATTGCTCTTGCAGTTTGAAGTCCATATTTTGTCATTTCATAACCTTCTAATGTATTTTTAAAATTTAGATATTTTAATCCAAATAGAACAATTCCATAACCACAGCCAAAATCAACAACAGTTTCATTTCCTACATTTTTTTTAATTAATTCTAGTATTGTAGCACAATCATATTTAAAATAATCATGACGAGAGATGTTACATAGTTTTCCATTAATAATTTTTTTTTCATGTTTTGTAAAATCAATTCCAAGTAGTGATTTAGCAAAACAACAGTCTTGAAGATTATTTGACTTTTCCCAGTATTTTGTTTCAAAAATTTTTTTAAACCTAGAGTCAAATGATGAATAAGAAATATCTTGTCTTCTATTATATTTTATAATTCTTCTTTTTAAATCCCTATAAATTAAAATTGGAAATGATGTAATGTAGAATAAAGTCGAACTTAAATCTGAAATTGGAATTATATTATATTCTTCACTGTTTATCATTTTCTGTTATTAAACCATGTTTGATGTTTTCAAATTTTTTCTTTAATATAATATCCACAATTAGGGACGAATAGATATCATTTGTTCCTGGTAAAATCCTTTTACTATTCGTAGTTCTTTCAATCAATCCTTTTTCTTTATCTATATTTTTTGTGTGTAATTTACCATTTTCATCATAATATTCTAAAAAAGTAATTTGAATAAAATCAGTAAACGAGGATAATATTTTATTAATTTTTCTATAATCATAGAATTCTTTATGGTCTGATGCACCAGGACCAGAACCCCCAGGTTTTGAATATTCTCTATATTGCTTTGAAGGATGAAAAGCATCTGGTACTGCTATTCTTAAATTTCCTCCTTCTTTCAAAAATGTTAAACATGTTTCAATACTTTTTTTCCCTTCCTCTATAGTTAAATGCTCAAAAACATGTTCTGCAAGAATATATTTTATGGAATGTTTCTCTACTACACTTAGCCATTTTTCTGGTTTTAACATATCAAAAGTCTCTCGTTCTGTTGAAATCCAATCCTTTTGATTTGTGCCACTAGCTCCAATTATAATTTTTAATTCATTATTTTTTTTCCTTTCTTCTAAAATTTTTTTTATGGATTTCCTATCTCTCATAGAATGTACAATTTTTACCAAAATCCCTGATTTTGCTGCAAATTTTCTTATTTTTCCCATTTATTCATACCCATGATTTACTGAAATAAATCTCTCTACTGTTAAAAATCCTAAATTACTGTACAAATTTAACTCAAAATTTTCAATATTACACTTATCCATTTTTCGGCTAATATTCTATACGAGTAATTTTCTTCAATAATTTTCCTTGAGTAGTCACCCATTGATTTTTGTAGTTCCCTATTAGTTAGTAGTTCGATAATGGCATCCGACATTTCATTAACATTTCTGTTTTTTACTAAGAAACCATTTTTTCCATTTACAATCAAATCTTTTTCCCCACCATCAACATCAAAGACTACCATCGGCTTTCCAGATGCCATAGATTCTAGATATATTGGACCAAATGGCTCAGGTTCAATAGTAGAAACTGCTACAACATCAGCTGTAGAATAATATTCTGGTGTTTTTGAATTTTTAATCTCATCTATTAATAATACGTCATTCTCCAAATTTTTTTCTTTAATTAAATTTATTATATTTTGTTTTTCAGAACCATTACCAATTATAACAAGAAATGTATCTTTTAGTTTTTTATTAACAAGATGAAAACTATCAATAAGATATTTTCTTCCTTTCTTTTTACTAAATCTACCAATTGATAGAATAATTTTTTTATTAGTTGGAATATTATTAATTTCCTTTTTATCTTGAATTTTAAATAATTCTATATCTACTCCGTGACCGATAGAGGTTATTTTTTTTAAGTTTATTCCCAATTTTATCATATCATCTTTTTTTCTGCTTGAGGGTACCACATAATGATCAATAAAGATATCATTTAGCTTCAGAATTTTATTAGATATTTTTCCCCAAATTGTATTTGTGTTTGGAAAATTTGTTGTTAGACTAATTATTTTTGTCTTCAATAGTTTAGCCAATAAAAGATAAAAAAATGAAAATGCCAAATTAGAATCTATAACTAACAAATCTGGTTTTTTCTTTATCATATATTGAAAGAATTCAAAACTAAACGTTTCTTCATATTTCCCATGAAAATCATTTTTTATTGGAACAGATATTGAAGACATCTTAATTTCATTAAAATTATCACTGCTTTTCATAGTAGGTTCCCAATAACTCATATTTTTACACCACACATATTCTAAATCAATTTCATCTGTTGAAATTTTTTCGGATAATTT
>CEVK01023624.1_pt1 | contig 19298 bp, 17 predicted proteins | sample 531501 | NCBI WGS metagenome assembly CEVK01 (sample SAMEA2623794, study PRJEB7988) | marine metagenome | biome: marine biome (ENVO:00000447); feature: mesopelagic zone (ENVO:00000213); material: "saline water (ENVO:00002010), including plankton (ENVO:xxxxxxxx)" | depth 740 m | reverse complement strand
CACATCGCTATTTTGCGTTAGTTTCCGAAAGATGGTGCCAGAAGAGGACTCGATAATACTTAATAACAATTTGTAATTGTTCTCAAAGGATGATTTGATTTTCGAATATGGCACAACTACTGACACTGAATAATATCTAAGTAGCGGTTCGCGTCCTGATCTTTATTTATATCGCGCTAGTTCATTACATTCCAACACGTCTCACTGCAAGCCTTTTTCATCAACTCAATTGGAACTGCTGGCTTTGGTATTGACGGATGGGAAGCTCACAATCGTGCAGCAGCACCTTCGACAGGTGAGAGCGAGGCATCCTTAGTTTTGCTCATCCGCGCGCAGCGCATTATACGACAGGCACGAGCAAGCCGCTAACGCCCTGCAACATTGTCAACTGATGGGCCGATTGCAGAAACTCCGCTATTCGCCGCATAGAAGGCAATAGAGGACATTTTCGTGGGTCGGGTTCTCCCTGTGCTTTTCGAACCCAATTTGTTCAGATGTTCGTTTTGGGCAAATTTGGCGGATCGTAGTCTGGGCGCTGCTCGACCCGATCGTCGACTGACGCATGTATCTCGTCGTTCGCCTCGATCCGACGGCGTTCACCCCACGGAATGTAGAAGCCCATCGCTGACCGCCGCCTTGTTTCTCTGTGCTTCGCACGCTTGGGGAACCATTCAAGAAATTTCCAACCGAACGTTAACGATTGATGCGCATCCGCTGCTGCATTCGGTGGCGTGTATTTATGCTCACTGCCTTTTCGTTCATGACCTTTGCTTAAGTGATTGAACATCGCAGTATTGATCCGCAGGCCAGCATCCTTGGCTTCCTCGACCATCCAGATTAATGGGAACTTGGAAAGGGCACTCTCGCTCTCCGGATAACCACCACCGATGTCGGAGTGGACACCGGCGAACCAAACTTCTTTGGCATACTGGTCTGGCGGCTCGTCTCTACTGAACGGATTCTCGACAAACTTTTGTTTTGGTTTCCAGCGCGACAATCGGAACATCCGCCGCCGTTCACCACTTCCAGTTGAAGCGAAAGCCCCTTGCGATCGCGGTGGAACCACGCGGCTCCGATCCGGGTCCAAGAGCCCTTCTCGCCCCTGTTGGCGACATGCCAGGCGAGGAAGTCCGGCGGATTGATTTCCTGCGCGGGTGCGGTGTTGCTGCGTGCCATGATGAGTTCCTTTCGTGTCGGGTGGCTCGTTGTACCAAACGGTAAGGCCGCACGGCCAAGGGGAGGATTCATGTCCAACACGGGTGACCCCGACGGAAGCCGGGGGAACCGGCGCGGGCCGGGCATTGAATGCTGATCGCGTGCGGCCAGTGAGGGTGCTCAAGAACGAAGCGGCCTGATCGAAAGGCATGCAAACGCAGGGCAAGCCATCACACTTGCGCCCTGGATCGCTCTCGCTCAAACCTTCGCCATGGCAGTCGACAGCGGCAAAGGGCCAAACCAGCCAACGGGGAAGAGATGGAATTCGAAGGCAACCGTGCAGCCGTGGATCGCTATCTTCGCACGATTTCAGGGCGATACTACGTCTATGTTCTGTGCCGCCCGGATGGTCGACCATTTTATGTCGGAAAGGGTCTTAATCGACGGGCATTGAACCATGAGGCCGAGGCCCGTCGGCATCACCCAACAGGCGAAATCAATCCCTTCAAATGTAATGTGATTCGAAAGATCATTCGCGATGGGCGCGAGGTCATCTATCGGATCGAGGCACATTACGATGTAAGCGATCAACAGGCTTGCCTGGAACGCGAAGCTGCGCTCATCAAGGAGCATGGTCGCATTCATGAAGGTGGCCACCTTACAAACCTCGCTGGCGGCGTCGGGAAGCTGTCCGGTGCAGCACCCTTCAGCCTTGAGCGGCACGCTGCGACGCTTTCAGGTGAGCCGGAAGGCAACCCTGAGCGCGCAACATTGAATCGCTTCCTGCAAGGATTCGGCGAGGTCGGCAGCGTCCCCGTCAAACCGGTCAGCCAAATATCCCGCGTCCTTCCCACTACACCTCATCCAAATGCAAGATCACCGACGCAGCGCTGTGCCTATGCACTATTAGCAAGTGCGGCAGCGTCCGGAGTCTTGCTTTCAGCTACGCCCGTGACGATCCCAAGAGCGTTTACTTACCGGGATGTTGATGCTGTCATCGAAAACGGAGTAGCCCGAGACATCTTGAAGGCCGGGATGGCTGAACTCTTGCCAAGTTCAAATCCCCTCAACGAAGCGTTTATCCTGTCTGATCGGCATGTAGCTATCCTGGTCAACTTGGTAGGTGAAGTGGCACTGATCGAGCGGGGACTTCTTTAAGATTGTGCCCAGCCCGCCCGTGGGCGGGCTGGGAATTCAGCGCCGCATCCAAAACATCTCCGGCACGGCATTGCAGCTTCTCGCAAAGAGTCGCCGCGCACACGCACGTTATGGTGGACCGGGCGGGGCCTGGCCCGGCAATGCTGACTGGAGGCTTGTGCCTGGCCATGTTCCGCCCCCCTCAATATTCGCTGGATAGCATGATGGTAAGCACCCGCCGTGTCACAGCGGGATTGGCCGGGTCCTCGCTGCCGAACCGCAAATCGCGGTCGCAAGCATCGATCTTCCAGAACACGGTTTCGGCAGGCCGCGCAGGTCGCGTGGTCGTCCAACGGCCATCGCCATCTTGATAGATAGCCCCGAAATCGCGCTCGCCATAAGGATCATTGTCCGGCGTGAAAGCGTCGAATGTCTCGACCAGTTCGCGCACACGCGACTGGTCCGCTTCGGGCAGAGCCATGAAACCCTCGGTCGCCACGGCAACGCAGGCAAGGCCCATCGCCTGCCGCGCCCTATCGTTAAGCCGAGCAATCCGTACGCAGCGGGAAAGTGAAGCGGTAGTCATTGCACCGCCCTCCCGCCGCTTTCGCACAAATGGACCAGCTCGCCGAAATCCTCGCGGTCGCCCAGCGCTTCAGCCACACGCTGCACCGCGCCGAACGGCAACCCGTTCTCATCGGCGAGCATCCGCAACCAGTCCTCGCGGCACTCGGCCCCGCTAGCGCGGTAGTTCAACATCAAATCACCCATCTTCTGCTCTCCTTCGGCTGAAAGCCGCACTGCCTGCGGCATGCGGCTCTGCCTTCCGGCGAGGATGGGAGGGGGAGGGAAAACCGGAATCGATGCTCTAGTGCGGGCCAGCGGGCGAAGCCCGCCACACGGGGGTGTCCATTCCGGTTTGGGAACGAGAGGGCGAAGCCACCTTGGCGTTCCCACCAATCAAACATCTGCGCCGGCAGGCGCCACCCCAAGCCGCGTCAGCGGCTCACAGGAACGGCGCCCTCGCACGGCGCGACGCAGACGGGCGACGTGTCGGCAAGCCGAGTGCGCGGCACGGCTGTTGCATCGCAGATGCAGCGCCGCTGACGCAAACGAGCGCGCGACCGGCGCTTGCCCGGCAAGAAGAGAGGCGAGAGCGCCTGCGGGTCAGTACAAAAACGCCGCGCCCGCAGGAGCGCAGAATGCGCGGGACCGAGCGCGTCCTTCGGAAATTTCCGCTCAACTTGAAACTGCTCCCGATCGTCACCCGGATGGGCCGGGACTACAGGCCCGGTCCGCGCAGCGGATAGAGCGGGTCGCCCGCAAGGCAGCTATGGCCAAGAATATTCATCGGTGCTTAGTTTCGATCTCAATGACGATTCCAGCCAGCACTCTCAGCGAGACTCTCTCCAAATTGGCGTCAAGACATCTTGCTGCCATCCGCAATCGTCTGGATGACTTCGACGACCTACTCTGCACTGCAATCCTGATCGAGGCCGCCAGGGTGATAGACTATGAGAATGTCCTGGTGGGCTCCAGTGAGGACGAGAGCCACCATCTCCCCTTTCCAGTTTTTGATGTCATGTGCCGAGGCTGGAATCCACTGCTTCACTACGTGTTGCCCAGGCTCCCGCAGATCGGCGGGATTCCAATTCAGGAAAGCACGTCCACAACCCGCTCGCATGCCCGATCCATTCTGCAAGGTTTCGGCCAGTACGCGATCCTTCAAAAAGCGGCAGATATGTCGTTCCACGGCTTCCTCGAAGGAAATGAGATCGAAAATGGGATCCGCTTAAAGTTCACGGTCGGCGAGGACAGCGACCATTTTCTTGATCAGCTGGAAGCTGAAGCACTCGAAAAAGCTCTGGGTGGCATCGAAAGCTCAATGACCGGCGAGATGCTCACCGCCGACGAAGTTGATGAGCTTGCAGCATCTCTCGTCTTTCCGTTCGAGACGGGCCGAGGAACGATGGTTGGGTACGACGCAGATCCAAGACTCGATGCGCACTTTATTGAACTTGTCGGCCCAAGAATTCTGGAATGGCGGGCTGAAGCCGGGATCCATCCCAATATTGACTCAGATCAGCTGAACGGGACGGACCTGGCAGCAGTGGTGATGATGCTTACAAGCTTCTATCTGAAGCACATCTGGATCGTCGGTGTTGGAAACAAGCGTCTCCCGGACATAAACTACTGCATGAGTCTGACCATCTGGAAAAGGCCGGATGAGCTGATTGAGTCCATCTCTACATTTACGGGGATTGATGCACGGAGGATAGACGCCGCCCTTCGCGCAATTGTGGTGACGCGCAAAGATGCCGGATATTCCGGTTCTGAACCGACGCCCCTAATGCCGATGTTGCTGGAAATTTCCGAGGGCTTCTGGCTGGCACCAGTCAGCAGCGTCTTCCGCAATCCTTTCACAGCGATCAGAATGCTCAATGAATTTCGCAATCCTTTGACGGCTCAGTCCGTGAGAAAACCGAGAGAGCAATGGATGACTTCGGACCTCTATGCTCTCTTCGAGGGCAACCGGTATCAGGTTGTCGAGCTTCCAACGCGTCTGAAGAGAGACGGTCAACTTGTAACCGACATAGATGCTGCATTTCTGGACATGACAACCGGTGAACTTGGTCTCTTTCAGCTCAAATGGCAGGACTTCGCTTCGAACCGGCTCGGAGCAATCAGAAGCAGGGCAAAGAACTTTGTCGAGCGCGTCAGCTTGTGGGCGGACCAAGTTGAAAACTGGATCAGCGAATTCGGTGAGGCCGAGCTTTGCAGATCTCTCAAGTTAAAGGTTCCCAAGGGAGCTGTCCCCAGCCGGGTGATGATGTTCGCGGTGGGACGATCCGGTGCGCGTTTCAAGAGCTACGGGTACACTTTGACCAATGAGGACATAGCGGCCTGCAACTGGAACCAATTCGTTCGTCTGCGCTATGAGGTTGGTCCTGCCGAGCTGGTTTTGTCAGAAATCTACAGCAGAATATTTTCCGAACAATGTCGCGTCGAGAAGCGCAGAGCTCTTCCTTATTCATTTGAAGTCGACGGCAGGACAATTCGTTTTGAGGATATGTGGAGCGCTGCGGTCTGACGCGGTCAGCATATCAAGGAACCGGAATACCTTCTCCCCGAGCCTTTTCTAACGTATCCAACAGGACAGCGCACTGCTTCTCGGTCGGGATTTTTGACGGCATCTGTGCGGCTATCTTGAGAATGCCCACCTCTTTGGGCGACAGCAATCGCTTGGCTGACAGGGCGTGCTGAATGCTGACCCAATGCGATGCGGCAATCTCCAGCACGCGACGCTGGGCGTCGATCCCGTTGTCGATCTTCTGCGTCTTCTTCGCTGACTTCGCCTCAGTCGCCGCTTCGTCGGCGGAGACAAGCCCGTCCCAGAACTCGTCCGGCAGTTCGGGTTCAATTCGGGCAATCTGAGCCTGGATGCGAGTCCAGCAGGCATCCTTCTTGCACCATTCCGAGATGTTCGAGATACCCTGTGCAGGCTTGGTTATGTCGTCATTCACTGCTTTGGCGATGATGCACAGAACTTGTTCGAGGGTCCGGCAGATGCCCTGATCATTCCATATCCGCTGAAAGTCGAGACTGCGCTTGTGGCGCTTCGCAATCTCGCTGAGTACAGCAATCGTGTAGGCAACAATGTTGGCCCGGTAGCCGCCGTTGTACCACGGCTGCGAGGAGACGAGCTTTTCCACCGCCCGGAAAATGATCCCGCGCGCGACCGCGCGGCGGAAGTAGAACTCATTGAAAGTGTCCGGACTCTTGTCCCACTCCTTCCCGATCCGATGGGCATATTTGGCGAAGTTCTTCTGAGCGCCGAGATTAACCCATCTCGGATGCTCGTCCCACGTATTCTCGAACTTGGCCAGATCGGTCTTGGTGAACATCTGAGGTTTCGGATTCTCTGCCTTGAAGCGCTTCTGCTCTCCAGCGGTCAGCTTGGACTGAGCATCAGCGTACTGTCCCCTCGCACGTTCATAAAACCATTTGGTCTCTCTCTGGGCTCCCTGCTGAGCGGGTGCCCAGAGCCGACGGGAAAACTCCTCCATTCGGACATGGAAAGGGTGGTTGGAGAAGAAATCCGCCGCATTCACGCGGTTCTGGGTATTTGCATACTCGGATATGCGAGGGACGATGCTTTCACTCTGATCGCTGTCGATGACCGACAGCTTCATCTGAACGAAGATGTTCGCCAGATCGGCCTTGTCCTTGCGCCGCGTATGAAAAAGCGAGGCAGTCGTCTGGCCTCCGTTGACAATCTGAAGATCGAGAATGCGGGTGATTTCCAGACCCGAACCCTTGTCGGCGACCTCCACGCTCTGAGCCGTTGCCGTGATCCCATTGTTGTAGGCGAAAAACATTCCTGGTTCGGTCAGGATCGTTGTTCGAATTCCCTTGTTCACTTTGCCGCGGGCCTGAAGGAAGGTGCGAACATTCTGCTCAAGCAGGCGCGCACCGAACTTCGCGTAGAGGCCGGAAATGACCTCAGCGGGCATCACCATGAGGTATGACTGATACGTGCCGGAACCGAGATGGGCAGGAAGACAAGGAATCCCGGCGCCGAACATTTCTGTAAAATCGAGATCCAGAGGCTCTTTGTGGCTTCTGGAACTGCGCTGACGGTGCAGTCGTGAAATGTCCCAGATATTATAGCGGGTCGGGATACCTTGGATTTCGCCGTCGGGAAGACTCTGAATGCGGTCGCTGATAGCGCGTTCGGAAACGAGGATGAGATTGAGCTGACGAATACTGCCTTTACGATCGGCGATCTGGCGGGACAGGCCATGTTCGGGCGAAGTGACCTCAAGGTCCGTCGATAGGCCCTTCGCTGCACTCGCCTCGAAAAAGCTCGCGAGACGCTTGAACGCTGCATCGACATCGGTGCGGGTAAGTGTGGACAGTTCGCTTCGGCTGTCAAAGTCGGCGACGAACAGGTCAAGTGCACCCTCATCGTTGAACCAGTAGCCATCGATGCGCATGCCGCGCAGAGCGCGGTAGTGGCAGAACTCGAAACCCTCCACGAAGCCGGTTTCGACAAGTTCGGTGGCTACGGCTTCCATGAACGCAGCGAGCTGGAAGCTGCTGCTGGCCTCCGCACCCGCCAGCGTCTCCTGACGGAAGTCGTGGAAGAACTCGGCAACCGACGTTTCCACTCAGGCTCTCCCCAGTATCAGGCTGCTGTCGCATTCGAATGGTCCGATGGTTTCCAGTTCAATGTCATAGGATAGACGGGCAATGCCGTTCGGAATGCCCGACCTTACAAGGCGCGGAAATTCGTCGATTACCCGGTAGGTTTTCAAATCACTGACAATGAAGCGCGGACTGTCGTAATCGTGCAGGGGAGCATAGCCATAAGCTGACAGCTTCCGGGTAAACTCTTCCAGCGCCAGAGCATCGTCGAGTTCGCTTTCAGTCGTTTCGACAAGCTCATTCAGCGAGATCGATTTATCCGATTCCGGCATTTCGCTGAGGCGGTAAACGGCCAGATAGAGGCTGGACGTCAGGGCTTCGAGCTGGTCCTCCGACGATATGCGAACCGAGTTACGCTCGCGACCGGACAACGACTTCACTTCGATCGCCGTGTCGCCGAAGATAAAATCCTGCTGCGCCCGATCTGCGCCGCACCACCCATCGACCGCAAGCGGCGGCGTCAATCGGGACGTGTACAGCGACCGCATCATCTGAAGTTCGGCGAAAAGACCGCGCACCTGCTCGGGAGACAGTGTCGTTCTGCGCCCGGACATAAACGCCTTCCATCGTTTCAGGTGAGTCAGCGTGATGGCCAGCGCTTTGGCCGAGTCCGAAACTTCTCTGAGGCTTTCGATAAGGGTCTCGCAAAGCCCCTGAAACAGATCCGCGTCGACGTGGCGGGCAAGCGTCAGCACAAGGCGCTGCCGATCCGGGGTGTCGCCGAGGCGCATGTCGACGCCAATACCGTTCAATGTGACGTTTTCGGAGCGAAACTGGTCCGTGTGATCACCGGCAAGTTCCACGATAAGCAGGCACTGCGAGGCGGTATCGCGACCCCAGTAGACAGGCACTCCTCGCAGGTCGGGAACGCGTACGACGGTGAAATCGGTCGCCGGAGTTGGAACCCCGTCCCAGGGGGTAAGTCTAATCGACATCCTAGTCCTCATCGTCATCGGGATCGTCGTCGAGCGAGCCATAGATCTGCTCAATCCACACTCGATTGGCGACAACCTCGATAGCCGTTCCGTACTGACCGTCGGGATAGCTTAATCCCCATGCCGGGACACGCAGGTCTTTGAACTGCTCGTTATTGGTTGGCTCCAGCACATGGACCATGAGCAGGGGCTTCTTGCGCACGAGGCGATAGTGAAAGTCCGAAGGCTTTTTCGATTTGCTCTTTGCATCTTCGGCAGCAAGCTGCTCGGCGAGCTTCTTCTGATCGGGACTGAGCCCCAGCTTTTCATCACCGCGACTGGCTACACGGTAACCTGAAACTTGCCATTTATCGGCTGTAGCGTCGGCGGCAGTGCGTTCCTGCGCCCCCAGAACATAGTTGCCCGGATCGCCGGGTCCGTTGGATATGAGCAGCACATCGCCCTTGGGGAACTTGTCGGAAATCGCGCTGAGATAATCGATGGCAAGCGCCTTCTGCCGAACGGCATCCTTGTGCGATCGGAAGCCCGCAAGAAACTCGCCGATCTTTTCACAATCTACATCCGGCAGAAACCAGCCCTTCTCGGTCTGGTGCAGTTCGGCGCCTCCGAAACGATCCGCCCAGTATTCCGTGATAAGATCACTGTTCGCATCGCTGATCTTCGGATCAAGCGGCAAAAGGAAACTTTCGATCAGCTTGCCGGTGTAGTTCTGCTTCAGGGTGACCTTCTGGCCGCTCCGCATTTTGTTCGCGGCGGTGACCAGCAGGCTGTCCGGATGAGATTGCACATACAGGCCGAAATCCCTCGGACTCAGGCCGAAGTTCCGAATGCGCCGAATCTGATGGCGCAGCTCGTCAGCGGCGAGGGCAATATGCTTGTACCAGTTGATTGAGTCTTTCGAGAGATAGACGCGGCAGACATCCTCGTAATTGGGGCGATAACCGAACCAGCGCCCCATCTGCATGAGCGTGTCATACATTCGGGTATTTCGATACATGTAGCTTACGGTCAGGCCTTCGATCGTCAGTCCTCGAGACAGACTGAGACCGCCAATTGCCACGGCGGTCAGTCCGACACCCTCGCGTTCGTATTTCTCATAGTCCAGCGGATCATCGGTCGTCTTGCTGTTGACGACAAAGGTTCGCAGGTGCTCAAAAACGCCCCACAGCGCCTCCTTCACGTCGTTCCATTCGAAACCGCAATCCGAAAATTCCTCGTTAAAGGCAGCGCGCAATTGCGCCATATACTCATTCTGCGCCGAAACGTGTTCGGGCATCATGTAATTCGCCTTAACGGCGTCTTTGATCTTTTCTAGCCTGAGGCTAACGAAGCTTTTGACCTCCTTCTGGACCGACACGAAGCGGGAGATGTTGATGAGCATCGAGCAATGCTTGCGCTCCTGCTTGCGAAGATTGCGGATGGCGCGCGCGACGATGAATTGGTCGAGCGCCCGATAGAGGCTTGGAGGCAGGTCTGAGACAGGCGTGCCGTTCTTGTGAGTGAGTGGGAGATAATTCTCGCAGTCATTAATCGGTCTCAGAACGCGGGCGCTGCTGTCTTCATCGACAAAAACCTTGTCGGGGCCGAAATAGGTGGTCGGCGCATCGAGCGAATAGATGAAATCCTTGGGAAACAGCTCTTCGTACACCTCCTCATCGAGCGCGTCCGGGTCAATGAAGATATTGGCGAATGGCGTCGCAGTGTATCCGACGTAGCAGGACTTGGTGAAGAGACGCAGGATCTTCCGGATCCAGGCGTTTGTAAGTGTCGGATCAACCTCGGGCTTGTTTGTATTGATCGAGGCGTTGTCCGCCTCGTCGTCAATGACGAGCATGGGAACGTCACGGATTCGGTCGGCGCCCTTGGCATTCAGTTCGCGAAGCCAGGTGTGGAGAACCTCAAGGATCTCAATCCTCTTCTTAATGACGATGATGACCGGCTTCTTGAAATCGTTCAGCTCGGCACCGCTCTTGTCGGCGGTCTGCTTGTTGAAATCCATATGGATGTTCGTCAGCGTGACCGGGTTCGGATAATCTTTGTCGAGCCCAACTCCGATCGGCACCCGGTTTGCGGGGTCGCTCGACCTTCCGATAAAGCCTTCGTCCACCCGCCGCTGTGTCTGTTTCCGCAGATTGTTGTGAATACCGGCAATGACGATGATGAACTTGTATCCGGCATCTGCCGCTTTCGCGACGACGCCGAGATAGTTGGCGGTCTTTCCTGACTGGACGTGACCAATGACAAGGCCTCGCCGGTTCCACGCTCCATCGTCCGTGGGATCCTGCAGCAACCCGAGTATCTTCGCGCCGTCGTCGTTGAGAAGCGTATTGACGACGGTGGGCTTCCAGCCTTCGGACCGAAGAAAATCGGCGTAGGCATCGGCGTAAGTCGGTTCGATCTCGCGCTTGAGGATCCATTCCTGGTCGTGGTCGGCCTCGGGATCGACAAGAGACACACCTGCGCTCATTCGCGACGGAATGACGGTTTCAGCCGTGGCAACGACGTTCTCAAGATCGCCACTAAAACCAAGGATCGGAGCCAGCATGGTGGCTTTGGCTTCGATCTCCGTGCGTGTCGGTGGTTGGTCACTGTCGCCGAAGGCAGTTATGAGTGCCGCAATAAAGCCTTTATCCTTGTCGTTCTGTGTTCGGCTCATGCAAGGAACTCTTTCACATACTTCTCGGCAACATCCATCTGCCCTTCAAATAAGCGGGTAGACTTAACGATTTGCAAGAATGCTTCTGCATCGACTGAGCCTTCCCCGCAAAGCGCTGCATGAAGACTCCTTAATTTCTCGAGCGCTTCATCCGGGTTGTCGTCAGCCCTGTCGAATTCGCGCGGACTCGTTGAATAGTCCGAGTAGATCATTTCGACGGGCAGCGAGGCTGCAACAGAAGCGAGAATGATGCTGAGACTTCGGACCTCGTCACGAGTCAGTTTTGCGCGAAGGGATGCAATCAGCGGGTGCTGGCCGTTGACCCCGTACCGTATGCCGCCGTGATCCGCGAAGCGCTCCCATAGGGGGGCAGCGGTCTCTTCAAACAGCCGTTGTCCGCGACCCCGATGCACGGTGGTGCTTCGACCACTTATCTGCGCGATGATCTGCCGCAGCCGTTCTCGAACTGCATGCGGTGGCCGGGCGCGCGACTTCTTAATGTCGATGGTCCACGATTCATCGAGACTGTTGGGAAAATCGATCTGCACCCGGGCAAGCTTGGTCGCCTCTCCTTTCGGGATGAGACGGAACCAGTCGCCCCAGGCCATAAGGCGTCCGTTGCGATAGATGTAGGCACCCTGGTTGGAGATAAAGTCGCTGCGGTTTTGATAGAAATCATGCTCGCTCGCGGTCAGGCGGCTGTGATGTGGCAGGATGAAGGGCTGCATCTGAACCGCGACGCCGCTGACATAAACGACCTCTTCCGGAAGAATCTGGGTCGCCGTATTCTTCCGGCAGAATGGGTCAAACGGCGCCACGGGGTGGCCGTTCATCGTGATGGCGATCTTCTTTCGACCCTTGACCTCACCGGAGAGAAACCGGTGGAACACCAGCGAGAGATGCCGCTCTACGGTTCCAAGTTTCTCATTAACGATCTCATCCCGGCGAGGGCCGGATTCGTCTTCGAAAAGCCGGTCCAGATCTGTCCAGATGACAGCCGTGCCATGCTGCCCGAGACGATCAGCATAGGGAACCGCCGACAGATCGTCGTCGTCCAGGATCGACAGCATCCAGTCGTCCAGCTCATCGATGCGATCAAGGCTCCATTCCGCGCCGCTGACCCTGCCGTCCTTGGCGCTCGCTACGGTGAGCGTTCGGCACTGCGAAAACGACGCGGTCTTGAGGCCCAGCCCGAACCTGCCCAGGTCCTTGGGCCCGCGTTCCATTTTAGGGTCGGAGGCTCCATGTCGCATTGCCTCGACGATCTCGTCGCTGCTCATTCCCCATCCGTTGTCGATGATGGCGAGCGATGGAGTCGCCCCTGTGAGATTGCACACGATATCAATGACGGCTGCATTTGCGGAAATGCTGTTATCGATGATGTCGGCTATGGCACTTTCAAGAGAATAGCCGAGATCGCGCATCGACGCCGACAGGCAGGCAGCACTCGGCGGAAGACGATGATTGCGAGCCACTACATTACCCCCAGTTCTTGTTTGATTTCGGCCATAACTTCGTCGGGACGCCGCTTCAGGTCGCACTCCCAGACGACGATGGACTTCCACCCCAGTCCGGTCAGAGCTTCAAGATTTCTTTTGTCGCGTTCTACCGTCGCACCGAACTTTTTAAGCCAGAAGTCGGTGCGCGTGGAAGGCGTGGTGGCATTCCTGCACCCTTCGTGACGGTGCCAGTAACACCCATGAACGAGAATCGCGGCTCGGTGCTTTTTCATGACGATGTCAGGGGTGCCCGGAAGCGATCGGTCATGCAGCCGGAAACGGAACCCCGCACGGTGAAGCATCGACCGCAGAGCCCGTTCGGGACGAGTGTCGCGGCTGCGGATGCGCGACATATTCCAGCTGCGGCGTTCGGGAGTTAGTGAATCCGCCATCATGCGGCGTCCGGCACAGCGTCCAGCACCTCGGCTATGATTTCCGCAATCTGTGATGCGAGATACGGCGGGACGGCATTGCCGACCTGGTGATACTGGGAGGTTCGCGGACCCTCGAAGCTGTAGTTGTCGGGGAAGGTCTGAATCCGCGCCGCTTCACGTACGGTGAGACTGCGGCACTGCGCCGGGTCGTAATGGATGAAGTAGTGACCATCCTTCGAGATGTGTGACGTGATGGTCGTAGCCACCTGATCGGGAAGTTGAACGCGAAACCGGTCCGAAAACATCTTGCCGGACCGGCCCAGTTCGACGTTCTGATGAGCGGGCAGAAGAGTTCTTGGGAAGTCCGACAATTTGGGGGTTCGGCCCGAAACATCGGCATATATCGAAGCAAAAAGGTAGCGCCGCAGATCGGATGCCATATGGCCTCGTGCCTCGTGTGACGTGAGCACACTCAGATTTGAATCCTGCAATCGGCGAAGTGTCGGATGATTGCCGATCTGCGCGGTGACATATTCGGTCGAAGAGCTTCCAGTAGGGCTCTGGCGCACTCGCTTCGCATACCATTCAATTTCTCGCACGATGTCGTGGGTGAAGGCTGAACCGTTAAGCTGATGCCTGATTTCGGAAGGCGACAACTTTGCGATTTCACTGCGCCATCGCTCAACGCTGTCGCCGCCTTTCGAGAGGCTGCTGCGGAGAGAGGGCAACCCCCCAATCGTCTCACGCACCGTGGGCGGCGCATGCGGTCGGAGACGTCTTGGCCGGATGCTCAGATCGCTCCGAATTCCAACGATGAACATGCGATGCCGCGCCTGAGGGACGCCGAAGTCTTCGGCGCGCACTAGAAAGAGGCGCGGATCGACTTCGTTACCCGGCATTTCCTCCTCTGAAAGAGAATATAGCCTGTAGCCCAGTCCGTTAGCCGAATTGCCGACAGCCTCCTTGGGGCTTGCCAGATCACCCACGATCCGGTTGATGATTGGTTCACCCCCGATCTTCGCGGAAAGTAGCCCTTTGACGTTTTCCATGACGAACACCGGCGGATGATGATCGACGATGATCTTGAGGTATTCACGATAGAGGAAGTGACGCTCGTCCTCCTCGAAATCGCTCCTCCCCATCATCTTTGATCGGCCGACCAGTGAGTATGCCTGGCAAGGCGGGCCTCCGACCAGCACCCAGCGGGCAGAGTTCGAGAGCCTCTCGCCAATGGTTTTCTGCACCAGAGCATGATTTTCCGGACCAAGCGAAATTTTCAACGCGCTGCGCCGTGCGTGGGCGGTCTCGGCCGGGTGCAGAGCGTAAAGCTCTTCCTTCGAGATCTCGCGCCTCAAATATCTGTAATAGTCGTCGGGGAACTGCCCATTCGGGAACTGGCGGATAAAATGACGAAGAAGCAGGGTCTGATAGGAAAATTCATCCTGCTCAATGGCAGCAACGCTTTCAAAGCGCGGCCCGCCATCGGCCCCTGCAAGGGAAGCAAAACCCTCGCCTAGTCCGCCCGGACCCGCGAACAAATCTATGACAGGAAATGCCTTTGGAGCCTTGGACATGCTTGCTCTGCGATTAGTAGAGGACAGTGCGGAGCTCAGAGTGCAGCGGACCGTTGGGTGTCACCGCGAAGGCCCTTGTACGGCGCAACCTTGATCTCCCCTTCACGCTTCCTCGCCTGCGCGATGTCATAGCTGTTCTGCATCCGCATCAGCGTGTCCATCGATACACCAAACGCCTTCTCGATCCGCAGAGCCATCTCCGAAGAAAGCTGCGAATGTTCATTGAGCAAGGTCGACAATGTCGCACGGGTGACGCCCAGCACCTGCGCCGCCGCAGTTACCGACAGGCCGAGAGGCTCGATAATTTCAGACTTCACGAATCCGCCCGGATGCGCGGGGTTCTTCATGCGGATGCCTGCAGTCGCGCTCATGGCCACCTCCTAGTGGTAGTCTTCATAATCGAGGTCGATGATCTCGATATCTTTGCGGTCGATTCGAAATGTCATCCGCCAGTTCTTCGTTACAAAAACTCCAGATTCCCTTGTGGTCGCCGGTCAGCATGTGTGCTTTCCAACTTGGCACGGTACGCAGCTCGTCCTCACTCTCCATGTCCTGAAGGAACGACACGATGCACCGCACCTTGGTAACAACAGCAGGCTGCAACCCGCTTGCCCCATCATTCTCGATCAAGCGCTGCAACCCATTGTGGCTCCGGTTCCAGCTCTGCGTACCCGCACCTATCGCCATGCCTGTTCGGCGTCAAGTGACACTATACAGTCCCTCACTGGCGTCAGCCGCTTTTTTGACCCCCCCGCTTCGATGGTCCCGTATCCACCGTTGTCCGGACAAGGGGTCTTACCCGATTTGGAATCTATCAACCGATCAGTCTGGCGACCCCGAAGCCACGAAGGTCGGCTGCGTGGCACTGGCGCATAGAAGCCTAAAGCTGCTTGCAGGCCACCAAGTCTGAGGGCGGGCAGTACTTCCTGAGGCGCATCAAAGCCCCGTCGGCGGTCCATCCACATAGCCCTCGAAAGCGTAGTCATTGAGGATCTGCCGACGCCATAGGAACTTTCGATCGATTTTGGGCAGTTCGGCTTCATCGCAAGCTTCAGCCCAACCTGCGACGATCTCGCTGGCCTGCCAATTGATGATCTCGCGCGAGTCACTGTCGTTCAGGAGGAAGGAGGAAGCTGACAGGCGGCAGTTCTCGAGGAGGCTACGCCGGTCATTCGCAATCACGGCCATCGCCTGGTTCACTTCGCGACCATTGCGCCCCTGGGGACAGATATCATAGGCGGGTGTCAGCCTCAGCGCCTTGCCATCCCATAAGGCCGCGTGGTTGCGCGCATGATCATCGGTGTTTCCAACAAGGATATTGAACACCATTCGCGCGAACAGCTCACGCAAAGTTTCTTGGGGTTCGGCGAACCGTGCGCGTACGATCTGCGCGAGGTCGACGTAGCTGGCATAATGGGCCTGTAACTCAGTCAGCTCCAGCATCGTCAACGCGGACACCATGCCCTTGCGGGTCCACCCGTTTTCAATTCTTGCCCGGTCGAACCGCTGGACAAGGAGAACGTCCCTGCCATTGGCCTCCGTCCGGATGACCGGTGCGACATTGAGCCCCACCCTTTCGGCAAGGCGCATGGCCATAAATTCCGATTTGACGACAGCATAGGTGTCGTTCGTGGCCGAGAACTTGGCAATGTACTTCGTGCCGGCATCCTCAATCAGTGCCTTTGGACGCGCGCCGCCTATCGAACTGCCGTGGAACAGTGCTTTTTCGAGACCCGGGGGAATCGGTTCACCACGCTCGATATGGCCGGCTGCATCCTGCAACTCCTCAAGTGTCGCGTTGTCCTGCTCGCGCGGCTCGTAGCGCTCTGGCGACTGTTGGAAATCGAGCGCACCGATGCGGTCCGACCCAGAATTGAGCATGAAGGTAAGCTCGTCGAAGTCGACAGCATTTGCAGCAGCGCCCTGCAGGCCTGTCAGGCGATTGATGATGACACGCCGCCCCCAGGCATCCGGTGCGCCGTCACGCAGGCAGCCGGCCATCTCGAGCGGGAGCTCTGGCCGGATTGCGCCGCGCTTCAGGTCAAGCTCGGGAGAGTAGACCGGGATTGCGTCGGCGCGTTCGAGATAGGATTGTCCATATGTGAAAATATGGGTCTTGCCTTCCCGCTCGATCCGACCGGCGACAACCGGCTCCACCGCCCCCGGAAGCCAGACCCAGACAAACGCTTCTTTCGCCGTGGGCAGGTCGACGTCCGCTTCAGAAGTCATCACGCGGCTCCGATCGAGACCGACGGACCGAGTGCGGAAGCAGGGCCAGCTTGTCGTCCAAGCGTGATATCTCGGGCGCAAGCCGAGATGGCTCGTCTACGAACAGTGGCACACCCAGTAAGGTGGCCGCCTCGAACGCCAGTCCGATTTCGACCTTGGGTCCCCCCTTTTCGATCAACTGGAATGTGCTGCGCGCAATCCCGATTCGCTCGGCAACCTCGGCCTCCGTCATCTGGCGGCGCTTCCGCGCCAGGCGGATTGCCCGACCCAGCAAGATCAGCGCTTCGTGCGTCCCGCGCGAATAGGTTCGCACATGCTCTGCCATTTCAATCTCCGATGACTGTTATATCAGGCATGAAGGCATTTCATGCCTGATATGACGGTCATACCCTCAAATGAGCTCATTAGCAAGAAATGCCTGATATAACGGTCATGAGCCTTCTATGACTGATATAACGGTCATTCGCGCTTTGCCCACGGGCACGTACCGCTCCTGACTGGACGCGATGGCACGGCAACAGATTGCCGCGATCTCACAGGATTTCGAGATAATCGGACCATAGTTACATCATCGGTACGCGCTCATCCAAATCTTCGCTATGCGCCATCGTGCTCACGGCCATGCCCCGGGGCTAATCTTCATCGAAGTCGGCGACCTCGATCTCGTAGCAGTCGATGCGTGCTTTGTCTGCTCGGCGTCAGGGGTGCCACACATTCAGCAGCCGCAGTGAGCCGCCTTTTACGCGCTGTTGTTCGATACACGCGAGCGGCCCTTTTCTCGCAGGGGAAAGCAATCAATCTGAATGCAGGGGGTGTCATCAACCACCATGCAACGGAATATCGAACATGCCAGAACCAGACCGTATCATCCGTCTCAAGACGGTCCTTCATCGCACAGGACTGTCGCGTTCGACCATCTATCGCAAGATCGCCGAAGGAACGTTTCCGCCGCAGATACCGATAAGCGTTCATGGAGCGGGCTGGAGTGAAGCTGAAATCAACCGCTGGATTGCTAATCCGCCTCGATATCGGGTCAACTCGCCTCGAAATGAGTTCGACTTCGACTAAGCCGACAAAGCCCAGCCCGTTGGCAAACTACGCCGATCTCCTAATTGGCAAAACTGCCGCGCCGTCCCGAAGCATGTCGAGATGATCGCTCCACCATTGGTGCATGGCAACACGCTCTTCCCAATAGCGACCGCGATTGTAGACTGCGCGAACGCTGTTCGCGTCGGCGTGTGCCAGCGATCTTTCAATAGCGTCGGGTGACCATTTGCCGCTTTCGTTCAGGAAGGTTGACGCGGTGGTTCGCAAACCATGCGCCGTCACTTCTCCCTGCGCGTAACCCATTCGGCGGAACGCCTGATTGACGGTGTTCTCGCTCATCGGGCGCCGGAAAGTGTGGAAGGCAGGAAAGACAAAGCCGTCAGGCCGGTCAGAGCCAAAAGCTCCTCAAGATAGCCCAGCACCTGACGGGACAGCGGGACCTCATGCGGACGGCGCATCTTCATGCGCTCGGCCGGAATTTTCCAAACTGCCTTATCGAGATCCAACTCCGACCATTCCGCTTTCCGCAACTCGCCGGGTCGGGCCATGACGTGAGGCGAGACCTGCATAGCCAGACGCGTGATCGCATGGCCGGTATAGGCGTCCATCGCCCGCAGAAGTTCGCCCATCTGTTCGGGGTCGAGGATCGCCGCGTGATGCTTGACCTTCGGCACAATGAGCGCCCCGCGAAGGATTGCACTCGGATCGCTCTCGCCCCGCCCGGTGGCGACGGCGTAGCGGAAGACACGTCCGGCAAAAGAGCGGCAGCGCCGCGCCGTCTCGTATTTACCCTGGGCCTCGACGCGCTTCAGCGCAGCTAGGAGGTCGACAGGCTTGATGTCGGAAACCGGGAAAGTCCAGATCGGCCTGAGCTGTTCAAGGAGCCAGTTGGCTTTTTGAGTCGTCGCATCCGACTGACCTTCGGCGACCCGCTTATCGATATACTCCCGCGCGACCTCAACAAAAGTATTTGCCGCACTGAACGCAGCTACGAGCTTCTCGCGCTTGCGCTCAGCCGAGGGATCGGTCCCGGCGTCGAGCTTCCTGCGCGCATCATCACGACGTCGGCGGGCTTCTGCCAGCCCGACATCGGGATAGCGGCCAAGCGCGATCCGCTTCTGCTTGACCATATAGCGGTATTTGTAGCGCCACAGCTTCGATCCGCTCGGATGGACCTCGATATAGAGGCCGCGATCATCCGTGAACTGGGTCACTTTGTCGGTTGGACGAATATTCCGGATCTGCATGTCTGTGAGCGCCACGATCGATTCTCCTCAGCGGTTCCGGAAGGGACCGACGAGGGCGCTGCAGGGCATGGTGCCATCAAACATTTCCGTGGGGCCATATCGCCCATTTTGTGGCACGCCATGGCCCCGGATTGCCTGAAATCGCCTGACACATTCCGGGATGGGTGAGGCTCGAAAATGGCAGAATTCTGCCGTTTTTTCGACCCTATTGGGATTGTTTGGAATGAGTTGATGGTG
>CEVK01107525.1_pt1 | contig 20118 bp, 17 predicted proteins | sample 531501 | NCBI WGS metagenome assembly CEVK01 (sample SAMEA2623794, study PRJEB7988) | marine metagenome | biome: marine biome (ENVO:00000447); feature: mesopelagic zone (ENVO:00000213); material: "saline water (ENVO:00002010), including plankton (ENVO:xxxxxxxx)" | depth 740 m | reverse complement strand
GGGTATTAAAGTGGCACTTTTAACAACGGTATTTGGACTTATTGTTGCAATTATCCTTCAGATCTTCTACAACTACATTATCGCTAAGATCGATAGTATCGTAAACAGTATGGAAGATGCTTCTATCACATTAATTGATATGTTGGTAGACTACAAAAACAAAAAGTAACAATAACCCCTAAAACACACCATTAATATGGCTTTGCATAAAATTTTAAAAATAGTTGCACTTCTTCTTGGCGTTGCTGGGGTTATATTCCTCGGAATGATTATCGCCAAAGGAGATGAGGCAATAAAGGCAACCGGTGAAGGGGTTGACGGCATCATGTACGTTGCGTACGTTATTTTTGCCCTTGTTCTACTCTTTGTGGTTGTATTTGTACTCAAAGGAATTTTCGCAGGCGACCTCAAGAAAACGTTGATGTCTGTAGGAGCCTTTGCACTCATTGTTGTGATCGCTTACGTCCTCTCAGACGGAGTGGAAACCGAACTACGCGAAGGTGGAATGCTTTCAGCAAGTGGTTCGAAATGGGTAGGAACCGGCTTGTATACTTTCTACATCCTAGCAATTTTAGCGATTGGAGCGATGGTATTCAGCGGAATTAAGAAAATGACAACTCGATAACAATGGCTAGACGATCAACACCTGAAGTAAATGCAGGATCTATGGCAGACATCGCGTTTCTGCTCCTAATCTTTTTCTTGGTAACTACCACGATCGAAAAGGACAAAGGAATCGCGAGACAATTGCCTCCCCCTGAACCCCCCAATGACGAGGATGTTATCATAAAAGAGAAAAACCTCTTCATTGTGAACGTGAACAAGGATGATCAACTCCTTGTAGAAGAAGAATTGATGGAGTTGAAAGACTTGCGTCAATCAGCCATCGATTTTATCGACAACGGTGGAGCGCCTTCTGGAACGGCAGAGTATTGTTCTTTCTGTAAAGGAGCCCGTTCTCCGGAGTCTTCTGATAATCCGAACAAAGCAGTTATTTCTGTTCAAAACGACCGACTCACGTCTTACGAAATGTACATTGCCGTTCAAAATGAATTGGTGGCTGCGTATAACTTCTTACGAGACCGTGAAGCACAGCGCTTATATGGTTGGGAATTTACTGAGATGAAACGCGCGATTGATGAAGGAGAAATCACAGGGTCGAAAGCTGAAGACATTCAAGAAAAACTCGAAAACGTTCAGCAGATGATTCCATTGAAGCTCTCTGAAGCAGAACCCAAGAAACGGGGCGAATAACCTTTATATAAATTAGACTATGTCAAAATTTAAAAAGAAAAAAAGTGGAGAACTTCCTGCGATTTCTACAGCATCCTTGCCTGATATCGTATTTATGCTTCTATTCTTCTTCATGGTAGTAACCGTATTACGCGAGAACAACTTACTTGTTCAACAGGAACTACCAAAAGGAGATCAAGTGGAAAAGCTAAAAAAGGACCGTTCTATCTTTATCTACGCCGGGAAGCCTAGCTCTCAGTATCAAGATAAATACGGTACCGAAGGGAAGATCCAAATTGGTGATAAATACACCGATATTGACAATATCAAATTTGCTTTGAACGAATTACGTGCGCAATTGCGTCCTGAACTTCAAGACAAAGTAATGGTGGCTCTCAAAGTAGATAACGAAACGAACACTGGGTTGGTTTCAGACATCAAACAGGAGTTGCGAGATTTGAACATGTTAAAAATTATCTACATTACCTCTCCTGGTAATCAGTTAGAAAATTAATATATTCATTGCAAGAAAAACGCCTTGAGTCATCAAGGCGTTTTTTTATGTCATATTTTTAAATTTTCCCGTTATCTTTATAGTATGCGGAAGCTTTTTCTTTGGTGGTTTTTCACCACTCTGTTTCTTATGACACCGTCCCTTTGTTGGGCGCAGGAAGAAGAGGATGAGGACATTATTCCCGTGTCTGAAAGAGATTCTCTGTACCGTGAAGATCAGTTTTATTTCTCCGCCACCTACAATCTCATACTTAATGTTCCTTCGAATGTCAATTTACGTGGATTATCAGGGGGGATCAATTTTGGGTATTTAAGAGACATGCCGCTTAATAAACGCCGAAATGTTGCTCTTGCCGTAGGTGCCGGGGTTTCTTTTAATCGTTACGGTCAAAATTTATTTATCGGAGAAGATCCAGACGAAAATACCATATTCAACGTGTTGGATGAGAATGAGATTCCCTACGACTTTAACCGTTTTAGTACCGCTACTCTCGAAGCTCCCATCGAATTTAGATGGCGTACCTCTACTTCTAAATCCTTTAAGTTTTGGCGTATCTATGGTGGTATCAAGTTGGGATACACCTATTGGTATAAAGCGCGCTTTATGCAACCCGGGAATGAAGTGGTGCAAACAGACATTCCCGAGTTCAATCCGTTTCATATGGGAGCTACCCTTAGCTTTGGTTATGGTACCTTCAACATACACGCCTATTACCAATTTACACCCTTCTTTAGCGATGCCGTGACGGATACAGGAAATGCGATCGACTTCAGAACGCTGCGGCTAGGAATTATCTTTTATATCTTATAGCCAAAAGTTCAATAAAATCAACTGAGGAAGAAGTCCGATACAAAAGCCAAAACTCAACTCTTGATACGTATGTGCTTCGGCTTGAAGTCGGGCACTGGCTACTAAACCGTTTAGTAGAAAAAAAAGTGCGATCCATAGTAGCATATTGATCTTAAAGTGGATGCTCAACGCAATTAAAAACATGGTGATTCCTGCAATGCCCATTTGATGCAGGCTAATTTTGATAGAGAAAAACACCATCACTAGAGCCGTCATGGCTGAAAATAAAATTCCAACGAAAAAATAATTGAGTTCGGGTGTTTCGTACGGATCAAAGACCAGCTTGATGATCAATAACAGCAATACACATTGCAGCATCAACGGGACTTTCCGCTCCTTAGCCGTTTTTAAATGAATGGTATCTACCACATTCATGTTCTTCAATAAAAAGAAGGTTACAATGGGAATAAATATTGTAATAATAGCAACTGCAAAGCCCTTCGCTTGAACCACCTCCCATTCTACATAACGTGGCGTCATACCAAAGTAAATGAGCGTTCCTAACAGTGGCATCAGCAAAGGATGCAAGATATAACTGGATGCTCGTAATAGGAAGTTCATTAAATTTCTTTACGAAGTCGAGCGACAGGGATGTCTAGTTGCTCGCGATATTTCGCGACCGTTCGACGCGCGATCGGGTACCCCTTTTCTTTCAGGATCTTTGCAAGTTTATCGTCAGTGAGGGGTTTCTTCTTATTCTCTTCGGAAACGGTGATCTCCAAGATCTTTTTGATCTCTCGGGTAGAAACATCTTCCCCTTGATCATTTTTCATCGATTCACTGAAAAACTCTTTGATCAGTTTTGTCCCGTAGGGAGTATCCACATATTTGCTGTTGGCAACTCGAGAAACGGTGGAAACGTCCATATCAATCGTATCTGCAATGTCCTTGAGGATCATAGGCTTTAGCTTTCGTTCATCTCCCGTCATAAAATACTCATACTGATGTTGCATGATGGCATTCATGGTTACCCAAAGTGTCTGTTGCCGTTGTTTGATCGCATCGATAAACCATTTGGCTGCGTCCAATTTTTGTTTGATGAACATCACAGCATCTTTCTGGGATTTTGAACGTTCTTTTGCGGCCTTATAGCCTTTCAGCATATTTGTATATTCTCTGGAAACGTGCAGTTCTGGAGCGTTTCTTCCATTTAGTGTCAGTTGCAACTCTCCATCTTCTATTTTGATCGCGAAATCAGGAACCACGTGTTCTACCATTCGGGTATTCCCAGAATAGGTGCCTCCCGGTTTCGGGTTCAGACCTTCAATCTCATGGATGGCATTTCGCAATTCGTCTTCAGTAATATCAAACTTAGAAAGTAGCTTTTTATAATGCTTTTTGGTGAAATGATCGAAGGCTTCATTGATAATATCCAACGCCAGGGCTACTGCCGGAGTTTCACGTTTTCGTTCCAATTGTAACCGCAAACATTCTTGCAGGTTTCTAGCGCCTACTCCGGCCGGGTCGAGATCGTGAACGATTTGTAGGACTTCTTCGATTTTTTCTTCGGAAGTATAGACATTTTGGGTAAAGGCCAAATCGTCAACAATGTCTTGAAGGTCACGCCGAATATATCCGCTCTCATCAATGCTTCCCACCAAAAAACGTGCGATCTCTTCTTCTTCCTCGCTCAAGCGATAGGTGTTCAGTTGTCGTAATAGATGTTGGTTGAACGATACGCCCGAAGCATAAGGAATTTGCTTGTCTTCATCGTCAGCACTGTAATTATTGGCCGCTAACTTATAACTAGGGATCTCATCGTCACTTAAATACTCATCCACATCAATTTCGGTTTCAATTACTTCTGAATCTTGCTCATAATCATCAGAATTATCGAAATCATCATCGAGAGAATCTTTTTCTTCTTTTCCTTTTTCCAAGGCAGGATTTTCCTCTAATTCTTGAGAAATACGCTGCTCAAAGGCTTGCGTAGGCAGTTGGATCAGTTTCATTAACTGAATCTGCTGAGGCGAGAGCTTCTGAGAGAGTTTAAAATTAAGTTGTTGCTTGAGCATAAATATGCGTATACCTTTGGTATAAATGTAACAAAAACCGCCTAGTTTCTGTAGAAAGCAAGGCGATTTAATATAAGGTTATGATTTACTTTTTCTAGAATTCTGCATTCCCCGGAGTACGTGGATAGGGGATGACATCTCGAATGTTACCCATGCCGGTAGCAAACTGAACTAGTCGTTCAAAACCAAGACCAAAACCACTGTGTACGGCGGTTCCAAACTTTCGAAGCTCCAGATACCACCACAGTTCTTCTTCGGGAATGTCCATTTGCTCCATCTTAGATTTTAGGACGTCATAGCGTTCCTCCCGTTGCGACCCTCCTACGATCTCACCAATTCCCGGAAATAAGACATCCATCGCGCGAACCGTCTTTCCGTCTTCATTGAGGCGCATGTAAAAGGCTTTAATGGTGGCAGGGTAATCAAATAGAATCACGGGACATTTAAAGTGTTTCTCTACCAAAAACCGTTCGTGTTCGCTTTGCAGATCAGCGCCCCATGCATCAATAGGGTATTTGAATTTTTTCTTTTTATTGGGCTTACTGTTTTTGAGGATCTCAATCGCTTCGGTATAACTTACACGCTTGAAGTTATTGTCCACCACAAAGTGAAGTTTCTCGCGTAAGGTCATCTCACTTCGTTCATTTTGCGGTTTCGATTTCTCTTCTTGTAACAGTCTGTTTTCTAAAAACTCCAAATCATCAGCGCAATGCTCGAGAACATATCGTAGTACGTATTTGATAAAATCCTCGGCCAGATCCATATTGTCCGCCAGATCGTAGAACGCCACTTCCGGTTCGATCATCCAAAACTCTGCCAAGTGGCGTGACGTATTGGAGTTTTCAGCTCGGAAGGTGGGCCCAAACGTATATACTTTCCCTAATCCCATTGCAAAGGTTTCCGCTTCCAGTTGTCCGCTTACGGTTAGATTGGTTTCCTTTCCGAAGAAATCTTTTTTGAAATCGATATCTCCATCTTCGGTCTTTGGCGGGTTTTCAAGGCTTAGGTTAGAAACCCGAAACATTTCTCCTGCTCCTTCGGCATCGCTTCCCGTGATAATAGGCGTATGCATATAGTAAAATCCGTTCTTCTGAAAGTATTCATGCACGGCAAAAGAAAGCTTGGATCGCATTCGCATGACAGCTCCAAAGGTATTTGTGCGGACTCTCAAGTGTGCCTGTTCTCTCAGTTTCTCTAGCGTATGGCGCTTTGGAGAAAGAATGGTTTTCTTTACTTCTTCAGGATCGGCTTCCCCAAGAATTTCAAGGGCGGAAACTTGAATCTCCACCGCTTGCCCACTTCCTTGACTTTCTACCAAGAGTCCTTTCACTTCAATAGCGGCTCCCGTCGTGATCTTTTTCAGCATCGCTTCTTCAAAATTGTCGTAGTCAACCACGCACTGAAGATTGTGTAGAGAAGATCCGTCGTTCAAGGCGATAAATCGATTGCTTCGAAACGATCGTACCCATCCACGGACGTTTACTTCTATAAGTGACGGTTCGCTTTGTAACAAAGAGGCGATATCTTGATAGTTCATTGCCATACAATTTTAGAGGGGTAAAGATACTTTTTTTATACAGCAAATAAAATGAATGAATTCTAAGAATCTGCTTCCTCGTCTTCCTCCTTTCCGGGGAGAATTTGAAGCGCAGGTTTTCGAAGGGTTTCTTTATTTGCGATGCTTCGCTCTAATGAGAGGAGTAAGGAAGGAAGTAATAGCAAGTTAGACAACATCGCGAAGAGCAAGGTGGCTGAAACCAACGCACCCAACGCCACGGTTCCGCCAAAACTTGAGATGGTAAATACGGAGAAGCCAAAGAACAACACGATGGAGGTGTAGAACATACTTACACCGGTTTCGCGCAAGGCAGCGTACACCGATTTTTTAATGCGCCATTTGTTACTGATGAGCTCTTGTCTATACTTCGCTAAGAAATGTATGGTATCATCTACTGAAATTCCAAATGCGATACTAAATACTAAAATGGTGGAAGGTTTAATGGGAACTCCCAAAAAACCCATCAATCCTGCAGTAATGATCAAGGGAAGCAAGTTCGGAATTAAAGACACCAAAATCATTCGAAGGCTTCGAAACATCCACGCCATAAATAGCGCGATCAACAAAATGGCGAGCGATAACGAAAGCACTAGATTGTTCACCAAATATTTGGTTCCTTTTTGAAATACGAGCGCTTTTCCCGTGACAGAGACTTCATAACGATCAGGAGGAAAGATCTTATCGATCTCGGATATCAAATCTTCTTCAATCCTATCAAAACGCTCGGTCTCTGTATCTTTCATAAAGGTGGTAATCCGCGCATATTGTCCTGTGGTATCCACATAACTCTGCAACAAATTAGTGTCTTGAGCGCTTCCTTTAGCGTATGAAAGAATGAAGGTTCGTTCTTGACTATTCGGCAATTGGTAATACTCAGGATTATTGTTGTAGTAAGCTTGTTTCGAAAATTTAACCAAGTTTACCACAGAGATGGGTTTCGAGAATTCCGGGAGTTCATCAATGTAGTTTTGAAGCGATTCCATACGTTTTAAGGTGGCGAGCTTCATCACACCTTTTTTGCGTTTGGTGTCCACTAGAATTTCTAAGGGCATAATGCCTTCATACTCCTTCTCAAAGAACGCAATGTCTTTGAAAAAGGGCTTCTTTTTGGGCATGTCCTCAATAATGCTTCCGGAAATCTTAATATTATAAATACCAATGATCCCGGCACTGAGAAGCAATACTGAAATGGCATAAATCGCAACGCGATGTTCTTTCACCATTTTTTCCATCCAATCTACAAACCGCCCAATCCACCTTTTGTTGAGATGTTTTAGGTGCTTGTACTTCGGAATGGCCATGTAACTGTAGACAATCGGAATGATGAATAAGCTGAGCAAAAAGATCACCAAGATATTGATAGAGGCCACGATCCCAAATTCAGAAAGTAACTTACTGTTGGTAAGTATAAAAGTGGCAAAACCTGAAGCCGTAGTGACATTCGTCATTAAGGTGGCATTCCCTACTTTGGCAATAACGCGCTGTAATGATTTGGCCTGATTTCCGTGTTGTTTGATCTCCTGTTGATACTTGTTGATAAGGAAAATGCAATTTGGAATTCCGATGACGATAATCAGCGGGGGAATCAAAGCCGTGAGTACGGTAATTTCATAGTGTAGCAGTCCCAAAATTCCGAAGGACCACATCACCCCGATGATCACTGTCACCATAGAAATTAACGTAGCTCTGAAGGAACGGAAGAAAAAGAAAAAGATCAAGGAGGTCACTGCGAGTGCCGCACCAATAAACCAACCAATTTCATCGATAATGTTTTGCGAATTGAGCGTGCGAATGTAGGGCATTCCACTGGTGCGTACATCGATACCGGTCTGCTGCTCAAAGGCTTCAATTTCGGGAATCAAAGAAGCGACGATAAAGTTTTTGCGCGCCGCCGTATTCACGATATCCTTCTTAAGATATACAGCGGTTCGAACGGATTTTTTGCTAGGGCTGTAAACAAGTCCCTCGTAAAATGGCATTTTATAAAAGAGCTCCTGCTGAAAGGCGGATAATGTGGTTTCGTTCCAGATGGTGTCTTCTGCGATAGGAACTAATTCAAAAGCCGCTGAATCTTTTCTCTTCTGTAATTTTTGTAGGTCGCCTAAAGAGAGAGTAAGCTCTACTTCTTCGTAGGTATTCAATTTTTTGCTGAGCGTATTCCAGGCGGTAAAAGCTTCAGGAGTGAAAAGTAAACTGTCTTTTACTCCTAGAACGATCAAGTTGCCTTCTTCCCCAAAGAATTCCAAAAAACGGTCATATTCTAAGTTGATCTCATGATCATCTGGAAGTAAATTTGCTTCCGTATAGGTGAAGCGCATGTGTTTCCACTGCAGTGCCATAAAAACCGTACAGGCCGCAATAGCAATCAAAATCAGGGTTCTATTCCGAAGAATAAACCGGGCCACAACACTCCAAAAACCAATACTAAAAAGCTTTTCCACAACCAGTACGTTAAGGCGGGGCAAAGGTACTAATTCCCTTTCGGTAAACGGTTGCTGTACCGCTTATAATTTTAGATAGAAAGTAAACTTGAACGAGATATTGTCTTCTAGATCAGGAAGGTGGTAATATCCGTAGCGATAGGCGAAACTCAACCCGAACCCAAAGAGTAGTTTGTTAAGTTCGAATCCCGACTCTGAGTAGAACTCTTCTAAGGTGTTAAACGGAATCCCTAAATGGGGTTCGGCATTGTTAAGGTCGCCCCACGCGTGCCTAGTAATAAACACTAATTCAGGTCGGAAGCGTTCTGAAATATTGAAGCGACGCAGGCTATGCTTTATTTGTAGGGTGGCCAAGCGGTCCGAAAAAAACTCGCCAAAATACATCGTTTCAAAGCTTCTGCGTCCTGCTACAGAAAAGCGTTGTAGGATTTCATCTTTTGTCGGACTGTTGGGGTAGGCGTGAAATAAGTGGGTGAGAGGAGTGTCTCCAAAAGCGATATCTCCTTCCAACAAGAAATTGGTGGAAGTAAGATTGGTGCGCTTTACATAATAATCTAATTTCAGGCCTAATTTGGTGTAATTAAAGTCGCTTCCGGCAATTCCTTTAATACCTTGTGTTACTTGAGCGCTGATCTTCGGAAACCCATCGAAATATTCTACTAAGCCGTCTTCTCGGGTGAAAAAGTCGCGTTTCGGACTAATACGAATGGAAGCAGTTAATTCGGCTAATTCATAATTTCGAAAAATCCCACCGTCATTCAAAAAAATGTAATTTTCAATGTTATCAATCCTACTACGACCAAAACGTAGTTCCGACAGAATTCTTGGGGTGAATTCATGCTGGACATTGGTTTGCCACGTACGATGTTTGTAAAATTGAGTAACATTAACCAATCGCGGTTCGAAGACAGAATACACGCGCGCATCAGTTAAATAGGCAAAAGAACCTATTTCTCGGATATCGTCAATGTAGTATAGATTGATCCATGTTTTAGATTCCTTTCGTACGCGTACACTTCCCCCCAAACTAAATTTAATGTCATCATCTTTGAACCCATACGCAAAATGACCACCAAATTTAAAATGGTCTGAGAGCTTATCATTGGTGACACCACCAACACCAAGGCGGAGCCCTTCATAATTGTTGTATTTGATAAGATAGCGTAGGTCAACGTCAAAAAAACTGATGGGGAAGAACCCGGTGTTAAACGGACTCTCTTTTTTGGGTTGTTGTGTTTTTGTGCTGTCTTCTGCGATCTTAATCGCCGGTTCTTGCGCCCAAAGCATGCTTGATGCCAAACAACAGAGAACAATAAGAAAGGGACGCATTCGAATGGTTGTAGTAATTTAAGTAAAGGTATAAAGAAAGCGGCTAGAAGCCGCTCTCTTTAAGGATATATTAAGGTTATACCTTCATAATCTCTTTTTCCTTTGCCTCTAAAATGGCATCGATTTTCGAGATATGTTTGTCGGTCATTTCTTGAATATCAATCTCCAGATTTTTTTTCATATCGTCTGAAGCATCTAAATTTTTAATATCCTGATTCGCTGTTTTACGATCATTTCGAACTCCGATCTTTGCTTCTTCCGCTTCCGCTTTGGCTTGTTTTACCAATTCTTTACGGCGTTCTTCTGTCAATGGTGGTACATTGATAATAACACTCTCACCATTGTTCATTGGATTGAACCCGAGATTCGCGACTTGAATTCCGCGCTCTATCTCCGGAATTAATGATTTTTCCCATGGCTGAATGGAAATGGTCATGCCATCAGGTGTGTTTACGTTTGCAACCTGGTTCAGCGGAGTAGGAGTTCCGTAATAATCAACTTTAACCCCACTAACCATTGAGGGTGACGCTTTCCCGGCTCTAATATTGATAAGTTGTTTTTCCAAATGTTTGATAGCATTATCCATTGCTTCTCGGGTGCTATCGATAATAAGTTCTATTTCTTCTTCCATTGTTGTAAAATGTTGTAAAGGTGGCTTCTAGGACTGTTCTAATTGTTGAACAGAAACATGATTATAGTACAAAAAGAATGCCTAATCTTACAGGCTAAGTTACAAATTTACTTTGGTTCCGATTTTTTCTCCGGAAACAACTTTTAGGAGGTTTCCTTTGGTGTTCATATCAAAAACAATAATTGGTAATCGGTTTTCTTGGCTCAAGGTAAACGCTGTAGTGTCCATGACCTTCAGGCCTTTGCTAAGTACATCATCAAAACTGATGAAGTCGAATTTTGTCGCTTTTTTGTCTTTTTCAGGGTCACTCGAATAAATACCATCTACGCGAGTTCCTTTCAGAATTACATCCGCGTCAATTTCGATCGCGCGAAGTACTGCGGCTGAGTCGGTAGTGAAATATGGGTTTCCGGTACCACCTCCAAAAATAACTACCCGTCCTTTTTCTAAATGCCGAATGGCTTTTCTACGAATAAAGGGTTCTGCTACTTCATTGATTTTGATAGCGCTTTGCAATCGCACGGGGATTCCCGAATCTTCTAAAGCACTTTGCAAGGCCAATCCGTTGATGACGGTGGCCAACATGCCCATATGATCTCCTTGAACACGGTCCATCCCTTTACTGGCTCCGGCGACACCGCGAAAAATGTTTCCGCCTCCAATAACGATGGCTACTTCAACCCCTCGGTCTGTAATTTGTTTAATTTCACTTGCATAGTCATGAAGTCGTTCAGGATCAATCCCGTAGCTTCTGGAACCCATAAGGGCTTCTCCTGAGAGTTTTAGTAATATTCGCTTGTATTGCATGTAGGGCCAATTTGTGCAAATATAAAGGTAATTTTTTATCTAGAGTTCCGTTATTTCATTGAGAACTTTATATTTTTATCCCTTACAAAAAACTATTATGAAAAAGATTTTTAAAGCAACATTAGCGGTATTATTATTAGGATGCACAGTTTCGTGTTCTAATGACGATGATACCAACACAACTGGAGATGGTGATGATATACAGAATATCCAAGCCACTTATACAGTAACTTTTACGCCTGATTTTACAGAAGAAAATTATCCTGACAACTATCCAAGCGGAGCTATGTTTAGTGGAATGGTTGTGGCAGTACACGACGAAGGAAATGGAATTTTTCAACCTGGAACCTTGGCAAGTGGCGCCTTACGCGTTTTCGCTGAGGAAGGTGATAGTGCCGATCTGATTTCGGAGTTGACAACTGCCGGAGATGAAGATTCTGTAGATTTTTTCGTCACTTCGTATCCACAGAGTGAAGGTCCAACAACCTCACAAAGCGTGACGGTTACTATTGACCCTACTCATACGTCAATTAGTTTTGCTTCTGCTCTCCGCCCAAGTCCTGATTGGTTTGTAGCGATCAATGATGTAAGTATGATTGAAGGTCCCAGTTCATTGTACGATGAACTCACGGTAAATGTAGTGGCATATGATGCCGGAACCGATAGTGGTGATACGTATCTTGCTGACAACAATCCAACGGTTCCACAGGGAACGATACAGTTGATCAACACACCTCCTCTTGGAGGAGATATTACTGCCGTTGTCATTGGAACCCTTACTTTTGAGAGAACTGATTTTTAACAGACGGCTATCATGTCAATAAAAAACCCGCATCGAAAGATGCGGGTTTTTTTAACGGTATTTGTTATAGTCGATACTTATTCAATCGCTACGCGTTTGAAACCTACTACCTCTACGTCTTTTCCAATCGTATTCACATATTCGGCAACCGACTGTTTGTTGTCTTTGATAAATGCTTGATTTACCAAGGTGTTATCTTTGAAGAAACGCTTCAATTTACCTTTAGCAATGTTGTCTAGCATTTCTTCCGGCTTACCTTCTTGACGTAACTGATCTTTTGCGATCTCAATTTCTTTCTCAACGATAGAAGCGTCAACACCCTCTTCGTTAAGTGCAATTGGATTCATAGCAGCTGCTTGCATTGCCACATCTTTGGCCGCTTCAGCAGCGCCTTCAGCATTCTGCGAAAGTCCGGTAAGAACGGCAATCTTATTTCCAGCATGAATATAAGAACCTACAAAAGGAGCTTCTAATGTTTCAAAAGCACCGATTTCGATTTTTTCACCGATCACTCCGGTTTGTTCCGTAAGTTTCTCTTGAACCGTCATTCCGTTGTAGTCAGCTGCAAGAAATGCATCCTTTGAACCCGCTTCTAGGGCTACAGTCGCCAAGTCGTGTGCTAAAGAAACGAAGTCGTCGTTCTTTGCAACAAAATCGGTTTCACAATTCAACGAGATGATTACTCCTTTATTTGCATTCTCGTTCACTTTTGCGATCGCCGCACCTTCACTAGAGTCGCGATCGGCACGTTTCGCAGCTACTTTTTGTCCTTTTTTACGTAGAATTTCAATTGCCTTGTCGAAATCGCCATCGGCTTCAACTAAAGCTTTCTTACAGTCCATCATACCGGCTCCGGTAGCTTTTCTCAGTTTATTTACTTCTGCAGCGGTTATTTTTGCCATTGCTTTTTGTATTTAGGTTTTAGTAGAAAAAGTCGTTCTAAGAATTCCTCAAAGAAACACATAGAACGACTTTAGCATATTAAGTGATTGTTATATTTACTCTTCTTCGTTGGTCGCTTTTTCTAACGTTTCCTTTTTCGATTCTAATTTGACAGGTTTTTTAGCTTCTTTCATCGCTTTTTTGTCTTCGGAATCTTTAGAAGGAACTTCGGCAGCCGTTACTTTTTTACGAGCTGATTTCTTAGGAGCTTTTTTCTCCTCATCACCACCGTCTTCTGATTTTCCGGCTTTACGTTCTTGTAGTCCTTCGATGATCGCTCCGGAAACACTTCCGATGATCTTTTCGATAGATTTAGACGCATCATCATTAGATGGAATAGCGTAGTCGATCTCACGAGGATCGCTGTTGGTATCTACCATAGCGAAAATTGGAATATTCAATTTCTGTGCCTCTTTTACAGCGATGTGCTCGCGTGTGGTGTCTACGATGAACAACGCTCCCGGAAGGCGACTCATATCACTGATAGAACCAAGGTTCTTTTCTAGCTTTTCACGAAGACGACTTACTTGAAGGCGTTCTTTCTTTGAAAGGGTGTCAAACGTACCATCTTGTTTCATGCGATCAATGGATGCCATTTTCTTTACGGCCTTACGGATGGTAACGAAGTTGGTTAACATTCCACCGGGCCAACGCTCCGTAATGTACGGCATGTTGGCGTTCTTTGCATGTTCAGAAACGATGTCTTTCGCTTGTTTCTTGGTTGCTACAAAAAGTACCTTACGACCACTAGAAGCGATTTTTTTAAGTGCTTCGTTGGCTTCTTCCAGCTTGGCTGCGGTTTTGTATAAGTTGATGATGTGGATCCCATTGCGCTCCATGTAGATATATGGGGCCATGTTCGGGTTCCATTTGCGGGTGAGGTGTCCAAAATGCACCCCTGCGTCAAGTAATTCTTTGACTTCTTTGTTTGCCATTTTTGTAATAGTTTACGTTCTGTAATGTAGTCGCAACCTCTCCAATTTCGGATTCAGGTTTAGATGCTAAACTAACTTTCTGTCTTGCGACAGAATAACAGCTTGATTAAAAATAAAATATGAACGAAATAGAATTCCTTGGAAATAAGCTTTCCAAGGAATTCGATAATAATAATTAACGTTTAGAGAACTGGAATTTCTTACGAGCTTTCTTCTGTCCGAATTTCTTACGCTCCACCATTCGTGGGTCACGGGTCAATAGACCTTCAGGTTTTAAGACGCCTCGATTTTCCTCGTTCAATTCGCACATCGCACGGGAAAGTGCCAAGCGAATTGCCTCTGCTTGTCCTGTAATACCTCCGCCAAATACATTTACTGAAATGTCGAATGACTTTTCGTTGTCGGTAAGCATTAGAGGTTGTTGTACTTTATAGCGTAGTGTTGGCGTAGTGAAGTAGTTATCTAATTCACGACGGTTAATAGTGATGTTTCCTTTTCCTTCAGAAACATACACGCGTGCTACGGCTGTTTTTCTTCTTCCGATTTTGTGTATGGTATCCATTACTTGATGTCGTTAAGGTTAATGCTTTTAGGTTTTTGTGCTTCTTGACCGTGTTCTGCACCTGCATACACTTTCAAGTTTCTAAAAAGATCCGCTCCCAAACGATTTTTCGGAAGCATGCCCTTTACGGCTTTTTCGATCACCCGCTCTGGGTGCTTCGACTTCAATTCTTCGGCGCTCAGACTACGCTGACCCCCTGGATACCCGGTGTGGCGGATATAGGTCTTATCCTGCCATTTCTTACCGGTAAGTTGAATTTTTTCTGCATTGATCACAATCACATTATCTCCACAATCTACGTGTGGGGTAAAATATGGTTTGTGTTTTCCGCGAAGAAACTTAGCGACTTCGCTCGCAAGACGACCCAATGTTTGCCCGTCCGCATCTACCAATAACCATTCCTTTGTAACGGTTTCTTTATTAGCAGATACTGTTTTGTAACTTAATGTGTCCATTTAGTTTTTTGTCCTAATAGTTAATACTCATTGTTATTTTTCCCTCAAAAAGGGCTGCAAATTTACAACTAAATATTTGAATTACAAGTTGACGGCTGTAAAATAGTTTCATTTTGTTCGCTACTTTAAAGATACGCGCACTTGGATACTTGGTAGATGCCTCTTAAATTTGTTAAAAAAACCTTAAAACCTAAACTAATGTGTCACATTGGTTCGTTTTAAAGGTCTATTCATCAGTCAATCTAACCAATTCTATGTCATCTCAATCTCAAATCCTGTTGATAGGCTTTCTATTTCTCACGACCATCAACTTTGCACAATCCAACGAAACAATACTTCAAAAACGCACTTACACAACCACTTCAATTCAAAATATGGTTCCTATTAAAATTGATGGAAATATTGATGACGAAGCCTGGAACGCTGTGGAATGGACCTCTGAGTACGTCGAATTCCAACCCGATAACGGGACGCCCCCTACCGAACAAACAAAAATGAAGATTGTTTACGACGATAAGAACTTATATGTAGCCTTTAAATGTTATCAGAAAGATCCGGAAACCATTGAGCAACGCATGGGGCGGCGGGATGATTTCCCCGGCGATTGGGTAGAGATCAATATTGATAGCTACGGTGATGACCGTACCGGATTTTCTTTCACCGTTTCTGCCTCTGGTGTGAAAGGTGATGAGTTTATATCGAACAACGGTAATTTCGACAGTAGTTGGAACCCTATTTGGTATACCGACACCCAAGTAGATGCCGAAGGATGGACTGCGGAAATCAGAATTCCCTTGAGTCAGTTGCGTTTTGGAGCAGATTATGAGCAGACTTGGGGCATCCAATCTACCCGAAGATATTTCAATAACGAAGAACGTTCTACATGGCAACCATTACCGGCAAATCCGCCCGGCTGGGTGAGTGAATTTGGAGAGTTAAAAGGACTGGTTGGCCTAAAGCCACAAAAACAGTTGGAACTTCAACCGTATGTCGTTGGGCAGTTGGATACTTATGAAGAAGAGCAAGGAAATCCCTTTCGTGATGGAGATGATGCCCGCTTAACGGGAGGATTGGATGCTAAAATTGGGATTACCAATGATCTTACCCTTGACCTTACGATTAATCCAGATTTTGGTCAGGTTGATGCCGATCCGGGGGCTGTGGCTCTAGACGGATTCGAAATCTTCTTTCAGGAACGTAGGCCATTTTTCGTAGAAAATAAAAGTGTATTCGACTTCTCCTTTGCTGGTAACGATGATAATTTATTCTTTTCCAGACGCATTGGTAGGAGTCCGCAAGGACAAGCGATCGGGCCGAATATTGCCTTTGTAGATCAACCCAATAACACTACCATTCTTGGAGCAGCGAAGTTCAGCGGGAAAACCCAAGATGGTTGGACGGTAGGAGGTCTGGCTAGCCTTACCGGAAAAGAATTTGCTGAAGTGATAGATACTGTGGGAGTAGAACGCAGCGATTTGGTAGAGCCATTGACGTTCTATGGTGTGGGGCGGGTTCAAAAAGATTTTAATAATCGTAATAGTTATGTCGGCGGAATCATTACAGGGGCGATCCGCAGAATGGATCCTAATCTATCCTTTCTGCATTCACATGCGTATTCGACAGGGATCGACTTTAAGCACAATTGGAAAGAGCGAAAATACTACGTAGAAGGAAGCGCCGTGATGAGTAATGTGAGAGGAAGTGCCGAAGCGATCGCTCGTACCCAAACCTCCATCACACATTTGTTTCAGCGTACCGATGCCGATCATGTGTCGGTAGACCCTACAAGAACTGAACTTACGGGTACCGGAGGACGCTTTGAAATTGGGAAAGGAGCTGTAGGAAATTGGCGCTATAATGTAGGTGGAAATTGGCGTTCTCCCGAATTAGAACTTAATGATATTGGGTTTCTACGCCAAGCAGACGATATTCGGCAGTACGCAAACATTCGTCATTTTTGGAACAAATCGACTTCCTGGTACCGACAGGCAAACCTAGGGTTTAACCAATTCTCTTCTTATGATTTCCAAGGAAATTACAACCGGATGCAATATGAGATCAACGGATATATCAACTGGAAGAATAATTGGTGGACAGAAGCAGGAGCTTCTCACAAGCCTAGAATCTATTCCAATACGGTATTGCGAGGAGGACCAAGGTGGCGATGGAACGAAGAGAATTTCTTCTTTTTATTCTCCGGAACAGATAACAGGAAAAAGTTCAGTATGCATGCAGGATACGTGCATTCAGACGCCAAGCAAAACAACTTCTCCTTCCGAAGATATGTGCTTCGCTTTTTCTATCAACCACTAAATTCATTAAGCTTATCACTTATTAATGAGTTCGAACAAAACCCCAATAAAACACAATACGTCACCGAAAGTAGCTTTAATGGAACGCCTCGCTACATTCTGGGAGCCATTGATAATGAAAGCTTAAGTACGACACTGCGGGTGAATTTCAATATCAACCCTAACTTGACCATTCAATATTACGGGCAGCCCTTTATTTTCAATGCTAAATATACCAACTTCAATTATGTGAACAATCCAACGGCCAAAAACTTAAAAGAGCGAGTTACTTGGTATGATACCAATCAAATTTCATTTAATGGTGGCCAGTATGATGTTGATGAAGATCAAGATGGTGTAACCGATTATAGTTTTGGTGACCCTGATTTTGCGTTCGTGCAATTTAGATCGAATTTGGTACTACGCTGGGAATACATTCCCGGATCGGAGATCTTTTTAGTGTGGTCACAAGGGATTAATGGCATTGGCGACCCCTCAAATGATTTCGGGACGATTATTGACAATCAATTGTTAGGACAACAACCTAGAAACACCTTTCTGTTGAAGGCTACGTATCGATTTGTTTTGTAGTCGTTTAGTGTGCCTCCAGCCAATTCTGGCCCACGCCAATTTCAACATCTAAAGGAACTGCGAATTGGTAGGCGTTTTCCATTTCGGTTTTCACAAGTTTTTTAATACTATCGAGTTCCTCTTTATGGACATCGAAGACCAACTCATCATGGACTTGAAGGAGCATTTTTGACTGGAAATTTCCTTCTGAAAGCTTTTTATAAATGTTGATCATTGCAATTTTGATGATGTCTGCGGCGCTCCCTTGAATGGGAGCATTCACCGCGTTGCGCTCTGCCGCACCGCGCACAACGGCATTACTACCGTTAATGCCGTTGAGGTAGCGCCGCCTTCCCAAGACCGTTTGTACATAGCCGTGTTCTCTGGCAAAATCAACTTGCTCGCTCATGTAATTTCGAAGTTTCGGATAGGTTTTATAATACGTATCAATCAATTCTTTGGATTCACTTCTAGAAAGATCTGTTTGATTGCTCAACCCGAAGGCAGAAACGCCGTAAATGATTCCGAAGTTTACCGTTTTCGCATTGCTACGCTGCTCACGCGTTACTTCGTCAATAGGCACGTTAAAGACCTTCGCGGCCGTGGACGCATGAATATCTTCGCCATTTTGAAAGGCTTCGATCATAGTCTCTTCTTCGCTTAGTGCAGCAATGATCCGCAGTTCAATTTGAGAATAGTCGGCCGCCATTAAAACGAAATCCTCATTTCTGGGAATAAAGGCTTTCCGAACTTCGCGACCGCGTTCTGTACGAATAGGGATGTTTTGAAGATTGGGGTTGTTGCTGCTCAGTCGTCCTGTCGCCGCTACGGTTTGCATATAATCGGTATGCACACGTTTGGTTTTTTCTTCCACCTGTCCCGGTAGGGCGTCCACATAGGTGCTCTTCAATTTTGTGAGTCCGCGATATTCCAAAACATCACGAATGATCTTATGGTCTTTCGCGAGATAAGACAGCACATCTTCGGCAGTGGAATACTGTCCGGTCTTGGTCTTTTTTGGCTTGTCTACCAATTTCATTTTTCCGAAGAGAATCTCTCCCAACTGTTTTGGAGAACCAATATTGAATTCCTCCCCAGCTTCTTGATAAATGTCCTTTTCAAGTCGTTGGATATCTTTCTCTAATGCTTCAGAAAGCTCTTTCAGGAACGGTTCATCCAGTCGGATTCCTTCCAATTCCATCGCAGCCAAAACTCGCAGAAGTGGCACTTCGATGTCATCAAATAATTTCTGAGTGTTCGCTTCGCCCAATTCCTTTTCAAAGTGTTCTTTTAGCTGAAGCGTTACATCAGCATCTTCCACGGCGTATTCGGTTTGTTCTTCCAACGGCACATCGCGCATGGATTTTTGGTTCTTTCCTTTTTTACCGATCAAACTTTCAATAGAAACCGGGGTGTAGTTGAGGTAGGTTTCCGCCAGCACATCCATATTATGACGCATATCAGGATTGATCAGGTAATGTGCCAGCATGGTATCAAACAATTTCCCTCGCACACGAACCCCATACTTGTCGAGCACTTTAATGTCATATTTTAAATTCTGACCGATTTTTTCGATGGAATCATTTTCAAAGAAGGGAAGTAGCTCTTGTATGAGTTCTTTTGCTGCATCAAAATCTTCCGGAAACGGAAGGTAGAATCCTTTTCCTGCTTCCCAAGAGAAGGCAATTCCTACCAATTCTGCAGTTAATGGGTTCAATCCGGTGGTTTCCGTATCAAAACACACACTTTTCTGTTGCAGTAATTGTTTGATAAATAATTTAGTTCCCATTCCCGGTTGCACGGTCTGATAGAAATGAGATACTTCCTTGATGGTGTTTCGGGAGTTGTATTTCTGAATGTCTTCGGAAGCGTCACCGTCTCCTCCAAAAAGGGAAAACTGACCACTACCGGCGGTTTTTGAGATCTTCTTCGCAGTTTCTGTAGAACTTACTTGCGTGGTTTCTTCCGAAGCAGCTCCTTCCGAGAATAACTTTAAGAATTGATCGCGCAGTCTTCGGAACTCCAGTTCTTCAAAGATCTCCTGTACTTTTTGTGCGTCCGGCTTCGAGAGCTCAAAGTCTTTTTCATCAAAAGTCACTTTGCAATCGGTAAAAATGGTCGCCAGCTTTTTTGAGAGTCGGCCCAGCTCCGCATTTTCAATTACCTTTTCCTTCATCTTTCCCT
>CEVK01107815.1_pt1 | contig 24164 bp, 20 predicted proteins | sample 531501 | NCBI WGS metagenome assembly CEVK01 (sample SAMEA2623794, study PRJEB7988) | marine metagenome | biome: marine biome (ENVO:00000447); feature: mesopelagic zone (ENVO:00000213); material: "saline water (ENVO:00002010), including plankton (ENVO:xxxxxxxx)" | depth 740 m | reverse complement strand
CAACAGTTTTCAAGACTGCCGCATTCGACCACTCTGCCATTTCTCCTGAGTGTCTCATCAACTATTTGCTGATTGCGGGTGCAAATATAGAAAGTTTTTTCAATTTACTACTAAAAAATCAAACGGATTTTTAGACTAATTATTCTTTCCGGTTATAGGAATCTTATCTCCTTTAAAATGAGGCTCTTTGTTGATGAGTAATTCACCCCAGGCCTTTAAATTAGCTGCAATTTCGCGATAGCGGTTACGCGATTCCAGTTCATAAGCTCTTCGGTCTCCGATGTAACCGTAGTAATCGAGACCCATACTGCGGGCGATGTAAATGGCTCTGGGCAGGTGAAAATGTTGCGTGACCACTATCGCTTTATCCACATCAAAGATGTACGACGCTCTGTACACCGAGTCATAGGTGTCAAAGCCGGCAAAATCCATAAAAATAGCCTCTTCAGGTACACCGCGCTCGCGCAGGTATTTTTTCATAGCAACCGGTTCGTTATACTGTGTAGTACCATTATCCCCGGAGAGTAAAAAGCGCTTTACTTTTCCCTGCGAATAGAGCAGGAGGGCAGATTCAACGCGGTCGCGCAATATTGTTGAGAGTTGGCCATTACTGCGTACGCTGGCTCCCAATACCAAAACAGTATAGGCCTCGGGCAGCGCTTCCGTGCGTTCAAAAATATAATCTTTAGTGGTGTGTTTAATGTAAAGTGACAATCCGGAAGTAACCAGCAAAACAAGAAGAAACGCAACGACCAGCCAACGCAGCAGTTTTAAGAATACCAGATTGTTTTTAAACATAAATGGATCAAGGTTTTGGTAGGTTTGATAGGTCTTTTGGTGCTAACGCTTTTTGCATACTTATTGGTATCAGGACGTGCCTTAAAATTACTAAGCTTTTTGCAATAAAAGATTATAAAGAACATTTAAAAGGCATTTTAAAAGAATATAACTGCATAATCCCGCGAAGGTCTTAACTTTGGAAAAAATCTGTCTTATGAATGTTCTCAAAAGCCTCAACTGGCGCTATGCCGTAAAAAAGTTTGATCCAAATCAAAAACTTACCGCATCCAAGCTTGAGGTACTTACGGAAGCATTTAATCTTACCGCGACTTCATATGGTCTTCAGCCTTTGCGACTGGTGGTGGTTTCAGATAAAGATATGCAGGAACAACTGGTAGAAGCTTCTATGAATCAAACTCAGGTGCGAGACGCTTCTCATGTTTTGGTTATTTGTGTAGAAAAGGAGGTTAGGGCTCCCTATGTAGATACGTATTTTGACCGGGTACGCGAGGTGAGGGACACACCCGAAACAATACTGAAACCTTTTCGCGAGACTTTAAAAAAGCAATTTCATACTCAGGATGCTGAAAAAACCCGGCAGTGGGCGATCAATCAGGCTTATCTGGCTTTGGGGAATTTGCTCACCGTTTGCGCGCTTGAAGCAATTGATGCCTGCCCAATGGAAGGTTTTGTGCCTGAAAAATATGATGAATTGCTCAAGCTGGATAAATTGGGAATCACAAGTACCTTGGTTTTACCTGTAGGTTACCGCGCTGCAGACGATATGTTTGCCGATTTTGAAAAGGTACGCCGTTCGACCGAAGACACGATAATCAGACTTTAATCTAGGATTGATCACGTTGCGAGTTCTGAACCGGCTGATCGATGATACGCATTTTATATTCGTAAGCTTTGCTTGGTTTTAAGATGCGCATAGAATGATTGTAGATCTCATCAGGCCTATAGATAGGCATGGAGTATTCAATAGCAGGTGCTACAACACTATTTTCTTTAAAGTTTAAAAGCTCAGGATCTAATGGAAAAGCCTTAAAAGGTTTATTGATCGAAGGAAAACCGGGCTGCTGCAATTTTTGTAAAATGCTGTCCTGCTGTTTTTGCGGAAGAATTTGATTTTTTTGAGCAAGTACCGATACTGATCCGCTAAGAAGCAGAAGGCCTAAGAAGTATATTTGTTTCATAATGCGATGGATATATGTCTAATTACTTCAAAATAAGACCTTTGTTGCAGCCGGAAGCGAAAAAGATTTACTTAGTAGGTCACGCGCTCCATAATTTCAAGGCCATATCCTATCATCCCCACACGTTTATGGTCTTCGCTATTTGAAAGCAATCTTATTTTTGAAATTCCCAAATCGTGTAGGATTTGCGCTCCAATACCAAAATCTTTTAAATCCATTTTTGGCGAAGAATCCGCAGGTCTTCCGGTGGTTTGACGCTCTTTGAGATCTGATAAACGCGAAAGCAATTTGCTGGCAATATTTTCCTGATTGATAAAGACTACAGCTCCTTTTTCGGTTTTATTGATGAGCTCAAAGATTTTTTCCAACTTTTTATCGCTTTCCTGAGTAAGTGTGCTGAGGATGTCATTATTTACAAAAGACGAATTCACGCGTACCAAAACCGGCTCATCTATACCCCAGGTTCCTTTAGTGAGCGCGATATGCACCTGGTTATTGGTAGTTTGTTGGTAAGCCCTAATCCTAAAACTGCCATAACGGGTTTGCAGCTCAAAATCTTCTTTTTTGATAATCAGCGAGTCGTGTTGCATACGGTAAGCCACCAGATCTGCAATGGAAACGATCTTTAAATCAAACTTTTTAGCGACTTCTAAAAGTTGGGGCAGGCGAGCCATCGTGCCGTCTTCATTCATAATCTCAACGATCACACCTGCAGGAGCAAAGCCCGCAAGTCTTGCAAAATCTATAGCAGCCTCGGTGTGCCCGGTACGACGTAGAACACCACCTTCTTTCGCTTTAAGTGGAAAAATGTGACCCGGTTTTGAAAAATCCCAGGGTTTTATATCGGGATTGATGAGTGCACGCACCGCTTTTGCACGATCTGAAGCACTAATTCCCGTTGTAACCCCATGTCCCTTAAGATCTACTGAAACCGTAAAAGCAGTTTCCATGGGATCACTATTGGTACCCACCATCATCTCCAGTTTCAGCTCTTTACAACGATCTTCGGTTATGGGAGCGCAGATGAGTCCACGGCCGTGTTTGGCCATAAAATTGATGGTTTCGGGAGTAACCGTTTCTGAAGCGGCCAAAAAATCACCTTCATTTTCCCGGTCTTCGTCATCTACCACAATGATTACTTTGCCATTTTTAATGTCTTCAATGGCTTCTTCAATGGTATTCAGCTGAATATTTTGTGGACGGGTTTGCACGTGCATAAATTATCTTTAGGGAAACAAAGGTACAATTTAGCCTTCTTATTAAACTTTCAGCTTTGTAAAAAACAGGAATTGTTACTTAAAGGTTTTAAGCAGGGTTTCTGCTGCTTCTTTAAATTTTTCAGAATAACCATACTGCTCGTAATTGGCAACAATATCCTCAAGTTCCCGCTGGTTTTTAGTCTTAAGAATAGCTTTTTCCGAATTGGTAAGGTCAAAATCAGCAAGGGGCTGCTCAGGGTCAACGGCGTCCGGGTCTTTTTTATTAAATAATTTTTTGATGGGATCAAGAAATCCTTCAAGATCAAATAAGCCCTGATCTGTGGTAGCACGATAGGTTAAATAAACACCTAACGGAAATAAAATCAAAGTACTGAGCCAGCTTGCAAGCCAGGCCGAAACACTCCCGTCTTCGGCACTGTTTTTAGCAAAAATCCCGATGAAGTGATAGGTTAGGAATAGCGCCACCCCAATAACGATAGGTAGTCCTAATCCACCTTTGCGAATAATAGCACCCAAAGGTGCTCCTACAAAGAAAAGGATGACGCAGCCAAAGGCCAATACAAATTTTTCGTGAAGAGCAATTTCGTATTTACTGAGGGTTTTAATCTTTACCTGATTGTTGGTTTTTTGTCCTTTTATAGCCGTAATGTTGTTTTTTACACTGGTTTCTGCACCGCGTAAAACCTGAGCCTGAGACGAGAGGCTGAAGTTTTTAATAAGTTCGTCTTCTACTACTCGGGTTGTGTCTACCGGAATATTTGACAAATATGAAGTGTCTAGCGGGCGCAATTGCATCTCCCGGAGTTCTGTAGTACCACGTGACTTCAGGTAATTGCTGTAGTTTTTTGAAATATCTACCAGCGTATCGTTAAGTTGCGCTACCGTGAGCATGGTATACGCATTGTCGATACTCTTCTCATCCATATCTACATTGTCGAGTTCGCTAAGGTCAATATTGATGGTATAGGTCTCAAAATAACTTTTGACAAAAGGTTCACGGCGTTGCTTGCTGTAATCCTTTTGCTCAACTTCATCATAGTAGTTTCCATCTATGAGTTTCAGGGAGAGTACATTATCCCCTTCTGCACTAATCAGTTCGGCTTCACGTGCTTTTATTACCGTAAAATTCCCGGTGCGTGAAGGGTCTTTCTGGTAGATGATTACGTCTTTTAAAAACTGACCGTTTTCTCCTTCCTTATCGGCGATTTTCATCACATAGCTTTCACCAATGGTATTATACTGTCCTTTGGTAATCGCCATTGCAGGTTTTACCTGAGCGATATTTCGTCTTAAATTTAGGGATTCAAATTCTGCCGCCGGAATCACATAATTGGCAAAAAGAAAAGAGGTGCCGGCTAAGATTAAAATGAAAACGGTAAGGCTTCGCATAGCGCGTTGCAGCGAAATACCGGTTGATTTCATTGCGGCAAACTCGTAGTTTTCGGCGAAATTACCGAAGGTCATAATGCTCGTAAGCAACACGGTTAACGGCAGCACCAGAGTAACCAGGCGGGGCGAAAAATACAATAGGAATTTTACAATAATAACCAGATCAAGATCTTTCCCAGCAAGCTCTTTAATATAGAGCCATACCGTTTGCAGTACGAATATGAACATCAAAATGATGAACGTACTGAGAAAGTTCTTGATAAAGGTTATTAGTATATAACGATCCAGTATTTTCAATACCTGTCTAGTCTAAGCGGTTGATGTAATAATCGCCGTATTTTGATTCATCAAAGACAAAAAGATTGCCGGGAAGCGGCTGATTGGTCTTAAATGAATTTACGGTAATAGTAATTTTACTTCCATTTTTCTGAGTCATAATCAAACGGTAGATGTGCTTGGTTTGTACATCAACGCCCAGTAGCGCAGACTTCAGTTCGCTGTTAGAGTCAATAGGAGTAAGCTTGATGTACTGAATTTTACGACCGCTTACATTTTGCTCAATATCCCATTTATACGAATATCCCTTATTGAAAAAGGTCAGCATTTTTGAAGGGGTAATGGCATCATCATCCCCGGGGTCCTGAGTAGAAATGGTGATTTCTTCATCTTCGGGCACAATGGTATATAATTTTTTACCGTCATACATCTGGGTAGTACCCATCAGATTCAGCTTATATTTATCTCCATCTAAAGTGACATCTCCACGAGTTTCCTGGTTTATTCCGGCAGCATCGTTAGACAATCCATATTTGAAATCGATAAACATATTATCATAGCTTTTCACTTTAGCCGAAACCTGGTCTAAAAGTGTTTTTGCTTTGGTATCCTGAGCAAAACCCGTTGAAAAGGCTGCAAAACAAAATAGAAGGGCAGCGATTAAAGGTTTTTTATAAAAATTCATATTATTCATTATTTAGTTGTTGATGTAATGCATTTAAATCTGAAACGAGAACCTGTCTGGCTTTACTACCTTCAAAAGGACCTACAATACCTGCAGCCTCCAGTTGATCGATTATTCGGCCTGCACGATTATAGCCCAGTTTGAGTTTGCGTTGCAATAAAGACGCGCTTCCCTGTTGTGCGGTCACTATAACTTCAGCAGCTTCCATAAACAAAGCATCTCGGTCGCTTGCATCTATATCAAGACTTGTGCCACCTTCTTCCCCTACATATTCTGGCAGCAGGTGAGCGTCAGGATAAGCTTTTTGCGAACCAATGAAGTCCGTTATCTTTTCGACCTCGGGAGTGTCAACAAAGGCACATTGTACACGCACCAGTTCGTTACCCTGTGTAAAAAGCATATCTCCACGTCCTATAAGCTGATCTGCCCCCTGACTGTCAAGAATGGTACGGGAGTCAATTTTTGAGGTAACCCTAAAGGCAATACGAGCCGGGAAGTTGGCTTTAATAATACCGGTAATTACGTTAACCGAAGGTCTTTGCGTGGCCACAATAAGGTGAATTCCGATAGCACGTGCCAGCTGTGCCAGTCGCGCAATAGGAGTTTCCACCTCTTTTCCTGCGGTCATAATCAAATCTGCAAACTCATCAATTACCAGTACGATGTAGGGTAAAAACTTATGGCCATCATTGGGATTCAGCTTGCGCTTTTTAAATTTTGCGTTGTATTCTTTAATGTTACGTGCCATCGCATCTTTTAGCAGATCGTAGCGGTTGTCCATCTCAATACACAGGGAATTCAAGGTGTTAATCACCTTGGCATTATCGGTAATGATGGCTTCTTCTGTATCGGGAAGCTTAGCCAGATAGTGCCTTTCGATTTTATTAAAAAGCGTAAGCTCAACTTTTTTGGGGTCTACCAGAACAAACTTAACTTCAGCAGGATGTTTCTTGTATAACAGGGAAGTAAGGATCGCATTTAGCCCAACCGATTTACCCTGTCCGGTCGCACCGGCCATAAGCAGGTGGGGCATTTTGGCGAGGTCTACTACAAATGTTTCATTTGAGATGGTTTTTCCTAAAGTCAGTGGGAGTTCCATCTCGGCATTTTGAAATTTTGGCGAGGCAATTGCCGAGCGCATCGAGACAATGCGGGCATTTTTATTGGGTACTTCAATACCAATGGTTCCCTTTCCGGGAATGGGGGCAATGATACGTATTCCCAAAGCTGAAAGCGAAAGCGCAATATCATCTTCCAGGTTTTTGATTTTAGAGATACGAACCCCAGCTTCGGGCACAATCTCATAAAGCGTTACTGTAGGACCTACCGTTGCTTTGATATGCGCAATATCGATCTTGTAGTTTTTTAAGGTGTCTACAATTCGATTCTTATTTTCTTCGAGTTCTTCCTGGTCTATGGTTATGCTTTGACCCTGGGTGTAGTCTTTAAGCAACTCTATTGACGGAAATTTGTAATTGCTGAGTTCAAGAGTAGGGTCAAACTCACCAAAATCCTGAACCAGTTTGGTACTCAGGTTTTCTTCGACTTCCTCTTCTTCAATAGTTTCCTCAATTTCAATCTCAAAATTTTCATCTGAAGCCGGTTTTACGGCTTCAGTCTCAACAGGTTTGGGTGGGGTAGAAGTGGGGGCAGTTTTGAGAACAGGCTCTTCAACAGCTTCTTCCTCGACTTCAACCGGAAGTTCGATATTGTCTTTCTCAAAGGCGGTATCTTCAAAAGAAACTTCGTCGTCTGAATCCTCAAATTCAGTTTTAAAATCATTACGCTTTCGCGAAAGATATTGTCCTACCAGCTCTGGAGTAAGCTTGAGCCTTACGACCAGATAAACGATGGCTACAAAAGCAAGAACAAGTATTGTACCTATCAGACCCAGATAATCCTGAAGGAAATCATTGAGTTCAAAACCTACCATACCACCCAACAGCGCATTGCTTTCTGAGAAAAAACCAAAGAAAACCGAAAACCAGAGCATTACAATGATTCCCCAAAACCAATAGGCCTGAAGGCTTTTTTTAGGCCGGTCAAAAAAGTAGTAAAACCCGGTAAGGGTTACCAAGACTGCCAGCGCAAAGGCTGCAACACCAAATCCCTGATAGATGAAAAAATCACCCAGAGTTGCTCCAAATTTGTTAAGCCAGTTTTGAGCTTCTATACTGCGGTCGTCCAGACTGTTTAAGGTACTTTGATCTGCTTGCCAGGTAAAAAAATAGGATATAAACGAAAACATCAGCGCGATCCCGAGGAGGAATAGAAAACTGCCCAATACAATCTTCTGCTGCTTGGTCAGTTTAAAACTGATTTTTACAGGCTGTTTCTTGGAGGTAGTAGATTTTGTTTTCGCTTTTTTTCGGGCCATTAGTAAAACTAAGCTTAGTAGGTCTGCTTAAAATAGAGCTCACACAGGAGCTATTGTTAAATGAGTATTTTTATTCGGGCGTAAAAATACAAATATCAAACGGTACTCTGCCGATAAAATTTTAGAAGAGGTAAGGTATATAAATTAGCAAACCGATTATACCTGCAATCACCGCGGCAAAGGTCACCGCACCTGCCGATACATCTTTGATAATGCCTATTTTTTTATGGTAATCGGGATGCACAAAATCCGCTATTTTTTCAATGGCGCTGTTGAGCCCCTCAACTGCAAGCACTAAAGCGATTGCCAGCAATTGTATGCACCACTCGATAGTTGTGATTTCAAAATAAAACCCCAGTATACAAACTACTAAAGCACAGAAGACCTGCACTTTAATGCTGGCTTCTGTGCGTAAAAGATAAAAGGCCCCTTTAAAAGCATACTTAAATGCTTTAAGGCGATTAATGATGAATGGTTCTTTGGGTTGTTGCATCAGGCAATAGCGCTAAGAGCCGCTTCATAATCAGGTTCCTGGCCTATTTCGGGCACCTGCTCGGTATAAATAATTTTATGATCTTCATCAAGTACGATTACCACTCGACTGTGTAAGCCGGCAAAAGCCCCATCAGCTATTAAGAGTCCGTAGTCTTTACCAAATTTTCCTTCCTTAAAATCAGAAAGCACCTGAACCTGTTCTAAACCTTCCGCTCCACAAAAACGGGCCTGCGCAAAGGGAAGATCGCGGGAGATACACAATACCACAGTATTTTCAAGATCAGAGGCTTTTTCATTAAACTTGCGTACGGAAGCGGCACAGACCCCGGTATCTACACTGGGAAATATATTCATCACCACTTTCTTGCCTTTAAAATCTTCAAGTGTACTTTCCTGAAGATCGGTTCTTGAAAGTTTAAAATCTGGTGCCTGCGTCCCGTTTTCAGGAAGCTCGCCAAGGGTATGCGTAGGGTTTCCACCCAGAGTTATATTTGCCATGATTTTCGGTTTTGTTAGTGGTAAAAGTAGGTATATAAACAACTAACGCCAATTAAAGGAATGCCAATTTCTAGTACAAGGATCAACCAGTACTAAAAAAGCTTCCGCGATATGCGGAAGCTTTAGAGATATTAACTTTATTTAGCGAGATCTTGTCTGGAGAAACATCCTTAGCGATCAATGGAGCCCAAAACCTTTTGGGCAAAACCATTAGCAGCATCGCGCTCAGACATTCCGCTGGCAATCATCTCGTGCATTTCAACAGCACCACACAGATTGGTAATCAGTTCGCCTACCACATCCATATCGGCATCAGTTACAGAACGGTGTTCGGTAAATGATTCAAGTACTTCAATCGTGTTCTGAAGCGCCTCAGGGCTGTTGTTCTTTTGTAAATGCTTAATTACTGGTAATTTCATCAACGAGTTCTTTTAGATTATCAAACTTATTTGTCTGTACCTGATTTACAAAGTTTCCGTTTTTAAAAGTCGCAAAAGTAGGCAGATTATCTACGGTTGCCAGCTTTCGGCTTTCCGGAAACTTTTCGGCATCAACCAGTAAGAATGCAGTATCCTCGTGTTCTGTAGCCAGTTTTTTAAACTTCGGCTTCATCACACGGCAGTTACCACACCAGCTGGCCATATATTGCACCACCACAGTGTCGTTAGACGATACCCATTCTGCCAGATTATCCTGATCGAGTTGCTTTAACATAGCTATAGATTTTAAGGATTATACAATTTAGTTAGTAGCGAGGTAAGAAGCTACTCCGTCACGGTTGGCATGCATTGCCTGTTTACCTTCTTCCCAGTTTGCCGGGCATACTTCACCGTTTTTCTGCACGTGCGCGTAAGCATCGATAAGGCGTAAAAATTCATTTACATTACGGCCTACCGGCATATGATTTACACCTTCGTGAAATACAGTACCTTCTTCATCAATAAGATAGGTTGCACGATAGGTTACATTATCACCGTCTACAGTTAGCATACCGGTTTCTTCATCATAACGCTCGTTTGTAATATCAAGGATACCCAAACGATTGGCCAGATTACGGTTGGTGTCTGCAAGAATGGGATAGGTAACACCTTCTATACCACCATCATCTTTTGGTGTATTTAACCAGGCAAAGTGTACTTCAGGAGTGTCGCACGAAGCACCAATTACTATTGTATTGCGTTTTTCAAATTCGGCCATTGCCGCTTCAAATGCGTGAAGTTCGGTTGGGCAAACAAAGGTGAAATCTTTTGGATACCAGAATAAAACTACTTTCTTATTGTTCTTTTTGGCTTCTTCTAAAACGTTTAGTTTAAAAGTATCGCCCATTTCATTCATAGCATCTACTGCAAGATTTGGAAATTGTTTTCCTACTAATGTCATTGTTGTTTGTTTTTAAATTTGGTGCAAAGCTAACCTGCTACCTGTGCAAAAAAAACATTCAGAAATGTGTAGATGTTATTAGGGTATAAGCATTGTCTATAAGGCAATCTGCTGCTTAAGAGGATTGATGTATTGTCAATTTACACCCGAAAAACCTTAGGAATTATAAGTAAAGCAATCGGTATTTTAGCAGTTTCTCAGGGTGAAACTAGAAGCGTAAAAAGTGTTAAGGTAATTTTAACAACTTTAAAAAGAAACTTATGCACAGCTATACCGTTTTCGCCGGGCTTTGGGTAAAACTACAGACTCGTAATATAATTAAGTTACTGCTTTCCGGCCTCGGCAAGACTGCGAATTTTAATGCGGAAGGCTGCAAAAATCAGTGTCATAAAAGGACTAAGCCAGTTAAAAATAGCGTACACAAAATAATCTGCAACCGATACCCCGAGGACGCCGCTCTGATAAGCACCGCAGGTATTGTAGGGCACAAGTACCGAAGTTACCGTACCGCTATCTTCAAGCGTGCGACTCAGATTTTCTGGTGCAAGACCCTTGTCGCGGTAGGCTTTGGCATACATTTTACCGGGGACTACAATGGCCAGGTATTGATCACTTGCGGTTGCATTGAGACCTATACAGGTAGCAACCGTGCTGGCAAACAGACCAAAAACACTGTCAAAAAGCCCCAACATAAAACGGCTGATACGCGCTAAAGCTCCTATAGCATCCATAACACCTCCAAAGGTCATAGCGCAAATGATTAACCAGATGGTGCCCAGCATACCTGCCATTCCACTTGAAGCAAACAGGTCGTTAAGGTTTGTATTGGTCGTTTCAATCGCAGTATCTACGGTGATGGCATTCATAATCCCCTTATAGCCACTTTCAAGACTTAAAACAGAGCTTCCGCCTAATCCTGCAACAATTTCGGGTTGTACGATCAGGGCCGCAATGCCTCCCAGCAATGTTCCGGCTAATAAGGCGATAAGTGGCGGTGTTTTTTTGATAATTAGGAAGATTACAAGTGCCGGAACGATAAACAACCAGGGTGTAATTGTAAAGGCTTCATCAATTGAAGCTAAAATGGCACTGCTGTCTGCCGGGCCGGTCGTTTCAATATTGAGTCCAATAATGATAAAAACGATAAGTGTAACAGTTATGGAGGGCACGGTAGTGTATAACATATATTGAATGTGCGTAAACAAATCGGTTCCTGCCATAGCAGGCGCCAGGTTTGTCGTGTCACTTAACGGCGAAAGTTTATCTCCAAAATAGGCCCCTGATAATATGGCACCGGCGGTCATTCCCAACGAAATTCCCAAGGCATTGGCAATGCCTATCAGTGCTATTCCCACCGTTGCAGAGGTTGTCCAGCTACTTCCGGTAGCTACCGAAATAACCGCACAGATTACAACACAGGCAGCCAGAAATATTGATGGACTTAGGATTTGCATACCGTAATAAATCATCGTGGGTATGATACCACTCACAAGCCAGGTTCCGGCCAATGCTCCTACCAGCAAAAGAATGAGTATAGCACCTGCTGTAGATTTGATATTTTGCGCAACTTCTTCCATCATAAGCTCAAAAGAAGTCTTATTGAAAAAGCCTACTATGGCAGCAACTGCTGCTCCCAGTAAAAGAATAAACTGGTTGGAGCCGCTAAGCGCATCGTCTCCAAAGACAAAAACATTATAGGCCAGCATGCCTATCAACGCAATTATAGGTATGAGAGCCTCAAAAATGTTGAGTTCTCTGTTTTCTACAATTTGCTCATTTTTCTCTTCGGCTTCCTTTTCGGTCATGATAGTTTATATAACGTTGCTACAAGTTTAAGGATTATGGATGAATTAAAAACAGGCTGCTGCTGAATAGCTTACTTTTTCCTTATCCACCGTCTTCTTAATAGACTCTTTTCTGTGGTCGGAGCCGGAGTTTGGTTTCGATTTCAGTGTCCCTACGAGTGACTTTTGAGGGCGGGGCTTGAAAAGATAGTATCGAGAAGACCGGCAAAGCAGAAAGCTCTTACTAAGAAGACTTCTCGATACACTGGTCTCTACTGAGGTTGCGACCGTCACTCGCTTTTCGACTGCACTTCGACTGCGCTTGGTGTAGCGCTTGATGCGACAGTTATAGCAATATAGAAACTATAATTTCTATTCACATTCCTGTTCATTTTTTCCATCGATGAAAAAACGAACCAACCCGTCTATCCAGCCGGGCAGGAAGATCAAGGCTCACAAGACGGTATCTAAATTTATCATTCGCTGAGCTACTTGCGCTTAACTCGGCCGCTCTGGCGGCCTCAAACAGAACCGCCTGCCACGCTCCGCTCACGTCAAATTTCACGAGAACCTCCTGATAGGCCGGTACTTTCCCATTAATTGACTTTTCTGCACTTAATTATATAAGGTCATAAAATTTATAAAGGAACATAAAAAAATTAAGTCCTAAAAACCTTTAGCACCTGTGTAGGATTAAAAGCTTTTGAATTCATACATACTTTCCCCAGACGAATATCTATCGTATAGTATAGTACTCCCGCAGTAACCAAAAGCAGGGCCTCTGCAGGCAATGCAGTTGCGGTATAACGGGTAGCAGGGATAGTTTGCGTTTTATGGGGAATGGGAATACTAAAGAATTCGTGTCGCAGCACCTGGTAGGTTTTGGAATCGTAAACGCTGATCCAATACCCCAGTTCGGCTTCACTAGCCTTTACCGGCCAGTATAGATGGATATCGGCTTTAAATTCAGGTATGCTGATTTCCAAAGTTCCCGCTTCGAGGCTGAGTTGCAGCCCGGGCATTTGCACGTACTGCGGATACTGATGTTTCAGGTCGGTTTCCAGACCTTCCAATACAGTGGGCTCGCCCTGCCAGAGATCCAGACTTCCCTGGGGGAGGGTATCATTCATTTTCATCCCCTGATACACCGCCGTGCGAAAGCGGTTAAAAAACTGGGAATCATACATGTTGCCTATAAAAGGGCGCAATCCTATGGTGATGCTTCTGGTGGTTTGTGAGGCGCGGCCAAAATCGGTAGCCGTCTGTTTGCCCCGGCCCTTACGGCGTCTGCGTACGGTATCAGGCCGGGACTGTACGATGGTTTTTCCATTCACATTTCTAAATACGAGATTGCCGATGTTGCCCTTAAGGCCGGTCTTAGGATTGAGTTCTGCCATAGCTTAGACGTGTTAAGTTATACATGCTACAAGAATGCTACCGTATTCTAACCAATCTCACCCACATAAAATGTGGTAAACTGTGGTTGCAGTGTGGTAGGAGTGTGGTTGCAGTGTGGTAGCAGTGTGGTAGCACCTGCACTATGACTAAAGTAATACAATAATCAATATGCCAGCTGGTTAGGGTTATTTTTATGCTTAATAAAGTACCTGTTCGAGTCAAAATTTTGCAAATACAGGTGGTAGGGTGCTGTTCTATCGCAGTTATTCTGTTTAAGAAAATAGTATTGAAAATAGAGCGTACTCGTATTATCCTCCAGTCCTAAGGATGAGGTATTTAACGGCCGGGACGGAATATTAGGCTGTTAATAGTTCAGAATCTAACTATTAAGCTTCGTCACAGACCAGTTTTTTAGAAAATTTCTACTGACACTCTTTTGCAATGCCTAAAGATTCAGACAAAACATAAAGCGGAGGTGGGATGCAGCTTTGAAAATTTAAGTTATAAATAAGCTATAATGCAGAAATGCTAAAGCAAAGGTTGGTGATTTACGACATTTAAAAAAGGTTAAGCTGAAAAAGCGATGATTTCAAACAGTATTTAATAGATATAAGACTGTATTTAACTAAAAAAAATACGAATACTGTAATTTTTGCGATAATCATGATATTTAATTGCTAATTCTGCGTTTTCCTAAATCAAACAGGTATTGTGTTAAACATTATTAGTAAAAGTGAGTTTTTCTTATAATTTTTTGGATAGCTAAAGTACATGTATTGAAGGCTTTAGGGGTTTGCTTTAACGATTTAGTTAGAGCATATAGCGATTTAGTTGTATAATTGCATTTGTTAAAACATAACCTAAGGTAGGAAATCTACTTAGTTCCCCAAACCAACCCTCTATGAGAACGTATCTATTCCTTAAAGATAGTCGTTTAAGAAGTCTATTCGGTTTTTACAATGCCGAAAAGAAGCTTATTCCTAATCTTATCCATCCGGCAGAAGCCTTTGTTGTACTAATCCTTTCAAGTTTTAAGCATTTCGTTTCTCACGAGAAGCTCAATTCCTTTATACCCCAGCGTATACCTATTATAAATTTTTAAATGACTGGAATACTTACAACGTGCTTAAGATTTAAGACGTTGGAGCTGCTTTAATTTTTTATAAGGGCTTTGCAGCTGTAGGATTTGTTGATTCCTGAACATACTAAACGTTTATGAAGTCAGTACAGATCCGCCCAAGCTGAAATGCCTATGCATTTCAGCCTAATACAATTATAAAGAAATCCTTAAAGTCCCTAAACCCTTTTTATATGATGAAAAAATTACTTTTTGTATGCATTGCTTTTTTGATGTCTTTGGTTCTTCATGCCCAGGTAGGTATTGGTACCACCGCTCCTGATCCGGCGGCCATTTTAGATATACAATCTGATCATGGCGGATTGCTTATACCTCGTATTGCGCTTACCGGAGCAGACGATGCTGCTACAATTGTAAACCCGGTAAAAGGACTCATCATTTACAATACAGCTGCTACCGGTACCATCTCTGAAGGTTTTGTATTTTATGACGGTTCAGCCTGGGTTGATCTGGGTTGGCAATTGCAGGGCAACTATGCAGGAACAACTAGTTTTATAGGGACCCTAAATGATGTACCCCTCGTATTTAAAGCAGAAAACAGAACCGTAGCTACTCTCAGGCCTAATGGAGCTGTGGGCTTTGGGCTGAACAACACGGCTGTAGCAGCAAATGCTTTTGCTTTGGGTAATGGGGCAAATGCAGGTGGGGCACGAAGTTTTGCCTTAGGCTTCGATTCCAATGCCAATGCTGCAGATGCTTTCGCAATAGGGACTAATGCCCTGGCTAACAGGTCAAACACCATCATTTTGGGTGGTGCCAGTCAAAACGTGGGTATAGGCACAAGCGATCCCCTTGCTAAATTTCATCTTTCCGGTAGTTTTCGATTTGAAGACGGGAATCAGGCAGCCGGTAGGGTTTTGACCTCAGATGCTAATGGTAATGTGAGCTGGCAAACACCGGCCGCAACTTCCGGTTCGGGATGGGAACTGACTGGTAATTCAATTGCTAGTAGCGCATTTTTGGGAACAACAAATTATCAGTCATTAAATTTAAGAGTAAATAATACTCAAATAGGTCGGTTTCATCCGCAAGGCGGAGTGGGATTAGGATTTCAATCTGTTGCCACTGCAAATAACTCGGTAGCTTTGGGCTATAGCGCGAACGCGATCGGAAATCAGTCATTAGCATTGGGATATAATTCAGAAGCAAATCAGGATGCAGTTGCTCTGGGGTATAATGCCGATGCCAACGGTAATGAATCTATTGCCATAGGTAAAAATGCGATTTCCAGTTTTCAGAATATAGCGGTTGGTTTTGCAGCACAAAGCTCAGCAAACAATGCTATTGCTTTAGGTAATAATACGACTGCGACAAGTCAGAACTCCGTAGCTATTGGCAATAATGCGGGTACGCAGCAAAATGAGTCGATAGCAGTTGGTGCAGATTCTGATGCCACGGGTTATCGAAGTTTAGCTGTTGGGTATAATGCACAGGCAACTAATAACGAAAGCAGTGCTTTTGGCAGTGGATCAACAGCCAGTGCTGCGAGTAGTTTAGCTCTAGGAACCGGAGCCAATGCCCGGGGAAATTCGTCTGTAGCCATTGGTGTGAATGCCGCTGCGCGAAATCAGAGCTCCATTGCTTTTGGGGTTGGTGCTGACTCAAATGGAGATAATTCGATTGCGATAGGGGTATCAGCAACTATTGCTGCTGGAAGGCGCAATGCTATCGCTATAGGTAACACGGCCAGTGTAAACAACAACTCTGCAACAGCTATTGGTCAAAATTCAACCGCAACTGGAGAGCGATCTATGGCTCTGGGGAACGGGGCAAGAGCTTCAGGTTTAAATGCAACTGCTGTAGGTTATAATAGTAATGCCACTCAAGACAATACTGTTATACTTGGTAATAACGCCAACGTGGGCGTTGGAACCAGTACCCCTACTGCAAAACTTCAAGTAAATGGAACTTTCAGATATGTAGATGCAAGTCCTGGAGATGATAATGGTAAAGTGCTTACTTCAGATGCCAATGGGAATGCAAGTTGGCAGGCTCCTAGTACCGCCGTTGAGGCATATGGAGAAATGTATGGTGATGTTTTGGGAGGAGTTAGCGAATCGGGTACTTTTACCAGGAGTTTAAATGCATCTACAGTTTTGAAGAACGTCACACATGATGATACTGATTATTATTTACAGGTAGCTATTGCAGGAAACTACAGGATTAGTTATTCAGTTAGCGTAACTGCTGGAAGTAATACCGATCGCGATTTCGAATTTTTTGTAGAGAGAGCACCAAATAATAACACGTATACCAAAATTGATCAAAGTTCAAGTGAGGTTTCCCATGAAAACAATGGTCAAAAAGTTAATACCGCCAAGACGTTTTATATTTCGCTTAATGTTAATGATAGGTTGCGGTTGAGATATAATGTTACTGCTAACAATGGCGATTCTGATTTTCCTGCCAATACCTGTAACCTTTCAGTATATAGACTCGGATCTAACTAGCATATTTTTTGATTAAGCCTGAGCTTTTCAAATGTTTTAATATGAACTATTTCTATAGAATAATACAATTTATAAAATTTGAAAGTTGGATCCTAATATCCTGAATGGTCTTTATTATTTTAAAAAATATACAGTGTTAAATAAAGCTTAAATTATATTTATTTTTAATCCGCACCCGGGGTTACTACGTAGGTACGCGCGGAGTGTCTTTTCAGGCACCGCTAACACAATCAAACTTAGAACCCCAAAACATGATTAAAAAATTACAAGGCTTAAGTATTTTCTTAGTATTCCTTTTTCCAATCTTTTCATTCTCACAGGTAGGTATAGGTACCACCTCTCCGAATAATTCCAGTATCCTGGATTTATCTTCCTCAAATCGTGGATTATTAATTCCACGATTAAATTTGACTGCCACAACAAATCCTAATCCGGTTGATAACCCGGCAGAAGGTTTAATGATTTACAACCTGGCCACCGCCAACGACGTGACTCCCGGTTTATACTATTGGAACGGTAGTCTTTGGGTTAGTGCAAAGGCAAATTCAGGTACAGGTAGTACCGCGGGTTGGGCTCTAACAGGAAATACCATTAATGGAGGAAATTTTTTAGGAACGCTCAATTATCAGGCTCTTAATTTTCGCGTAAATAACAGCCCAATCGGAAGTTTTCATCCAAATGGAGGTGTTACTTTGGGATTAGGAGCATCAGCTAGTGTCAATCAGGCTTTTGCTTTTGGTGAAAATGCCTCGGCCGGTAATACGAGTAATTATGCTTTGGGTAAAGCAGCCAATGCATCAGGCAGTAATGCCTATGCCCTGGGGGAAAGCGCTGTTTCTTCTCAGAATAAAAGTTATGCTATAGGACAAAGTTCGAACGCTTCAGGTACCAGCGCCTACGCCATCGGTGAATCTTCCCGAGCCCAGGGAACCAATTCGTATGCAATAGGTGCTGCCGCAAGATCTGCAGCCACAGGCTCATTTGCTTTAGGTAATGGCGCTGTATCTACTTCCAATAATACCCTGGCTTTAGGGAACCAGAGTCAGGCGACCAGTAATAATTCGACAGCCCTGGGTTATCAGGCGGTATCCAATCATCAGAATGCAGTAGCCATAGGTCCTGCTCAAACCGCAGTTGATAACACCATCATCTTAGGAAATACCATCAATACGGCGACTAACGCTTATGCAGCTACTAAAGTAGGAATTGGGACTTCTAGTCCAACTGCAAAGCTTCAGGTTAACGGGAGTTTACGATACGTTGATGGCAGTCAGGATACGGGTAAAGTTTTAACCTCAGATGCTAATGGTAACGCTACCTGGCAAACGCCATCCGGTAGCTCAGGAGGAATAGATGTTTATGGTGAAGTTTATAGAAGTAATTCTTACGAGCCTTCAGATATTGATGTTAAGGGTCGCATTATAACTTTCAATCAAATAAGTCCAAATAATGGATTAAATTCCCTTAACACAACAGGTTTTCAAACAGCGAATGCTACAGGTGTATATAAATTCACTTATACTGTGAATATACAGCGAACCTCAGGTACTAGATTTCTTAAGTTTACGGTAAGAGAAAATAGCAGTACACTCGCTAATAGCGCGTCTTTTGTAGATCAAAATGGCGATTCAGATTATGTTACCATTACAAAATCATTTTTGGTGAATATTACGGGTACTTTTAGAGGTTTTGATCTATATATGGAAACCCTTGATAATAGTGACAACGACGAATGGGATAATCTTAGAATTCTTGAAGGTACCTCATTGCGTATTGAATTAATTGATTAAAGAAATTATTTCTCAAAGCATTTCTACATCGTACCTTTGATACTCAAATTTTGAAATTAAAATTATGAGTACATACGACGTTGCAGTCATCGGTTCCGGTCCCGGAGGTTATGTGGCTGCTATTCGCTGCGCGCAATTGGGCCTTAAGACAGCAATAATCGAAAAATACGCCACTATGGGCGGTACCTGTCTTAATGTAGGTTGTATTCCTTCAAAAGCACTATTAGATTCTTCACACCACTATGAAGATGCGATTAAGCATTTTGAAGAACACGGTATAGAAATTCCGGGTGAGGTAAAAATCAATCTCGAGAAAATGATGTCCCGTAAAGCTTCAGTAGTGGAGCAAACTACTAAAGGGATCGAATTTTTGATGAGCAAGAACGAAATTGACACCTTTCAGGGTGTTGGTTCCTTTAAAGATAAAACCCATATAAATATAGCTATAGAAGACGGTGATGATGTGGAAATTGAAGCAAAGAACATCATTATAGCTACCGGAAGTAAGCCTTCAAGCCTTCCGTTTATTGAAATTGATAAAGAACGCATCATTACGTCCACCGAAGCGCTTAAACTTACTGAAATACCTAAGCATATGATTATCATAGGTGGTGGGGTTATCGGTTTGGAATTAGGTCAGGTTTACAAACGCCTTGGTGCCGATGTGACTGTAGTGGAGTATATGGATCGTATTATTCCTACAATGGATTCGGCTCAAAGTAAAGAGTTGATGAAGGTGATGAAAAAACAGGGTGTTAAGTTTAATCTTTCACACAAAGTAAATGGAGTTTCCCGCAATGGAGATGAAGTAACCGTAACAGCAACCGATAAAAAAGATCAGGAGGTTGAATTTAAAGGAGACTACGTGTTGGTTTCTGTAGGACGTAAAGCTTTTACCGAAGGTCTTAATCTCGAAGCAGCCGGACTTAAAACCGACGATCGCGGCAGAGTGGCCGTTAATGATCATTTGCAAACCGAAGTATCCAATATCTACGCCATTGGTGATGTGGTGCGCGGTGCTATGCTTGCCCACAAAGCGGAAGAAGAAGGGGTGTTTGTAGCCGAAACGATTGCCGGTCAAAAACCACATATCGATTATAATCTAATCCCGGGTGTGGTGTATACCTGGCCCGAGGTTGCATCTGTAGGTAAAACCGAAGAGCAACTTAAAGAAGAAGGGGTAGCTTACAAATCAGGCCAATTCCCAATGCGTGCGCTGGGACGTTCCAGAGCTTCAGGGGATATTGACGGCTTTGTAAAAATTCTTGCCGATAAAGAAACCGATGAGGTTTTGGGTGTACATATGGTTGGTGCACGTGTGGCCGATTTAATTGCAGAAGCGGTAACCGCGATGGAATTCCGAGCCAGTGCCGAAGATATCGCACGTATGTCGCATTCGCATCCTACCTATGCCGAAGCGGTTAAGGAGGCAGCCCTTGCTGCAACCGCAGACCGGGCCCTACACGTTTAGAGAGCCTAAATAAATATTAAAAAGCCCTTCTTCAATCCTGATTAAGGGCTTTTTTTATAATCGCGAATCTTTTAGTAATGGTTTTTTCAGCACTGCAGGAAGGCCCTTTAAAAATGTTGAAGTTCCAAAGTATATTTATGAGCTTCAAATAGCAATACTAATAGCAATACTAATAGCAATACTAATAGCAATACTAATAGCAATAGCAATAAAAATAAACCAATTTGAAAGCCATTCACATCACCAAAGCCGGAGGCCCCGAAGTACTAGAACTCAAAGAAGCCGACTCAGAACCCCTTAAACCGGGTCAGGTACGTATTGCAATAAAAGCAGCAGGGGTAAACCGAAGCGACCTATTAACCCGTAAAAACCCAGATGCTTATGGGGCTGATGCTGCGAAAGCAGTTATCCCTGGCTTAGAAGTTTCGGGAGAGATTATCGAAGTAGCTTCAGATGTAACACAATTTCAGCTGAATGATAAGGTTTGTGCTCTGGTTGCTGGTGGTGGCTATGCTACCGAAATAGCTGTTGATGCGCGCTTATGTCTTCCTATTCCTAATGAATTGACTTTTATAGAGGCGGCTTCCTTACCAGAGGTCCTGTTTACGGTGTGGTTTAATGTATTTATGCAGGCAGATGCTAAGCGAGGCGAGGGGCTGCTTATACACGGAGGTACCAGTGGGATAGGGATTATGGGTTTGCAAATGGCAAAAGCTTTGGGCTTAATGACCTATACAACTGTAGGTTCTGAGGAAAAAGTCCATTTCATTAAGGAACATAACCTGGCTCAGGTCATTAATTATAAGAAAAAGGATTTTGAAGAAGTTTTTAAGGAGGAAAAGATCGATGTGATCCTAGATATGATTGGCGGCGATTATACCCTTAAAAATATGAACCTCCTTGCTCCTAAAGGGCGTTTGGCACACATAAACGGAATGAATGGCTTAAAGCCGCAAATTGATTTATGGATGCTCATGAGTAAACAATTAACCCTTATCGGAAGCCTGCTAAAGCCACAATCGGTTGAAGTTAAACATCAAATCGCAAAAGATTTACAGCAGCATATATGGCCTTTACTGGAATCTGGCTCCATACGGGTGTTTATCGATAAGACCTTCGCTTTGGCAGATGCTGCCGAGGCGCATCGTTTAATGGAGAGCAGTGAACACATCGGTAAAATTGTATTAGAAGTATAAATAATAATGATTGTAAAAAACCATTACGCATTTGATAGCACTAAACAAAACCTTAAACAAGCAGAGCTGGTTCGGCTTTTGGAAGAAGAATGGCTACTCCGGGAAGCAGGTAAGTCGGGATATTTGTTTTCAGAATATACCTTAAAAAAATATCTGGATTTAGAATTTCGACTAGGCGAAAAAGTCCTGACTTCTGGTGAGGATAGCCTGCTTACCAAATCTACCGGCGAGCGCAAGAAGTTACTTTTAAACTATCAGTTGGCTCAGAAACCTGATTTTCTGATACTCGATCATCCTTTTGACGGCCTGGATTCTGATACTGTGGCCCGGTTTAAAGAGCAATTTAAAGCTTTGGCTGAGACCACCACTTTTATTCAGTTTTTCACCAGAAGCGAAGATAGGTTGGCCTTTTGCAATACGGCTCTCGATTTTCAGGACGGTCATTTTGTGAAAAGTGGTGCTTTAGAACTAGCAGACGCCACTCAAAACACCATTACCGAACAAAAAATCCCAAGGACCCTAGTAACCTATCCTGATGTACCTGAAGTGCTTATTGATTTTCGCGATGTTTCAGTTGCATTTGGAGACAAACCGGTTTTGCAAAATATTGTCTGGCAGATACGAAAATCAGAGTCCTGGCAACTTACCGGAGTTAACGGTTCCGGCAAAACGACTTTGTTATCTATGATAACCGGTGATAGTGTAAAAGGCTATGGCAAAGAGCTTTATATTTTTGGTTCTAAAAAGGGGAGTGGAGAAAGCGTTTGGGAAATCAAAAAGAGAATCGGCTACGTTACTCCGGTTCTTACCGAACGTTTTGACGGGATGCATAGCGTTTCTGATATGATTACCGGCGGTATCTACGATAGTGTAGGTCTATATAGGCGCCCCACAACTCTGGAGCGTAAAATCGCTGAGGAATGGATACAACTTATAGGCCTTGAGGATAAGGCTCAAATGCGATTCAGAGATTTGAGTGAAGTAGATAAGCGTCTGGTGCTCATTGCCAGAGCGATGATTAAAAATCCACCGCTTCTTATTTTAGATGAACCTACATTTGCTCTGGGTGACGCTGATGCCGCTTTGGTGGTAAGTCTTATCAACACCCTAAGTAAAGGATCTGATGTGGCTATAATTTTTGTGTCGCATCGCAGAGAACCAGGTCTTCAGGTATCTAAAGTGTATCGCCTTCTAAAAGGCGATGAGGGATCATTAGGTACAGAATACGATCAGGAAGTACGTTGAAATGGTAAATATTCCGCTTAAGAGTGTTAAAATATCCGTATAATCGATGAAATGCATTTTTTTATGGATTAAATGTTTATCTTCGTGAATCCCAACTTTAAGAGTTTAGCGATGTCTAAAATCACCCTTAGGAAATCATTTCAAAGCCTTATAGGTTCTGACGAAACGGTTTTTCAATGGCTTAACGATACTCCTTATCACGGCATTTATTACTGCCGCTTAGATGATCCCGGTGATTTTTATATTACCCAAAGTCTTTTTTCCATTCTTAAATACGATTCTGTTTCTGATGATGAACTAGCTGGTAAATGGAGTACCATTCTGGGCGTACCCGGGCGACATACCCTAACAGAAATCATCACGACCATAAAAGAAGGTGGGAAACTTAAAAAGAGGTATTTGTTTTCTTTTTTAAGGGCAGATGGTACACTTCTGGTAGTCAGGGGCAAAGCTCTGGTAGTTAAGGTTGAGAACGAATCTCCTCATCTCCTACTGAAATTCACGCGTAAGTTTAGTAAAAATGCACAGATTGATCTTTATGAAGGCAAAATCAAGCGTTTGCGTTCATTTTCTGAAATTTATGAGGAAAGCAACGATTTGGCCCGTGTGGGAGGCTGGGAAGTAGACTTAATCAAACAAAAAATTACCTGGACTCCATACATCAATAAGATCCACGGGATGCCTGCAGATTATAAGCCAAAACTCGACGAAGCAATTAATTTTTATAAAGAGGGCTGGAGCAGAGATAAAATTACCCGGTGTTTTCAGAATGCAGTTGAGAAAGGAGAGCCTTATGATGATGAGTTTCTCATTGTGGCTGCAGACGGTTCGGAAAAATGGGTGCGTGGTGTCGCTAAGTCTGAAATGAGAGCTGGCAATTGTCTAAGGGTTTATGGCGCTCTACAGGATATAACGGAGGCAAAGACTCAGGAATTTGCAAGACGTGATGCAGAGCACCGTTTTAAAGAGATCTTTGATAACTCGGCTGTTGGGATTATTCTGGTCAAAAATGCTACCGAAGTTTTTATGGTTAACAAAGCAGCAGTTAACATATTCGGTTTACAGAATCGTACCCAGGAAGAAATGCTTAATATCACTTTTTCAGAGGTTATTAAACCGGAATATTTGGATGAGGCCAGAGAAAAGCGTAGAGCGCTTATTGCCGGGGAGATAGAAAGCTATAAAATGGAGGCAGAATTCTATCATTCTTCAGGGCGTGTCATTTGGTGCAGCATGTCAAGTTCCAGCGTAAGAGATACCCATTTAGAAACTGATTTTGTTATTACCCAGGTTGAAGATATTACCCAGCAGAAAAAATTAGAGATTCTGGCCCAGAAAAGTGCCGCCCGGTTTAAGCGTGTTTTTGAAAATTCACCGAACGGAATGGCTGTGG
>CEVK01027294.1_pt1 | contig 26494 bp, 15 predicted proteins | sample 531501 | NCBI WGS metagenome assembly CEVK01 (sample SAMEA2623794, study PRJEB7988) | marine metagenome | biome: marine biome (ENVO:00000447); feature: mesopelagic zone (ENVO:00000213); material: "saline water (ENVO:00002010), including plankton (ENVO:xxxxxxxx)" | depth 740 m | reverse complement strand
ATTATGCCTACTCGAATTCGAAGGTTTTCGGCTCCCCCTTATCATCACGCGCATGATTAAATGTTATTATTGCTATTGCTATTGCCATTAGTATTTTTATGGGGCGTATTTGTGAAACTGTGAACGTACACGCCTGTGATTGCCAAAGCAGTAAAGCCTATATTAAACAGCAGATGCTGTTGCCAGGTGAGGTTATTGATAATTCCCCCACAGGAGCAGGGCAGTTCCGGGCTAAAACTGATCATCCCGGCTATATAAACCGTAAATACGCTCATCAGTATTGCAGAACCCAATAACCCCAGCCGGCGTGTTTTGGATACCAGCAGCAAGGCTGCCAGGCTGTATTCTGCAAAGGGGATAATCCAAGTAAGTACTCCAGCAAATGGTTTTAAAAAGCTTACCTGACTCATCTGTATTGTAAACTGGTCAAACTCGAGGATTTTAGCCGTAGCGGCATACATCCAGAGCAGGCTAAGCGCCAGACTTATACCCAGATTGATACTTCTACTTTGAGACTTTAAGGTGTGCATATCAGAACTTTAGTGCAAGTTCTAAAAGAATGGGCTACCTACTTTAACGGGATTTGTCTCTAAGGGATTAATTGAGAATTTTTTAGATCCGTAAAAAATGACCTACTGGTGATCATGAAGAAATTAAGGTTTGACTTCATGTAGAAGCTTCAGCGACTTGATCCGGAGGGTTTTATTTTCGCATCTCGCGGGGGTTGCTACCAAAGCGCTTTTTAAACGAGCGGGAAAAATGAGCCAGTGTTTTAAAGCCCATCATCTCTGCAATAGCTTTAAAGGGAATGGAGGAAGACTCTACCAGGGTTTTAGCGTAAGTGAGACGTTCTTCCATTTGAAATTTAAATACCGTAATCCCGTAGAGTTCTTTAAACCCGTTTTTTAATTTGTATTCGTTGGTGCCAAAATCATGAGCCAGTTTTTGTAGAGAGCCCAGAGCGTCAGCCCTGTTTTTTTCAATATGAGCGTGAATCTGTTTAATGATACTGATGTCTTTTTCATCTTTTAAAACGGAGTCAGACAGGTCGAGAAATTGGCTGTAGTCATAGTGCTGTTGTTCAGATGATGACAATCCATTATCCCGGTGTTCCCTAATATTAATCGTGCGTACTCCTGAAAGTAAATAGTTTTGCTTCGATTCCATTGGGGTCAATGTATTCAGGAAAAAGGTGAGGGGTTGAGTAAGCTTCTTTTTGGCTATTAAATTTAAATGGAATTTTTGAGGAAACTTATTGGTTTTGGAAGTTGCCGATAACCAAATCTCCTGAGATTCCAAGTCCAGTAATTCTATAAATGGCTTCCCTATGAGTTGTGATTCATTTATGCTCATAAATTCGTTGTAAGATGAAGTAACCTGAACAATTTTAAACTCGGGATCCAGTATAAAACCGAGATCGGTAAGATGCTCAAAGATTTGCCTGCTGTGAACCAGATAACGGTTTTTATAGGATTCTGAAAGTTTATCGGCCAACATATTGATGGACACTGTTATGGCTTCAATCACATCATTGTTTGAGGATGTGGGAACGCGGTAGTTGAAATTCTCTCCGCCCATCTCGATAATCATTTTTTTAATGAGGGAGAGTCGCTTTTGATCGTCTGTATTAATAGTTTTTTCCATACCGGTTTTTATTAGTTTTCTACACTTCAACACATGGAATATATCAGATATAAGACCTTAAAAAAGACCTTGCTTGTTCTTCGTTAATGAAAATTGCGGTAGGGACCAAAGGCGTATTAGACTGTACAAAAAATTCTGCGCGGGCTTTATTGTGAATAGGCTGTACCAAAAAACTGATGGCTTTAGTAAGTAAAGTACCTTCATAAGCTAAAAAATTTCGGGCGATATTATCTGCATCGAGTAGTCTGCGAGCATCGCATAAAACCGGATATGCTCGGCCTTTTTGAAATTTAAGCCGATCGGATACAATACGCCTGGCCAATTCAATGCCTCGTATTTTGGTAGGCTTATACTGAAATACCAGGATGGAATCTTCTATTCGCATCCTGGCGTAATCGGTTTCTAAAAAATCGTGCATAGTCATAATCCACAACAAATTAAACTAAATAAAAGGGACAAACTTTTTAAGTACTTGTCTCTAAGGGATTTTGTAATCATTTAAAGGCATTTGGAGTCAACTACTTGCCTCTAAGGGATAAAAAGTTGTCTCTAAGGGATTAATAGACTTTTGTGTAGGGGAAGATTTGAAAAGCAAGAGAATATTTATCTAGCTTCCTTATCAAATTTAAAATCTATCCTCTTATGGCAAAAATAAAGCACAACAATTTTTTGGATTCGGTAGATGATGTGATGGTACGCGCCAAAGAAGAAGGCGTACTGCATTTGTATGCTACTGGCAGCAGCCTTAGCGGAAGGTTTCTGGAGATTGAAGGTAAGAAACATTATCATTTTGGCACCACCGGGTATTTAGGTCTTGAACAGGATCCCCGCCTTAAAGAAGCAGCCATTCAGGCTATACAGAATTGTGGGACTCAGTTTCCCCTTTCCAAATCCTACATCTCGCATCCGCTCTATGAAGAACTGGAGCAACATATGGCTGCTATCTACAAAACGCCGGTGATCATAACCAAAAACAGTACGCTGGGGCATCTGGCGGTATTACCCACGGCCGTAAGAGATGAGGATGCGGTTATTCTGGATCATCAGGTCCACTGGAGTGTACATCACGCTACAGAGGTTTTAAAAACGCGTGGAATTCCTGTGGAAATGATCAGGCACAATAACCTGAACATGCTTGAAGAAAAACTCAGGGAATTGGGGCAACGAGCAGAGAAGGTTTGGTACCTGGCAGATGGGGTGTATTCTATGTATGGAGATTTTGCTCCGATTGACGAACTGATGGGTCTGGTAAAGAAATATCCGCAATTGCATCTGTATTTTGACGATGTTCACGGGATGAGTTGGAAGGGTAAATGCGGCAGCGGTTATGTAATGAGTGTGTTAAAGGAGCTACCGAAACAGGTGCTACTTATTGGTACTCTGAGCAAAACCTTTGGAGCCAGTGGTGCAACGGTGGTCACCACAGATCAGAAATTGTATTCCCGGATTAAAAACTTTGGGGGACCGCTTACTTTTTCCGCCCAACTGGAACCCGCTTCGGTGGCTGCAGCAATAGCCTCAGCCCGAATTCATTTATCCCCGGAGATTTATGAAAAGCAGCAGGATTTACAAAACCGGATTAGCCATTTTAACAGGCTGTTATCCCAGACTGATTTACCCCTAATCGATCACAATGATTCGCCGGTACATTTTATAGGTACCGGCACGCCGGCAACCGGCTATGAGTTAGTCAAACTCATGATGCAGGACGGGTTTTATACCAACCTGGGAATATTTCCTGCAGTCCCGGTTAAGAATACCGGGGTACGCATCACCATTTCCACCCATAACGAATTGGAAGATATTACCGGTCTGGTGGATGCCTTGACCAAAAATTATAACCTGGCCCTGGAACACACGAATACCTCTTTGTCAAGGGTGCGTAGAGCTTTTAAACTGCCGGATGCTCATTCATCTGTTCATTTGGATACCTCAAAATATACGGGCAGGTTTCAGGTCAACCTGAAATCAACTATAACGAGCATCGATAAAAATCTATGGAATACCTATATGGGAGGGAAGAGCATTTACGATTGGGAGGGTCTTAAACTGTTGGAAGAATCCTTTAGCGGCAATGAAGATCAGGAAAACAACTGGGACTTTAGGTATTTAATCATTCAGCATAATGAGGAGCCTGTATTAATGACCTTTTTTACGTGTTCGCTTTGGAAGGATGATATTTTCTCTAAAAAGGAAGTCTCTGCCTATTTGGAAAAAGAGCGGAAAATGGATCCGTACTATCTTACCTCAAAGGTGCTGAGTCTGGGTTCGCTTATCACAGAAGGCGATCATCTGTATATTGATTTTAAAAATCAGGAATGGGAAGAAGCCTTAGATTTGTTTTTCCGGGTACTGGAAGATCTGGAACGGGAGTTTCAGGCTGAAATGATTGTGCTTCGAGATTTTAGAAAAGACAGTCGCCTGCACAACCTATTTAACATGCAGGGCTTTATACGTATGGATATGCCGGAATCTGCCCGCTATGCACGGTTTGACTGGGAGAGCGGTGCGGATTTTATCAGCAGTCTGAGTAAAAAGTCCCGCGCTCATTTCCGAAGGGATATCGCCTCTTTTCAGGAACATGTTGATGTAGAAATACGGCCTTCCTTAAATCGTGTAGAATTAAGACGCTGCTATAAATTATATAAGAAGGTTAAAAAGGCCAATCTGGGTCTCAATACCTTCACCTATCCCTTTCAACTCTTCCAGAACATGAACGACCATAGTGGCTATGAATTTATTGTACTGAGTAATGATGATGACGATAAGTACCGGTTGATCTTAGGCGTAATGTTTTGTTATAAATCGGGTACCACCTACGTACCCAATCTGGTTGGCTTGGATTATGAATTTACCAATGAGTATGGGGTCTACAGGCAATTGCTTTATCATACGATTTTAAGAGCAAAGGAATTGGGGATGAAACGCATTGACTTTGGAATGACTGCCGGTTTTGAGAAGCGAAAACTAGGAGCTGAAGTCATTGAAAATGTGAGTTATGTTCAAATCAGGGATAATTATAAGTTGGAATCGCTAGGCATCATGCAGGGAGCCACAGATAAATTAGGAACGAAGTAAAAAGTAATGTTGTCGCTCAGAATTTGGATATGGGTTGTGATTTTGGGATTTCCGCAACAGGAGATTTTGAACAGGGATGTTTCTCAAAACACGGACGTGCACGACAACTATTACCGAAACTATCTTAAGGGATTAAGTATTCCGGAACTAAGAGCTGCTTATGATGATGAAGCAGTGGAATTACGGCAGCAACAGCTGATCGCGGAAGCCTATCTCTATAAAGCCCGATTGGCCAAAGACAGTTTTGAAGTGGCACGGGCTTTTGATTTCGCTGCCCGCCTGTATGATACCGAAACCAATTTAAAATACACTGACAGTATCATTCTGTATTCTAAAAATTGTGGGGACTATAAGTATCCGGCATTGGGTTATATGCTTAGAGGCTATTATCATTACGAAAAAGGAGCATATGATCAATCTCTGGAGGCCTATTATACAGCATATGATCTGGCACGGTTTAATCAGAATACAAAACAGGAAATCGAAGTTAGTCAGGCTTTAGGAGCTTTTCAAAACCGCTGGGGTGATTATACTAAAGCCATTGAAATCTATGAGAATCATCTGGATTATCTGAAATCATTACCTGATTTTGAAACCGAAAATCTGGAAGATTATTTAATCACTCTTCACAATCTACAACTGGCTTACCAGCGGGCAGGGAAGTATGAGCGGGCCAGTCAACTTATTGAAACCGGGCTGGAAGAAACATTGAAAACTCCCGACCGATTGTTCTTTTATGATTTTCTGCATTCCAAGGGTGTCAACGAATACTATTTGGGTCATTTTGATATTGCCGAAAGCCATTTAAAGGAAGCCTTACCGGCAATCTCTGAGGACCTTTCCGTGGTCTCGGTATCCTATTATTATTTGGGACAAATCGCCAAAAGGAATGCTAAGTCATCCTTAGCCTATGATTATTTTAAAAAGATTGACTCTGTTTACGCGCTGAATCAAGAGGTATACCCGGAACTTAAAGGAGTCTATAATTATTTGATTCGTTATAACACGAACAGGCAGAACCGGGAGAAGGAACTTTACTTTACGCGCAGGGCATTAGCGGTTGATTCCGTCATCCATTCAAATCGACTTTTTGTAACAGACAGTTATCTCGAGCAGGTGGAAAAGCCCAAATTACTTGAGGAGCTGGATTCTGAAAAGCAAGCGCTTCAGTTGAGGTATCGAAAGCAGGTATTGGGATACAGTTTATTGGTGCTGGTGGCTTTATTTACCGGTTTGTTTATTAATTCTCGCTATAAGCGTAAAAGGGACTTTCAATTTACAACGTCTTCATCACGTAAAAAGATCGGTGAAGAAGCAACGGAGCCGGTTCTTGCCGAAGAGATCAAAACTGATTTGCTGCACAAGTTGCAAAAGTTTGAAGAGGGGGATGCCTTTTTAGATGCGGAGCTAAGCCTTTTCGGACTTGCAAAAGATCTGAATACCAACTCTGCATATCTCTCGCGGGTAATCAATGAGGTTAAAGGGGTCAATTTTTCCAATTACATCAATGAATTACGGGTACAGCACCTACTCAAAAAACTGGAAAATGATCCCCAGCTTCAGTTTTATAAGATACAGGCATTGGGAGAAGAGGTGGGTTTTAAACGAGCCTATTCCTTTTCCAAAGCTTTTGAAAAGAAGATGGGAGAGAAACCGTCCAGCTATCTTAGACAATTGCGATCTGTCAACTCATAGTTGTTTTTAGTTAGGTAGTATTAACTAAAGGATTTATTAAAATAAAAATCCCATTCCTTTTTTTAAATAATCTTGTGTTTTATATCTCTTTATTATTCTGTAAAATCTGATTACGAATATTTTAAGAATCCGGAGGATCAGAGATATAAAAAGTATCGTTCTTTATTTTGTAAAGAACTACGTAGTGATTTTTATTCCAATGTAAAATGCAGGGTAGGGGAGCTTCTTTAAGTTTATCTAAATTAATATGAACTCCAATTGATCTGAAACCGATTTGCTCAGCTGCTTCACTTAGCGATAAAAGGTTGCTTCCAGAACGAGTTGTTTCGCTAATTGTCCTTAAAAGCTGGATTGAAAAACTTTTCCCATAATGTTTAGCTATTATTTTAAGACAGGTTGGGCCGCAGTCTTTATAATCGGGTTGGATGTAAGTGGGAAAACGTTTCAAACCTTAATTATTACTATTAAATATAGGATTTAAAATCCTGATTATCAGTAAGAATTAATTACTAATCTATAAAGTTTTTTGATTTTAGAATTTGTGGTACAAATCGAACGCAATTTGAATACCACATTGAAATACTATTTTAAAATTTAATTGAGTTATTATAATATTGTTAAATCTCTTTGGGACCATTCGGTCTACTTTAATCTTAGACTTTTAGTGAACCTGATTAATAGTTAGAATTACCTTTTGAAATTTCACTTAATGTTCTTAAATCAATCTCACACAGAAATATTTAATTCACTATAAGGAATTAATATTTTAAAATTAAGTAGCAATAAATCTAGATCATTTATTATTCTAGCCATAAACTAATTATTGATAGGCCATATTCCTCTTTTAACTCTTTTTTGTTCAATCCAGGACCAAGCGAAAATTGAATGCTTTCAATTCTGTTGATATCAAAAATTTCAGGATTGTTATGTTCAAAATAGTAAGGCAGAAAGCTAGGATAAGGTCTGGGCAAGGTCACTGTTTTTACGGGTCGAAGATTAGATAGTTCAAGTACGTAGGTATCGGTTTTAGGCGTAAGGGTTACTATACCACCGTAGGCGGAGCCATCATCAAGCACTAAAGCAATCTGCAAGGGTGTGTCCCTATCTCTTAAAGCCCTACCCTTAAAAACAATGAATTTTTTTGCATCTAAATCTGATTTTCTGCCTTCAATGGCGTCTAGAATATAGTGTTTGAAAGTATAGTCATATATGGGTTCTGCGTTTAGATTTTCATTATCAGGAACAAAAAGGGGGCCAATATCCATAATGTATTCTGCTTCATTGGCGTGTTCTGTAGGCTTAAGATTAAAACCTCTGCGCCACTGGTGTACTAGTAGGTCTACATCCTCATTCGCATTAAAAAGATAAATAGGGTTTTCTTTAGGGACCACTCTGATTTCGTAATCGTCACGATCATAAAAATCCCATTCAAACGGCCTTCCTTCGCGGTTCGCAGGATAGGTCCTATAGGTTTCATCGGCTAGCTGGGCGATGAGATTGTAGTTGAGGTAACCTGCATTCATTTTGTTGGCGGGAATGGTGGCTACATAATCAAAAGTGCCTTGAATTCTTTCCATCTCGACCACCTCCCGATCAAAGCCGTTTGCAGCCACAAGTTGGAGGCTTTGAGGGGCTTTTGGAGCGATGAACTGCGCGCTTATGACTAATGGCTCCTCCGCAGAAGCCTCTTCCACGGGCTTATGCTTGAGCCAAGGCTTTTCCACATTTCCCTCGGGGGCGTAATAATCGTTTAGCTTTCCATTTTCAAAAGTATCATCAGCGGAATGATCTCCATAATTACCTGTAGTACTGAGCAGGTAGGTTCCTGGCATGATGCTAAAGCTGTTTTCATTGATTTTGGGCACAAAGTCGTTGCCTTTATTAATGGCTTTAAGAGAAAGGTTTTTAACCCCTTCCCACGTTAATTGCATGGTGCGTTCATTCCATTGCACTACGCCTACGGTTTTTTTGGGACTATTTGTCCCAAAGGGGTTAGCTACCCATACTGCATCTGGTTGCACTTCAATCCTCCACGTATTCTCATCTAGCTTATCCAGAAAATAAGCTCCTGTTCCGCTATAATTTACTAGGGGGGAATTACCAACCCCGGCAATTTTAACGAGTTTTTTAAGGTTTTTTGGAGTTTTGATAGTGCTATTGGTATAAATGAAAGTGTTTTCGCTATTATAAACGGCCAGGTCCTCTTCATAGCTAATGGTTACATTGCCGAAGTTATTGTTGTCGGGGTATGTGCCATAATCGGTGTACATGGGTGATTCATGAAATACCTTGCCTGCAATCATTAGGGACAGTGCCTTTGAAGGAGTAAAGTTAAGGTTCATATAATGTGTGTTGTACTCGGTATTGTAGGGAGCGAGGTAGGTAGGATCGTAGGCAAAATGGGTTCCTATCTGTATACCGGCTTCCCTAAAACTTCTTGCTATGGCTGGGTAGATGTAAGAGCGTCCCACATTTGCTGCATCAAATTCGTAGACTAATTTTGCTCCCATGTTAGCCTTAAATTCGTCATCGAAGGGAATATTATAGTCATTCACATTCGGGAGCAGGTTTCCTGGTATTTCTCTGCCATAACCTAAACCTGTAGGATACCACTGAAAGGTACCTCCCTGAATGCCACCGTCAAAGTAGGCTTGAGCAAAATGAACGCCGTGACTGGTGTTATAAAAGATGGGTTTTTCGGTGCCAGTTTTTCGCATAGCATCTACCATTTTCTTAACATAGGCCGTGACTTTGTCAGCTTCACCACTATGGTGAGGTTCATTACTAATTTCAAAGGCTATAATATTAGGCTCATTTTTATAGGCAACTCCGGTGTAAGGGTTTATGTGGTTTAAAAACTGTTGTAAATAGTTTTCTCCAGCCTTTATGGCTCCAACATTATCGAGGCTATTACCCTTTCCATATTTGGAAGAAAATCCAGGAGAATCGGTATCTGGTTCGGGCCAGCCGTTACCCCAAAAAGCGATGGGTGTGATCACATAATTGATGTTATTTTCTTTTAGTTTTTTTAATAAATAGTCAAAGGCATCAAGGTGTTCATTTTCGATAAGGTTACCTAGTGTGTCACTAATTTCGGTATCCCAAACATGAAGGCGGTATAAATCAAATCCTAATCTTGAAAAGTGGTACACATCATTATCAATGGCTCTTTTTGGGTCAATTCCCATTCGTTCAGCCGAGCGGTAGGCATGGGCAAAGGGAACTGAGTAGTTTACCCCAAATCCTTTTACTTCCTCCTTGGTTTTGCCCCATCTCATTACACCTTCATTGTCAACATATACATTTCCCTTTTCTTGAGCTACACTATTGAGGTGTAAAAGCATCAAAAAGATTAGTGCAATAAAATAATTAATGTTTTGATTGTTTTTTTGATTTTTAGATGAGTTCATTCGGTTGAATTTGTATTAAAATCTTTATTAGAACAATAGTACTGAGTATTGGTTTTTACAATAAGGTTAATAAACGTATTTGTTACGCTTATTATTTTACTATATTTATCCCAACAATTTTAAGAATTTGCTAATGAAACTAAGGGGTACATATTCATCAATTGCAGTATACATAATCTGTTTATCTGTCGCCCTGTCTTGCTTTTCACAATCCCGTCCTATTTTTGAAAATATCGACCAGAGCAGTGGTCTTTCAAACACCCGGGTGACAAGTATCGTTCATGAAAACGGTGGGTTTGTGTGGATGGGAACCAAAAATGGCCTCAATCGCTATGATGGAAAGGATATTAAAATATATAATAAGCAGAATAGCGCCCTTAGTGCCAATGACATTGCAGATCTATACCTAGATAAGGATGGAAACCTATGGATTGCAACGCTGGGTGGTGGTCTCAACCGCTATGATGCGCGTCAAAATTCTTTTGAGGTCTTTCGGCATAACCCTAACGTTGAAAACAGTATTCCTTCCAATCAGGTCAATGCCATACTGGAAGATGAAAAGGGCAATCTTTGGCTGGCTACTGAAAACGGTTTGGCTCTTTTCGATAAAGAAAATAAAGCTTTTCAACGCTTTAATTTAGGACCAGGGAAAAAAGGTGCGGGTAGCCTTAGCAGTTTGCTACTGGCTGACGATAATAACTTGTGGATAGGTAGTTTTGGCAACGGCTTGTTTCGTATGAATATCGCTACAGGTAAGGTTGAACGGTTTGTTTCAAAGCAGCCCTACTTTTCAAATTTTATACACGACCTGTTGCAACTTCCCGATGGTAATCTGCTTATAGGCACCAGCGGGGGAGGCCTTTTGCACTTTGATCCCCAAACAGGGCTGTATTCCAACTTCTTGGCCTATTTGGGCTATGATCAGGAAATAGCAATTGTCCGCAAGCTGATTTTAGATGCTACGGGAAGCCTCTGGGTAGGTACAGATGGCAATGGTGTGCTCCGTGTGATGCACTTGGATCAACCCAATCAACACGTCTTTCAATATACCTACAATGCCAATCAGGAATCTTCTCTTGCCGGTAATGCCATCTATGAAATCTATCAGGATCATGATCATATTGTATGGGTAGGCACGGCGTGGAATGGAGTAAGTGTTCTGATACCAGACCGTGACTTCACCTACCTATATGGTGATATTTTGGGCAATAATCCATCTCCAGTGCTTTCCGTTTTCAAGGACGGTGAAACGCTTTTTCTGGGACTTGACGGGCAGGGCCTCACTGTTTATGATCAGAATATCGATGAGGTTACTTATTATAAAAAAGAGACGGGGACCTCTCTGGGGGGTAATTATATTCAATACCTGATGAAGGCCCAGAACGGGATTTATTGGATGGGTACTTTTGCCAATGGTCTTTTAAAGTTTGACCCCAGGACCGGAAATAGCAAACAATATAAGCACCGGCCGGGTGATTCGCTTTCGCTGAGTTATAACGATGTGCGTTATATCATTGAGGATGAATCTGGTAATCTTTGGATTGCTACCTGGGGCGGTGGGCTCAATTATTTTGACCCACAGAAGGAAACATTCTTGAGTTATAGGGCAGATCCTTCTGCTCCTAGTGATACTTTGTTTAAAGGAATAAGCAGCGATAATGTCATCGCCATGGTGAAAGATGGCCCTGTATTATGGCTAACTACATTTGGCGGGGGGTTAAACCGTTTTGATATCCAAAATGGAACTTTTGAACATTTTGTTTACGGGGAAATACCAAAATCAATTGCGAGTAACAACCTCTACACCATTTTTAAGGATTCAAGAAACAATTTGTGGATAGGTACTTCCGGGGAGGGTGTGAACCGCATGAATCTTGAAACGCAAATAATAGAACGCTTTGAAGATAAAAATTACTTAAGGTATGCTACTGTTACCGGTATAGTGGAAGATGAGGAAGGGGCCATCTGGATCAGTACCAAGCAAGGCCTTTTTAAATACGATTATGATTCTAATGTCTTCTTTTCATTTCCAGATCAATATGGAGAATTTCATATCAATGCAGTATTTAAGAGTGATAGCGGGCGGCTATATTTTGGTGGTATAAATGGCCTGCTCACATTTGAACCTTCTCAAATGAAGTTAGATACAACCCAGCCGCGCGTGACATTTACAAATTTTAAATTGTTCAATAAGGAAATTTCGGTTAGTGATCGGGATATTTTAGATAAAAGCATCAACCTTGCTCGAGAGGTAAGGCTGGAGCACGATATGGATGTCATCACATTTGAATTTGCTGCATTGAACTTTCCTTTTAGCGATAATACCGAGTACGCGATAAAGATGGAGGGATTTGATGAGCAATGGCGAGAAATAGGCAAGGATCGTACGGCTACTTATACCAATTTATCCCCTGGATCTTATGAATTTAGGGTTAAGGCCAGGGAAGAAGGTAGTTCCTGGGGTGAGGCATTTACTTCGGTAAAGGTGACCATATTAAAACCGTTCTGGTTGACCTGGTGGGCCTTTGTGATTTATAGCCTGCTGGTCTTGGGGCTCTTTTACATTTTTAGAAAATACATCGTTGCCTGGGAGCAGATGAAATCAAACTTGAGGCTGGAGCGACTTACTCACGAGAAGGATACGGAACTTTACAACCTTAAGCAGCGGTTTTTTACTAATATATCACACGAGATTCGCACCCCGGTTACCTTAATCCTAAGTGCTATAAATAGATTGGGGGAGCGCAGGGAACTTATGGATGAAGCGATCAGCCCCGCTGTTGCTTCTGCAAAAAAACACGGAAATCACTTGTTGCATCTGGTAAATGAACTTCTTGATTTTAGAAACTTGGAAGATCAGTCCAAAAAGTTGAAATTAGCCCATACCGATTTCATAGATTTTGGCAAGGAAATCTATCTTTCCTTTACTGAAAGTGCCTTGAAAAATGATATAATATTTCATTTTGAAGCAAAACCCAGCCAGCTTATGCTCTGGTTTGACAAGAACCAGATGGAAAAGGTATTTTACAATCTCTTAAGTAATGCTTTTAAGTTTACACCCGGTGGTGGCCATATTAAGCTAAGTGTGGAAGACGCTCATAATGAGGTGTTTCTCAAGGTACAGGATAGCGGTATAGGTATTTCCAAAGGGCAAATAGGTAAAATATTCAACAGGTTTTATCAGTCGCCCAATTCTGCAGAAATACAAGAAAACGGTTTTGGTTTGGGACTTTCCATCACACAGGAAATCGTTGAGCTGCACGGAGGCAAGATCACCGTAGAAAGCATCAAGGGCGGTGGTACCACTTTTAGTGTAAGTCTTCTTAAGGGTAGAGATCATTTTGACACAAACGCCATCGAAGACGATCTTGCTGACTCTGAAAATGTGGAACATTACCTATATGAAGGTATGCAACTTGAAGATACCGTTAGCGTACAGCCAGAGTGGGACGAGCTCAAGGACCTTACCCTCCTCGTGGTAGAAGATAACCTTGAGATACGCGCTTACCTTAAGGCTTTACTTAGCGCAAAGTGCGACTTGCTTGAGGCAGAAAATGGGGAAGAGGCCTTTGAGTTAGCCATTAGCAAACAACCAGATCTCATCATTAGCGATATTATGATGCCGGTGATGGATGGGATTACGCTTACCCGGAAGCTAAAAGAAAATGTTGACACCAGCCACATCCCTGTTATCCTGCTCACTGCACGGGCCTCGTTCATTCATAAAATGCAAGGCTACGGCACGGGTGCCGATGATTATGTGACCAAGCCCTTTAACGAGGCATTATTGCGTGCCAGAATAAGAAGTCTTATTCTTAACCGTCAGCGGCTTCAGGAACACTTTGGCGGGGAAGCCCTGCTCACTCTTAATGAACTTCCCGTAAACACGGTGGACCAAAAATTTTTGGAAGAACTCATCAAGATTATTCAGGGAAATATTGACAGCGAAAACCTTAGTGCAGATTACCTTAGCCGGGAAATGGGAATGAGTCATAGCGTAATCTATAAAAAGGTAAAAGCACTCACGGGAATGACTCTGGTAGAATTTGTTAGGGATTATAAACTTAAAATAGCAAAAGTACTGATATTTGAACAAGGCTTTTCGGTAAGTGAAGCCTGCTACAAGGTGGGCTATTCTGATCGCAAATACTTTAGTAAGCTTTTCAAGAAAAAATTTGGGAAAAACCCTTCTGAATTTAGTAGAAAATAATAGTTTATAAACAAGCTTTTTAAGGTTAATAACCGTTTACTTGGCTCTTTCTCCCTTTAATTAACTACTCTTGATAAATTTTTCTTGAAAAAACGAAATCTTCACCCTATTAAAATCAATTTTCACCCCCTTTAGATTTACGCAAACGTTTTAATTGCACTTAGTTTTGCGAATATAATAGATACAACGATATCGATTTAGTTATTTAATAATGTTCGCAGCAGATGATTGCCAATTTAATAATTAAAATAAATGTTAAAACCTATGCTAAATAAGTTTTTTAAACCCAATTTTTATTGGACACTCCTTTTATTTATATCACCTTTTGGAATATTTGGACAGAGCGTTACCGTCTCAGGTACAATTACTGATGCTGATTCTGGAACACTGCTTCCGGGGGTTAATATTGTAGTGAAAAATACCTCAAATGGAGTTACTTCAGATTTTGATGGTAAGTATCAAATAGATGTAGAGCAGGGTGATATTTTAGTGTTTTCTTACGTAGGTTTTACTACTCAGGAAGTTCCGGTGACTGGAACAACTTTAGATGTCGCTCTTAAAACTGATGCTGCAGAGTTAGATCAGGTAGTGGTCATTGGCTATGGTACCACTACGATCAAAGATGCTACTGGTTCGTTAACCTCAGTAACTTCTGAAGACTTTAACAAAGGAAACATCGTCACCCCAGAAAACCTCCTGAGCGGAAGGGTAGCCGGACTAACCATTAATACAGGTGGTGAACCAGGAGCTGGTTCTACCATAAGAATTAGGGGTGGTGCTTCATTGGGTGCATCAAATGACCCGCTTATTGTTATTAATGGTTTGCCCGTAGATGACAATGCAGTAGGTGGTTCACGTTCTGTATTGAGTACAATAAACCCAAACGATATTGAGTCGTTCACCGTATTGAAAGATGCATCGGCAACTGCCATCTATGGTTCAAGGGCATCAAACGGTGTAATTATCATAACAACAAAAAAAGGCTCGCGCAATCTTAGGGTGAACCTTGACACTCAAATGGGTACAAATACGCTACCCAATAAAATTGATGTTTTTTCTGGAAATGAACTTCGCGAAATCGTTGCTTCTGAAAGACCGGGACTCTTGAATAGATTGGGTAATGCAAATACAGATTGGCAGGACGAAATTTATAGAAATGGAATGACTTCCAGCCAAAACCTATCCGTTTCAGGAGCGATTGCAGATGTTCCCGTGCGGGTTAGTATAGGTCGTACCTACCAAGAAGGGCTTAGGTTGACGTCAAAATTTGAACGAAACAACTTTAGTGCAAACCTTAACCCTAGCTTTTTTGAAGATCACCTCAAAATCAATGTCAACGCAAATGCCTCTTTTGAAAAGAACAGGTTTGCCGGGGGAGAAGAGGGCAACGCGATTACATTTGATCCCACACAGCCGGTTTATGATCCTAATTCTCCGTTTGGTGGCTTTTTTCAATATACCAACATTGTGGATGATGGCGTGCTAAATGCTGATGATCTACTTTCAAATTCACCGTTCAACCCTGTTGCAAATTTGCTTCAAAATGAAAGCATTAGCAACGTACGGCGCATCTATGGAAATGCCAAATTTGATTACAAACTGCATTTTTTTCCAGACATCACGGCAACAGTTAATCTTGGTTTTGATGAGCAGACTGCAGACGGTTATGTTAAAGTCTCACCGTTCAATCCCTTAAGTCAGGCTGATGGTCGAATCATAGGGTCGTTTTCGCAATATGATAATTATCAAAAAAATACTCTTTTTGACGGTTATCTTGCCTACAACAAGGATTTAGGTGATTTTGGAATAGAAGCTACCGCGGGTTATTCTTACCAGAAATTTACCAGTGAGCAGTACAATACAGGTGAACTCCTGGATGATGGTCCCGATACCGAACCTACCCTAAATGTAGATACAGATCTTGTACTTATAGGATTTTTTGGCCGTTCAAATTTTAGCTTTAAAGATAGATACATACTCACACTTAGTTACCGTCGCGATGGTACTTCTCGTTTTAGCCCAGATAACCGCTGGGGGAATTTCCCTGCGGCTGCATTTGCATGGCAGATCAATGAAGATTTCTTTCCAGAATCCCAGGCATTTTCTACCCTTAAACTGCGTTTGGGTTATGGAATCACAGGACAGCAAAACATAGGTCGCGGCAACAGAGACCTGTTTTTAGCCCGTTACGTGCGTGGACTGCCTGCCTCACAATACGAATTTGGTGGTGAGGTACTTACCGTAGGTATCCCTCAATTTAGAAATGAAAACATAAAATGGGAAGAGACCACTACCTACAATGTGGGCTTTGATTATGGTTTTATGAATGATCGGTTTACAGGCTCTATAGAAGGGTTTTATAAAGAGTCAAGTGATCTGCTTGCCAATGCCGCCATTTCTGACGGCTCAAACTTTAGTAATGCCGGGTTTCAAAACGTAGGTAATTTTACTACACAAGGACTTGAGTTTGCTATAAATGCTGACATTATACAACCCCTAAACCCAAACGATTTTAGATGGAGTCTTAATTATAATGCCACCTATATCGAACGCGAAATTAAAGAACTTGCTCTTAACCAAGATCAAGAAGTAGGCGGTATCGCTGGTGGAACTGGGAATACAGCTCAAATCAATCGTGTGGGTTATGCACCATTTACCTATTATGTTTACAAACAGATATATAATGCTGATGGGTTACCCATAGAAGGGGGTTACGCTGATCTTAATGGTGATAACATTATAAACGGAAATGACCGGTACCTCTATAAAAATGGGAATGCAGATGTTACAATGGGCTTGCTTTCCAATATGAGTTATAAGAATTTCGACTTTTCATTCAATCTGAGGGCAAGCTTGGGCAATTATGTATATAATAACGTAAATTCTGCCAGAGCACAGTTTAACCTGCTCGAGAACAATGCCGTGGCTTCAAATCTTCCCAGAGCCGTACTGCAAACAGGTTTCAATGTGACTGAAGATGTTATTCTATCTGATTTTTACATCGAAAATGCTTCCTTCTTAAAGATGGATAATATCACCCTGGGCTACACCATAAATAGTTTGTTTGATGGAAGCGCTTCCCTTAGGTTGAGTGCCGGGGTGCAAAATGTCTTTATAATCACAGGTTATTCTGGGTTGGATCCTGAAGTATTCAACAACGGAATAGATAACACGATATACCCCAGGCCAAGAACGTTCTTGGTTGGGGCTAATTTTAGCTTATAAAAATTATGAAAATGAACACGTTATTTATTAAAAGGATTTGGGTACTGGCCGGAGTATTATTGTTTCTCGTAGGCTGTACAAACGATCTTGATGTAGAACCGGGAGATCCAGAAGCATTTTTGGACACTGACTTTTATGCAGACCCTGCCTCTTACCGAAGCGGTCTCGCCGGTGTTTATGGAAACCTAAGTCTTACGGGTACCGATGGTGCCGGAAGCTCCAACATTCAGGGACTTGACGCCGGGACCAGTCAATATGGTCGCGGCTGGTGGAACCTTCAAGAGCTTACCAGTGATGAGGCCATCTGGTCTTGGGAAAATGACCCGGGCCTAAGGGAATTGAACCGTAATACCTGGAACGCCGATAATGTAGTCCTTCGGGGAATGTTTGGCAGGGTTATGACATCGGTCTCTTTTGCCAACGAGTACCTGAGACAAACTTCTGATGCTGCCCTTGATGGCAGGGGAGTAGATGCAAGCCTGCGTGCCGATATTGCAGAGTATAGAGCTGAGGCACGCTTTTTAAGGGCATTGGCCTATTATCATATGGTAGACCTCTTTGGCAAAGCACCTTTTGTAACCGAAAATGACCCTGTGGGAGCTTTTCAGGCTCCCGAGTATAACCGGGAGCGGTTGTTTGAATTTATTGAAAGCGAGCTTCTCGAGATCATTCCACAAATGGTTGATCCGCTTCAGAACGAATATGCCCGTGCAGATAAGGCCGCTGCTTGGATGCTTTTAGCAAAACTATACCTTAATGCTGAAGTATATGTGAATCAAGACCGCTATGCAGATTGTTTGCAATACTGTCAGCAAATTATTAATTCGGGTTATGAGCTTACGCCAAATTACCTAAACAACTTTAAAGCCGATAACAATGATCAACCTGCAAGAAACGAAATTATATTCCCAATCATTTCTGACGGGGTTACCACTCAAAATTATGGTCCCACAACAGTGATGGTCAACGGTCAGGTAGGATCTCAAGAGGCCAATGGCGGTAATTTTGGGGTAAATGCCGGTGGCTGGAGCGGAGCACTGCGAGTGCCTGCAGAGTTTTCTGAGACCTTCCAGAATGGCAACTACAATATTGACGTGCGAAACACATTGATCACTGAAGATAGAATTATCAATATTCCTGATGTCTCTCAGAGGGATACAGGCTTTATCATCGCAAAATGGTCTAACCTTACTTCAGACGGGCAACCCGGTTCTGCCATTGAGATAGTAGATACTGATTTCCCTATGTTTCGCCTGGCAGATGCTTATCTTATGTACGCTGAAGCACATTTACGGGGTGGTGGTGGTGATCTTGGCACTGCGGTAGGCTATGTAAATGATCTAAGGGCACGTGCAGGCAACCCCAATGCAGTTGCAGCTAACAGGTTGACCTTAGATCTCATTCTCAATGAGCGGTTAGTAGAACTTTACTGGGAAGCCCACAGGAGACAGGATCTTATCCGTTTTGGCCGATACACCGGTGGTACCTATAATTGGTCTTGGAAGGGTGGATCGGCAAACGGCATCGCCATAGATGCCAACAGAGATGTTTTTCCAATTCCCGCTGCAAGCCTCGCGGCCAATCCAAATTTAACTCAGAATCCAGGTTACTAATTCAAAAAAAATTAATATGAAAAAAGCAATTTTAATTTACGGTGCTTTCCTAGCCTTATTTGGCTTGATCTCGTGTGACGAAGAAGATTACTTAGTATTCACAGCGCAGCCAGATCCAGAAGGGGTAAACTTTGAAAACTCCTTTTCTTCCCAGTACTTGCTCAGCGAGGATACCGGTACCAACATCGCCGAGCGCTTTTTTTGGAACCCGGTAGATTTTGATGCCCCAGTAAATATCACGTATGACCTAGAAGCTTCACTTGATTCTGAATTTACCACACCCGTAATCTTAGGTTCTACCTCAGCTACCAATCAAGCGGTTACAGTTGATCAAATGCTTGAATTTGCAGAAGACCTGGGCTTGGATGACGATCCTGCAACTACGGGAGAAGATGGTCTGCCCAATAATACAGGTCAGGTTTATTTCAGAATCCATGCTTATTCAGGTACTGGAGCTGCAAATTCCGTCGAGGTATATTCAGATGCGGCACCTTTGACCCTGCGCATAATCGAGCAGGCGCCTAATACAGGGGGCGGTTGCGCCTCGATTTACGTGGTAGGTGCAGCAGCGGTAGATGCTGGCTGGGAGTGGAGTTCGCCCATAGAATTTTTCTGTGACGGGGATGTTTATACCGCCAGGGTTGAGCTTACCAATGATACATTCCGGTTCTTTGAGATTGAAGGGGACTGGGCATCTGGCCTTAACTATCCTTATTTTGAAGAGGAAGGATATACCATTGATGAAAACTTCGTAAATGCTGCCGATGGCGACAGTAATTTCAGTTTTGTGGGAACTCCAGGTATTTATGAGGTCGTGGTAGACAGCAATGAAAAAACGATAACCCTCACGCCTTCCACGCCTTATTATCTTGTAGGAGACGGCGTGCCCACTGGCTGGAACTGGGACGAACCCGTGGTGAACGTGGTCGAGACCAGTGCCTACATCAGGACGGCAACCCTAGAGTTTAGCGGTACCGGAGCCTTTAGGGTATTTACTTCCTTCAACGACTGGAACAGCGGGATTAATTATCCCTCATTTGAAGAAATGGGTTATACCATAGATGAGAATTTTGAAAATGCCGGAGACGGTGATAGTAATTTTACGTTTGTGGGTACCCCTGGAACGTATACGATGACTATCAACACGCTTGAGAGAACCATCAGTTTAGAATAGTAATCCAGTTTAGAAAAAACAAGGAACGCACTGCTTCTTGATTTAGCGTTCCTTGTTGCATTAACCAAAAATAAAATGATATGCTACGAATATTCTTAATCTTTTTTTCACTTTTTGTGGCGACTTCCTGTTCTCCCGGTGATGGTAATGAAAACCCACCGGAAGACCCCATTGCGGGTGAAAACCCCAATGAAGACGAAGAGCCAGGACCTAAAACCAATGAACCACCAGAAGAGCCTGATTTTTATTACGGTGCAGATCTATCTTATGTCAATGAGATGGAAGACTGTGGTGCTGTCTATAAAGATCAGGATGGAAATAATACTGATCCCTATAAAATCTTCGCAGAAGCGGGCTCAAACCTGATACGCGTAAGGCTTTGGCATGATGCTGCCTGGACCAATTATTCTGATCTGACAGACGTAAAAAAGACCATAAGCCGCGCAAAGGCTGAAGGTATGAGGGTACTGCTTGACTTTCATTATTCTGATGACTGGGCTGATCCTGTTAAGCAAGAAATTCCTGCGGCTTGGGAAGCACAAATAGATAATACCGAAGCCTTAGGTCAATTGTTGTACGATTATACCTATGACATCCTTGAGGATTTGGAAGGTGAAAATCTTACGCCAGACATCGTGCAGGTGGGGAACGAGATCAATCCAATGATTCTTCAAAAAGGGGAACTGCAATGGCCCATTAACTGGACCCGAAATTCCTCGTTGATAAATCAGGGCATTAAGGCGGTTCGTGATCTTTCCGCAGAAAAAAATTCGGGCATCGAGGTTATGCTCCACATTGCACAGCCAGAGAATGGGTTATGGTGGTTTGAGCAGGCCACAAATGCGGGAGTTACTGATTATGACTGGATAGGATTATCCTACTATCCAATCTGGTCTGATTACGATCTTGATGAAGTTTCAACGCCACTTTCGAACCTGATAAATACGTATAATAAGAAACTGATGATTGTGGAAACTGCCTATCCGTTTACCATGCAAAATGCAGATAGTGCAAACAATATATTGGGTAATGATGCTTTGGTTCCCGGTTTTGAGGCAAGCCCCGAAGGACAGCTGGGTTATCTAAACGCCCTAAGGGATGTTTTGGTAGAGGTAGGCGCCGGTGGACTAATTTATTGGGAGCCTGCTTGGGTTTCAACTAGCTGCAGCACACAATGGGCGAAAGGTTCTCACTGGGATAACGCAACCTTATTTGATCATGATTATAAGGCTACCCTAGGCCTTAATTTTTATAACGGAGGGCTAAACGATTAGCTTTAAAGGAAATTGAGATATGAAAACAATATACAGAAGAAAGTCGGCACGGCTGGCTTTCTTTTTTTTTATGCTTGCAAGCATGACTACAATGGCCCAGAGGGAATACAAAACCCTTCAACAGGGCTGGAAATTCACCAAGGGTAATCCAGAAAATGCAGAGCGCCCCGGTTTTAACGATGCCACTTGGGAAAGCGTAAGCGTGCCCCACGATTGGGCCATCAGCGGGCCCTTTGACCCCAAAGGCGATGGCAATACAGGTAAGTTACCCTGGAAAGGTGAGGGCTGGTACCGCACCGGAATAGATTTGGCGCAAGCCGATGCGAACAAGAGGATATACCTCATTTTTGATGGAGTCATGGCATTTCCCAAGGTTTATGTAAATGGTAAACGTGCAGGAAGTTGGGATTATGGCTACAACTCCTTCTATCTGGATGTGACCGATCATGTTATTTTTGGCCAAAAAAACATATTGGCCGTTTATACAAATACCGTGGAGCATGACAGCCGCTGGTATCCTGGCGCAGGCATATATAGAAAGGTGCAACTGCTTAAGGTAGACCCGGTTCACTTGGGCATTTGGGGAAACCACATTACCACGCCAATAGTGAAGCCCCACTACGCAGACGTACGCATCAGCAGCACGGTGTTGAACATGAGTAGCCGGGCAGATTCGATAAAGGTGGTGCAGACCATCTTGGATCCCAAGGGCAATGAATTGCAGAGCAAAGAAATAATCAAATACCTCAATCCCAAGGAGGAGAAAAACCTCGAAGTCACCCTTAAGGTACTCGATCCCCAGCGATGGGACGTAGAAAATCCCAACCTATACGCTACAAAAACACAGGTGTTTTTTGGGGATAAACTTGTTGACGAGAAGGTTTCCACTTTTGGTATTCGTACCACCCGGTTTACGGCCAATGACGGATTTTATTTAAATGACAAAAGGGTACAGCTCAAAGGGGTAAACCTTCATCACGGGCACGGCCCGCTGGGTGCAGCTTTTCACCCCCGGGCGATGGAGCGCCAACTGGAAATTATGAAGTCCATGGGCGTTAACGCCATACGTAATAGCCATAATGTTGCCGCACCAGAACTTCTGGAACTCTGCGATCGTATGGGATTGCTGTTTTTCAATGAGATTTTTGATAAGTACGATGCAAAAGCTGATATAACAGATACGACCAATTTTGAAGAATTCGCACATAGGAACATCAAGAATTTCGTGCTTAGGGATCGCAATCACCCGTCTGTGTTTCTGTGGAGTGTAGGGAACGAGATAGGCGATGTACAGTGGAATATTGATAATGGCTTTCAGAAACTGCACACTATGGTGAACTATGTGAAAAAGTATGACCACACCCGCCCGGTGACTCTGGTTAATGACAATATGCAGAGCGCATCGATGAGGCATTTTGATTATTACGACATCCATGCTTGGAATTATGGCCGGAGGTACCGCCTGGCCCGGCAAATGGAGCCTGACAAGGCCGTCGTGATCAGCGAGTCAGCCTCTACTTTAAGCACTCGTGGTTTCTATGAATTTCCTCTACCGGAAGATAAGACTGAGGTCACGGGATCACTTCAGGTAAGCTCTTATGACTTTAATGCCCCTTCCTGGGCTGAGATCGCTGATGATGATTTTATGTGGCAGCAGGACGAACCCTATATCGCAGGTGAATTTGTCTGGACAGGTTTTGATTATCTAGGTGAACCCACACCTTACACAGGTATGACGGCTAAAGAGATGAATTTAGGTGAGGAAGCTGCAGCACGCAGCTCGTATTTTGGCATTGTTGATTTGGTAGGTATTCCCAAGGACCGATACTATCTGTACAAAAGTTACTGGAAACCCGAAGAAAAAACCATCCACATCCTCCCGCATTGGAATTGGGAAGGAAGGGAAGGCGAGGTCACCCCGATATTTGTTTATACCAATGGCGACTGTGCAGAATTGTTTATTAACGGAAAATCCAAGGGAAAACAATGTAAAAATCCGGTCTCTATGAATTCGACCGAGCGTTTTAGGTTGATGTGGAAGGACGTAACCTATGAGCCCGGTGAAGTAAAAGCCGTGGTCTATAAAGATGGTGCTGTTATTGGCGAAAAAACAATAAAAACGGCGGGGGAAGTAAGTATGATCAAACTAAGTCCTGACAGGAAGACTTTAATGTCTAACGGGATGGATCTGAGCTACATACTTGTGGAAGCCTTTGACAAAGATGGTAATCCTGCACCACTTGCAGATAATGCCTTGCAAATTGAAGTAAATGGTGTTGGTTATTTAGCTGGTGTAGGTAATGGTAACCCACAGAGTTTAACCCCTTTTAAAGGCAATACTGTCAATTTGTTTTATGGAAAGGCTATGATTATTGTAGGTAGTAGGTTTAAAAAAGGACTTACTAATGTAAGCGTAAGGGGGCAGGGTTTAAACGAGGTAAAAACCCAGTTAGAAATTCAATAAAATTATACTATTAAAACTGTCTTTTCTAATATAGATTATTTAAGAAATTAACTAAAATCAAAATTAACTTAAAGCACTCAACTAATCCGCTGCTTGAAATATTCTATAAGTTTTTGAGAAAATAGTTTCGTTTTACTTTATGATAGATGATTAATTTTCATCATAAAATTTTAATCATGGATTTGTGTAAACGTTTTGGTTTTTTATTCATTTTAATTTTAACAGTTGGTTGTAAACAAGTAGAGCGCAACTTTAGAGCATCAAGCCCATTAATTCAGTATGAAGGGCGTTACGAAAATCTCAATGACACATCGGTTGCCCTTATTGGTTCAGGTTCAGTTGTTGAAATGAATATTGTGGGAGATACCTGTACGCTATTTTTATCTAATGGTGTACAAGATCATTCCTACGTAGCTCTTGAGGTAAATCAAGAATATAAAGGCAGATTTCTTGTTGATGGAAGTCCCATTGGAATAAAATTACCCTCTTCAGACACCTCAAATGTAAAGATTTTTAAAGCCACGGAAGCCAGTACTGGAGATGTTATTTTTAATGGAGTAAGTGCGAAGGAGTTAATTGAGGTAACCCATGTAAATAAGGCCATAATTGAATTTATTGGTAATAGTATCACTTGTGGAATGGGTGCACAAACGGAAGAAATACCCTGCGATACTGGTGAATGGTATGATCAGCACAATTCATATTTGGCTTATGGTCCAAGAACTGCCAGGGCCTTAAATTGTGATTATAGGTTGAGTTGTGTATCAGGGATGGGTATGTACCGTAATTGGAATGATGAAGAGCAACCTGTTATGCCTGATGTGTATAAAAATTTAAGACTGAATAGTGATACATCTAAGAAAATCGCGTTTGAAATCAAACCTGATATAGTGTCTATCGCTTTAGGTACTAATGACCTTTCTTTAGGCGATGGCAAAAAAGATAGAAGTGTATTTGACCAAAAAAGATTTATAAGTAACTATACTGATTTTGTGAAAATGATATTTGATATGTATCCTGAGACCAAGGTCGTTATGTTGACTAGCCCAATGGTAGGTGAACGGGAACAAGCTATTTTACTGGAGTCTTTAAAAATCATTCAACGGGATATGATGGGAAAACCCATATATTTATTTGAGTTTGCTCAGATGGAACCAAATGGTTGTGGTGGCCACCCAAATCTTAGTGATCATCGGAAAATGGCAGAACAGTTAATACCTTTTTTAGGAAAACAACTAAACAATTAGAACAATGCACCAAATGAAAATCAAATTTATAATTGTTGTTGCCGCGTTAATGCAAATAAGTCAAATGTATTCTAATGTAGTATTGCCGGCAATTTTTGCAGATAATATGGTTCTGCAACGAAATGCTGATGTCGCAATATGGGGTTGGGCTAAACCAGGAGAAACAGTCAAAATTTCATCAAGCTGGGATGTTGCGGAATACTCTGTAACCCCTAATAATAGAGGTTTTTGGAAGACCACAATTTTAACAAACGAAAAAAAAGGCAGCCAAGAATTAGTAATTGAGGGATACAATAAAATTACTCTTAAGAATATTTTGTTGGGTGAAGTTTGGTTGATTTCAGGGCAATCAAATATGGAATGGAGTGCAGCGGCAGGAATTGAAAATGGTGAGCAAGCTATCCAAAATTCAAAAAACGACTCGATAAGATTTTTTACGGTAAATCACAAAACTGCTCGATTTCCTCAAGATGATCTAAATGGGAGCTGGGTAGGGAGTAAGCCTGAAACCATGAAAAACTTTAGTGCAGTAGCCTATTTTTTTGCTCAAAAATTGAATAAGGAACTTCAAGTTCCTGTAGGTTTAATTGGATCAACCTGGGGCGGTACTCCAGCCGAAACATGGGTTCCTAAACATGCTATTGAGCGTGACAGTATATTGGTTAAAGCGGCAGGATTACTGCCTGAAACAGAATGGGGACCAAAAGAACCTGGGTCTATTTACAACGCAATGATACATCCCATAATGAACTTCAAAATTGCCGGAGTACTGTGGTATCAAGGGGAGTCAAATACAGTAAACTCTCAATATTATGAAAAAATGTTCACTACCCTAATTGAAAGCTGGAGGGTTCAGTTTAACGAAATTATCCCTTTTTACTTTGCCCAAATAGCACCGTACAAGTACGAGACTGAATTTTCTGGTGTTCAAATTAGGGATGCTCAAAGACGTGCTTTGAGACTTGCAAAAACGGGAATGGTCGTAACAAGTGATATAGGAAACATCAATGACATCCACCCTAAAAATAAAAAGGATGTAGGTATACGATTTGCAAATCTTGTGATGGCTGATAAATTCAAAAAGGAAATAAAGGCATATCCGCCGCTTATTCAAAAAGCTACAAGCGACAAAAATAAAATTATTCTAAATTTTAGTAATGCAGAGCTTTTACACATTGACAAGAATAATAAAGCTAGTCAGTTTGAAATTGCAGGAGCAGATAAAGTCTTTCAACCTGTAGATTTCAAAATCAAAGACAATCAGATTTTTCTTAAAAAAGGAAAACTGGAACATCCGCTTTTTGTTCGCTATTCTTGGGCAAATTCCAGTATACCAAATATATTTAATGGAACAGGCTTACCTACTTCTAGTTTTACTATAAAAATAGAGTAGTTATTCCTTTAGTAAAAAACGGGTTTTAAGACTAGCGTTTGAATCAGTACCTACAAAGATTTCAAAT
>CEVK01086481.1_pt1 | contig 26800 bp, 21 predicted proteins | sample 531501 | NCBI WGS metagenome assembly CEVK01 (sample SAMEA2623794, study PRJEB7988) | marine metagenome | biome: marine biome (ENVO:00000447); feature: mesopelagic zone (ENVO:00000213); material: "saline water (ENVO:00002010), including plankton (ENVO:xxxxxxxx)" | depth 740 m | reverse complement strand
TGAACTGAGCCGTTTCATCCAGGAGCAGGGCCAGGAGAATCCGTTCCTGCAGGTGTCGCAGGGCGATACGGTAGCCACGGCGTCCTCCCACGACTCGCCATCCTCTGCTGTGACCCGGCACGGTGTGCAGCCAGCATTCCCGCCGGACACCCGCGCGCTGCCGGATCACTCAGAACGTTTGGCGGCTCGGACAACGCTCATGGAACATGTGGCGCAGCAACTGAGTTATGTCAGGCTGACGGCAAAAGAAAAGCGAGTCGCCTTCGCCTTTGTCGAAGCGCTGGAGCCGAGCGGATGGCTGGGCAGTTCCATAGAGGAGGTGGCGGCGAAAACGCAAGCCGAACCGCGTCTCTGCGAAGAGGTTCTCGGAAAGCTGCAAACCGTGGAACCGGCGGGCCTGTTCGCGAGAAACCTTGCCGAATGCCTGGCGCTGCAGCTGACCGAACAGGACCGCGCGGACGGCGTTCTGATGGAAATCATGACCCACCTTCACGAGTTCGCCGAGAACGGGGCAGACAGGTTTGCCGCAGCGCGGGGGGTCCAGCCGCAGGATGTAGAGACCGCGCTGCGGCGGTTGCGCGGCCTCGACCCCAAACCAGGTGCGGCGTTTGCCGCGGATGATGTGCCGCTCGTGGTGCCGGACATCATCGTGGATAGACTGGGTAGTGGCTGGGCGGTGTCGCTGAACAAAGGTGCGCTGCCCACAGTGGAGATCGACCGTCGATATTCGGGCTTGCTGGCCGAGTGCGATGAAAAAGCCGAAGGGATGGAGGCGTTCCGAAAGCAGCTTGGAACCGCGAAATGGATCATACACGCGATCCAGAGGCGGCAGGAAACGCTGCTGAAGGTGGGCAGCGCCCTTGTCCAGTATCAGGCGGATTTCCTGGAGGGCGGTCGGGAGGCACTCAAGCCGCTTTTGCAGAAAGATATCGCGAAACAGCTCAAGATTAGCGAAAGCACCGTCAGCCGAATTGTGAACGCGATGTATATCCAGACCCCGACGACCGTTCTGCCGCTCCGGGCGTTCTTTTGCGCCGGCATCCATGCGGAGATTGGGCAAAAGGTGATGTCCAGCGCCCAGATACAGGGCCGGATCAGATCCATGGTCGCAGCGGAAAATCCCGCAAACCCCCTGTCGGATGGCCGCATCGCCGAGGCGTTGCATCGCGACGGCATTCCCATCGCACGGCGAACCGTTGCCAAGTATCGCGAGTTGGCTCGAATCCCGAGCCGCGCCCTGAGACGAAAACGCCCCTGACATTCCTCCAGTCTGGCACGCTTCTTGCATCTAGCTTCGTAAAGAGATCAGCAAGGAGAATGACATGACGACGCTGAGCGCAGACGCGGCCCCGTTTCTCGATATCCTCAAGCCCGACTTTTCCATGAGATCGCAGGAGGTGGCCGATGCTCGCGAGAAAAGCTGGTATGCCCGCACTCCTTACGGCATTGCCGTCCTGCGCTATGCGGATGTAGCTGAATTGATCCGCGACACAAGGCTGCGACAGGGCAGCTATGCCTGGCCCGCCCATAACAATGCGACCGGAAGCTGGGCCGACTGGTGGATGCGCATCATGCTGAACAAGGAGGGCGCGGATCACATTCGCCTGCGCAAGCTGGCCAACCCGGCCTTTTCCCCCAAGCTGGTAAAAGTGCTGCGCCCCGAATTCCAGAAACTGGCCAATGAGCTGATTAACGGTTTCGCCGACAGCGGTCGGTGCGAGTTCGTGCGGGATTTCGCAGAGCCTTACGCAACCCGCGTCATCTGTCTGTTGCTGGATACCGACCAGGGCGACTGGGAGCATCTGGTCGATCTTGCGATGCAGATGGGCATGGCGCTTGGCACGACCTACGAGCAAGACCAGGAGCAGATCAACGCGGCCACGGACCAGATGTTCGGCTACTGCCGCACAGTGGTCGAGAAGCTGAAGGCGCGGGGACTTGATGATGGGTTCCTGTCCTCGCTGGTCCGGGCGAACCAGGAAAGTGCGGACGCGCTCAGCGAGGAAGAGCTTTACGACATGATCGTCCTGGCCATCTTTGGCGGGATCGACACCACCCGGAACCAGATCGGCCTTGGGATGGACATGTTCATTCGCCACCCCGACCAGTGGGCGCTGTTGGGGGACCGGCCCGAACTGGCACGGGCCGCGGTTGAGGAAATCATGCGTGTGCGTCCGACCGTGACCTGGGTGACACGGGAAACGCTGGTCGATCTGGAGCATCGGGATCTCGTGATTCCGAAGGGCACCACGGTGCACATGTTCAGTCAGGCGGCCTGTTCCGACCCGCGGGCCTTTGACAATCCGGGCTTCGACATCACCGTCGAGCGCAAGAACCACTTTGGCTTCGGCCTTGGCCCGCATACCTGCATCGGCCATTTCATCGCCCGCGGTGACATGACCGAGGCGATGGCTCTGCTGGCGCGGCGGTTGCGCAATCCGCGCTACGAGACCGAACCAAAGTTCCTGCGCGACAGCGGCAATACCGGGCCGATCACCATGCCGATCTTGTTCGACGCGGCTGATTGACCGTTTCAGCAAACCACTCGTTTCATAAGGATTACAAGGATGGCGTCCAACCTTGATGGCAAGCTCCGGGAGCTTGGCTACGATATCATTCATGTCGGGCAATTCGACCTCAACGGCCTGTTCCGGGAGCGGAGGCTGCGTCGTGAGCAGTTCCTGGCATGGGCGCAGAATCCGCGCTTTGCCAATGTGATCGCGCATTGGGATGTGGGCGAGGGCCTCTTTGGCGGCGGCCCATACATCAGCGAGCAGGTCACCCTTGACGAGGCGTCCCTGCGCCCGTTCGGCTTCGAGCAGGATTCCGGCGCAATCATCATGGATTTTGCCGATTTCAGTGCCGGTTACATGCCGCGCAACGCTCTGAAGGCGCAGATCGAACGGGCCGCGAAGATGGGCTACGAGGTCCGCGCGGCGTTCGAGTTCGAGGCGATATTCCTCGATGAAACCGCGGGCAGCCTGAGGTCGAAAGGGTTCACCCCGCCTGCGCAGTACGCGGCGGACAACAAATGCTGGTCCGGCAACACGGCAGCGGAAAAGGCCGATTTCGTCACCGCGTGGGAAGCGGCGCTTCTTGCCCACGGGATTGAAGTCTTCTCGGTCGCCGGAGAGTTGGGGCCGGGTTGTTTCGAGGCCACGCTTGGGGCGACCGGCGGGATGAAGGCGGCGGACGATGCCGCATTCTTCCGACTTGCCTCGCGGGCCTTTGCCCGTCAGCGCGGGCTGACCGCCTGTTTCATGCCTTCGCTTGGGCCGGATTACCCTGGTATCGGTGGGCATGTCACCCTGTCACTGGTCGATGCCAAAACCGGTGCGAACCTGTTCATGTCCCCGGATGGGCAGACCAATGCCCTTGCTCGGCAGTTTATTGCGGGGATGACACGGGTGGTGCCGGATGCCTTTGCACTTTGTGCGCATACGGTGAACGCCTACCGGCGTTTTGCGCCGGGTACATGGGCCCCGAAATCGGTGGGGTGGTCGGAATGGGCCTTTACCACTGCCATCCGCTCCGCCCCCGCCGCGAATGATACGGCGCGGCTGGAATTCCGGTTGCCGGGCGCCGATTGCAACACCCACACGACGCTGGCCCTGATGCTGGGGGCCGGGTTGGACGGGGTCGAGCAGGGCATGACCGCGACCGAGCCGAACGAACATGCCGGTCCCGACGACATCGTCGGAGCGCCCCTGCCGCGTGACCTGTTCGATGCCGCGCAGAGATTGCGGGCAAGTGCAGATGCGAAACGCCTGTTCGGAGAGGCATTCGTGACCAATTTCGCGACCTTCTGCGAAGAGGAATTCAAAAGCCTGGCCAGAGAGGTCAGTGCCGCAGAGCGGCGCCGCTACCTCGAAGGTTGAAGGGCAAAAACCACAAGATACCAACAGGAAGGGAGGCCAGAAAATGGCATTGGACGGTATGAAAACAGATGTCGAGAACAGCGATCTTTACCGGGATATCGCCGATCCGGTCCGGCAGGAGCGGGTCGGGCGGGTGCAGGACAAGATCAACGAACTGGGCATCAAATATATCTATTATCAGTATGTTACCATTACGGGGCGTGTCCTGGGCAAGGCCGTTCCGGCCCGGCACTGGGGCCGGACGGCGGCAAAGGGCATTCAGACCTGGCTTGGCGGTGTGACCGACGTTTCCGCCGACATGAACGGCAACCTGTTCGGGTTTTCCGCCAATGACGGAGAATCCCTTGCGTTGCCTGATCCCGAAACCTTTGTGCAGCTTCCGTGGGACAAGAAAATGGCCCGTGTGTTCTGCACGCTGTATTACGGTCTCGAAGACTCGAACAAGCCGGGTATGTATTTCGAATGCGACGTGCGCGGCAATCTGCGTCGTTTCGAGAAAGAGTTCCGCGAGAACAACGGTGGCTTGCATCTGCGGCTCGGGCTTGAGCCGGAGATGGCGTGGCTGCGCAAGAACGATGACGGGTCGATCTTCCCCTACGACGGGATCACTGAGCCTCATGCGTATCACATCGGCCAGTTCGAGGGGGCCCGGGATCTCTGGACCCAGGTTTACGAATATGCCGAGGCGATGGGGCTCGACATGGTGCAGGGCGATGTCGAGGACGCCCCTGGCCTGATCGAGATGAATTTCAGCTTCGACGATGCGCTGAAGACCTGTGACCGGCTGACCACCTATCGCCAGATCGCCGACGAGGTGGCCCGTCAGCACGGGCTGATCGCCTGTTTCATGGCCAAGCCGATGATGGGTTTCCCCGCCATGGGCTGCCATCACAACTGTTCCTTGTGGAAAGGGGACGACTACCAGGTCGTGCAAACCGTGGATGGCCCGCTGCCCGGCATGGAGGAGGTCTTTACCTACAACCGGGGCGGTGTAAACGAGTTCGAAAACAAGGAAGGCGGCTGGCTACCGACCGAACTCGGTCGCCACGCGCTTGGCGGGGCGCTCAAGCATATCGGGGCGCTGACCGCCATCGGTGCCTCGACGGTGAATTCCTACCGGCGGTTCGCGGATGTCGGGCTTTGGGCACCGATCGGGGCGAACTGGGGGTTGCAGAACCGCTCCTGCACGATCCGCATTTCGTCGCCGGACCGGTTCGAGTTCCGGGCCGCCGACGCGATGGTGAACCCCTATCTGTTCTGCGGTGCGCTGCTGAAGGCGATGGATGAGGGCATCCATGCGCAGATTGATCCGGGCGCCCCGGAGGACCGCAATGTCGTGGAAGTCATGCAGGCCGGCGAACGAGTCGATCTGATCCCGATGAACCTGAAGGAGGCGCTCGATGCGCTGGCAGCGGACGATCTCGTCCGGACAGCGATGCCCGGTCGGCTTCACGAGTTGTATGACATGATGAAACGCGACGATTGGCAGCGGTTCCTCAAAGAGGTCACGAACTGGGATATCGACCGCTATCTGAGGTGCCTTCCCTAAGCGTCCAAGTGGCGTTTCCGACAGGGGGCGGCCCGGCGCCGTCTCCTGTCCCGTTTTTAGAAAAATTCCGGAGCAGCTCCATGGTAGCATCGATCCCGACGACCCGCGAAGAATGGGAGGGCATGGCCGCGGGCTATGCCTTTGAAAGGCGTCTTTTCATAGACGGCAAACCGACAGATCCCGTCGATAAGGGCGTGTATCAAAGCATCAACCCGGCCACCGGAGAGGTCATCGCGGAGGTTGCCGTTGGCACCGACAAGGATATCGACATTGCGGTCGCCGCTGCCCGGCGGGCCTGGAAATCCGGGGTCTGGTCGAGGCTCGCGCCGCGGAATAGGATGGATGTCCTTCTGAGGTTCTCGGCACTCGTCGAAGACCACACCGCGGATTTCGCACTGCTGGATTCGATGGAGATGGGCAAGCCGGTGTCGAGCATGACCGGGTTTGACGTGCCAAGTGCGGTTGCCAATCTCCGGTTTTCGGCCGAGGCGATCGACAAGATCGAAGGGGCTGTTACCAACACGACGCCGGAGGTTCTGCACTATGTGCTGCGGCAGCCATTGGGGGTTGTCGGGCTGATCGTGCCCTGGAACTATCCGATGATGATGGCGTGCTGGAAGCTCGGTCCGGCGCTGGCCATGGGCAATTCGGTTGTCTTGAAACCGGCCCAGCAAACCTCGCTCTCGGCGCTGCTTCTGGCGAGGTTGTTTTCCGAGGCGGGCGGGCCGGACGGGGTGTTCAGCGTGGTGCCGGGGGCCGGGTCCGTGGCGGGGCAGGCACTGGCCCGACACATGGATGTGGACAAGATCGGCTTTACCGGATCGGGACACGTGGGCGGCCTGATGATGCGCCATGCGGGGGAGTCCAACCTCAAGCATGTCACGACGGAATGCGGCGGGAAATCCGCGCAGGTCATTCTGGAAGACGCTGACCTGGACGCGGCGGTGGAAATGGCGGTGCACGGGATCTATTCCAACCAAGGAGAGGTCTGCGCGGCGGGATCGCGCATTCTGGTCCAGGACACGATTCTGGACGCGTTTCATGAGGCGTTCGAGCGACGCACGAAAGCGAATTACGCGCCGGGCAATCCGCTGGAGCCGACCACCACGATGGGGCCGCTTGTGGATGCACGCCAGCACACAAGCGTGCTGGGTTATATCGATGCCGGTCGCGCCGAAGGGGCACGGCTCGTGTTCGGCGGGGGCGTGCCCGAGGGATTTGCCGCAGGTTGCTACCTGGAGCCGACGCTGTTCTCGGATGTGACCAATCGGATGAAGATCGCAAAAGAGGAGATATTCGGCCCTGTCGGTGTCGTGATCCCGATCCGGGATGTGGAGCACGGGATCGCGGTTGCGAACGAGTCGGTCTTCGGCCTCGGTTCATCGGTCTGGACGCGGGATATCGGCGTGGCCCACCGTTTCGCCCGCGACGTCGAGGCCGGCATGGTGTGGATCAACACCTATTTCGACCAAGACCCGACCGCACCCTGGGGAGGATACAAGCAATCCGGCAACGGACGCGACAAATGCCTGGAAGCCCTGACCCATTACTCCCAGACGAAATCCGTCTGGCTCAACTTCGGAACGTGACGCAATGACAATGCGGATCTGCATCTTCGAAGCGGGGCTGCCCCCTGATCAGTATATCGACGTATTCGGGTCGTATCCCGCAATGACAAGAACATGGCTGTCCGGCGCATTTCCAGAGGCGGCGTTTTCGGAATGTTCTGTCGTTCGGGGCGCCGCGCTGCCGGACAGCGCCGATGCGTTCGACGGATACATTATCACGGGCTCCAAGCACGGGGTGTATGAGGACCTATCCTGGATGCAGGCGCTGAAGGATTTCCTTCTCGGCACGCGCGCGGCCCGGAAACCTGTTTTCGGCATCTGTTTTGGGCATCAGATCATGGCGGCGGCGTTCGGCGGCAAGGTCCGAAAGTCGGACAAGGGTTGGGGCATCGGCGCACAGGAGTATAGCTACGAGCAAGATGCGGGCCTGACGACTGGGGCCTCTTTGCTGTTCCATCAGGATCAGGTCGAAACCGTGCCGGAGGGTGCCCGGATCATCGGCGGCAACGATTTCTGTCCGATCGGGGCACTGGAATACGATTTCCCGGCGCTGTCCGTGCAATATCACCCGGAATTCGGACCAGCCTATGTGTCGGAACTCATTCGCCTCTACGGGGGAGATCGGGTTCCGCAGGACGTGGCGGACAGGGCGATGGCAAGCCTTGAGAGCAGCGATGTGGACAATGCCCGTGTCGCCCGGCGGGTGGCTGATTTTTTCCGGGAGCACGCCTGAGCAGCTGCTCGGCGAGAAAGGGCACCGTTCAGGTCAGCCGGTGCCCGTCGTTATTACATCTGCGCGCAATCAATAGACGTCCCGGACATACCGCTTCTGCCGCTTGAGTGCGATCACGTAGTCGCGGGCACCGGCGTGGTCCAGGCCGCCTTCTTTGGCGACGATGTCATGCAGCGTTTCGTCAACATCCACGGCCATGCGCGTCGCATCCCCGCAGACATAGACATGTCCGCCCTCCTCAATCGCCTGATACAGTTCTCTTGAGGCGGCTTGCATACAGTCCTGTACATAGATCTTGTGTGCCTGATCGCGTGAGAAGGCCAGATCAAGCCGGTGCAGGTGGCCGCTTGCGCGATAGGCCTGTAATTCGTCTTCATAGATGAAATCGTGCTCTCTGCTCCGGTCTCCGAAGAACAGCCAGTTCATCCCAGTCGCACCGGTGGCCTTCCGCTCCTGCAGGAAGCCTCGGAATGGGGCAATCCCGGTACCGGGACCGACCATGATCATCGGGACTGTCGGGTCGGCGGGCACGCGGAACGCATTGTTCGGGGCCACGAAGACATCGACCTGCCCGCCGACCGGGATACGGTCGCAGAGCATGGTCGAGGTAACGCCGCCGTGAAGCCGCCCGCCGCTCTCGTAGCGCACGGTCGAAACCGTCAGATCGACATATTGCGGGTTGAGCCTCGGGCTGGATGCGATGGAATAGGAGCGGGGCAGAAGCGGAGGCAGCAGGCTTGCGAGATCGTGCCCATCCAGATGAGGATGCGGCAGCATCCCGATGAGATCCAGCGCATCCTTGGACCGCAACCAAGCGGCAAGGGCTTCACGGTCGCCACTTGCCACGACACGGGACAATTCCTCGTCGCCTGCCCGTCGCTCGACGAAATTCACGAGTTTTTGCGAGGGAACGGAGATTTCCAGCGTCTTGTGAAGCAGGACTTCCAGCGGGGCGTCATGCCCGGGAAGCGGCTGGGTGCCGTCCAGTCCCGTGCGTTGCAGCCATGCGGCAACGAGATCGGGGGCGTTCCTGGGTTGAATAGTCAGGGCATCGCCGACCTCATAGCGCGGACCGTCCTCGCCCAGGTCCAGCGTGTAATGCATGATTTCCTTGGCTGAGCCGGAGCGCGACAGGCGCCGTGCGGCGACGACCGTTGCGGTATAGGGGTTTGTTCTCGTCCATGCGGGGGCTTTGCGGCCGGCAGCAGCGGCGGCGGGCCGGACCGATGCCGCCGGACCATCGCTGGAGGTCGAAGCGAGTGCAGAAACCACGCTGTCGATCCAGGCTTCTGCCGCCGCTTCATACATGACGTCGCATTTTGCCAGATCGTTAAGCCGTTCAGCGCCAAGGTCGCTCAGGCGATCGTCCAGCTTGCGCCCGGCGGCGCAGTAATCGGCGTAAGAGCTGTCCCCGAAGGCCAGCACGGAATAACGGACATGATCCAGTCGCGGTGTATCGGCGGCAATCAGGGATTCGTAGAAAGTCTGCGCATTATCGGGCATCCCGCCATCACCATAAGTGGAACAGACGATCAGAACGGTTGCGGGCTGTGTCAGGTCAGCCGGCGTGACCTCGTCCAGCCCCGCCACTTTTTCGGGGGTGATACCGATCTCTGTCAGGGCGTCCTCGACATCCGAGGCAACCATTTCCGTGGTGCCGGTCTGGGTGCCGAAATAGATGTGGACGGGACGAGACGGGGTTCCGTGCGCGGGGCTTTCTGCGGCGGCCTGCTGCGATTGAAAACCCTGCATGTCGGCAAGGGTTCGGATCACACCCTCGGTCCAGGCCTCGGCGGCCTCTTCATACATGATATCACAATCGGTGCGCGAATGAATCCGCTCCGCCCCCAGCTTTTCGAGCTGTGCATCGAGCTTGCGCCCGGCGGCGCAGAAGTCGGCATAGGAACTGTCGCCAAAGGCCAACACGGAAAAGCGTAGCCCGGTCAGATCCGGCGCGTCATCGGCACAAAGCGCGTCATAAAAAGCCTGCGCATTGTCGGGCATCCCGCCATCGCCATAAGTGGAGCAGACGATCAGCGCGATGCCCAGTCCGGCCAGATCGCTTGCCTCGACCTCATCCAATCCGCGAATGCTGGCCGGTGGCATAGAGACAGCAACCAGCCTGTCTTCGATATCGGAGGCAACCATCTCGGTCGTTCCGGTCTGGGTTCCATAGAATACATGTATCTCGCGCACGGCTTTCCCTGACGATCCTTGTTGTTTTTCAGGGTTATGCAATTTTTATGCCTGTTTGAGCGGGGTGTCGGGATGTTCGCACTGGCAGGCACCCGGGCGTTCCGAATTATGGCATGAAACTTGCATATGCCGGGTGAGCATATGTCGCGTGAGTTCGACACCTTTGGATACTTCAGGGGGATTACAAGGCTCCGGTCGGCGATGAGCGTGCTCCGAAGCGGTGTCTCGATATCCGCTTCGAACGGAAAATAAAGCAAACGCCAACAGGTGAAGGGAAAGAAAACAATGTCAAATGACGTGACAACATCAAAAAGCTGGCTGCAGAACCTACTGCCGAATGATTGGGGGGCGTTGTCCTCTGCCTTTGCGGCTGCATACGGCGTCGGGCTGCTCTCCCTGATTGCGCTGCCGTTCACGGTGGGCGCGAACATGTCCTCTCTGGGACTGGACGAGGCGCAGGCGGGGTTGCTGAGCACGCTTGAATTCATCGGAGTTTTCGTAACTTCGGTGCTGTTGGCGCCACGGGTGGCGAAAATCAACCGTAGGACGGTCGCGTTCGCCGGGGCAGCTATCGTCGTTCTTGCCAACCTGGCCTGTGCTGCCTTCGGCAGCCACGAGATGTTAATGGTTCTGCGACCGATCGCAGGCTTGGGTGCCGGGCTTGCGCTGGCGACCGGCAATGCGACCGTGGCCAATGCCGACCAGCCCGAGAAATTCGCGGGCTACATGACCGGCCTATTCGTGGTGCTGATGTTTATCATCACGCAGTTCTACCCCTCGGTTGCGGAAAGTAACGGTCAAACTGGCCTGTATCTCGCGCTGGCCATCACCGTTGCCGTGCTCAGCCCGCTTCTGTTCTTCCTACCGCCGAACGCACCAGCACAGAGTTTCGTGGCGGAACACTCCACAGATCGCGGCCGTGTCGCCATCCTGTCTACAGGGGGTATCATGGTGCTTCTAGCCTTCTTTGCCTTTTCGTTGCGCGATACCATGTCCTGGGCTTTCCTTGCCTCTACCGGAATGGAAGCCGGGCTGAGCGAGGAACGGGTTGGTACGCTGATCGGCAATTCCGCGCTGGTCGGGCTGATAGGGCCGCTCGTCGCCATGCTGATGGGTGCACGCTTTGGCTTGCGGCTCCCGCTTGTCGTTGGGATCGTCGCGTCGGGGCTCGTAACCTACGGGATCAGTCAGTCCTCGACCAGTGCGCAGCTTTACAGTTTTTCCGTCATGTTCTGGGTCGGGACCTATTTTTTCTGTCTTTCCTATCTTACGGCGCTTGCCGCTGAGATCGATGTGGAAGGGCGCGTGGTCGCAGCGTCGGGAAGTGCCCTTATGATCGGGCTTGCTGTCGGGCCGTCCTTCGGAGGTGCCCTGATTGCGGATGGCAGTTATACGGTCGTCGGCCATGTCAACAACGTGCTGATCGTAGTGACATTGGTTGGGGCCCTGCTGGCCTATCAATGGGCCAAGAAAGCTCTGGCGGCAGCCCCTGCCGCAGGCTGAACCGGATGCCCGGGGCTGTGGCACACCATGGCCCCGGGGGCGTTGCGGGAAGGAGGCAGTTTCCGCACGATTTGCGCACGTGATCCGGCAGGCAGCTCGTTGAGGGGCATAGGGAGGAACTGAAAACGCGGTAGTCTCGCCGGGGAATTTCAACTTTGCCGCGCGACGGACCGGAGGCTCCGCCCGGAGGGAAAAGGTTAGAGATAGGGTGGGGTGCAGGCAGAGACGACGACGGCGACCCGGTCCGAGATATTGCGGAAGCGGTGCGGTTCCTGTGAGTTGAACAGATAGGCATCGCCTGCCTTCAGCACCTTGACCCGGTCGCCCACTGTGACTTCCAGTTCGCCCGAGACGACCACACCGCCCTCGCTGGCGGTATGGGACAGCATGTCCGTTCCGGTATCTGCTCCCGGCTCGTAGGTTTCGTGCAGGATTTGCAAGCCAAGATCGCGGGCATTGCCCACCTGTTTGAGCGTCAGCCGCCCGATGGCATCGATCCGGCCGGAATGGATGCGCGAGGTCAGGTCGCGCAGCTGGTCCGGAGTGAAAAACACCTCGTCGCTGTGAGGCGCTTCTGGCTCAAAAAACTCTGACATACTGATGTTAAGACCGCCCAAAATCTTGCGCAACGTTGCCACGGAGGGGCTGCTCTTGTTGGTTTCGATCATCGAGATCTGCCCATGCGGGACCTCGGCCGCATCGGCCAGCTGGCGTTGAGAAAATCCTTGTTTTGTTCGAAGTTCTCGGAGCCTCGCCCCGACGTCGAATGCGGTCATCTGTGGTGTTTCCCTGCATGAAGCCTCCGCAATATAGCGAGACACACCAGAAGATAAAAGATTTGACACGCTCAATATTTTGAGCGTTTATGCTCAATAAAGGCCGAGACAGGGAGAATCGCATGACCCGCACCGAAGAACTGAAAACCCGCCGCGCCGCGGCCATCGCCACCGGGGTCGCGACCCGTGGCATCTATGCGCAGCGGGCCGAAAATGCCGAGCTGTGGGATGTGGATGGCAAACGCTATATCGATTTTGCTGCCGGGATCGCGGTGAACAACACGGGCCATCGCCACCCGCGCCTGCTGGCCGCCGTCGCTTCCCAGGCCGAGGCCTTCACCCATACCTGCTTCCATGTCGCCCCCTATGAGGGCTATGTGCGGCTGGCCGAACGGCTGAATGCCGCGACACCCGGCGATTTCACCAAGAAAACCATGCTGGTTACCACCGGGGCAGAGGCCGTTGAAAACGCCGTCAAGATGGCCCGCGCCCATACCGGGCGGTCGGGCATCATCGCCTTTTCCGGGGCGTTTCATGGGCGGACGCTGATGGGAATGGCGCTGTGCGGCAAGGTTACGCCCTACAAGAAAGCTTTTGGCGCCATGCCGCCGGAAGTCTATCACGCGGCCTTTCCGAACGCCTATCACGGCATCACACCCGAGATGAGCCTGGCGCAGCTGGAACAGTTGTTCAAATCGACCATCGACGCGGATCGTGTGGCGGCAATCATCCTTGAGCCGGTGCAGGGCGAGGGCGGATTCAATATCGCGCCGCCGGAGTTCCTGCGCAGCGTGCGAGAGATTTGCGATGCCCATGGCATTGTCCTGATTGCCGACGAGGTGCAGTCGGGCATGGCGCGGACGGGCAAGCTGTTTGCCATGGAACATGCGGGCGTCGCCGCCGATCTGGTGACCATGGCGAAGGGGCTGGCGGGGGGCTTTCCCCTGTCCGCCGTGACCGGCCGCGCCGAGATCGTCGATGCCGCCCCGGCGGGCGGTATTGGCGGCACCTATGCGGGCAATCCCCTAGCCGTGGCGGCCGCAAATACCGTGCTGGACGTGATCGAGGACGAGGCGCTCTGTGCTCGCGCCGACGAGATCGGCACCCGCATCCGGAACCGGCTGGCGGCGCTTGCCGACCGCCAGGGAATGGAGGCGCTTGGCGATGTGCGCGGTATGGGTGCGATGATCGCCTTTGAACTGGTCACTGACCGCGAGACCCGCACGCCCGACGCAGTGCTGACCGGGGCCGTCGTGGCCGAGGCCGAGGCGCGGGGGCTGATCATTCTGGCCTGCGGGACACGCGGTAACGTGGTGCGCCTGCTGCCCCCCCTGACCACGCCGATGGAGCAGGTCGAAGAGGCGCTCGACATCATCGAGGCGGCGCTGGGAGCCGCCATCCGTCAAACCGCTCAGACCACTGCGTGAGGAATGGAAGCCCTATGTCAAACGATCTGTCACCACAAAGCCGCCCCGACCTTGGCCCTTTCGACTGGTTCGATGCGTTTCGCCTTGAGGACCAGCTCAGCGAAGAAGAACGGATGTTGCGGGATGCGGCGCGGGCCTATGCCCGAGACCGGTTGCAGCCGCGGATTCAGGCGGCCTTCGAAGCCGAGGAGACTGACCCGGAAATCTTCCGCGAGATGGGAGAAATGGGCCTGTTGGGCGTCACTCTGCCCGAGGAATACGGCGGTATCGGCGCGGGCTATGTCAGCTACGGGCTGATCGCGCGGGAGATTGAGCGCATCGACTCGGGTTATCGCTCGATGATGTCGGTGCAGTCCTCGCTGGTGATGTACCCGATCTATGCCTACGGCTCCGAGGAACAGCGCCGCAAATACCTGCCCAAGCTCGCCAGCGGGGAATGGATCGGCTGTTTCGGGCTGACCGAGCCGGATGCCGGCTCCGACCCCGCTGGCATGAAGACCCGGGCCGAGAAGACGACGACGGGTTACCGCCTGACCGGCACCAAGATGTGGATTTCCAACAGCCCGATCGCGGATGTCTTTGTGGTCTGGGCCAAGTCCGACGCCCATGGCGGCAAGATCCGTGGCTTCGTACTGGAAAAGGGCATGGCGGGCCTTTCGGCACCCAAGATCGGGGCGAAACTGTCGCTGCGCGCCTCGATCACCGGCGAGATCGTCATAGATGGGGTCGAGGTGGGCGAGGACGCCCTGCTACCCAATGTCGAGGGGCTGAAGGGCCCGTTCGGCTGCCTGAACCGGGCGCGTTACGGGATCTCCTGGGGGGTCTTGGGCGCGGCGGAATTCTGCTGGCATTCCGCCCGTCAATACGGGCTGGACCGTGCGCAGTTCGGGCGGCCGCTGGCGCAGACACAGCTATTCCAGAAGAAGCTGGCCGATATGCAGACCGAGATCACCCTTGGTTTGCAGGGCAGCCTGCGGGTAGGGCGCCTGATGGACGCAGGAACCGCGGCACCCGAGATGGTCTCGCTGATGAAGCGGAACAATTGCGGCAAGGCGCTGGACGTGGCCCGGCTGGCCCGCGACATGCATGGCGGCAACGGGATTTCCGGCGAATTCCACGTGATCCGCCACATGGTGAATCTGGAAACCGTGAATACCTACGAAGGCACCCATGACGTGCACGCCCTGATCCTGGGCCGCGCCCAGACAGGCTTGCAGGCGTTCTTCTGATCTGACCGGCATGGGGACTACCCCCATGCCCCTACCGGAGTGCTTATGATGAAGCTCAACCTCATTGCCGGGGAATGGATCGGTGCGACCGATGCCAGTGAAAACCGCAATCCGGCGGATATATCGGACCTGATCGGGCTCTATGCCAATGGACATGCGACGGACGTCGATATCGCTGCCAGTGCCGCCCGCGCGGCGCTGCCCGGCTGGGTCGCCAAGGGGCCGCAGGCCCGTGCCGGTCTGCTGGAGGCGGTGGCAGGAGCCTTGACCGCGCGGGCGGACGAGATCGGCAGGCTGCTGGCCCGCGAAGAGGGAAAGACGCTGGCCGAAGCCAAGGGAGAAACCCTGCGCGCGGCGCAGATCTTCCGGTTCTTCGCGGGCGAGGCCCTGCGGATCGGTGGCGATGCGGTGGCTTCGGTTCGTCCCGGTGTGACGGTCGAAGTGACCCGCGAGCCGGTGGGCGTGGTGGGGATCATCACGCCCTGGAACTTTCCCATCGCCATTCCGGCGTGGAAGATTGCTCCAGCGCTCGCCTTTGGCAACACGGTGGTGATGAAACCCGCCAATCTGGTGCCGGGCTGTGCCCATGTGCTTGCAGAGATCCTGCATGGCGCGGGCGTGCCGGCGGGCGTGTTCAACCTCGTCATGGGGCAGGGGTCGGTCATCGGGGATGCCATTGTCACCCACCCGGAGATCGACGCGATTTCCTTTACCGGCTCCGCGCCGGTCGGGCGGGCGCTGGCAGTGCAGGCGGCCCAGGGCATGAAAAAGGTGCAACTGGAAATGGGTGGCAAGAACCCGATGGTGGTTCTGAACGATGCCGATCTGGATCTGGCGGTGGAGACCTGCCTGAACAGCGCCTTCTATTCCACCGGCCAGCGTTGTACGGCGGCCTCTCGGTTGATCGTCGAGGCGGGCATTCACGACGCCTTCGTCGCGACACTGAGCGCCCGGATGCAGGCGCTGAAGGTTGGCAACCCGCTGGACGCAGCGACTGAGATCGGGCCGGTCGCCTCGGAGAGCCAGATGAAGGGCAATCTGGGTTTTGTCGATCTTGCCCGGAGCGAAGGGGCCGAGGTGCTGGGCGGCGAGCGTCTGACGGGCGAAACCGAAGGGTTCTTTCAGCGTCCTGCCCTGTTCCTGAACGCCACCAACACCATGCGCGTCAGCCGCGAGGAGATATTCGGCCCCTGTGCCAGCGTCATCAAGGCCACCGATTTCGAAGAGGCGCTGGAACTCGCCAACGATACGGAGTTCGGGCTGAGTTCAGGCATCTGTACCAGTAGCCTGAAATACGCCCGGACCTTCCGTCAGCGGTCTGCCGCAGGGATGGTGATGGTCAACCTGCCGACCGCGGGGGTGGATTACCATGTGCCATTTGGCGGGCGAAAAGGTTCGTCCTATGGCTCGCGCGAGCAGGGGCGTTACGCGGCGGAGTTCTACACCACGGTCAAGACTGCCTACGAGTTCGCGGGATGAGTATGGACGTCATCCTGTCGATCAATCCCGGCACCACGACGACGCGCTGTGCCCTTGTCGCCCTGCAAGGCGAGGGGCTGGAGGTTCTGGTCGAGGAAACGCTGGACCATGAAGAAAGCGTCATAGCAGGTTTTCCGACAATCGCCGCGCAGCTCGATTTCCGCCGCGAGCATATCGAGGCCTTTCGGGGGCGGCATCTGGGACGCAACCGGCTGGTGGCCTGCGCCGGGCGCGGCGGGATGCTGACGCCGGTGCCTGCCGGGGTCATTGCTGTGAATGCCGAACTGGTGGATTTCGCGCTGCAAACGCCGGTTTATCACCATGCCAGCAATCTGGGCGCCCCGCTGGCGCATGGCATTGCCACGCGCCATGGCCTTCCGGCCTATGTGGTCGATCCGGTCAGCGTGGATGAGCTGGCACCGGTGGCGCGGGTGTCCGGGTTTGCCGAAATTCCGCGCTTTTCCTTTGTCCATGCGTTGAATATTCGCGCCTGCGGACGGCGTCTGGCCCGCGATCTGGACAAGCCGTTTGAGGATGTGCGGGCGGTGGTGGCCCATCTGGGGGCCGGATTTTCCATCGCTGCGCTCCTGGGTGGGAAACTGGTGGACAGTTCCAACCGCATGGAGGTCTCGCCCTTCACCCCGGAGCGCGCGGGGGGCCTGCCGCCGCTGCCGCTGATCGAGCTGTGCTTTTCCGGAACCTACACGCGCGAGGAGTTGCTGGCGAAGCTCTATGGCAAGGGCGGCGTCTATGGGCTCCTCGGCACCAAGGATATTCGCAGGGTCGAGACGATGATCGCAGAAGGCGACGCAAAGGCGGCACTGGTTTTCGAGGCGATGCTCTATCAGACGGCCAAGGCCATCGGGGCCATGGGCGCCGTCGCCGGGTTCGATCTTGACGGGATCGTGCTGACAGGCGGGCTGGCCAATAGCAATCGCGTGATCGGGTATCTGACGGAGAAACTGTCCCGACTTGCGCCGATCCATACCTATCCGGGCAGCGATGAATGCCTTGCCCTGGCCGAAGGTGCGGCCCGCGTACTGCGCGGGCAGGAAGCGCCGCTGAACTGGCCGGTCGCATGACAGCGATGCGCAGCTTTGATGACCTCGCCGAACGAGCGCGGACCCGCCCACCTCTGCGACTGGTAGTGGCCGGGGGCGAGGCGGCAGAGATCGCCACGGCGGTTCAGGAGCTTGTCGAACGGGGCCTTGTGGCGCAGGTGGTGTTGACCGGCGATCCCGGGATTATGGCGGACCTGTTTCCAAGCCCTTTGTCCGCCGAAATCACCTTTCGCGCGGCCGGAGATGCGGCCTCTTGCGCTTCCGCCGCCGTGGCGGTGATCCGCGAAGGGCAGGGGGATGTCCTGATGAAAGGCCATATAGACAGCACCTCTTACCTGAGGGCGGTGGTAAACCGGGAGACCGGGTTGCGCAGGGGCAAGGTGCTGTCGAATGTGACCGTGGCCGAGATGCCCTCGCTGGGCCGGCTGATTGCAGCGACGGATAACGGCATCCTGCCCGCGCCGGAGCGGGAGCAAAAGCGCCAGATCGTGCTGAACACCACGCCGCTGTTTCGCGGCCTTGGCATCGCGCCGGTGCGGGTGGCGGTGGTCTGCGCAACGGAAAAAGTCTCGGACGCGCTGCCCGCCACTGGCGATGCGGCGGCGCTGGCACGGGAATGCGCAGAGGGCGCGTTCGACGGGTTCGAGATTGGCGGCCCAATGGGCTATGACGTGGCGGTTTCAACCGAAGCCGCGCAGGTGAAGGGGCTGGCCCGGATGCCCGCCGCCGGTGCGGCGGACCTGTTGCTCTTTCCCAATATCGACGCGGCGAATGCGGTGGCGAAAGCGTGGAAGTTTCACGGGCAAGCCCGCACCGGCTCTATCGTGTTGGGGGCACAGGTGCCGGTGCTGCTCAATTCGCGTTCCGATACGGCTGCGCGGCGGGTCAACGGGCTGTTGCTGGCGGCGGCAGTGCTGGAAGGGGGCCAAGGATGAGCATCCAGCGGATTGGCGTTGTCGGGGCCGGGCAGATGGGGAACGGGATTGCCCATGTGTGCGCCGTTGCGGGATATGAGGTTTTGCTGACCGATATCAGCCAGGAAGCCTTGGATAAGGCCGGGGCCACGGTCGAAAAGAACCTCGGACGCCAGGTGGCCAAGGGCAGCCTGTCCGAGACCGACAAGGATGAGGCCCTGCGCCGGATTTCAACCACTCTGACCCTGACCGATCTTGGGGCTACCGACCTCGTGATCGAGGCTGCAGCGGAACGCGAGACCGTCAAACAAGCGATCTTCAAGGATCTCCTGCCGTATCTGACCCCGGACACGATCCTGACCTCAAACACCTCGTCCATCTCGATCACCCGTCTTGCCAGCCGCACGGACCGGCCGGAAAAATTCATGGGCTTTCACTTCATGAACCCGGTGCCCGTGTTGCAACTGGTTGAGCTGATCCGTGGCATCGCCACGGATGAACCCACCTTTGCCGCCTGCAAGGGCGTCGTGGACCGGCTGGGCAAGACCGCCGCCACGGCAGAGGATTTTCCCGCCTTCATCGTCAATCGCATTCTGATGCCGATGATCAACGAAGCGGTCTATGCGCTATATGAAGGGGTCGGAAACGTGCAGTCCATCGACATCTCTTTGACGCTCGGCGCGAACCACCCGATGGGGCCTCTGGCCCTGGCCGATTTCATCGGGCTGGATACCTGTCTTGCGATCATGAACGTGCTGTATGACGGGCTGGCCGATAGCAAATATCGCCCCTGCCCGCTGCTGACCAAATATGTCGAAGCCGGGTGGCTGGGCCGCAAGACCGAGCGTGGATTCTACGACTATCGTGGTGAAACGCCGGTGCCGACAAGATAACGAAAGGAGAAACGCCCAATGAAGGTACTCGTGCCTGTCAAACGCGTGATCGACTACAACGTGAAGGTCCGCGTGAAAGCGGACGGCAGCGGTGTCGATCTTGCCAACGTCAAGATGTCGATGAACCCCTTTGACGAGATCGCCGTCGAAGAGGCGATCCGCCTCAAGGAAGCGGGCAAGGCGGATGAGATCGTCGCCGTCTCCATCGGCGTGAAACAGGCGCAGGAGACCCTGCGCACCGCGCTGGCGATGGGGGCAGATCGCGCCATTCTCGTGGTCGCCGCAGACGACGTGCATCAGGATATCGAACCGCTGGCGGTGGCCAAGATCCTCGCCAAAGTGGTCGAGGAGGAGCAGCCCGGTCTGGTTCTTGCCGGCAAACAGGCAATCGACAACGACATGAACGCCACCGGCCAGATGCTCTCGGCGCTGCTGGGCTGGAGCCAGGCGACCTTTGCCTCCGATCTCGACATCGAGGGCGACAGCGCAAAAGTCACCCGCGAGGTCGACGGCGGCTTGCAGACCATTTCGGTCAAGATGCCGGCCATCATCACCGTGGACCTGCGCCTCAATGAGCCGCGCTATGCCTCGCTGCCCAACATCATGAAAGCCAAGAAAAAGCCGCTGGATGAAAAGACCGCCGCCGATTACGGCGTCGATGTCACCCCGCGCCTGACCGTGGTGGAAACCAAGGAGCCGGAGGCGCGCTCTGCCGGTATCATCGTCGGCTCGGTCGATGAGCTGGTCGCGAAACTCAAAGAAGCGGGGGCTGTGTAATGGCTGTTCTTCTCCTTGCCGAAGTCACTGCGGGCGAGCTGTCTTATGACGCCACCGCCAAGGCTGTCTCTGCCGCCAAACCCTTGGGCGATGTGACCGTTCTGGCCGCCGGGGCCGCCGCTGCCGCCGCAGGCGAAGCCGCCGCCAAGATCGAGGGCGTGGCCAAGGTCCTGGTCGCCGAGGACGAAAGCCTCGGCCACCGTCTGGCCGAACCCACGGCGGCGCTGATCGCGTCGCTTGCCGCCGATTACAGCCATATCGTCGCGCCCGCGACCACCGATGCCAAGAACATACTGCCCCGTGTGGCGGCGCTCCTGGATGTGATGGTGATCTCGGATGTGACCGCCGTTGTGGACGCCGAGACCTTCGAGCGCCCGATCTATGCCGGCAATGCGATCCAGGTGGTGAAATCTTCGGATGCGAAGAAAGTCATTTCCTTCCGCACCTCCACCTTCGACGCGGCCCCCGAGGGCGGCGCGGCGGCGGTGGACACCATTGCCGTGGGCGAAAACCCCGGTCTCTCGGCCTGGGTCGAAGACAAGGTCGCCGCTTCGGATCGCCCCGAGCTGACCTCGGCCGGCATCGTGGTCTCGGGCGGGCGTGGCGTCGGCTCCGAGGAAGATTTCAAGATCATCGAGGCCCTGGCCGACAAGCTGGGGGCCGCCGTTGGTGCATCGCGCGCGGCGGTCGATTCCGGCTTTGCGCCCAACGACTGGCAGGTCGGTCAGACCGGCAAGGTGGTGGCACCCGAACTGTATATCGCGGTCGGTATTTCCGGCGCGATCCAGCACCTGGCGGGGATGAAGGATTCCAAGATCATCGTCGCGATCAACAAGGACGAAGAAGCCCCGATCTTCCAGGTCGCCGATTACGGTCTGGTCGCTGATCTCTTCGCCGCAGTGCCGGAACTGACCGAGAAGCTGTAAGGGAAAGTTCATGAACCAAATGCCTTCAATTGCCGAAACCCCCGAGCCAAGTTTTCGCGAATCCGTTGACCTTATGTTCAACCGGGCGACCCGGTTCATGGACCTCCCGCCGGGGCTTGAGGAGAAAATCCGGGTGTGCAACGCCACCTACACAGTGCGTTTCGGAGTACGGCTGCGTGGGGGTATCCAGACATTTACTGGGTATCGCTCCGTGCATTCTGAGCATATGGAACCCGTGAAGGGCGGCATTCGCTATTCGCTGGATGTCAATGCCAACGAGGTCGAGGCTCTAGCAGCACTTATGACTTATAAATGCGCCTTGATGGAGGTGCCATTCGGCGGCTCGAAAGGGGGGCTTTGCATCGATCCGCGTCAATACGGGGAAGAGGAACTGGAAAGGATCACCCGCCGTTTTGCCTATGAACTGGTCAAGCGCGACCTAATTCATCCCAGTCAGAATGTGCCCGCGCCTGATATGGGGACTGGTGAGCGCGAGATGGCCTGGATCGCAGACCAGTACGCCCGGATGAACACAACTGATATTAATGCAATGGCCTGTGTCACCGGTAAACCCGTCCATAGTGGCGGGATCGAAGGTCGAGTTGAAGCCACTGGCCGCGGCGTACAATATGCGCTACGCGAGTTTTTCCGCCACACGGAAGACGTTGCTCGAGCAGGATTAAGCGGTACGCTAGAAGGTAAACGGATCATTGTCCAAGGGCTGGGCAATGTAGGGTTCCATGCTGCGAAATTCCTGGCGGAAGAGGACGGTGCCCGCATTACTGCTGTTCTTGAGCATGATGGCGGATTGCAGGACGAATCGGGGTTGGACGTAGAGGCTGTGCGGGCGTGGATCTTGGGCCATGGCGGTGTGCGCGGTTTTCCAGACGCCAAATTCGTCGAAGAACCCGCATCGTTGTTGGAGGCGGAGTGCGATATCCTGATCCCGGCCGCGCTTGAGGCGGTCATCGACCGAACCAATGCGGAACGCGTCCGAGCACCGCTCATTATCGAGGCCGCAAACGGGCCGATTACTTTTCACGGCAACGAGATTCTGCGGGCCAAAGGTACGGTTATCATTCCCGATCTTTACGCTAATGCGGGGGGCGTTACCGTTAGTTATTTCGAGTGGGTCAAAAACCTTGGCCACATCCGTTTCGGCCGGTTGCAACGGCGGCAGGAGGAGGCCCGGCACGAATTGATTGTGCGCGAGCTTGAGCGCCTGTCCGAAATCGTCGGGGAGACCTGGAGGCTGTCACCAACCTTCAAGGCGCGATACCTGCGCGGGGCGGATGAACTGGAGCTTGTGCGCTCGGGCCTCGATGACACGATGCGCGAAGCTTATCAGTCCATCCGAGAGCTCTGGTACGACCGGCCGGATGTCGGTGATTTGAGAACCGCCGCCTATTGCAGGTCGATCGAACGGATCGCGGCCAGTTACTATTCAAAGGGGCTATGAAGGTTCAGCTGGGGCGACAGACATGGTCGCGCTTGAATTCTGATCGTATCGCCTCGTATTTGGAACTGAACAGCTTCGCGAACAACGCATTCTAAAGTCCATCTCCAAGATGGGTGTACACTCAAAATGCTATACAAAAAATCCAGAAATGTTCTCCCTTTGGGCGCCCTTCGTTTCCTCCTAGAGGGCGGCCAACTGGTGGCACCGGCATTGCCGGTGCCACCCTTTTTCGAAAAACGATTGCACGTTCATAATTGTTTGCGAGACGGATGATCCCGTGGCCTGCGTATCCGCAGATATCCTATTCCCTAGATTTCTTCTCTGCATACCTGAATGTAATTCATATCGCGTGGCATTACTTCGCGCGGCATTTCCGTTTGGCGGACATGAAACTGCGAGACCGACTAGCACTGAACATCCAGGAGCGGAAACGCGCCCGCGGCCTCAGCTAGGTGGAGCTTGCTCATCGGCGCGACGTGAGCTGTGGCCATATGGGCAAGGCCGAGAACGTCAAGATCGCGACCTCTGTCGACTTTCTCCAACGCATCGGCCGGGCGCTGAACGTCGACCCAGAAGAGCTCTTCGCGAAACGCTAGCCAGTATTTGCCAGCCCCTGACGCGTCCTCGATCGGAACGTTTAAAGAGGTAGTCAAATGGAGCCTGGTGAGTTCAATGGGTAAGAGAAAGACAAGCTGGCCTTTCCAGGAAGGGTTTCTGAATGACGGGTCGCAGGAGGTTCACCTATTCACAGATTATCGTTGGAATGATGGCTCGGTGAGCCGGCGCTGGCATGTCGACCCTAAATGCTTTGACGCCAGTCTTGCCATCGTACGCCCGTTTTCCCTGACGCACGGTGACAGTTCAGATCACTAGGAAAACCACGCCGAGTGGCCCATGTTAATGTTGCCCCAAAAGGTTAGAGGGGTGACGTCTCCGGAAGCGGTTTAGTTGGCGGTGGCCATCGAGTATCCCAATAGGGTCTGGCCGCTTTTTGCGCCAACTTTGGAGCCCTTCCGGGCATAGCCATGTGTGGATGGTTCAGGCCAGGTGGGCAGCGCGGCGCAGCCGCGCGAGATCAGCAAAGCGGGTGTCGATATCGGATCTCTCGGCGGCCCGGCGTTTGTCGCGCAAGTCGTTCAGGGCCGCGACCACAACAGCCAAGGGCGGGCCACTTGCGGTGATCTGTTTGAGCCGCTTTTCTTCTATGTTCGCTGCGGGCAGCTCGATATAGCGCCGGACGAAACGTTCGTGATGTTGGGAGGATGTGTCGCCATGCCGCTCGCAGGTCTCGATGAATGCCCGCAGCGGCTCCAGCGCCACGTCGGGGAGGCTGTCATTTTCGTCCAGCAACGCGAGGAACTCATCCATGAAACTGCGCTGCCCGGAGGCGTTTTGCAAAACACGTTGATCTTCCAAGGTGATAAAGGGCAGCTTATCGATCAGCATTCCAGAATAACTTGGATCTGTGACCCGGCAAAGGCCTAGTAGCAGATCGACCTCGTTTATCGCGGCGAAGTCGCCCGCGTTTGCGCCACGATAATCTTTCCTGCCCACCTTGTAGGTCTTGAAATAGGGTCTGATGTTGAAGAAGAACTTCTCGACATTGAGCTGTTTTTCAAGCTCTGCGTTCGAACGGTGCACGTCGTCAAGGGCCGATTTTGCGGCCGTAAACAAATCCGTGGCAATCGGATGGGAAACCCCGATGGGGAGGATTCGGCGCAGTACATCTGCGGCCCGGATATAGCCGAGGATGCTGAGGCAATTGTACTTGATGAAGACCAGCTCGTCAGGGAGGTTGGTAAAACTTTTGTGCCGCCCAAGCTCCGCGCGGTTCAAAAGGTTGACATGCGCAGTCGCAAACCTCGGTGCAACTCCGAGACGGGTGGACAGGATTTGCGCCAGTGCACTCGCCTCGGGGAAGGGAGATCGATCCTCTCGATCCGGATTGGTTAGTTCATGACGCCTAAGAGCAGCCACGAATAACCCGATATTGCCAAGGAGGTCATAGGCCTCAGCGTTGCTGCCATACTCGGGACCCGCAAGAAGGATCCGCGCGATCAGACCGTTGCCGACTTGGTTGAGCGTTGCTTTCAGATCATCCCCAATACCCTCCACCAACTCGGGATTCTCTTGGGAAAAATAGAGGTTTTCTAGATCGGTATTCAGGTTTCTGAAATCAGAACGGATCCAGATGTCAAAATCCCTTACCGCTTGTCTAGACATCAGTTCACCCCCGCCGTCACTGAGTTAAAGTCGAAACTGTTGCCGAATAGTTGTTAAGAAGTACATATTTCAGCACTTTCTTATGGCTGATCCGGGTTGGCGCGCTCGCTGGATGTATCCCCTGCACGGAGCGGATATGGCGCATCAGAGGGAGGGTCGCTGTTCCCCGAAATGTCACTTTGCCCAGAAGGCATCCTCGGTGGGCTGGTCCTCGGAGAACAGCCAAACCTCTTGGATCTTGCCGTTCTCTATGCGTAGGACGTCAATACCTGCCATCGACATTGATTTGGTCTCGGTTCTGGCCGAGAATTGGAGCGACACGGCGACAAGGTTGCCATTGGTCAGAAACTTGCCGATACTATCGAACTTAAACGATCCTTGGCTGCGTTCCATGAATTGGGCGACAAGTCCAAAAACCGAGTCACGGCTGTGATAGGTCTGTGAAAGATCGCTCGAACCGGGCTGGTGCCAGACCAGCGTTTCGCTCAAGAGATCGGGTAGCTTCGCCAAGTCCCTGTCCGCTACCGCCATAAAGTAGTCACTAACGATCTTGATATTTTCAGCACTCATGTAAACGGTCCTATTGGTTTTGGTAGACGCCCGGTAGTGAGGGTTTGCAGAGTCCATAACAGGATACTGGAATAGGACAAGTAGGCACCAATTGGTGCGATAGGAACGCAACGGTAATGAATACAGAAAATGAAATCGCTTGGAATGTTTACAAAGCTAGTTGCCCTACGCGACAAGTTCTCAACTGTATCTCCGACAAGTGGGCGGTACTTATCGTTGGATGTCTGTTCGAGCGGTCGCGCCGGACCGGCGAGTTGCGTCGCAACATTGAAGGAATATCCCAGAAAATGCTGACACAAACACTTCGCGCGCTCGAAAGGGACGGCCTTATTCAGAGAAAGGTCTTTGCCTCGGTCCCGCCAAGAGTAGAATACGCCTTGACCGACCTTGGCGAGTCTTTAGCAGCAATTGTAGATCAGCTGCGACGGTGGGCGGAGGCACACGTAGGTGACATCCAAAATGCCCAAGCCATGTTCGATCTTAAATCTGTGTGAGCGCTACTTGAACCGCGGCTCCTTTTGCCGGCGAGGGTAGGGGCGGCGTCCGATCTCCTCCATCATTTTCTCGCGGAAGACCTCGGCCGGGGTCTTCCAGCCGAGGCATTTCCGGGGCGTGTTGTTGAGCTGATCGCAGAGCTTTTTCAGCTCGTGGTCCGTCATCTTGTTGATGTCGCGCTTGCGGGGCAGCCACCGGCGGACGCGCCGGTTGGTGTTTTCGACCGTGCCTTTTTGCCATGGCGAGGAAGGGGCACAAAACCACGTTTGGGTCCCGATCTCGGCCTGCAGATGCGGCCAGCTGACGAACTCGGTGCCGCGGTCGAAGGTGATGGATTTCCGGGCCATGTGGGGCAGGTCCTGCACGGCCTTCATGATCTTCCCCATGACTGGCTTGGTGCGCTTGTTGGGGTTTTTCAGAAGCACGGTGAACCGGCTGACCCGCTCGACAAGGGACGTGATATTGGTCTGTCCAAGCTCTTGTCTGAACAGCATCAAATCACCCTCCCACTGACCAAACTGGCGACTATAAGCGACGTCATCAGGACAGAACAGGATGCTGACATCACGGTCGTACCTAGGGGCCCGGCGCTTCCTCGAACGCCGCGGCCGACGGGCCTTGCGGTGTTCCGGCAGGTACCACCACAGCTCCTGCGCCATGCCTTCCGAAGAGTAAATGCAACGGTAGATCGTCTCCTGACACACCCGCGTCTTGGCACGCTCGAAGATCATCCGGTTGCCGATCTGCTCGGGCGTCCATCCGAGCTTGATCCAATCCACCACGGCCTTGCACAAATCCGGATGCCGGATCAGCTTTCGCTGCACGGACCGGCGCTTCTGCGTCCGCAACTGGGCCGCATGGCCGAAGTACCCGGCGTATTTCTTCGGAAAGGCATCGTCGGCCCAGAAGTTGCGTTTGATCTCTCGGTGAATGGTCGACTTGTGTCGTTTCAGAACCCGCGCCATCTCTCGGACAGGGACCTTTGCGTGCCACCAATCCTCGATTCTACGTCGTTCCTTCAGACTCAGTTGCGTGTAAACTGTACCCATGGCACGATCTCCCGATTAGATAACCCATTGGTTTCTAATAGGAGTCGCACTTCAAGGTAGCGCGCACCCGGGCACACAAAAGAATCTCATAAGCA
>CEVK01056909.1_pt1 | contig 27758 bp, 26 predicted proteins | sample 531501 | NCBI WGS metagenome assembly CEVK01 (sample SAMEA2623794, study PRJEB7988) | marine metagenome | biome: marine biome (ENVO:00000447); feature: mesopelagic zone (ENVO:00000213); material: "saline water (ENVO:00002010), including plankton (ENVO:xxxxxxxx)" | depth 740 m | reverse complement strand
TGGCGGAGAGAGTGGGATTCGAACCCACGATAGAGTTGCCCCTATACTGGTTTTCGAGACCAGCGCTTTCGTCCGCTCAGCCATCTCTCCGAGACCGGTATTATATCTGATGATTCTACTACGAAGCACGCCTACGGCGGCCGGTCTCCAATATGTGATAAATGTAACAATCGAACCCTCTTACCCCAGGAATAGGAATAAAGATAGTCGAGAAATCAAATAAATAGGGTTGCCTGGACGACTGAATCCAGTTATAGTTGAGGTGGATTCGTCGGGTGCGGACCCGGGGAATCTCGAGTTCACGATGGGAGGTCTGCGACACCTCCCAGGTCCGTATTACCCAGGAGAGCCAATGTTAACCCAGCAGCAGCTTGTCGAGCGGATGCGTGAGTGGGCGGTACGAGTCACTCCGCAGCGCCTCGCAATCGCTGAGGTGGTCCTGAATTCCTCCGACCACCCCACGGTCCAACAAATATATGACAGGGTCAAAGGGCATTTCCCGTCCATGACCCTGGCCACGATTTATTCTACTTTGGGAGTCCTTCAGAAGAGCGGTCTTATACAAGAACTCCCGTTCCAAAAGATGTCACGCTACGAACCGAACATGGAACCGCACGTGAACCTGGTATGCATCGAGTGTGAGAACGTTATCGACGCCGAGACGAACCATGACGTTGAAAGCGTGGTAGTGGGTCTGCGTCAGCAAATCGCCGCCAAGTCGGATTTTGAAGTAGCCTGGCAACGAGTGGACTTCTATGGTCTGTGCCCGCGCTGTGCGGCAGCTAAGCGCCGGGGCGAACTTTCCGAAGTTTAGTCAGCTGTATAGATAAAATTAAATAAGGCCGTCCCGACTCGTCGGGACGGCCTTATTTTTTAACGGACTATCAGCCGGATACCAAGGAGAGAGATATGGTCACGGGCGTTATCGGGGTAACATTGTGGACTAACGAGCTGGATCGCATGTTCGGTTTCTATTACGATGTGCTCCGTCTCCCACTGCATTCGCGCCACGACGATTTTATCTCCTTTGAGCTTGGTGAAGTCCGGTTCAACATCGGACACCATAGCGAAATATCTGGTGGCTCAAAGGACCCGTTTAGGTTCATGCCCCACCTAGGTGTCACAGACATCCATGCCGAAGTTAAGCGCCTTTCCCATGCTGGAGTCGAGTTCATACGTCAGCCAGAACAGGAGACCTGGGGCGGCTGGGTGGCCACGTTCAAGGACCCAGATGGGAACATATTGCAATTGCTGCAGTTGGTCTAATCTGGGAGTAATATCAGGCGGAATTCATTTAGATGGAGGATGGCATGGTAGGCGAAGATAATGTCCAGAGGGCGGCGAGATTCTTGCATGAGGCCCATCAAGCGAAGGCCCAGTATGAGCCTCTCCCGGAGGACATTTCGCCCCGCGACATCAGCGAGGCATATGATATCCAAGAGGCGTTCCACGAGCTGCTTATTCCAGAGCGCGGATCTATCGTCGGCTATAAAGTGGCGCTTACGACTCCAGTGATGCAGAAGATGGTTGGCTTCGGCCACCCTGCTTCAGGGGCAGTCTTCGCTAACGGTGTCCACCGATCTCCTGCATCCACCAAATGGTCGGACTACGTCCGTTTGGGCGCTGAATGCGAGATTGCGGCGTTGCTGGATCAGGACCTTCCCGCTTCAGCCGCTCCTTATGACCGGCAGAGAGTTGCCGGAGCGGTATCTGCATTGATGCCGGCCTTTGAGATTATCGAAGACCGGAACGCCGACTACTCAGACCTTTTCTTTCTAGGTGTGGCTGCCGATAACGCTTGGAACGCAGGCATCGTGTTGGGCGAACCGGTCATCGACTGGTCGTCTATTGACTTGGTAGAGGCGACGGGCGCCATGACTATCAATGGAGAACCGGCTGGTGAAGGCAAGGGCGGTGATGTTCTGGGACACCCACTGGAAGCGCTGGCTTGGCTGGCGAATAACCTGGCCATCCGCGGTAAAAGTCTAAAGAAAGACATGATTATTATGACCGGTAGCATCGTAAGCACCAAGTTCCTTAACAAAGGAGATGACGTACGGTTCGAGATCGATACTCTGGGAGAAGTGCGGCTGAAAGTGGAGTGACGTAGGTCAGGCAATCAACATCGCGTCGCCGAAGCTGTAGAATCTATATCGATTTTTTATTGCCTCTCGGTAGGAAGTTTTAATGGAATCGAGTCCCAAGTTGGTTGAAGTACCGTTTCCAACGAACGCTGAGACGAGCATGAGCAGACTGGATCTGGGTAAGTGGAAGTTTGTAATCATGGCGTCGACCATGCGAAAGGTATGGCCAGGGAGGATGAATAGGGAAGCCTCGGCTTCGATTTCCGAAAGTTCCGACTTTCCTGATTGATCTAGGTCTTGGGCTGCTTGTTCCAGCACCCGTACAGATGTTGTTCCTACTGCGATGATGCGCCGTCCCTCAGATTTGGCGCGGTTTAGAGCTTTGGCGGCCTGTGGGGCAATTTGATAGTGCTCGGTGTGAATCTTGTGCTCGGTGGGGTCTTCTTCATCCACCGGTTTGAAGGTGTCTAGGCCCACGTGCAGGGTCACGAACACCGTCTCGACACCTAAGCTTCGGACTTTATCCAGTAGTTCATCAGTGAAATGAAGTCCGGCCGTTGGGGCCGCTACGCTCCCTGGCTGGTAGGCATAGACTGTTTGGTAACGGTTGGCGTCATCCAGTCTTTTCTTTATGTATGGGGGAAGCGGTGTGTATCCGAACGCTTCAATACCTTCTTCGCTGGAGAGGCGGACTGTTTTCAGGCCGTCTTCATGGGCGGCTGTGATTTCTACCGAAAACCGCCCCTTGGTTTCACCTTTATGAAAGAACGGGGTATTTTCATCGGCTTGCTCGATCTCCACTACCACACCCGGGCGCAACCTACGGCCTGGCCTGGCCATGGACTGCCAAGTACCGTCGGCATTCCGACGGAGCAGTAGGAATTCGACTCTACTGCCGGTGTCGGTCCTGTGTCCGTACAACCGGGCAGGAATGACTCGGCTTTGGTTAAAGACCATGACATCGCCGGGCCGCAGGTACTCAGATATATTGCTGAATTGGTTGTGCTCTAACGCCCCGGTGTTGCGGTTCATAACCATTAGTCGGGACGAGTCTCGGGGCTCGATAGGAGTTTGGGCGATCAGTTCCGGGGGAAGGTCGTAATCGAAGTCTACAGTACGCATGGAAGGGCTTGCAGCCGTTAGCTGCCTCGTCCGTGGATGCTGATGCGAGTGGCGGTCAGTGTATTGACCAGCAGCATAGCAATGGTCATAGGACCAACTCCACCGGGCACCGGTGTGATGGATGAGGCTTTCTTAGAGACTTCTGCGAAGTCCACATCGCCGTCCAACCGGTATCCGCTTTTACGGGAGGCATCATCGACCCGGTTAATGCCGACGTCGATCACAATCGCCCCTTCTTTCACCATATCAGCTGTAATTGCGTTGGGACGGCCGATGGCTGTCACTAGGATATCTGCGTGACGGGTGATCTCTGTCATGTTCTTGGTGCGCGTGTGGCAGACGGTGACTGTGGCGTTGGCGCCGTCGCCTCGTTGCATCAGAAGCAGGGCCATGGGTTTGCCGACGATGTCGCTCCTGCCGCATATCACCACGTTTGCGCCTGCCGGGTCGTGGCCGTTACGCATCAGGATCTGCTGGATGCCTGCGGGTGTGCCAGGCACGAAATCGGCCCTGCCCTGAACCAGCTTACCTACATTGAACGGGTGTAGCCCGTCAACGTCTTTGTCCGGATCTATCGACTCTATGATGGCGAGTTCATCGATCTGCGGCGGCAGAGGCAGTTGGATCAAAATTCCGTGGAAACGGGGGTCTTTGTTCAGGTCAGCTACGGTTTCTAATACTTTTTCAGTGGTGGAGTCGGCGGCCAGAAGGATGGTGTCGCTGACCATGCCGACCTCGTCGCAGGCCCTGCGTTTGTTGCGCACATAGATCGCTGAAGCTGGGTCGTCGCCTACAAGTACGGCAGCCAGACCAGGGGTGACACCGTGATTTAGTTGTATTTCGGTGACGCTTGCGGCAACCTCAGCACGAATATCTTCAGCCAGCGCTTTGCCGTCCAGTATCTTTGCTGTCACTGGGACCTCGAAATGGCCGTTTGGATACCGCGCCGCAATTTTAGCATGTCACGTGGGGAATTTAGCCAGAAATGGGGTGAAAGTTTGATTGACCAGAGAGGGCCAATCTATACTTGTCGTATGCGCATCTGTTCGTTGTTACCGAGCGCCACTGAGATTGTCTATGCCTTGGGATTGGGAGACCAATTGGTTGGCGTGTCCCACGCCTGCGACTACCCGGAGATTGCCAGGGTCAAGCCGGTGGTCAGCCAGAGTGTGCAGCAGATAACCCACTTGACTAGCGAAGAGATTGACGCCATTGTGCGACAGGCTAGAGCCAACAGCAACCCGCTCTATTGGATCGACGGCGACCTGCTACAGGAATTGAAGCCTGACTTAATCATCACACAGGAGATTTGTGAGGTTTGCGCTATAGACAGTGGGTCTGTCTTTGAGACAGTCGCAAAGGTCTTGGACTACCAGCCTGACATCCTGACGATCCGCCCCAACTTTGTCGTCGATATCCTTCAGAATGTGCGCAACATCGCGACCGTTGCCAAAGTGCCCGAGAGAGGCGAGGAACTTGCGGACTCGCTACAAGAACGCATTCAGACCGTGGTGGATGCAGTGTCTTGTCAAGAGGCCCACCCGAGGGTTTTGTGCCTGGACTGGCTTGATCCGTTACGTAACACCGGCCAGTGGGTGCCCGAGTTGGTGGCGATCGCCGGTGGGGATGAGCAACTTGCGGAAGCGGGAGGCCGTTCCCGGGAGTTGACGTGGAAAGAGGTAGTTGATTATGCCCCAGAGTATCTGATGGTCATGCCGTGCGCCTTCGATCCAGAACGGGTACGGCAAGAAACCTCAGGGAAGTTGACTGGCTTGGAAGGCTGGAGCGGATTGCCGGCGGTCCAGATGGACCAAGTGTTCTTATTTGACGGTCGCATTCCCACTCGTCATGGCCCGAGAGTTGTGGATGTTCTAGAGAGTTTGGCAGAAGCCATGCACCCACAGATATTTAACGGCATTTCATTAGACGGAGTGATGGTGAAAGCCCGGTCATAACCGTTCTGTTCGTCCGTGGCGCAAGATATCGCCGAGGACGGTTTGGGACCTTCCAGGGACAAGTCACTTGGTCTCGGCCATTAATTCTAAGAATTCCATTGGCCTCGCACTGGGAGTTCCGTCTGGACATGTTCCAACCAATCAGCAGAGTGATTAACCGAGACGAAAGAAATATCAGAGGAGTCGTCATGTTGCCCGCGGCGGTGGCCACGGTTGCCTTGGCGACCGCCTTCATAGGGGCGATCGTAATCGGCAACGATAGCGGTATAGACGATGTAAACTTGTTCGTCGAACGCCTGTCTGGGGATTCAGGTTCTTGGTTGGGCGGCTTGGTGAGTGCATCCGCCCTATTCGCGCTGGCGGCGGGAATGGCATCCGCAGTTAACCCTTGTGGTTTCGCCATGCTCCCAGCCTACTTGGGCATGTATCTAGGAGACGAAGCGGGCCAACAGATAGCGATTAATCCGGTCAAACATTTTGTTAGAGCACTGGCGGTTGGACTAACGGTCACTGCCGGGTTCGTAGTTCTCTTCGGTTTAGTGGGGATAATAATCGCCGCCGGCGCCGGATTTATCGGTTACCTGCTGCAATGGTTGGGCCTGGTCATTGGTATAGGTCTTGCTATCGTAGGTGCCTGGATGGTGGGCGGTGGCAAGCTATACACTGGCGTGGCGGCCAGGGCTGCTAGTCATATGGGCAACCCCGCTCAGGTAGGAATGAAGGGTTACTTCATCTTTGGAATCAGCTACGGTACCGCTTCATTGAGCTGCACACTCCCCATATTTTTGGCAGTGGTGGGAATCAGTGTGGCTGGACGCAGCATATCATCGGTATTCGGCGACTTCCTGCTCTTCGCCCTGGGGATGGGGATCGTGATCATCGCCTTGACCTTAGGGATGGCCTTCTTCAAGACTGCCATGGTCGTTGCGCTCCGCAAAGCGTTGCCTTACATCCATTCAGTCGGTCCCTGGCTCATGGTCATCGCTGGCACATATATCGTTTTCTATTGGCTTACCGTCGGAGACCTGATCTAGGATGAATTTCTTGCTACCGAAGGAATGAATCCCAGAAAGGCAGGTTTTTGCATGCCACAATCAAGCTGGTTCCTCTAAACTGATCTATCCCGGAGCGGCCCGGCTTCTGGGAAGTGCGACCGATGGGGTTTTACCAATAGCTTTCTTGCCAGTGGTTTACCCCCACAGGTAGAATGGCCCATACCATTCTGCAGGGGGGTTCTTATGTACGATAAGCCGATGCTGGGTTTAAGCCAGGCACAAGACGCCATCAATGCCATATTCGTCGAGGCCAACAAAGACCCGGATCGGCCACTGGCCGTTGCCATAGTGGATGATACAGGTAGCATGATTGCTTACGGGCGAATGGACCGCTGCCGCGAAGTCCCCAAGCGAATGGCCATTCGCAAAGCCTACACCTGTGCCCTATCAGGTCAGGACTCCAAGGATTATGCAGAGCGACTAGCCGGCCAGGGCCGAACTGTGGCTGAGATGGGAGACCCGATGCTGGCTGCCGTTCAAGGCGGGGTGGTCGTCCTCCATCCACAGAGCGGCTCTATCATGGGCGGTATCGGAGTGAGCGGCCTGGCCGCAGAAGAAGACGAAGACCTGGCGAAGATCGGCCTGAAGGCACTCAAGCTTTAAGCCAATCAGGGAAATTCTGCCCTAGCCGTGACCAATAGGAGTAAATATCTATGGCCAACCCAAGGGCTGATTTTTCGCCCATTTTTGACCGCAAGCCTTTGAAACTTCCCGGCGGCGCCCGTGTGGCCGTGTGGCCGGTCATCAATGTAGAGGAATGGGACATCAATGAGCCTATGGCCCGCACGGTGCTGCCTACGCCGCAGGGAGTGTCGGTTATTCCGGACATTCCCAACTTTGGGTGGTTCGACTATGGTCTGAGGGTCGGCTTTTGGCGGATGAAGCAGGTGTTGGATAGCCATGGCATACGGGCCACAGTGAGCTTGAACGCATCGGTGTGTTTCAGCTACCCGCAGATCGTGACCGAGAGTGTTAAGTCTGGGTGGGAGATGCTGGCTCACAGTTACATCCAACGAGTGATCAACAAGGAGCCAGACGAACGGGAAGCCATACGCAGGACCATCAGTACGATTGAGGAGTTCACCGGAAAGGCCCCCAGAGGCTGGATGGGTCCTGGACTGGCTGAGACATTCGACACTCCGGACATCCTAGCCGAAGAAGGCATCGAGTACGTGGCCGACTGGTGCAACGACGACCAGCCCTATCCCATGAAGGTTAAGTCGGGTAGTTTGGTGGCCGTGCCTTACACAGTGGAACTGAATGACATCCCCGTATACCTGGTGCAGCACCACCGTTCACCAGAGCTATTCGACCGGGCCAAGGACCACTTCGACACCTTATACCGCGAAGGGGAAGAGAGTGCCCGCATCATGTGCGTCTCCACCCATCCCTATATCACGGGCGCGGCCCACCGCATCAAATACTACGACCAGATATTTGAGTACATCTGTCAGCACGACGATGTCGTGTTCATGACCGGAGAGGAGATTCTGGACTGGTATAACCGGGAGACCAAGAGCACATAGATCCCTCCAAACCTTCCCTCTCTTAAAGAGGGATAAAGAGGAACTTCGACTTCTCCTTCCGTAGAGGGGACTGAAGATGATTTCCGTAGCCAACCAAGTAATGGAGAGAAAACTCAATGCCATTCGAAACGGGAAAGATTCAGACTTATGTAGGGACAGGAGAAGCAGGTTATGCCGGAGACGGCGGCCTTGCACTTAAGGCGCTATGCACCGAGCCGTTCATGTGCGATTTCGACTCAGACGGTAATCTCTATTATTCAGAATCTCGGAACAATATTGTACGGCGGGTCGACAAGGCCACTGGTGTCATAACGACGGTGGCCGGGACAGGAGAAGCAGGCAACAGTGGCGACGGAGGGCCGGCCACTCAGGCGACCATGAGAGAGCCGTATTCCTTGCAGGTTGACCGGGACAACAACGATATTTATATCGTCGACCGACTGTCGGCCGTGGTGCGCAAGGTGGACGGTTCCACCAAGATTATCTCCACCGTTGCTGGCACGGGAGAGGTGGGGTACAGAGGCGACGGCGGTCCGGGCAACCAAGCCATGATGGTTGAGCCTAACGACTGTTTCTTGGATGGAAAAGGCGGGTTGTTGATCGCGGATATTCAAGACCAGCGCATTCGCAGGTTGGACCTGGTCAGCGGCATTATCACAACTTTTGCAGGTAACGGCGAGAAAGAACGCTCCGGTGATGGCAAGCCCGCCGTGGAGGCCAGTTTCATGGGTTCCAGAGCGGTCTGCATGGACAGTAAGGGCAACACCTATGTTGCAGAGCGGGAAGGGAACGGTGTCCGCAAGATTGATACCAGCGGAATCATGAGTACCGTGGCCGGCACCGGCGAACGGGGTTACGAAGGCGACGGTGGCCCCGCTCTGACGGCGACTTGGGGTTCTCCCAAGGCCTTACGCTGTGACGCCCAGGATAATGTGGTCGTGGTGGATACCGAGAACCACGCAATCCGCCTGATTGATACTGGTACTGGAATCGTCACCACCATCGCTGGTGGTCGGTTGGGAGGAGACGGCGATGGTGGCCCTGCCTCAGAAGCCGCCATGGACCGCCCTCACGGCTGCGGCATCGATAGCTACGGCAACATCTTCGTCGCTGACAGCAATAACCACCGCGTACGGGTGGTTGGCGTCTAACGGGCCCAAACAGAAATATTCCCCCTCCTTGTAAAATGGAGCATTGGGGTGGGGAAACGCTTGCCGATAGAACTGTTCTAACGGCGAACACCACTATACTAACCTTCTGGAAGAAGGATAAGTGACTCGCCCGGAACAAAGACTAAGGAGCGCGAATGCGGACCATAGACATCCACGCACACATCACTCCTGTGGGATTCGTCGAGGCTAATAAGAAAGGCGAGATTTGGCACGGAATGCCTATTGATGCCATGAGCATCCACCGAAACAACCCCAAGACCACCTGGACCCCGGAAGAACGCTTGGCCGATATGAACTCGTTGGGAGTAGATGTTCAAGTGCTTTCCACCAACGCTTACTTCTACAACTATGAAGGCGATCCCAAAACGGTCACCTTGATGACACAGGAGTGCAACGATTACGTGGCCGAATTGGTTAAAGACCACCCGGACCGGTTCTCCGGGTTCTCGACACTGCCTATGCAGGATGTCAAAGCGGCTATCGTTGAACTGGAACGCAGCATGAAGCTGGGTCTCAAGGGAGCTATGATAGGTGACAACGTCAACGGAGAGACCTTTGATGAGACGAAATTCTTGCCGTTCTGGAAGGTTGTCGAGAGCCTCGGGGCGGTTATCTTGGTGCACCAGGGCGGCGATACAGTTGTAAATCAACGCTCCAACCGCTACCACTTGCCTAATACCATCGGGAATCCAGCCGACCGGGCGGTAACTTTTGCATCACTGGTTTTCGGTGGTGTGATGGATGCCTGCCCTGATCTGAAGATTTGCCTTTGCCACGGCGGCGGTTACACTTGCTATGGCATAGGCCGCATGGATCGGGGTTGGGAAGTGCGTCAAGAAGCCAGAGAGCACATCCAGAAGCCACCCAGCACCTACTTGGGCAAGTTCTACTACGACTGCCTGACTCACAGTGAACCAGCGCTGCGTTATCTCATTGACAGTGTGGGTATCGACCAAGTGGTATTTGGTACAGATTGGCCCTTTGACATGGCCATCGACTGGCCGGTGTCTTGGCTCCTAGGTCTAGAAAGTCTAACTAATGACGAGAAAGAGGCCATATTGTTCAAGAACTTGGAGAAACTGCTAGGAATCTAACTGGTACGCAGAGTTTATTTGGCTGTGTCCCTCAACTCGATCACCCGGTCTATAGTTGGCAGGTCAGGTCTGAAGTAGATCCGCCAGGCCTCTAGTGCTCTGATTCGAGCTACGTGACCGATCCAGTCCCCGACCAGGTTTATCACGGAGAGTATCTCCTCGCCGGTTGCGCCGGCCTGTACGGCCGCGTGGATGTGAATCTGCAGGTGCGAAGCAAGGTCTACTTGGGAGATGCAGGCCACTATTATGGCAATCTCCTTGGTCTTTCGGTCCAGTATCTGAGTGTTGATATACTGGGTTTCCACGGTGTCGTTGACCGCCTTCAGGAAGTCGGGGGCAACTTCCGCTAGGAAATCGTGTAGACCGTATCTGAAACCACGCAGGTTGGTTACTCTGGCCAGTTCCGCCTCTTTGTCTACGGGCATAATTTTTCCTCCCAGAAAATAGAGGGCCTTCCAACGAGGGCCCTCTGCATGATCGTGATTGCGTCTAGTTATTCCTGTCAGCGTAGGCCTGTTTGGCCCGGTCCAGTGCTCGGGCTCGGCCGTCCACGAGAGTGTCTTTGCGCTCGGCGGCCCATTGGTTTGACGCGATGGTGCTGGCAACCGTGCCTTGGAATTGAGGCATGACGTAGCGGGCCATCAGTTCGTAGCTGCGCAGCACCTTTTCTCTGGGCGCCCAGTCTACTGTCTGGACCAAGAATCCGCCGAATCCGCCGCTCTGTTCCTGAAGCTTGTTGATGGCTTCGATGCAGTCGTCGGGCGAGCCTACGATCCAGGAACCGGAGTCCCGCATATTGTCGACGACCTTGTCCATCGGGCCGTCGAATACGGCCTTCCGCCCGTTTGTGCCTTCTGAATATTCTCGGAGGAATTGGGCAGAGCCGACGCGGACATCGTCGAGGGCCTCTTGCCTCGTTTCGGAGATGTGGACCGGGAGCACCAGTCGCCAGTCGTGTCGGTTCACTTGCTGGCCGTGTTCAGCAGCCGATTCCTCGGCGATAGACCAGAGTCCTTTCAGGTCCGATGGCCCGGCCGATGGGTCTCGAGGCACGGTTATGGTCAGTACAGCCGCCCCGTGCTTTCCCGCAAGGGTGACTCCTGCTGGTGTCTGGACAGATGCGACTGCCACTGGCATGTGGGGTTGCTGGTAAGGCCGGAGTTGGAGCATGCCCTCGTTAAGTTCGAACCAGTCAGTCTTCACGGAGATCGGTTCGGTCTCCGTGAAGAGTCGCATGATGGTTGTCAGGGATTCGTCCATCCGTTCGCGCTGGGTCTCGTGGGGTATACCCATCATGTAGGCGTCCCCCGGAAGGGCGCCGGGGCCTACGCCAAACAGGATGCGGCCACGGCTCATGTGGTCAAGCTGGACCATTCGATTGGCGACCATGAGCGGGTGGTGATAGGGCAGGGACACGACGCCGGTGCCCAGTTTGATGTATCGGGTCCGTTGGGCGGCTGCGGCGATGAATACCTCCGGTGACGCGATGATCTCCCAGCCGGCCGAATGGTGCTCTCCAACCCAGACTTCATCAAAACCCAAGCTGTCCATCCAGTCAATCAACTCTAGGTCGCGGTCTAGGGCCAGAGTAGGGTTCTCGCCGACGCGGTGGAACGGGCCAAGGAAAGAACCAAATTTCATTCTTTTGGGCATGTCCATGGTTGTCATCCTCCGAATTTTATCTGTTCGCCAGGTCTCTGGCCGCAATCATCCGGAGCTGCAGCCACAATCAGTGTTGGCTTCAGTTTACTCCCGGTAGAGACCGAATCCAACTTCGCTGATTCATTGGGTCAGGGATCTTGTTAAAATGCCCGTGATTCATCTGAGCCCAGTACGACAGGTCTTCTGGCCGCACCGGCTGATTTTGCTATTTGGGAGAAGAGGAGACGGATACGGTCTGATAGAGGCTGAAATGCTTGCGGCCGCCTAGAACAACGAGCGCACCACTTTCGGACAGGGGTTGAAAGTTCTCAGAGACCGCGACGGAACGCTCTGAATATTCATCGGCTTGGCATCTAACTTCTCTGGCGCTTACAAGTTCTGGTAATGTGCCCACCAAATCGTTGGAGATTTCTGATCTTAGATCTGCGACACGAAATATGATAACTCGGAGGGACCCCCGATGCCCGTACCAGGAACCACGTTAACCAGTTTCCGCCCGCTGATGCAGGGCACGAATGGCATGGTGGTAGCTAGTCACCCCAGCGCTGCCATGGCGGGGCTGGACATACTGAGGAAGGGCGGCAACGCTATCGACGCAGGTGTGGCGGTGGGGATCGCGTTGAACGTGGTGCACGTGGACGACTGTAGTTTCTTGGGAGTGGCTCCTACTGTCATTTACTTGGCTGACCGCAAAGAAGTGGTGGAAGTAGATGGCCTAGGGGTGTGGCCGCAGGCAGCATCGGTTGATTACTTCAATAAACACCACGGAGGTAAACTCGTGCCAGGAGTGATGAACTCGCTGACTCCTGCGGCCGCGGACTCGTGGATAACGTCTCTGTCCCAGTTCGGGACCATGGCCTTTGGCCAAGTGGCATCAGCCGCCATAGATCTTGCCAGTGAGGGTTTCCCCATGTTCCGCTACCTGGCAGGCCGATTTGTGACCGCATTTGATGCTTATAACGCTCATCCCTCAACGGCTGAGATTTACCTGCCCAATGGAAAGCCTCCCAAGCAGGGGGAGATCTTCTACCAGAAAGACCTTGGTGCCACGCTGTCCATGTTAGCGGAGATCGAGAGCGCAAACGCTGGCAATGGCCGGGAAGCTGCCCTGCAGGCGGCCAGGGACGAGATATACACCGGTGACCTGAGCCGAAAGATCGTGGCTTTCAACCAGCAGTTGGGCGGGCTGCTCACCCAAGATGATCTGGCCCGCTATCATGTGAAAGTTGGCACGCCGGTAACGGTGAATTACAAAGGATACGATGTCTATAGTACCGGGCCGTGGGGACAGGGGCCGACCTTCCCTCAGGCCCTCAAGATTCTGGAAGGTTTCGATCTGTCATCGATGGGGCACAACACGCCGGAGTACATACACACCGTGAGTCAAGCACTGAACCTGGCATTCGCGGACCGGGAACAATATGTTGGTGACCCGTACTTTGTGGATGTTCCGATCAACGAGCTGCTTTCCGAAGAGTACCTTGCGCAGCGCAGGGTACTCATCCATGAGGATATGGCCTGGCCAGGAATGCCTCCCGCCGGGGACCCGCGAGGTCGCAAACCCACTTTGAACGGCGGACCGTTGTCCCCCAAGGACGCCCCGGTCCCATTGGCAACAGCGGGCCCTACCGGCGGTGGAACTTCTTACTTCGCAGTGATTGACCGGGACGGTAACATCTTCTCCAGCACACCCTCTGAGGGTACCAAGAATGGCGGACCGATCATACCAGGAACCGGTCTGGCCTTCTCGCTGAGAGGTTCCCAATCTAAGTTGGACGAATCAGCTCCGGCCTCGGTGCAGCCAGGCAAACGGCCCAGGCTAACCCCTGCCCCGGCGTTGGTATTGCAGGACGGCGAGCCGGTGATGGCTCTAGGAGCCCACGGCGGCGACCACATACCACAGGGGACCCTGCAGTTGCTGCTAAACATCCTGGAATTCGGACGGGATCCCCAGGAAGCAGTGGAAGAGCCACGGTTCTTCAGCTACAACTTTCCGCAGTCTGGCTTTCCTTCTAAGTACGAGCCGGGCATGTTGCGATTGGAAGGCCGAATATCAGATGAGACTGCTGAGTCTCTGCGTCGGAAGGGGCATACCATTGAGATGTATCCCGACTGGTGGGAGGGTTCTTCTCTATACTGCGCTATCACGCGTAACCCGGAAACTAAAGTCCTGCAGGGTGGCGCAGACCCAAGGTGCGAGGCGTATGCGGTGGGGTATTAGGGTAATCACACGAACTGGAGTAAGAAAATGCCAGACCTAGACAGCTTGCTGGATCAAGTAGATGAGATGCGGGACGAGATTGTCGCACTGGAGCAGGACTTGGTCCGCATACCCACCGTGAACACCGGTGCCATGCCCACCGGAAATGAAACGGAAGCCTGCCGCTACATCGAGAAATGGCTTGCTGAAGACGGCATAGCTTCAGAGACCATCGAATCGGCCCCGGATCGGGGCAACCTGATCGCCCGGCTGGAGGGTAGTTCCGGAAGGGCTGGCTTGATGTTCATGTCCCATCTGGATGTGGTGCCTGTCGAAGAAGAGGAGAAATGGCGTTTCCCTCCCTTCAGCGCCACGGTAGCTGATGGAAGGGTATTCGGTCGGGGAGCATCCGACTGTAAGGCTCTGCTCACATGCCAGCTCATTGCCATGCGTATCCTCAAACGCAATAAGGTCGAACTGAAGGATGGTCTGATATTGGCGTCGTGTGCTGACGAAGAGCACGGTGGCCGCTATGGGTTCGGCTGGATGGCCGAGCATCACCCGGAGAAGTTGGCAGCACCTTATGCCGTGAACGAGGGCGGTGGTGTGCCCATCTCAGCGGCTGGCAACTTGACGTATCTGCTTGGAATCGGAGAGAAAGGCAGGCTCCAATTGGAGATCGAGGTGCGGGGTAGCAGCGCTCATGCATCAACCCCTTGGCAGGGGTCCAACGCACTTTTCGGATTGTCTGAGGTTGTGAAACGGATAGAGGCCTATGAAGCCGAGCGGGACACCTCTACTAGCCTGTTTGATCACCTTTCGATGTTCGCCATCGAAGACAAACCATCGCCGGCGAACATCGACCAAATCATAGCCGACAACGAGGAAAGCCAGCCCCGGTTCGCCTCAATCATGAAGGCCCTTTCCCGGATGACCATCACTCCCACCATGATTCATGGAGGTATCAAGTCGAACAGTGTTCCGGAGACCGTCCGCCTGACCTGCGACATCCGGACATTGCCCCACCAGGACGAGGCTTACGTTCGGCAAGAGCTGGATAAGATTCTCGACGGCATAGAAGGTGTGGAGATAGACATCGATTACATGTCCATCCCCAATGCCTCGCCGTTCGAGACCGAGTTCGCCGAGCATATTCAGATCAGTACCGCTAACGCGTTGAACAGGGACGATATTCAGTGGGTGCCGTCTTTGACTACTGGGTTCACCGACTCTCGGTTCACTCGCAACCTTGGCACGACTACCTACGGAATGGTGGGCTCCCACCCGGACGACGACCCTATGATTAGTTTCATCCATGGAACCAACGAGTCGGTAGGCATACAGAGCTTGATCAGCGGCACTAGGATAATGGTGGCCCTTGCCTACGACCTACTAGCGGTCAAGTAAGTACTGTGTTCGCCAAATTTCGTGAACAAATCCAGAGGGAGATAGCATGATTACCGACCCTGAAGCATACCTGGGTTTCTTCCGGTCGATCCATCGGCGGACTCTGCGAGATATCGAGGCGCTACCGCCTATGGCCCAAGCCTGGGAGCCGTCACGGGGTGAAGGTGAAAAAGGGTGGGGAATCTCTCAGATCGTCCATCACATCTGTGAGTCCAGGATGTACTTCGCTTCTGCGTATACCGGAAAGGGTTGGCGTTATGACTGGAAGCCACCCAGTACGGAGAAGCAGTCGGGCTGGGTATTTGCGTTGGAAGCCTCGGCTATTGAGTTCCAAAGGCAAATCTCGGGGACGCCTACGGATTGGCTCAACCGTCGGGTCAAGATGATAGACACGGACGGAATGCTCAGCGGTTGGAGAATCCTGATGATGCTGCTGGAACACGAGGTCCACCACCGTTCCCAGATAGACACCTACGCTGGACTAGAAGGCTGGGACGTCCCTCAGATCTACAATCGCACTAGAGAGCAGATAGATGAACTACAGGATCGGCAGTAGTCAAAGAGCAGCAGGTGGGACCCGCGTGTTCCATCCTGCCGCTTGCTCGTAGGCGTGCGCTACGCGAAGAACCGTTGCTTCTTCGAAGGGGCGTCCTGCTATCTGCATAGCTAAGGGTAAACCTTCGTTTCCGTTCGGCCCGTCCGCGGGTGACGTGAAGCCGCAAAGTATGGATAAGGCTGGGGCGCCGCTTAGGCTGTAGGGGCCTCTGAAACCACCTGCGGCCAGAGCTTTTCTGGCGTACTCTTGGCTGTTTACTTTCTGTTCCAAGTTGATTACGTTAGCGGGTGCGCCTGACGTTGGCTGAACCAGAACATCTACTTCTTCCAACAATCCCAGCACCTGTTCCCTTATCATGGTCCGCAATTTTTGGGCTTTGTAATAGGTCTGGGCGGGAATCAGGTTGGCGGTGCTGAAGTGGACTCGTGTGTTGTAGTGGTAGTCGTCGGGGCGTTCCCTCAGGTATTCAGGGCGTAAGCTGACCCTGTCGACGTGGGTGATGGCCCTGGTGATGTAGCCAGACTTTTCAGCTAAGGGCATGGACACCTGCCTGATCTCGGCACCTAGTTCAGCCAGCACCTCGATGGCGTTAATCACTGATTGACGCATCTGCGGGTCCAGTTCCAATTCCACCGGGTCGATCAATTCTTGGACCACTCCCACCTTCAGGCCTTTGATATCGCCGGTTAGAGCCGCTTGGTAGTCTGGAACGGACACCTGGTGGGTCGACGGATCGTTGGAGTCATAACCGGCAATGCCGCCGATGGTGATGGCGCAGTCTTCCACTGTCCGGGAGACTGGCCCGATGGTATCGAATGACCACCCTGCTCCGTCCACGCCGTAGCGGCTGACTCGTCCCCAGGTGGGACGCAGGCCGACCAAACCACAATTGGCTGCAGGACCTCTGATGGAACCGCCAGTATCTTCGCCAAGTGAAGTGGCGCACAGGCGGGCCGCAGTGGCTGCCCCTGATCCGGTGCTGGAAACTCCGGGGCTGCGGGTCAGGTCCCATGGGTTTCGGGCCGGACCGAATGCCGAACTCTGAGGCTCACCATGAGCGAACTCGCTCATGTTTAGTTTACCCAGAAGGATAGCACCAGCCTTCTTGAGGTTGGTGACCACAGTGGCGTCGTATTTCGGTATGAAGTCAGATCGAATCTTGGAGGCGTCGGTGGTGAGAACGCCTTTGGTGTAGATCTGGTCCTTGATGGCGATTGGGACGCCGTGGAGAGGTCCGCGATAGTCTCCGCGCCTGATTTCGGCTTCGACCTCAAGAGCTTCTTGTCGTGCATGCTCTGCCATGACCGTGATGTATGAGTTGACCTGTGGATCTATACGCTCGATACGGTCTAGATAGGCCTCTACTACCTCGACCGGAGACACTTGTTTGGCCTTGATGGCGGAACCCAGTTCCGTTGCTGATAGGTAGGCTATGTCTTGAATGGCCATTAATGGCTCTCCTTGCATCTTTCCTGCGAAGGCAGGAATCCAGGATATTCCTTTCAGGATTTGAGGTTGTTTCACCTCGCCGTTCTGGAACGCGAGCGTTGGCGTGATGACGGCAGGGAATTACCCTCTCGTATCCAGCATTCGCTGGCGCATATCCGCGGGCACCTCGCGGAGGCGTTGGCGGAAGGCGGTATTCGTGCGGTCTGAGACGCAGTGGGCGGCTTCAGTGAGCAGTTTCACACCGCCTAGGTAGTCGTCTATGTGGATATATTCGGCTTCGATCCGGCCTTCAGGCGCACCGTTGTGGTAGTTGCCGAGAGGGAAAGCTATGCCGGTGGTCTGGTATCCGAAGACTGCGAATGCACTGGCTTCGCAGGTTCCTCCGCTCATTAGTTGACGCTGGCACTTAAAACCGTTGTCTCGCTCATTCAAGGTTTCGCGTGCTCGTATCAGAACCGATTCGGCGTCGGCGGTGAATGTGAACCCGGCGTCACCGACCCGGATGACTGGGCCTTCACCCTGTTCTGCGCCGGGCAGAGTTCGGCTGGACTCTGCGGATATCACCAGTGTATCGGGCGGCAAGGTGCCGGAATCAGCCATGAGCCTGGCGCCTACCAGCCCGACCTCCTCAGCGCGGGTGAATACTCCGTAGACATCACCCGGTGAGGCATCGCCCTCGGTTAGCTGGGCAATCATGGCCAAGATGCTGCCGCATCCGGCGAGATCGTCCACGGCACGCATGCGAATCATATCCCCGTCCAGTTCGTAATCAATCAGGTCGAAAACCACTGATAAAGGCGGCTCTAAGTCCTGGGGTTGCTCTAGTTTGATCAGTACTTGCCGGTCACTCTCCTCTCCGTACCTGCCTGTGGTTGCCCCATTGACCCGGCTGCCATCGGGGAGCAGCACTTGAACCGGCACGCCTGATTCGAAGCTGGATGGAGGAATCCCGCCCATGGCCGTGGCGATGTGTCCGTCCGGGTGGCTGCCGGTTATCTCAAAACCAGGGTGGTCCATGTGGGCGACGACGGCTAGTGGGTTGGCGCTTGGGTCAGTACCTGGGACCTTGGCGATGATGTTGCCGAACGCGTCTTGCTCAAACCCGGCACCTATCTCCCGTAGGATAGCTTTAACGGTGGACGCTACTCCTTCCTCCCGGAATGCCGTGGCGGGGTTGCCGCCCAACCGGGAGAGGTAGTCTAGTGCCTGTTGTTTGAGATCGGTCATGCGCCACCTGCGGGGTAAGATACGAGTGGCGGGATTATAGCAACGCTGGGGGCTCAGGCCAACTGGCCTGGTGCTATACTTCCGTGAAAGATGACTAGGCAGGCTAAGAAGAACACTCAGCCTGCGATTCTGTACCCTCGAGGAGAGTCAAAGTGTTAGAGCAATTCAAGGTCAGCCATGACGACGCAGAGTTCGTTCAGGGAGATGATCTCAAGAAAACCGTAGCAGGCATCTTCGAGAAGCTAGGAGTGTCACCTGAGGACTCGCTCTTGGCAGCCGACGTGCAGGTTCTGGCCGATCTTAGGGGTGTGGACTCCCACGGCGTTTCCAACATGCTGAAAAGTTATATCCAGGGCTACCAGGAAGGATCCATAAATCCCCAGCCCGACTGGAAAGTGATTCGAGAGACACCTAGCACTGCCACTGTGGACTCCGACCGTGGTCTGGGAACCATCATCACCCCCAAGGCCATGGATATCGCCATCGAGAAGGCTAAGAACGTTGGCCTGGGCATGGTGACTATCGGAAATGCGCGCCATCTAGGCATGGCGTCCTATCACGCTATGAAGGCCTTGGACCACGACATGATCGGCGTCTGCATGACCAGCTGCCCTCCCTCGGTGTTGCCGACATTTGGCGCCGAACCCCGGTTGGGGACCAACCCGATCGCTATCGCTGTGCCGTGTTTGAATGAGCCCCCGTTTGTGTTTGATGCGGCCACCAGTTCAGTGGCGGTGAACAAGATACGCATCGCCGGGCGGCTGGGTGCTGAGATTCCCGGAGGCTGGCTGGCAGCTGAGGACGGCAGCCCAATCATGGAGCCATCGCCTGCTCCGGAGAAGGTCACGCTTTTGCCTCTCGGTAGCGACCGTGAAGGCGGCTCCCATAAGGGTTACGGCTTCTCTTGTATCGTGGATATTCTGGCAGGGGTTCTAACTGGGTTCGGCTACGGAGTTGTGCCCGGCAGGCCCAATTTTGGTCATATGGTAGCGGCCTACAGCATCGATGCTTTCACCGATGTCGAGCCCTTCAAGGTGCAGATGGACGAGTGGTCCCAGATGATGCAGACCACCAGGCCTGCGCCTGGCCATGACCGAGTGTTGGTGGCTGGCCAGCCCGAGGCTGAGGTTGAAGCGGTCCGACGTGAAGAGGGCATTCCGCTTCATCCGGAGGTTGCTGACTGGATCAGGGACACCTGCGGAGAGATGTCTGTCCCCTGTTTGTTTTAGCTAATCGAGGTGTGGTCTCTTTATTCAACAAGTTTGGCAGATGTGGAGTTTGGCCGCGTTCTGCCATTAGCCTTTAAGGGCGAATGTATTTGAGATTCTAGTTAGCCTTGTAGGGCTGGAATAACTTCTTCGCCCATCAGTTTTATGGAGCGCATGGTGTCCTCGTGGGACAGCGGTCCGCCTTGGGTTTCCAGCAGCAGCGAACCTATCCCCAGTTCCTCCTTGATGTGGCGGAGCTTCTTAATGACGGTGTCGGGACTGCCGACGACCAGGTGGTTGTGTTCCTGGAGTTCTTCATATGACAGTTCGTTCATGGGCCTCTGCCTGCGTGCGGCGTTGGCGGACACACCGGCCTGGGAGAAGTAACCTGGTGGGGCCCAGTATTCTCTTGGTCCTTTCAGAGGATGTCCCATACGCCACATAAATGCTTTGCCTGATTCTTGAGCTTTTTCGTCGGTCTCGTTGACGTGAGCGCAGATCATGAAGGCGAACTTATCGGGCCCTGCTTCCCAACCTTGCTGGGCAGCCTGCTCCCGGTAGCTGCCGAACAGGTCCTTAGCCCTGCTTAGCTCGGTTAAGAATGCCGCGTATGTGTAACGGTGCTTAACCGCCCACTCCACAGTTTCAGGGCTGCCGGTGCCTGGGACCCAGGCGGGAGGATGAGGTTTCTGGACCGGAACCATCCATGGGTTTACTGCTCGGTACTGGTAGTGCTTGCCTTCCCAGCGGAAAGGGCCGGGAGTCGTCCAAGTCTTTATTATCAGGTCGTGGCACTCTTCGAACCTCTCCCGGTTGTATACGGGGTTGGTGTTGTTGGCCCAACTCTCCACTCCGATTCCCCGGACGAAACCGGACACGATGCGGCCGCCGGATATGACATCCAACATGGCAATCTCTTCCGCTAGCCTTGGTGGGTTATCTGAGGTGGGCAGCATGTTGCCCAGCATCAGAATCTTGGCCTTGGAGGTCAGGCGGGCCAGTATGCCGCCGGTGATATTCACCTCAACGTCCATGCAAGACGGGGTGTTGTGGTGTTCGTTAATCATCAGCCCCTGGAATCCGGCCTCCTCTGCGTATTGGAACTCGTCTAGGTACCGCTTGAAGAGGTCTGTGGCCTTGTTGGGGTCGAAGTAGCTGTTTGGAAAGGTCAGCCGCAGAGATGGCCACTGCTCCGCTAAATCATCATTGATATAGTGGTAGGGCATCTCAGTGAAATAATAAACGTCTAGGCTCATGGTTCTCCTTGAGAGATGCTTTATGAGGCCAGCCATCAGCAGCTAGGAAATCTGAGAACTGACCAGTGTTTGCTGAATGTTTGTTTACGCCAGGAAATCTAGGGCTGTTTTGATGAACTCTTCAGGTTTCTCAACCTGAGGGGAGTGGCCGCAGTTGTCTATAACCACCAGGTCTGAGCCGTTGATGGCCTGCTTATAGAGTTCGCCGCATTCCACGGGCACTATGGCGTCGTTCTTACCCCAGACCATACGTGCCGGAACCTTGACCCGTTGCAGCAGACTGGTTAGCCGTGGATCGTGCATGTATGGCTTCCAGCAAAGGCGCACGGCCATCTCGCGGTTGGTTTCAGCGACCATTGCCTGTTCGGGAGTAGGATCCGTTCCATAGAGTTTTTGATATTCGGGGGCCTGACTGGTGTCGTGGTACATCAGATCCAGTACCTGGGCGGGACTGATGATGAATATGTCGGTAATCTCACTGTCGTTGGGTTTGACGCCTGCGGCACCAACTAACATTAATTTGCTTATGGAATGGTTACACATGGCGGCAATCTCCGAGGCAATCCAGCCGCCCATTGAGAACCCGATAGTGCGGACACCCTCCAAACCTAAGGACTCCAGATACCAGGTATAGAAGCAGGCCATGTCTGGGATTGTCTCCAGCCAGTCGGGTCGGTCTGTCTTGCCGTAGCCGGGATGAGACGGGTAGTAGACCGTGTACTTCTCGGCTAGGGCGTCGGCGAACCTCAGCCAGCCGGTATTTCCTCCAGCGCCGTGGAGCAGGAGTAGTGGCTCGCCGGAGCCACCTTTCAGGGTATGGACCTTGGTACCGCCAACGTCCACCATCTCTTCAGTAAAGGCAACCATCGTTCGCTATCTCCTCGTTAGGCCGTTGCGGCCTCTTTCTGGAATGGGTCGGTGAGTTCCAGTTCCGCACCGATCTCTCGGAGGGCGGGGAGTACTTCCTCGCCCATGAGTTTCAGGCAGTTCATGGTGTCGGCGTGGGTGGTGTCGCCGTCGTTGGTCCAGACGCCCAGGATTCCTGGGCGAATGACCGATAGGGTTTCCCTGAGTTTTCTGATAACGGTTTCCGGACTTCCGACGATCCAACGATTGGAGGCCAGAATCTGATCGTATGTTGCGGTCTCCAAGCCCAGGCCCAAGAACGGGTCCTTGCGAATGCGGCCTTGGTACTTAGCGATTTTGGGGTCGGCTTTACTCCCGCCGTAACCAATAGGCAGCATGTAGTCCTTTGGCATGGGCACTCGGCCAACGCCTACATTTCCAGTCAAGAAACCTTTGGCTGATTCATAGGCTTTCTCATCTGTGTCCTGCACGTGGATGCGACATAGGTAGCCGAAATTCTCGGGGCCGACCTTGTATCCGGCCTCTAGTGCAGCGTCAGTGTAGATGTCAATCATGTCCTGAGTGCCTTGCGGGTCGGTCTCTAGATAGATATATGGGTAGCCTCTCTCTGCGGCCCAGACCAGGGTCTGCGGGCTACCTAAGCCGGGTATCCACACCGGTGGATGGGGCTTCTGCAATGGTGTTTCAAATGGGTTCACTACTCGGAAATGGTAGTGCTTGCCTTCCCATCGGAAAGGGCCAGGGGTGGTCCAGGTCTTGATAATCAGGTCGTGTGCCTCTTCAAATCGCTCGCGATTGTGAAGCGGGTTGATGTTAGCAGCGAGGCTTTCTACTCCGGTGCCGCGAACAAATCCTGACACAACCCTGCCGTTGGAGATCATGTCAATCTCCGCTATCTCTTCGGCCACTCTTAAAGGGTTTTCAAAAGTGGGCAGCGGGTTGCCCATCAACACAATCTTGGGTTTCGAAGTATTGCGGGCCAGGATGGCGGCTTCAAGGTTCATGGTCGCGCCTAGGCAGGTGGGGGTGTTGTGATGCTCGTTCAGCATCAGCCCATCAAAGCCCACTTCCTCGCAGTATTCATATTCGTCCAGGTACTCGTTGTACTGACGTGCTCCGACTTTGGGGTCAAAATTGCTGTTGGAGAATGTTAGCCGCACGGCTTGGTTGGGGCTGTTCCTCACTGCCTCTTCTGTGTAGTTCGTGTAGGCCCTCTCGGTGAACCGCATCAAGAACATGTTAAAACCTCCGAAATTTGTGCATTTGGGACTTTTTGGAAGGTCCAGGTCGAGGCATTAGCCCTTGACGTAGACCGGCATTCTTGGATGTTTAATTAATAGGCCGACTCTGGGGCGCTATCCGGATATCGGCTCTGCCCGGCCCATTTGAAGGCCAATCTGACAAGGCGCCGGTCGCTGCTTGGTAGATATGCCTTCGGTATCGATCGATAATTGACGAAGACTTGAAGATTTCACTCCAGAAAGGCCAGAACTCATCTTGGCTTTGAAACCTGGTTCCATCCGGGCGAGGCAAGGATTTTTCCACTACGCAATCGTCGGTCATTGCCGCAATCAGGATAACAACGTCTTTGTTATTAGAGGCGTTGTTGTATCGGGTGGCCACGTCGATGAGGCGGTTGTGGTAAGTTCGAGGTTCGGCATTTCGTGAATTTTACAGCTTTGATGAATCTCTAGCCACTGACTTGAGCCTATGCTAGCTTGCACCGTCATCTGGGTCAAGGCGCCTAAAAGTCCCGTCGTTCGACCCTGATTGTGCTATAGTTTATTAGCTGTTATGCCAGGCTTGAATTGCAGCGAAAAACGAGCCTGGCTGCGCATAAACTCCACCTATTATCAGGAAGATTCCCATGCCCAAAATTCTGGTAGCAGACCCCATTGGCGAGGAAGGGGTTGCACTTCTCGAGACCCTTGCCGAGGTTGACGTTAAAACGGGTATGAAGTCACCGGAACTCCTGGCTGTGATTGGCGATTACGATGGCCTAGTCGTCCGTAGTGAGACGAAGGTGACCAAAGAAGTCATAGATACCGCGAAGAAACTGAAAGTTGTTGGGCGTGCAGGTATCGGCGTTGACAATATAGATCTTGACGCCGCCACCAGTGCTGGTATCGCTGTAGTCAACGCCCCTACGGGCAACACCGTGGCCGCCGCAGAACACACCATGGCTTTGATGCTGGCGCTTTCTCGCAACGTGCCTATGGCCCATCAATCGCTGAAATCTGGTGAGTGGAAGCGGAGCGCATTCATGGGTGTCGAGGTCCGCAATAAGACCCTCGGCATCTGCGGTCTAGGCAGGGTGGGTTCCGAAGTTGCTCAGCGCGCTCAGAGCTTTGGTATGAGATTGGTGGGGTTCGACCCATTCGTGTCCCCGGATTACGCCAGGCAAAAGGGCATCGAGCTTCTCTCTTTGGAAGAGCTGCTGGCAGAGGCCGACTTCATAACCCTGCATACACCGCTGACCGACAGCACACGGCACATGATAGGGGCTGAACAAGTAGCTTTGCTCAAACCTGGCGCGAGGCTGATCAACGTGGCCCGGGGCGAGCTGGTGGATGAACAGGCGATAATTAACGGATTGGATTCGGGACAATTGGGGGGCGTTGCCCTGGATGTTTTTGCTCAAGAACCGCCTCAGAACACCACTCTGGTTGAACATCCGAAGGTTGTAGTGACTCCACACCTGGGGGCCTCGACCGAGGAAGCCCAGAGGGAAGTTGCGATCGAGGCATCTGAGCAGGTGTTGGCGGTATTGAACGGAGAGCCCGCCCGTAACACAGTTAACGCACCGTTCGTTGCTCCTGAAGTGCACGCGGTTCTAGCCCCGTATGTTCCAGTGGCAACCGTGGTGGGCAAGCTGTTGACTCACCTGGCCGACGGACAATTCTTGGGCATAACTATCGGTTACCAAGGAGAGATTGCAGAGCACGACACCCGGTCGCTGCAGGCCGCTGTCTTGGCGGGACTGATGGAGCCCATAACCACAGGCCAGGTGAACCTGATCAACGCTCCGGTGTTAGCCAGGGAACGCGGTCTCAACATCACCGAGCAGCACAATACTTCTTCAGCAGAGTATTCCAGCATAGTCAGCGCGACCATCGAGACCAGCGAGGGGAAGATTACCCTGGCGGGGACATCGCTTAGAGACGAACCCCACATCGTGAAGATCGACGATTACTGGCTGGACATAGTGCCTACCACGCCCTACATGTTGTTCGTGGACAATCAGGACCAGCCCGGTTCCATCGGCGCGGTGGGAATGATCGCCGGTGCCCACAATATCAATATCAGTTTCATGGAAGTGGGAAGGCTGGCCTTGAGGGGCCGGGCTATGATGGTGATTGGCTTGGATGACCCGGTGCCTCAAAACGTGATGGAAGAGATACAGAATCTCGGACATATATACAATGTGCGGCTCGCGCATCTCGGTTCGTTGTAGAGCGCCAACCAGCAGGGGAGGACAGAAATGGCGGACAAGATTGGCATCATGGGAGCAGGGGCACTGGGTAGTTATGTCGGTGCCTTCTTGAGCAAAATTGGCGAAGATGTGACCTTAATCGATATGTGGCCGGACCACGTAGAAAAGATGCGCACGGAAGGCCTACAGGTCACTGGCAGTCAAGGGCCCTTCACCGTCCCAGTGAAGGCCATCCATCTGACGGAAGCCCAGAATATATCCGAGCCATTTGATTTTGTTTTCATCTCGGTCAAGTCTTACGATACCGAGTGGGCCACCCACTTCATAAAGCGGTATGTGCGGGAGGACGGCTACTTTATCTCTTTACAGAACTGCTGGAACGACGTCCCCATGGGCGAGATTGTCGGTCCGTCCCGGCAGCTGGGTTGTATCGCGTCCCATATAGAAGTTGCTTTGTGGGAGCCGGCTCTTGTCACCCGCGGGGGCGCGGTCGGGCGGGATTCAGGCCACACCGTATTCCGAGTGGGTGAGCAAGACGGACGCATCACCCCCCGCTCTGAAAAGGTCGCTGGGTTGTTGGATAACATCGACGCTGCTTATGCATCGGACAACCTTTGGGGCGAGCGATGGGCCAAGTTGTCCCAGAATTCAATGGGCAATGGAATCTCCGCTTCCACCGGCCTGGGTTCCCAGCAGATGGCAGAGGACCCCCGGTTACGGTTGATCCGTATCAACTTGGCCAAAGAGGCTGCCAAGGTCGGCCTAGCCATGGGATTGAATGTCGTAGCCATCAATGGCGTACCCGCTGAAACTTGGGCTGACGCTGATAAGGGCGATGTTTTTGAGGAGCTAGACGGGCACATGTCAGCCCACGGTGGCAGGGTCAACTGGCTAGCTTCCATGGCCCAGGACGTCTATAAAGGCCGGCGCTCTGAGATTAATTTGATGAACGGATTGGTCTCAGCCAAGGGACGGGAAGTGGCCATTCCCACCCCTTACAATGATGCGGTAATTGAGGTCATGAACGGTATCGATGATAAGACCTTGGAGCAAGATGAAGCCCATGTGGATCGCGTATTGAAAGCGGTGGGTCGGTAAACCCGCGTTTCCTGGGGCTGCTAGCTGTTGGCTCCGAATTCCCTCGCATGCTTATTAGCCCACCGCCAGGAGCTGCAATCTTGGAGGTAGCCAGATGATTATAAAAGTAGAGCCTGCGGACATGTTCATGTACCGGGTCATTATGATTTCCAACCTGGAGAATCCAGACCCGGAAGACCAGGATATTCGGGACTACCTGGAAGCCAACGAATTGGAGCCTAAGTATCGTAGTGAGGGCGACTTCGAAGGGCGTCACAGCGAGTCAATGCAATTTGGTGGCTGCTATCTGGGTCGGCACACCGGTGAGATCAACTTGATCCAACAGAGGTACGTAGAGGAAGAACTCATCGCTTACGAGATTAACCGTCACCTGGGGGAGTCGGATTCTCCAGTGGATATACCGGAAGAGAAGCGTGAAAACGCATTGGCTGAGCTTCTCAAAAATTTCAACAACGAGGGCGCTTTCCGGAAGATGGACGATGGCAAGTACGAGGTTGCGCTGGATGGCGAAAAGGTTCGACAGGCAGCCAGAGGTTTATTGGCCGACTGATTTTACGGTGTGGTTTTAATGATAAGAGGCCTGTCCTTACGCGTAAGGACAGGCCTCTTTGCAATACATGTGGAGCGGGTGATGGGAATCGAACCCACATGGCCAGCTTGGAAGGCTGGAGCTCTACCACTGAGCTACACCCGCCCGACGGGACTCTAGGATTATAATGGCTTCCTGTTCGTCGTACTAGACCGTAGGATGGAGCAGTCTTGGGATCTGATTAGAATCTGGTTCGCAAAATAGGACGGCACCATAGGAGTTGGACTATGTCTTTGGAACGAAAGCAGTACGATTTCGCGCCTGCAGGCCCTACCTATAGCCGGGCCGTGAAAGCTGGCAATATGATGTTTATCTCAGGCTGCACCGCCCGAGGCACCGATTCTCAGGGCAAGTCCATGATGGAACAGCTTGATGTTACCCTCTACCGTCTGGTCCAGGTGGCGGAAGCCGAAGGCGCAGGGCCAGGTAGCTTCGCCAAGTTGACGGTCTTCGTTACCAGCATCTCGGATTACCAGGCGGACTCCCAGAAACAGCAAGAGCTATTCGCCAGGCACTTCCAAGAACAATACCCTGCCAACTCCTTGATAGAGATTTCGGCTTTGGCCGAGCCAGGGTTGGACGTGGAAGTCGAGGCGGTCGTTATCCTGGAGTAACCTTACGCACTGGCCACAGGTTATTGGCATCCAACTTCTGAAGATGCGCCTATCCCTTATGCCGAAGGCCGGCCGCGATTTGGTGGAGGGCCCGGCCGCTTACGGATGGACTTCTTCTCATAAGAATCATACTCGGTAAGTGCGTCCCGATTGTCGGCATGCTTTTGGCGACCATGGTGTCTGC
>CEVK01086433.1_pt1 | contig 29169 bp, 25 predicted proteins | sample 531501 | NCBI WGS metagenome assembly CEVK01 (sample SAMEA2623794, study PRJEB7988) | marine metagenome | biome: marine biome (ENVO:00000447); feature: mesopelagic zone (ENVO:00000213); material: "saline water (ENVO:00002010), including plankton (ENVO:xxxxxxxx)" | depth 740 m | reverse complement strand
AAGAGGGGTTCGATTCCCCTACGGGCTACAATTTAAAACAGAGCAAGATAATGGCAAATCATAAGTCATCTTTAAAAAGAATTAGAAACAGCGAGACAAAGCGTCTTAGAAACCGTTACCAGAGCAGAACTACACGTAATGCAATGAAAAAATTGCGTGAGGCTGATAAGAAAGAAGCAGAAACGATGTTTCCTTCTGTGGTTTCTATGATCGATAAATTAGCTAAAAACAATATCATCCATGATAATAAAGCGGCTAATTTAAAGTCTCAGTTAGCTAAGCACGTTAACGCGCTTTAAGATATGCTGTTTAAAAGATTAAAAACTCCCTCGCGATTTGCGTGGGAGTTTTTTTGTTGAAACTATGCGATCCCGTAACCTATATCAAATAAAAAAGCGATATCAATTTGATATCGCTTTTTTTATTTTAAACGAAATGAATTCTAACCATTCATCGAGATCAAAAACTCTTCGTTGTTTTTTGTTTGTTTGATGCGGTCACTAATAAATTCCATTGCTTCAATAGGATTCATATCTGCAAGGTATTTACGCATTACCCACATACGTTGAATAGCGTTTTCGCTAAGTAGTAAATCATCACGGCGGGTACTTGAAGAGGTGAGATCAATCGCAGGGAAAATTCTTCGGTTTGCGATTTTACGATCCAACTGAAGTTCCATATTACCAGTTCCTTTAAATTCTTCAAAGATAACCTCGTCCATCTTAGAGCCGGTTTCAGTAAGCGCTGTTGCAATAATTGAGAGTGAACCTCCATTTTCTATATTTCGCGCAGCCCCAAAAAAGCGCTTAGGCTTGTGTAAGGCATTTGCGTCAACACCTCCACTTAATATCTTACCGGAAGCAGGCTGTACCGTATTATAAGCCCGTGCCAGACGCGTAATAGAGTCTAAAAGAATAACCACGTCGTGTCCACATTCTACCAGTCGCTTTGCTTTCTCAAGAACGATATTGGCTACGCGTACGTGCTCGTGAGCTTCTTTATCAAAAGTTGAAGCGACTACTTCACCTTTTACGTTACGCTGCATGTCAGTTACCTCTTCAGGGCGCTCGTCAATTAAAAGTATCATTTGATAAACCTCAGGATGGTTTGCTGCAATAGCATTAGCCACATCTTTGAGCAACATGGTCTTACCAGTCTTGGGCTGCGATACAATCATACCACGTTGTCCTTTACCAATAGGAGCAAAAAGATCCATTATTCGGGTTGATATGGTGCTTTGGCGCTCTGCAATGTTGAATTTTTCTTTAGGGAAAAGCGGAGTAAGGTGTTCAAAAGAAACGCGATCGCGCACAACGCTAGGATCCAATCCATTTATTTTGGAAACCTTAATTAGCGGGAAATATTTTTCACCTTCCTTAGGAGGTCTGATAACACCTAATACAGTATCACCGGTTTTCAGACCAAACAAACGTATTTGAGATTGAGATACATAAATATCATCAGGTGAAGACAGGTAGTTGTAGTCTGAAGATCTCAGAAAACCATAACCATCCTGCATAATGTCAAGAACACCTTCACTTTCTATAAGACCGTCAAACTCATAGTCGGGCTCACGATAGCGGTTGCGCGTGTCTTTATTGCCGTTATTATTCTGATTATTGTTGTTGTTATGATTTGAATTCTGGTTGTTATTGCCCGAATTCGAATTCCGATTGTTATTGTTTCGGTTATTATTTGAATTCGAGTCCTTAGAATTTTTGTTGCTTGAATTTCCAGAATTCGTATTGGTATCCTTACGAGGTCGCCCCTTAGATGTGTTCGAATCTTTGTGACTTGAGTTGTCCTGTTTCGAATTGTCCTGCTTAGAATTATCCTGATTCCCTTTATTGGAGTTGGATCGAGGCTTGCGTTTTTGTTTGTCATTTGAAGAATCTCCGCTCTTTGATTGATTTGGAGAATCCTGATTTTCAGCTGAACTTTTAGAAGGTGCAGGTTTGGTTTTAGAGGTGCCTGCGTTCTTTTTGGAATTGTCGTTGTGATTCTTGCCTGAAGGTTTAGGGTTCGATTTGGAAGAATCTGAACCTTTATCTTCAATAACTTCGGCTACAGCTTTAGGGTCTGCGGCTTGTTGGTCAAGGATTTTATATACAAGATCAAGTTTTTTAAGAGTCCTGAATTTAGGAATCTCAAGACCTTTTGCAATTTCCTGAAGTTCAGGTAGCTTTTTAGCTTTTAATTCTGAAATATTAAACATGAAGTATACGTATGAATTTCTGTATTGAATTGGTTTGAATGCGAACAAAAAATTTGAGAGAAGATCTGATAAATTTTTTGGCAAGTAAGTAACCCACCCAGAGTCGGTTACACAATGTACTGCAATAATACAACAATATTTTTTATTTATTTGGTTCTAGTCTGTCAGAAGTTTTTATTTTTGTCAGCCTTAATGCACAGTTTAGGATGATACAGCGTATACAAAGCATTTATTTAATTCTCGCAGCAGCAGTCTCTGCGGGACTTATATTCTTGATACCCGTGTACAGTACTACTGATGGCGAGCCGGTTTACGCGGTAGAACGTTTAGAAGTGCTGGCATTATTTTTGGCAAGCGCATTGTTGTCATTTGTAACTATTTTTTTATTTAAAAACAGAAAACTTCAGTTTGTTTTAGGCAGATTGAACATCATATTAAACTTTATTTTACTAGGTGTATTGGTTTACCAGTCGCAAATCTTATCTGGAGGGGCGGCGGCCCCGGAGAAAGGTATTGGGATGCTAATCCCCATCATTTCTATCGTTTTTATCGCTTTGGCAAACAAAGCAATTAAGCGGGATGAGGATCTTGTAAAATCTGTTGACCGGTTGCGATAGACCTACTATCTTAGTTAATTAGTGCGAAGCCCTGCAAGTATGCCAACTTGCAGGGCTTTTGTTTTATTAGCTTCACTAAAAGGTAAAATACTTCGAGGAAATTTAATTTGATGAGGCGATGCTAGTTGAAAGATATCAAAACTAGTCGCGTGGTATTTTAAGGAGTTTAATCTCTTTTCATCTCAATAACCTCAAGATTGTCAATTTTCGATTGATCTATGGTAAAACGAAGCATGGTACGTACTTTATGAAAACCGTGTTTGCCTACAGCCCCGGGATTCATATGCAGTAAATCGAGTTTACGATCGGGCATTACTTTTAAAATGTGTGAATGGCCACAGATAAAAAGTTTAGGAGGGCTAGCATAAAGTTCACTGCGTATTGCGGGTGAATACCTTCCGGGATAGCCGCCTATATGTGTTATGAGCACATCTACACCTTCACACATAAAACGGTTATTTAAAGGAAATTCTTTTCTAATCTCGTGATCATCAATATTTCCAAATACCGCTTTCAGGGGTTTGATTTCTTTCAAAGCATCAGTAACGCGTAGGTCACCAATATCGCCTGCATGCCAAATCTCATCAGCTTTTTCAGCGTAAGCTAAAATACGGTCGTCTATATAACTGTGGGTATCACTTAATAGTAAAATCTTTTTCATGGCAGTTTTTAATAGGCTTAGCTGAGCTTGTGCAAAGATGTATCTTTGCGGCAGTAATCACAAATTCATAACGTGCGGTATTTTATTGACATAGCTTACGATGGAACTTTTTATCACGGCTGGCAACGTCAGCCCAATAGCATAACGGTGCAGGAAGAACTTGAAAAAGCTTTAAGCACGTTGCTTAGAACAGATGTCGTGGTTACCGGTGCGGGCAGGACTGACGCGGGAGTACACGCAACTCAGCTTTTTGCACATTTTGATTTTGAAGAAAAGTATTCCCAAGAAGATTTAGATCAACTTGGTTTTAGATTGAACCGATTTTTGCCTCAGGCTATTGCCGTGAATCAATTAATTCCGGTTAATGCAGAAGCTCACGCACGTTTTGATGCCACGGAGCGCAGTTATGCGTATTTTATTCACCAGAAGAAAAATCCATTTTTAGTAAATCAATCCTATTTTTTCGAAGCTGAAGTTAAACTCGAATTGATGAATGAGGCTGCAAAACTGCTTTTGGGCAGGCAGGATTTTAAATGTTTCAGTCGGTCAAATACAGATGTGAAAACTTATCTTTGCGACATTAAGGAAGCGTTCTGGATCCGCGAAGAAGACCGATTGGTTTTTAAGATTACTGCAGATCGATTTTTACGTAATATGGTGCGCGCTGTAGTGGGAACCTTGTTAGATGTAGGTCTCCAGAGAACGAGCATTAATGACTTAAAAGAAATTATAGCCGGTGGTGAGCGATCAGAGGCAGGTGCGTCTGCTCCTGCTCACGGCTTATTCCTCACCGCAGTGCGTTACCCGGAAAAAATCTTTATCCCGTATGGCAGATAGTAAAGGCAATGCTTTTGATTTTGGCTTATTTAAAAAGCTATTGAGTTACACGCGTCCTTATAAGGGGCGTATGTATTTTGTAGGGCTTTCAGCAATTCTTATTTCGGTATTTGCTGTATTGCGGCCCATCTACATCGAGTATGCGATGGATAAGGGTATGCAGCCTAAGGACATGGACACCTTACTCTATTACATAGGCCTAAGTTTTCTGGTTCTTCTGGGTGAATCTCTTTTTCAACTTGTGTTTATCTATTTTGCCAACTGGCTGGGGCAACAGGTTGTTCTTGATATACGTACCAAGCTTTTTAATCACATGATTTATTTTAAAAAGCAGTACTACGATAAATCTGCTGTAGGACGACTGGTTACACGTGCAGTAAATGATATTGAAACCATTTCAAGTATTTTTAGTCAGGGACTTTTTATGATCATAAGTGATCTGCTTAAAATGCTCGTGATTGCCGGAGTGATGCTCTACAAAAGCTGGCAGCTTTCGCTTATCGTTTTTGTAATTTTACCGTTTATACTTTATGCAACCCGGGTTTTTCAACGTAAGATGAAAGTGGCTTTTGAAGAGGTACGTACCCAGGTAGCCAATCTCAATTCTTTTGTTCAGGAGCGCGTTACGGGTATGAAAATCGTGCAGATTTTCTCGAGAGAACGTATAGAGCGTGAAAAGTTTAATGACATCAACCAGAAGCATATGCGAGCCTGGAACAAGACTGTTTGGTACAACTCCATTTTCTTTCCAATCGCCGAAATGGTAACATCCATTACAATAGGTTTACTGGTTTGGTATGGTGGGTTGCGTGCTGTAGAAAATGACGTGATTACAATAGGTTTGGTCACTGCTTTTATTCAGTTTTCACAGATGTTGTTTACGCCTTTACGTCAAATTGCCGACAAATTTAACACCTTGCAAATGGGTATGGTTGCCGCCAATCGTGTATTTGGAATCCTCGATACAGAAGCCCGAATTAAAGATGAGGGAACCCAGGAGTTAAGCTCAATCAAAGGAGATATCAGTTTTCAGGATGTGCGATTTAGTTATGTTGAAGGAGAGGAAGTTTTACGCGGAATCAATCTGGAAGTAGCGGCCGGGGAAACGGTGGCTATTGTAGGGTCTACCGGTGCCGGAAAGTCAACAATTATCAATTTACTGAGCCGTTTTTATGAAATAGATAGCGGGAGAATTCTTATCGATGGAGTTGATATAAAAGATGTGAAAATAGCTTCTTTGCGAGAGGAAATAGCTGTTGTTTTGCAGGATGTATTTTTATTCGCCGATTCTATTCTTAATAACATTACGCTTAAAAGTCCCGGTATTTCAGAAGAAGATGTGGTAAATGCTGCAAAAACCATCGGCGTAGATAAATTTATATCAAGCCTGCCTAACGGGTATCATTATAATGTGAAAGAGCGCGGTGCGATGCTTAGCAGCGGTCAACGTCAGCTGATTTCTTTTTTGCGGGCTTATGTTAGCAACCCCAGTATATTAGTTCTTGATGAGGCTACCTCTTCGGTAGATTCCAATAGTGAGCATTTAATACAAAAAGCTATCAATAAAATTACTAAAGGGCGAACTTCAATCGTCATTGCGCACCGTCTGGCTACTATAAAAAAAGCAGACAAAATCATCGTGATGGAGAAAGGACAGATTGTCGAGATGGGTAATCATAAGAGTCTTCTGGCTAAGGAAGACGGCTATTACAGAAAACTTTACGAAGTACAGTTTGCTGCAAATCAGGAATCGGTTTAAACTAAGGTTTTGCTGCTTGCATAGCTTTAGCGTTTTCCAAAACTTCATCAAACATCCCGAGTTTTAGCATCACTAGAGCTGTAACTATGGAGATAATTACAAAAAACACAGAGCCTAGAACACCAAATAATAAAGTTTTAAGAATCAAACTTGCTGTATTAAGTTGATACAGTCTCTTAAGCACATAGCAGATGTAAAATAGATAACCAATTACACTAATAAAGCTAAAGTACGTGTAAAGATCAGGAGACCACATAGTAAGCACCAGCAAAATGTAAAATACCAGGTTTATATGGCTGAATGCATAGAGGTAAATTACAATGTGCTCCAGATAATTGTATTTCTTATAATTCCAGAACACAATACGTGAAATCAGAGCAAGTAGGGGTATACTTAAAATGCTAAGTAGTGCCTGATATTCATTTATTTTGATTGTGAAGTCTTTGATTACCGATAGTTCTACTTCGCTCTGTCCTTCAGCAAGTTCAAAATTCCCAAGAAAAGTATCTAGAAAATATTCTCGCAAAATAAATACATAGATTCCGGCTACAGTAAGGGATAAAGCAAAATACCCAAAAGCCGAAAGGTATTTCTTGCGTACCCCTTCGATATATCCTCCGATTACATCTTCAGGTTTTGTGAAAAGCGCTATAAATGTTTTTGGAAGGCCCGCATCAATATTTAAAAAACGATCATTTAAATCTTCAAGCAGATTTTTTATCGTCAATCGGTTTTTAATGATTTTCGCTCCGCAAGAACTACAATACTCAACATGCGGGCTTAAATTTTGTGAACAATTGCGGCAATAGTTCACGACGCTTAAGGCACTTGTAGTATTTTTAGTTTTCATAAAGTTTAAGACAAATCCCTGCGTATAAGTTCGGTTAATTCTGTAGTGTCTTTAAAGAGTACAAATTCACCGTCCTTAAGATAGCTTATATTTCCGGTTTCTTCACTAACCACCAAAGCAACAGCATCTGTTTTTTCTGTTATACCAACAGCGGCTCTGTGACGCAGCCCAAAACGCAAAGGTATATTACGCTCATTAGAAACCGGTAATATTGCGCGAGTGGCAACTATCTTATTATCTTCAATTATTGCGGCACCATCGTGCAGGGTTGAATTTTTAAAGAAAATACTCTCGAGAATGGGTCGGTTGACTTCCAAATTCATTTCATCTCCGGTCTGTTTGACAAAATCGAGATTGGTTGTGCGTTGGATGACGATGAGCGCCCCTGTTTTATCTTTGCCCATCTTTTCACAGGCATCAACAATCTCTTCTACTTTAGTTAGGGAGTTGTCCTGATCCTCGTCCTGCAGAAATTTAATGTGTTTGAGAAAACCTGATTTGCGACCGATGTTTGTAGAGCCTATCATTAAAAGAAATTTGCGAATTTCCTGTTGGAAAACCACAATAAGCGCAAACATTCCGGCGCCAATAAACTGCCCCAGAATGGTGCTGAGCATTTCCATCTGAAGCAATTGGGTGATTTTCCAGATCACCCAGATGATACAGATTCCCAGAAAAATATTGATCGCTACAGTACCCTTAACGAGTTTGTATAAATAATAGAGTAGGGTCGCTACCAGTAAGATGTCGACCAGGTCAAGTATTCTAAAATTTTCAAGAATGTCCAATGCTCAGACCGTTTTTGTAAAAATAGGCTAAAATATACGGTTCCCTAACGAGCCTCGGGCTATTAAACGCGATAAAATATCACTCAATTTAATCTGTAACATAAAACTACAAAAATAGTTGTTTAACTATAACTTTCGTTTTATGTTTGTAATGCGTTAGGGATTAAGGCTTTGTTGAAGCGCATTTGCCGCCGTCGCAGACTGGAGTAAATCGCGACTGCCGCAAGCCCGCCCGAACGCCCTAAACTATATTATCCCTATGGAAAAATTGACCAACAAAGAAGAAGAAATCATGCACGTTATATGGAAGCTCGAAAAGGCTTTTGTAAAAGAGGTGCAGGCCGCGCTTGAAGATGAAAACTTACATTATAACACGGTGTCTACAATCGTGCGTAATCTGGAAGAGAAGGGCTATGTGGGGCATAAGGCTTTTGGGAAAACGCATCAATATTACCCAATAATCAGCCGGGAATCATACGGTAAGAAATTTTGGAATGAGGCCACGCGAAGATTTTTTGACAGTTCGTATAAAAATATGGTGTCTTTTTTCGCCAAAGAAGAAAAAATCACGGCTACTGAGCTTCGGGAAATTCTGGAGCTAATTGAAAATAAAGGGTAAGATGGAGGTATTGATATACATATTAAAAAGTGCTGCTATTCTGAGTCTGTTTTATCTGGCTTATGTGCTTTTTCTAAGAAAAGAAACGTTTTTTAAACAGAACAGATATTTTTTATTAGGAGGAATCGTTGCAGCAGTGGTGCTTCCCGCTGTAAACTATACGCGCATTATTTACAAAGAGATGCCTGTCTTTGATTTTGAAATACCGGAAGGACTGCCGATACAGCAACAAGTGGTCGAATCTTTTTGGAGCAGTCTTGAGTTTACGGATATCGCCTTATTTATTTACAGTCTGGGGAGTCTGGTGATGCTCATACTTTTTGGTAAAAAACTCTACAGCATACTTACATTTTTGAAAAGTAATACCCATAAAACCGAAAATGGATTTCGGTTTATACAGGTTGATGGTCTGGATGCTCCCTTCTCGTTTTTTAAGTATATCGTTTTAGATCGAAAGAACCACGCCGACAAAGAACTTGAAATGATTGTTTTACACGAGCAGGCTCATGCCAGCCAATTGCATACTCTGGATATGCTGTTGATGCAGCTGGTGCTGGTCGTCAATTGGTTTAACCCACTCGCATGGTTTTATAAAGATGCAATTGTTCAGAATTTAGAATACCTGGCCGATTCTCATACAGCCGGTAAAATTCAAAATCGCAAACACTATCAAATGACTTTGGTTCAGGTTTCCATGCCTAAACAAGTTCCTGCTTTTACCCATTCTTTTTATCAATCATTCATCAAAAAACGAATAGTTATGTTAAACAAACAATCATCGAAGAAAATTAATCAGCTAAAAATGGGGTTCATCCTCCCACTATTGGCGGTTTTTATGTGGAGCTTTAATGTTTCTGACGAAATTAGATTTATACCTTCTGATAATTCTGAAAATCATACCAGCCCGGAATTTAATCCTTCAACTGTTGGAGCTGAGGTTGATTCAGAAAAGGAAACCAGTACAGAAATGGAGTCAGATGTTTTGGGAAGTCTTTTTACTAATATCTCGCCACAAGAAAAGTTAAGAGTCATGCAGACACAACAAGAAAATAAGCAGCCCTTTAAGAAGGTAATTACAAGCACCAGTACTGAGGATGAATTAGATGCGTTAGCTGAAGAGTTGAAAACAGATTACAATGTAATTCTCAAGTACTCAAATCTTAAATATACTAGTATTGGCCTATTGACTTCAATAAAATTGAACGTAAAGGATAAAACTACTGGCAATCAGGCAAGTTCAACCTATTCAAGTGATAAGCCCCTGGGAGATATTGTGATCTACAGAACAGAAGAAGGTACTTTTGGAGTGGTGTCTGGTTCTAACAGTATTGTACAGGGCATCGGAAGAACACAGGCCCAGGCTAAAGAGATAGAGGATAGAGCTCGAGAGCTGGAAGCCAGAATGCAGGAAAGAAGATCAGAATTAGAATTGCGCAAAGAAGAGATGCAAGCGGAGATGGAAGCACGTAAAGAGGAGATGGAGGCAGAAGTTGAGCTGCGCAAAGCAGAGATCGAAGCGAGAATGGAATTACGCAAAGCAGAACTTGAGGCTGAACGCGAATTGAGAACTAAAGAAATGCAACTGAAGATGGAAGCCCGACGTGCAGAAATGGAAGAGCTTGCAGAAAAAAACCTCAACGAGGCAAAGGAACAAGAAGTGAATGCTTCAAATTTTAAAATCAATTATAGAGGTAAAGATCAAACTAAACCGCTTTTTATAATAGATGGAAAAGAAATCAATGAGTTTGAGCTCAAAATGCTTGATCCCAGTACAATTGATTCGATAAGCGTTATGAAAGGAGAGGGAGCGACTAAGAAGTATGGCGCAGATAAACTAAAAGGTGTAAGTGGCGTTGTAGAAATCTTCACTAAAAAGGATAATTAGATTGCAGAATCTGGAAATTTTGAGTCCGTTATAAAGTCATTTTATAACGGATTTTTTTATGCTCAAAAAGATGAATAAGTCATTTTCGGCGAAAATGGCACGTTTTTTCCCCTTGGGATTTTTAAAACCGACTAAAAAACCTCTTCAAATGTTACATTTATAAACTTTTTGCAGTCTTTCAGTTTATATAATAAATCACTTTGAAGCTTATAGTGTTTCATATTTTTATGAGGCTCATTTTTTTACTTACAATACTGTATGCAATTTTATTAATACTTGTTCAATTGCTTGTGTGACTGATTTTAACTTCCGTATTTGTGGTCAAATAATAATTAATCAATCAAAAATCACAGTTATGGTCACTTTAATTTTAACAATCATCGAAACTATTTTTGGGTAATCACAAAATAGTCATAACACCTTCTGTAAGCGCGCACAGAATCGTGTTAAAACCTTAAATTTGAGTATATCAGGTTATTTGATAACTTTTTAAATGCTCAGTAATGAAAAAGAAATTTTTTAAATCCCTTGCTCGACTGAATAAGAAAATACTCCCCAGTCTTACCAAAAAAGAGGTAGATCTGGCCAAAGCCAGTAAACTGCAATTAGCTCTTTTTGGATACAAATTGTGGGTGACAAAAAATGCCTTAGACTAAACATGTAGCAAACTATGCAGCTCATAGTTTTTAAGTTTATCTCTTCCGTTTAGAAAATCGAGTTCCAACAAGAAGTTACACTGCACCACTTTTGCACCACAGCGTTCTACGAGACGGCAGGCTGCCTCAGCGGTTCCTCCGGTTGCCAGAATATCATCGTGTACAATTACCAAATCTTCAGGATTTAAACGTTCGGTCTGTATTTCAAGACGGTCTGTACCATATTCTAGCGTATAGCTTTCACTTAATACGTCACCGGGTAGTTTGCCGGGTTTTCGTATGGGTATGAATCCTAAGCCTAATTTTTGAGCTAAAAGACTACCAAATAGAAATCCACGGCTTTCAATACCAATGACCTTTGTAGCCTTAATGTCAACAAGTCCTTTTGTTAAAAGATTAACAGCATGAGTAGTTGCTTCGGCACTTGCCAGTAGTGGACTTATATCTTTATAAATAATTCCCTTCTTAGGAAAATCGGGTACATCTGCTATGTAGTTCTTCAGGATCATATTTTCAAGATAATATTTAATGTGCAGACCGGCTTGTAAATAGTTCTCAAAATTTATCTTTAGCACGGCAACCTAAATATAGATTGAATTTATGGAAATTTTAATGAGTCAGTTTTTTGGAGGATTATATGGTTTTTTAGGAATTGTTATTGGTGCTTTTGGTGCTCATGCTTTAAGGAAGCGCTTTACACCAGACCAACTTTCCAGTTTTGAAACCGGAATCAAATACCAGATGTATCATGCGTTGCTTTTACTCATTCTTAGTTTTAATCTGGGATTTAATACACAATTGGAAACCCTAATAGTTACATTTTTTATATTTGGAACTTTGTTATTTTCATTTTCAATTTATGGGTTGTGTATTACTGGAGCAGCAGGAAATAAATGGAAATGGCTGGGGCCAGTGACCCCACTTGGAGGTATGCTTCTGGCAAGCGGTTGGGCCTGCCTTGTGTACCTTTTTATTAAGGATTTTATGTTTTAAAAAAGAAAGCTCCAGATAAATCTGAAGCTTTCGCACTTATATATAATTAACGCTAAAAATTCTATGTTATTAAAGGCGGCTAATCCAAATAAATAAACTCAAATTTCTTAGTCAATCTAATTACTTAAAAGACGACTTGAAATTACAGATGTGACAAAATTTTACAGAAAAAAAGTAAAATTAACATTTATTAGGAGCGATTTCTCTTAACTCACAAAAGCTGAAACCTTCTTTGAAGAATTACTAACAAAATTTTTGCTCTTAAGAAGATCCTGATAGTCCATCACATTAGGAATAGTATCCAGCTTGCAAAGAACCGTTATTGCCTCGCATAAGCCATCAAATAGTATGTGTTTCGAGGTACGATCTTCAGGTCTAAATGAATTGCGCTTTAGTGGTAATTGGTAACCACATCCTCTTAAAAATGCCGCCTCTATTTGTAATAATTCGCCAGGAGAATAACCCTGAAAACGCTTATTAAATGCTTCATTTATCTGGCCCACGTAGCTTAATCTCAAAGAACCGTGGCCTTCAGTAAGGTGTTTCCAGCTGTCTGTGTTATCAAGAATATTGCCCACCGCGCAGGATTTGCAGCATTCGGGATCTAAAGTGTTAGCGTGAAAAGCCCGGTAAAGTTTTTGAATGGCATTTTCAAATCTTGAATTTTTCATAACCTTTTTCTTTTTCTAAAGTTACAAAATCTCAGTTAAGTGTAATTTGTAGGGCATTAATCTTTTAATTAAGCATTTTTCTTTTTCTTTACAAAGCAAACTATTTTCCATGTTTAAAAACCTTTTCATAGTACTGGTAATGGGTTTTTTAAGTCTCGCTCCAGAGGCCAGCAGAGCTTGGGCTCAACAAAGCAGGGAAGAATATATCAAGGCTGAACTTCTGAGAGCGCAAGAACTCTCATACAGTAATTTTGATGATGCGATTACTACACTTTCAGATGCCTACAAATACACAAAAGAGCATAAAACACCTGTACTTACCGCTGAGGTACTTTATACCGCGGGGTGGATTTACTATGTAAAGGGCATGTATGACGAGTCGCTTACTCATTTTGTAGAGGCTCGTAATATTTTCAGAGAGCAAAGCGATTATTCCGGTGAAGGAAAATCACTTATGGGTAACGGTTTAGTCATACAGGCATTAGACCGGCATGATGAAGCTAAACTTATTTTTAATCAGGTTTTGAAAATTTACGATCAGCATCAAGTGGATGAAAAAAAGGCCGCAGTTTTTATTAATCTTTCCATATCCTATATAGAACAACGACGATTTGATGAAGCTGTACGGGTTTTGGAAGAATCCCGAATTTATGCTGAAAATTATAATTTAACAGGTATTTTACATCATTATCATAATAAATCGGGGGAGGTTGCCTATCAAACCAATGATTTTGATAACGCGCTAAAACATCATAAAGCAGTTTTAGAGGATTCCGGGTCAGCTGAAGCTAACGCCTGGGAAAAATCGTATGCTTATGCCGGGTTGGCTCAGGCGTATCTCGCGCAGGGAAATCTTCAGTTAGCAGAAAGTAATGCAGTACTGGCTATGGATTATGCCAGAGGATCTCAATCTATTTGGGACCTGGAGCGCAATTCTGCAATTTTATCATCTGTATATGCAGCAAGAGGTGATTCTCAAAAAGCCTATGAGTCTTTAATGGAAAATCAGAAATACAGAGATTCTCTTTACAATATCAAAACCACGCAGCAGGTTAATGTCATGCACCTGGAAGAGAAAGAACTCGAAAATCAGCAACTCACTGCACAGATGGAGCGTAAAGAAACTGAATTGAAGTCAAAAAGAATTCAAATCATTGCCCTAGGTGTTTTTGTTTTATTATTAGTGCTGATTTTATTTTTAACGTGGAAAAACTACAGGCAGAAGGGACACTTTGCCGAAGAACTGCGTCAAAAGAATCGTGTTATTGAGACCAATCAGGCAACACTTTTAAAGCGTAATAATGCACTTTTAAGACTTGATGAGCACAAGAATAAACTGTTTACGATAATCTCACACGACTTGCGATCGCCTATAAGTTCGATACAACAGGCGCTTGTGCTGGCTGAGGAAGGTTTAGTAGGTCCTGAAGATTTTGCTAAGCTTACCAAAGATCTTAAAAAGCAGACCGATGCGACTTTGGTGATGATAGATAATTTATTACAGTGGTCACATGCTCAGCTTGAGGGGGTTTTGGTAAACCGATCTGCAATAAATTTAGTCGAAACGGTTTCTAATATTTTATCAACTTATAGAGCCGGGGCGGCATTTAAGGATATTAAGCTCGAGCATCATAAAAAAAAGGGACTTTCACTTATACTGGTAGACGCCGGTCACCTGTCAGTTATCTTACACAATTTGATTTCAAATGCTCTAAAGTTTACTCCGGAAGGCAAATTAATTCAATTGGATTACGAGCAACAACCCGATTATTTGACCCTAAAGATTATTGACGAAGGCACGGGAATGAGTGCCGAAAAGCTTCAGGAGATTAAATCAAATCAGGAACAGATTTTGTCTAAGGTTGGTACCGCTTTAGAAACCGGAACCGGTCTCGGTTTAATGGTTGTAAAACAATTTCTTGAACTCAATGAGGCCACTTTTGAGATTGAAAGTATACCGGGTAAAGGCTCTACCTTTTTTGTTTCTTTTAAAATAGCGCCGCCTGATACTGATTTATAGAGAAGTATTGAGCTTAAGGAACTGGGATTTAAGTCCTTTTCCACTTACGGTTAATTGAATAGAGCCTTGTTCTTCTGAAGATTGCACCAGTACAACGAGTTTACCACTGAAGAGTTTCATCGTGGGTTCGTGAAAGATTTCAAGGGAGGTGGCATCACCATTACAGGCGGCCCGGTAGCTTCCGGCACCGGTTACTTCAAAATTGAGCTGATCTTTTGCGGTAGGGCAGGGGATGCCATCTTTATCAACCACAGATACCGTTACAAATGATAAATCCTTGCCGTCAGCTTTTAAGTTAGTGCGATCTGCCTCAAGCTTTATCGCATAGGGTTTCCCGGCAGTTTTAATTTCTTGTTCTGCAGCAGGGTTGTTATTATCGTCTAAAGCTACCACTCTCAGAGTACCGGGCTCGTAGATCACGTCATGCCACATCAGACGATACCGTGTCTGTGGTGTCGAATCATTTTTTATTTGTATCCCCTGGCTTTTTCCATTTACAAATAACTCCGCACGATCATAACTGCTGTAGACAAATACCGGAGTTTTTTCACCCTCCCGGCCTTCCCAGTTCCAGTGGGGTAAAATGTGCAGGGTCTCGTCTTTTGTATTCCATCTGCTTCGGTAGAGGTAAAAACGATCTTTGGGAATACCCGCCAGATCAACCATACCAAAATAAGAGCTGCGGGATGGCCAGCTGGTATCGTAAGGTGTGGGCTCGCCTAGATAGTCAAAACCGGTCCATACAAACTCACCTATAACCCAGGACTTATTGTCCTGAAGTATAAAATCATCTTCCGGTAAATTAGACCAACTGCAATACTCCAAATCATAAGACGAACTTTGAAAATCGGGATACTCTTTCATACTGGCCTTTTCTACTGGAAACTTATAAATACCGCGCGAACTTACGGTAGAAGCCGTCTCAGAACCAAGGATAAAGCCTTGCGGAAACTTTTCGTATGCTTCTTCATATAAATGTACCCGGTAATTGAGTCCGGGAACGTCTAGAATAGCACCAAAACCAGATTCCATTGTAGCTTTAACCTGATCCATTCCCACGGTAACAGGGCGGGTGGGATCTTCTTTATGAAAAATATTCTGAAGCCATCTGGCTCTTTTTACGCCTTCACTTCCGTATTGATCGGGCACTTCATTGCCCGCGCTCCACATCACGATCGACGGATGATTTCGCGTCGCGCGTACCAGATTTTCTACGTCACGTTTCGCATACTCATCAAAAAAGCGGTTGTATCCATTTTTGACTTTAGGCTTTTTCCATTCATCAAAACTTTCTGCCAGAAACATAAAACCCATTTCATCAGCCAGTTCGAGTTGCTCAAACGAGGGCATGTTATGGGCGCTGCGTATGGCGTCGCAGCCTAAATCTTTTAGAATTTGCATTTGCCGGCGCAAAGCAGCTTTATTTACAGCTGTACCCAAAGGTCCCAGGTCATGATGTAGGCAAACCCCTTTAAATTTTCGGGTTTTACCATTAAGCTGAAAACCATTTTCTGCAGAATAGGAAATTGAGCGGATTCCGAATTTTGTGGTTACTTCATCTTTTAGTAGATACCCATCATACAACTGCGAAACTGCCGTGTACAAATACGGATTTTCGGGGCTCCACAATTGAGGGTTTTCAACTTTTATATTTTGCTCAAATTGATGTTGAATGGCTTCGGTGCTTTCCTGTTGAGCGATTTCGTTTCCTTGTGCGTCGTAAAGCCTAGTTACCAATCGAAGCTTTTCACCGCTGAATCTTGTTTTTACATTGACTTGTGCAACCTCTTGGGTAGCAACAGGAGAGGTTATGGTAGTTCCCCATTGATCAATACTTTCGGTGTTTTTTATGATGAGACTCACAGGTCGATACAAACCGGCTCCGGGATACCAACGTGACGAGAATTCTTTATTTGAAAGCTGAACTGCCAGCGTATTTTCTCCTTCCTTTAAATCTTTAGTGATGTCAAAATAGAAATAGGAGTAGCCGTAAGCCCATTTACCTATTTTTTTTCCATTGAGATACACCTGAGGTTCGCTCATTGCTCCTTCAAAAAGCAGAATCGCTTTTTTTCCTTTTTCAAATTCAGGAATTTCAAAAGTATTGCGATACCATCCGGTTCCTGTAAACGGCAATGCACCCGTGCGTCCGGTTTTTTCGGTAGCTACTTTTTCACCATTTTGAGTAATGGCTACGGTTTGCTTGTCTATTTCTTTATCAAATGGCCCATAAATCGCCCAGTCGTGAGGTACAGTTACTGACTCCCATTTAGAATCATCAAAGTCTGATGTTTCAGCAGTTGCTACCTCCCCTTTTTGAAATTTCCAGTTTTTGTGTAGTTCTGTTACGCTTCTAGTTTGTGCTGTGCAACTAATCGCAATAAGTGAAAAAAGACAAGTTAATTTTAATTTCATAAAGACTGAGAATAAGAAGATAAAGGTAGCTGGTGTAAAGAAGATATTAAAATCCGCTTAAATACTAGTGTCAGACATTATTCAAATTTACCAAATAGTCAAAATAACCATAAGTAAATTACGGAAATATAGGTTTTCATCCTTTTTTTTAAGAAAATTTTATAGTAAGTTTAATGTATAAAATACACTTATTAAACAAACAACTATGTCAAAAAACAACTTTAATTGGAGCAGAGCGGCCACATTTTATACTCTGCTAATTTTTATGATGAGCCAGACTTTTAGCTATGGCCAAGCTAGACTAGAGGTACAAGGAGTTGTGACTTCTGAAAACGGGATGCCTATCCCGGGTGTTAATGTCACTGTAAAGGGCGAATCTGTAGGAGCGGTAACAGATTTTGATGGTAATTATACCTTGGATGCCAGTACTGGAGATATACTTGTCTTTAGCTATGTTGGCTTTAAACCTAGGGAGATTACTGTAGGTAGCGAGACGCAGATAAATGTTAGCTTAGAAGAAGATACTGCAAAGCTTGATGAAGTAGTCGTTGTAGGTTATGGTAAACAGCAGCGAAATACCTTGCCTGGAGCAGTTTCTGAAATAAAATCAGAACAACTCGAACAAAATCCTACGGCAAACTTGAGTAATGCTCTAGTAGGGCAAACCTCAGGTATTATTGCTACTCAGCGTTCTGGTGAGCCGGGACGAGATGGTTCTCAAATATTTATAAGAGGTATTGGTACAACCGGAGACGCATCGCCAATATATGTAATTGATGGTATTGTGCGTACCGCCCGTGACTTCTCTCAGCTCAACGCTAATGAGATTGAATCTTTTACAGTTTTAAAAGACGCAGCTAGTGCAGCTGTATTTGGTGTTCGTGGGGGTAATGGTGTAATTTTGGTAACTACCAAGCGTGGTAAGAAGGGAGTAATGCAAATTAATCTTACTTCAACTTTTGGTGTGCAGGAACGCACACGAGATCCTAAATTTTTGAGTGCATTCGAGTATGGAAGTTTGTACAATGAAGCCTTAACAAATCAGGGCGATGAGCCTCTCTATACTCAAGAAGAATTAGAACTGTTTCGAAATGGGAGTGATCCGGATAATTATCCAAACACCAACTGGTTTTCAGTGCTCAACAAGACGGCTTTAATTCAGACCTATAATATTTCAGCAAATGGTGGATCTGAAAAAATTCAATATGCAACATCCTTTGGAGTTTTGGATCAGGATGGGATTGTTCCTAATGATAATTTCAAACGATATAATTTTCGATCAAATATAGACGCTAATGTCACTAACACGACACGATTATCCTTTGATGTTTCGGGTAGAGACGAGCGCATAACATCTATAGGAGCCCCAGAAGTTTTTAGAGGGCTTACATCAACCCGACCAGATATGCAACCTATTAAATGGTCAAATGGTGGTTATAGCAATGGCCCGGCCTATCTTACGCTTCCAGAAAATGGCTATCGTAGAGAAGGTATTCAGGCATTTAAAGGAAGAATAGAGCTTGAGCAAAAGCTTCCTGTTGAGGGGCTTACCGTGCGTGGAATTGCGGCTTACGACAAAACACTTACAGACGTAAAGAATTGGTCTTATGTTAAAATCCCATTCTACACTCAGGATGGTAATGGGGGCTTTCAGGAAAGTGTAAGTGGGGCAGATGCACCTTCATCACTTTATCAAAGCAACAATGATTTTCAATCATTAACCTTACAAGCTCATATTAATTATGAACGTTCTTTAGGGGATAGTGATATTTCAGCTTTAGCTCTTTATACGCAAACTCAGGAAAAATGGAAGTTCTTAAGCGCTTTCAGAGATGGTTATACACTAGCTATTGATGAAATCGATTTCGGAGGAACCGCAAATCGTAATAATAGCGGTTATTCAGGAAGCAGTGGACGTAGAGGTGTTGTAGGAAGAGTTAATTGGACATATAAAGACAAATATATTCTAGAAGGTAGTTTTAGAGCAGATGCATCAGAGCAGTTTGCCCCAGGTAGGCGATGGGGCTTTTTTCCATCGGCATCAGCGGCTTATGTGTTGAGTAAAGAAGCTTTTCTGGAGAATTCAGCAACTATTGATTTTTTAAAGTTGAGAGCCTCTTATGGTGTGTTGGGTAATGATAGGATAGATAATCAGCGTTTTCTTTATTTGCAATCGTATAATGTTAATGGAAATGCAGTTTTTGGTAATGGTGACGTTCAGCCGGCGATTTTTGAAGGTAATCTAGCGAATCCAGATGTGACTTGGGAAACGGTTAAAAAATTGAATATTGGTTTAAATTCTATTTTATGGAATGGAGCTCTTTCAGTTAATGTGGATTATTTCTTTGATCAGCGAAGTGATATTTTAGGGTATCGTAACCTAACTGTACCTGATTTATTAGGAGTAGGTCTTCCTATAGAAAATCTTGTTGAGATTAATAATAGAGGTTTTGAACTTGAATTAGGGCATCGTAATTTCCTATCTGATGATTTGAGCTATTCACTCAATGGTAATCTAACCTTCGCACGAAATAAAGTTATTTTTATTGATGAACCGGAAACGGAGAATCCAAACATTCGACGTACTGGTTTGCCTCTGGGTACTCAATTTGGTTTACGTGCTTTAGGGCTTTTTCAATCTCAAGAAGAAATAGATAATGCTCCTACCCATTTTGGAGATACAGCACCTGGAGATATTCGTTATGCAGATGTCAATGAAGATGGTTTAATTGATGATAATGACCGTGTAGCAATTGGCCCATCTAATACACCTGAAATCATTTATGGAATACGAGGAGGTATAGAATATAAAGACTTCGATTTTTCCTTTTTATTTCAGGGAGCTGCGCGTGTAAAACAGTATTATAGTGGGGAAGCGGCTTGGCCATTTTTCTTGGGAACTAGTAATGCCTATGAAAAAAACCTGGATAGATGGACGCCGGAAAACACAGATGCGAGTGAACCTAGAGTACTTATCGATGCTACTAATAATCACCGAGGTTCATCTTTTTGGTTAAGAGATGCTTCTTACCTAAGATTAAAAAATATAGAGATTGGTTATAATTTACCTGTAGGTAATGAGAATAGCTTCCTTCGCGGGATGCGCATTTATATAAATGCAAATAATGTGGCTACCTGGACGAAGATTGAAGACTACGATCCTGAAAATAGTAATGGACGAGGCTGGGGATATCCACAATTGCGTATTTGGAATGTGGGATTAAATATGAATTTCTAAAATTAAAGTAATGAAAAAGTATAAAGTTAATATTGTTAAGATAGGTATTCTGGCAGTTCTTGGTGTTTTTACCAGTTGCAATGAAGACTTGCTTAATCAGGTTCCTAAAGATTCATTAACCGAAGAAATCGTATGGACAGATGACCAAGGAGCCCTACAATTTGTAAATGGAATTTATGGAAGTATGCCATCTGGTTTTGATCGTAACTATGAGGGGTGGGCTAAAGGACTCTATCTGCTGGATGGAACTACAGATGATGGAGATGTAAGTATGCAATGGACGCATTCTAATCAATTGCAATCAGGTGATTTTTTGCCTAGTAATGTTCCTTGGGGGACAACCTGGGGAGATTATTATCGTCTTGTACGTAAGGCAAATGCAGCCTTAGAAAATCTAGACAGACTTGGCAATGAAGAGCTGAGAGATCGGTTAAAAGGGGAGTCCCATTTTTTGAGAGCTTTTATTTATCACGAACTATTGAGACTATATGGTTTTAATGAGGATGGTAATGAGCCTACAGGAGTGCCGTTAATTGATAGTAGTCTCACCTTAGAAGATAATTTAGAAATACCTAGATCAACCTATAATGAAGTGGTAGACTTTATTATAGCTGATCTGGATGCTGCCTTGACGTACTTGCCTTCAAAATCTGAAACGTTAGCAGGTAGAGCAACAATAGGAGCAGCAAATGCGCTCAAAAGTCGGGTTCTGCTTTATGCAGAAAGATGGCAAGCTGCCGCTGATGCTGCAGAGGCCGTTATGGGAACTGAGTACAGCTTGTATTCAGATTACAAGCAAATATTTTTGGAAAAAAATAACTCAGAAATCATTTTTGCAAAGAAATTCCAATATCCAGACAAGCATCACCAGACTAACGCCGGAGGTACGCAGGGTGCAGGCTGGGATGTTTACAATACACCAAATACGTTCCGCGGTAGTAGCGACGGAGGATGGGGAGGTAATTTACCTACTCAAAATTTTGTTGGTTCATATGATATGATAGATGGCGAGCCTCAAGAATCGTCTGATTTGTACGATCCACAAAATCCATTTGAGAATCTGGACCCTAGATTTGAAGCGACCGTAGTTCACGATGGTGCCCAATTCAGAGGGCGTGAAATACAACTATATGAAGGAGGTCTTGAGGGACAGTCCAGTGCATTTATGACTACGGGTTATTTCCTGCGAAAATTTCATAATGAGGATTTAGTAATTTATTCTCAATCAAGTGATCAGGATTGGATTTTTATGCGTTATGCAGAGGTTTTACTAAACTATGCAGAAGCACAGAACGAAGCAACTGGACCTGACCAAAGTGTTTATGATGCGATAAATCAAATTAGGAATAGAGCAGGGATGCCAGACCTCAAATCAGGTTTGTCTCAGGATGAAATGCGTGAACGCATACGCAACGAGCGTAGAATTGAGTTGGCTTTCGAAGAGCATCGATTTTTTGATATCAGAAGATGGCGAATAGCCGAGGATTTACTCAATGGACCGTTAATGCGTATGACCATCATTAAAGATGGTGATGACTATACCTATATTAAGGAGCCATTTGAGACCAGAAGCTTTCCATATAAATTATACGTATTGCCTATTCCACAAAATGAAATAGATAAAAATCCAGCTGCAAAACAAATATTGGGTTGGTAATAAAGCTGTTATTGAAAAGCAAAAGTCCTAAGATGTACAGCATCTTAGGACTTTTCTATTTTATTTCAGTTTTAATCAGAACGCCCCCTTTTTTAATAGCAAAACTTATAACAATAAAAGCGGTGCAATAAAGCCCAGTCGCACTTCATTTTTATTATAGCTTGAAGCTCCAAGCACGTCGATAGCATAGTCTGAATAATCATAATATCGACCGATGTAGGCGAAGTAGAATTTTACGTTGAGGTCCTTAAACGGAGCGTAATAAAGCGTGGGAATCATACCGTAACTGGTTCTTATAAACTGATTGCCTTCCTTGACGTTATCGTAAGCACTACTGGTCATCAGTGTGAGCAAACCCTGAAATTTTGGATTAAACCGGTATTCTGCACGCAGCCAGTTTTCTACGTAGGTTACATTTTCTGCAATCGTGCCATCATTGATGGTGCTGGTTACGATACCCTTGGTGTCAATTTGCTCGTAGCTGTAGTGAAAATCATACATCAGAGTGAGATTTTCGTTTTGATATTTGTTTCCTAATGTGAAAAAGGTCGTTCCCCGGTCTTTAACTTCGGTGGAATTACTCAGACTGTAAATGGTCTCCAATTTTCCGTCAAAGAAACTTCCGCGCCAATTTGCTACAAATGTCACGGGCCAGTCAGGTTCCTGAATATTTTCTGCAACAATATCACCGTATAGATCCTCATACAGCGCTGTACGTGAGTTTAATACTTGTAGACCAAATTTATGGTTATCAAATGCCTGCCAGGTTATACCGGCACCGGTAACGAAGGCGAGTGCATTACCGTAAATATCGTTGTATTCTAAAACATCACGTGCGATAAACTCATATTCATAACCGCCATAAAAAGCAGTCATTTTACCCGCATAGAGATCGAGTTTTGGACTTAGTTCGATGTCAATGTAGGCCAGTTCAATATTACTGCCTAAGCGGTCCAGGCTCTGTACGTTAGCATCTTTATTGAAACGATTTCGAAACCTAAAGTTGAGTTTTTCATTTATTTTTGCTGAAATTCCCAGCGCTGTAAAGCCATTTTCAAACTGAATACCGTTGTAATAATTATCCCCTCCTCTAAAAGTGTATGCCTGAAAATCCATACGCATATCAAAAGTGATGTTGATATTTTTAAGCAATCCGGCTTTTTCAATCGGGAAAATGGGCTCGTCGGGACTTCCGTCATCCTGAGCAAAGCTGCTCAGCGCTGTAAATAAAAAAAGAATGTTTAAGTAGTTTCTGGTCATAGTAGCTGGCTGTCATTTGAAATCTTCAGCAGATGAATGTTCAGATGGGTTGACCAAAGATTTTATGCTTTTTGAAGTTACTAAAATTATAGTTACCTCAATTCGATTTCTGACTTTCAACTATTGATACAGTACATATTTTGGTGGCTTAATACCCTTAAGCCGCATTGAAACGAGCATTTGCGCTCTGTGATGCGTGATGTGGTCGGCTAGCAATAGTAAAATTTGTCTTTTGGTTCGGTCTGCACCAAAGTAGTCCAGTCTTTCTGTGAGTCGGTTTGGGTCAAAATCTTTTATAAATGCAGCGGTTTTATTAAAAGTCTCTTCAATTTTAGCAATCATTTCTTCCTTTGATTTATCAGCAACCTGAAGTTCGGTGTCGCTATTCCAGTCTCTGGCGGTGCGTCCACCCATTAAAGATTGGCTGTGCCAGTCCATCGCCCAGGCGATGTGCATGAGATGTTGAGCAAAACTCATCGACTCTAGTGTCGCTTTGAGATCATAATTTTCTTCAGGCATCATTTCGGCAACGAGAATCAAGTATTCTTTGGATCTTTCGTGACGTTCCAGGTATTCGTTGATAAAGTCATTTTCTTGAGCAGAAATAGGTATTATAAGGGAAGAAAAGAACAGTACAGAAAGCAGACTTATTGTAAATGGGAGGTTTTTCATGATGTTCGGTTTTAGTTGAGGTTATAAGCTTTCAATCTTTGGTTTTTATTCACAATCAGACTGAGTTGTTACATTCAGAATTTGGTGGAAAACATTCAAGTAAAATGTTACGCGCTTAGTTTTTTAAAATTATACACAACTAGTCCTATTAACCTAAATATAAGCGTTTAAAAAAGTTAGTGTTAACCTGACTTTGTTTATTACGAACTGAACCTGTTATTTAAACCGCTTGTTTTACTGTGCAATTCAGTCTTAAGAATTTGGGAGCTCGGCTCATTATTCACGGATTTATTGCTTTTTAAAGCAATAAATCCAGAGCTATTTACACATTTAAAACTACTCAGCAATCCTGTTCGATTTGTGAAATTTTATTTTTTAGTCTGTAAATAAGCTTATAGCAATTATAAACAAGGATTTAAAAACGGCTATTGTATTTAAGTAAACTTCAAGAACTGAGTCTGAGTACGGTAATGAAATGGATACAGGTGCAAAAAATCTTGCTATCTAGCGGGAAGAGAATTAATTCTAACAACGATGGAGGTAAGTCGTTAAGCGGAAGGTCCTGAGTAGAGTAGCCTAGGATATTTTCGAGTTCCTATTTGGAAATATAATGCATAAAAAAACCCTGCAAATTTGCAGGGTTTTATTTAAGTCGTTGTGACCTCGCCAGAAGTCGGTATCTTTATTAAATGCCTGTAAAACAAAGCGTTTAGGCGGTTTTCAATTTTGGTGCCTCTAGGATTACTACCATTAATTTTGATCCTAATTGATTGACATTCAGATCAAAGGTAATCTTTTATTTGATTTTGGCAAATTCTAACATGTTTATTTACCTGTTTCAGTTGCATTTTCTTAGCGATTTTCAGCGAGTTCTTCAAAGTCTAATTTGATCAACTCCCAGAGCTTGCCTTTATAGCAAATTGGTGTAAAGTCATCTTCAGCTACCGAAAAATCGACCAGTTTTTTCATCAATTCTTCCTTAGAAAAACTATAAGGATTTCGCTTCAGGTAGAAATCGATTAGATCGTTTAACGTGTAATTTTCAAGAAGTTCATGAATATCCCAAAAATCCTTCTTTCTACCTCCCTGAGCCAGGACTTCAAACTTCATAGCTGCTATTTCAGGAATACTGGCAAATCGAATATGTTGTTCGGTGATTAGCGGAAACGCGAAAGCATCTGTATAAAATAAATCGAGTTTTACTAAATCATCTTCATTAGCTCCTATAAAATAAGACTTCCCCATTCCTATGAGCTCAGAAGAGCTGCTCATATAAGGAAAAACCCTTTTTAAAATAGATTCAATTTTTGCAAAATCAATGCTGCCATATGCAGCATCTGTAAATAGATCGATATCCACAGATTCCCGATGCCCCAATTGAAGGCTTAATGAAGTTCCTCCTACAAGTCTAAACGCTCCCAGTTCCGGGATGTGCATTAAAGTTTGAAGCGAACTCCATAGCAAAGGAGAAACGGTATTTAAGTATAACTTCATTTCTATTCAGCCAGGCTATAGTGCTTTACATTTTCTTCAAAAGAAGGCAGGTAACTGGTTTTGATAGATTGAACAACCGTTGAAATAGTCTGTTTCCCGTAGTATTTGATCAACTCCTCAATTTCCTGCTGATTACCACGTTCTAAAACCCGCTTAATAACAGCGCGTTTATTTTTATTCCAATCTATTTTATCCAATTGGGTATCCCAAAAAAGAGCTTTTCTGAAACGCTTTAAATCCGGCTTGTGCTTCGGCTTTGATTCCAGTGCCTGTTGTACATCATAACTGGCTTGTAATACCATAAAGTAATCTGGAGGCATATGAAATACCTCGGCGAGCTTGATAGAAAGCTTAGGATTTACAGCGCGTCGTCCGTTCAAAATCGCACTGAGCGTTTGCTTATGTTCATCAATTGTCAGGGCAAGTTCACTTGAATTCATATCCTTTTTTTTCAGAGCTCGTTTTAAAACTGCTCCGGGATGAACACCTTTTATTTTCTCCAGATCGGGTAACATGGCAAATTATTTACACAAAGATACGAAATATAGTAAACAAAAATGTTTACCACACTACCGGCTGATATCTAAATGTCTCCCGATTATAAGCATCAATGCCTTAAAACTAGTAAACCGCTTTAAAGCACTTACAATAAGTGAGACTCTATAAGGATTAGAGGCTTTAGAGATGGTAGCCGAATTTCCTAGCTAGCTTTGCTTTAATTCGTTTAGATATTTTCTATATTCTACAAATTCTTCATCTCTAGGATTAATTTGCAATACATAATTAATTTTACTCTTGAGGTGTTTCAAGTAATTCGGTTTTTCTTGATTGGTTCTTTCAAGATGACTTTGAAGTCCAAATTTTTTGATGAAAAACAATTCATTTCTCAATGAATTACGAACTTTTTTTGGTAATTGAGCTTTTTTATTGACTATAATTCCAGAAATCAATTGAGGTTGATTTGGCCTCATTAATTTGCTTTTTTTATAATTTAATTTAAGTCCAATATTGAATAACTCATCAGTAACTAATTCTTTAATTTCATCAGCTTTCAAATTTCCAGAGAAAGCTAAATCATCAGCGTATCGAGTGAATTTTACGTCATTATTGATACAATATTTGGAAACTTTAATATCAAAATCTTTTAGAATTAAATTTGATATATAAGGACTTGTTGGCGCTCCTTGTGGAAGTTCATTTTCTCGAAAACAAAGTTTTGTAAATAAATTTGACATTTTCTCCGAGTACCCAATGCTTTTAAAAAGAGATTCCACAGAATCAAAATGAATTGAATTAAAGAAATTCTTTATATCTAATGTAAGCACAAAAGGTTCGTCTGTATGATAAATGGTATGTTCCTTTATACTCCTTTTAGGAACATATGCTTTGGCATATCTACTAACTTTTAACTTATAAAGTATTTCGTTTAAAATCCATAACTGGATTTCTTTCAGACTTGGTAAAGGCTCGTGTAACTTTCTTTTCTTTCCGTTGCTTTTCTCGATTTCGAATTCACGATAAAAGTATTTTGAAAACTTTACAGCACGCTTCAAATAGGAAACATTATATCCAACTAAACCACTCAGATGATGAATATTATAAACTACAGGAAGATTTTTCTCTAAAAGAGGGTTGGCATACGACAAACACTTTTCTATGTAGTCAGATGAAAAGCCGTTCTCAACTGCCTTTTTAGCAAATTTTTTGGCATATAATTGTTGGTTGGTCATATTTCATTGCAGAAATTTTGTCCTTAAGAACAGGGGACTACTCAGAGCCCCCATTCGGAATAAGAATTTTGAAAAGGGAAATATCTCCGATTTTGCCTTTTCAAAATTCGCTAGCTTGAAAGAAGGTTCACTAATTGGATAGGTGACTTCACCAGCCATTTCCTTTAAAAATCAAGCTCTATTTGGTTAGGTAAATATATAAAATTTCTCTCGTGTTTTTTTATTCTACTTTCGTTTTCTGGTTTTATCCAATTCTCTTTGTTTGTTTCTTTTATAAGATGAATGTTTTCAATTAAAACTTGTTTGCCTTTTTTGGTTAATAGTATTCGTTTTTCTTTGTACAGGAGTAATTCATCTTCAACAAGTTTATTCGTGATCTCAGTTATTTCTCTATAAGACATATTTTCTCTCAATAGCCTTCGAATCTTGCCTGAATTCTCAATCATATTGAGTACTAATGTTTCTTTCCTTTTTGTCATATCTCAAATGTTTCTTCTCTTGAAAATGGTGCGTCAAAATATTTTGTCCCAATTCTGTGTTTCTTCCAGAATATTGGAAAAGTATTGTCTGGTGTTCTCGCAAGAGTAATTAAAGCTTCGCACTCATTATAACCTAAACTAAAGTGACTACCTCCAGGAATTAACTTTTCGATTTCTCGCATTAAGGCAATTTTTTCTTCACGAACAGGCGAGTCATTAAAATCGGTAAGTCCTTTTGGCGAATAATAATCTGTATAAATTGAAATTCCATCTTTGCTAATCAAATCAGACGTCTCTTTTTGTATTGCTATAGTAACTATATTTAACTTGTCATTACCAATATTTTTATTTTTCCTTAATTCGGTTAAACACGCATTTACAGTTTCACCAGAGCCTATATAATCGTCTATTAGGTAGATTGTTTCCTCGTCTTTTAGTTCAAATTTTACATCGGTTAAGTATTCGAATTTTGTAACGTATCTGAATTCAACTTTAGAATGTTTTTTTAGAAATTTTTTAAACGCTTTTATTTGATACATCAAAAATGTACCACTTTTAACCTTTCCTTCATCTTCAAGTTTAATTATTGGAAATAAATAAGCTGTTTTCAGTTTTTCTACTTTTTCATTCTCAACACTTTCCAAAGTCGATAGAATTTTCTCCTGGTATTCTAACGACGTAATCCATTGATATCTTTCAACTAGCTCAATTATTAATTCCCTTTCTCTATCATTCAAGTTGTCAAGAAGGTTGCAGAAATTGTCAAATACATATTCATCAATGTCTCTGTCAGTCCATTTTTTAGCTTTAAAAATTTTATTTAAATATGTTATTGATTCTACTGTCGTCATTTCTTTAGCTTGTTCCCAACTTGTTATATCGTAATTAATCTACAGATATCCCCGCAAAATCTTTGGGATTCCAACACTTTAGCATCATGCAACTAAAATAATTTTTTTTTACTAAAAATACTTTGCAGAATCCCGTAATTACTTAAATCTGTATAGCCCTTTCAGGATTAAGAATCCCTAATGTATAGCTCTACCCGGATTAAGACATTATTTCCATCGCAAAAGCCCCTAAATCCAAGCGTTAGGCAGGGCATCCCCCAGGCAAAGGCATAGCAAAGCCTAGGATAGTGTATGAAGAGAGTATGAAAACGGGTTTGAAAAAGTGGAAAATTAAGATTTCATTAACATTCAGTTACCGCTTAGGGAAGACAGTTTAGAATCGTCAATCTGAAGGATATGTCTAGGAAATAGATTTCATCTCTTTAATGAACTTGTCAATATCGATTTCTATTCCCAACACATCTATCTTCGTTAGATTTAATGCTTTGGCAAGTAAAACAAGCTTTTCTAGAGTAGGATTTGCATCTCCTCTTTCTATTGAGCCAATTAATTGCTTTGTTAACCCAATATTGTTATCTGCCAACTCCTGTTGAGAGACTTGTTTTTTACTGTACTCATCACTTGGAACTTTATTTCTTAGCTCCACAACTCGTTTCCCTATTTTCTCTTTCTCAGTCAATGCTTAATCTAACAGTATTTGACTAAGTTGACATATAATTTAAATAAAAATGGTATGATATATCATACCATTTAGTTTTTATTATTATATTTACCTCATAATTATATATTTGCGAAACTTCTT
>CEVK01091400.1_pt1 | contig 34846 bp, 28 predicted proteins | sample 531501 | NCBI WGS metagenome assembly CEVK01 (sample SAMEA2623794, study PRJEB7988) | marine metagenome | biome: marine biome (ENVO:00000447); feature: mesopelagic zone (ENVO:00000213); material: "saline water (ENVO:00002010), including plankton (ENVO:xxxxxxxx)" | depth 740 m | reverse complement strand
AACCGGGTATTCTTTCAGTTACCGCTTCAGATAACAATCTGGGTCTGGGCAAAGACGGCAGCACTTACTTTAGTCGAATGGGTTTTGACTACAAAGGCCGCGGAGTCCATACCAATATGCTGGTTGTTGATTACGACTATCCCGAAACTTTAGGGCTTCAATTAAAAGAGGGGCGCACATTTAGCCGAAGTTATTCCGGCGATAGCCTGTCTATCGTGATCAATGAAGCGATGGCACGCGAACTTCAGGAAAAAGACCCCGTCAACAAGCAGATTATTTTAGACGACTCTATCAAATATACGATTGTAGGCGTGCTCAAGGATTACAATTTTCAATCGTTGAACAAAAAGATTGAACCCATAAGTCTGTTTATGAAAAGCGACTGGGACCTGTATTACGCCTTCGTTAAGGTAGCTCCTCAAAATATGGCTCAGACCTTTGAAAGCATCGAAGATGCCTGGAAGCGTATCGAACCCAACGCCGAATTTCTGGGGTCTTTTTTAGATGAAAATATCGACCGCACCTTTAAACGCGAACGCACGATGACTACGATCATAACCAGCGGATCCCTTATTGCGATCATCCTGAGCTGCATCGGACTTTTTGCGATCTCGATGCTGGTGGTGACGCAGCGTACCAAGGAAATTGGTGTACGTAAAGTAGTAGGAGCCAGTGTCGCGCAAATCACATTTTTACTGACCAAAGACTTTGTAAAACTCGTAGGCATCGCTTTTTTGATTGCCGCACCGGTAGCCTGGTGGCTGTTGTCTCAATGGCTCCAAGACTACGAGTATCGAATTGAATTGCAGCTCTGGATTTTCCTGGCTGCCGGTCTGCTGGCGGTTTTTATAGCCCTGGTAACCATAAGTTTCAGAACCATACGGGCAGCGCTGAAGAACCCGGTAGAATCGTTACGAACAGAATAAACCTCTCTGCCCTTTGGGCATCTCTCCCAGAGGGAGAGAAATAGCAAACTAAAAACTAAAATTGTGATTAGAAATTATATTAAAATCGCCTGGCGGAATATCTGGAACAACAAGCTTTTTTCAGCCATAAATATCATCAGTCTTGCTATTGGTTTAAGTGCTGCTTTTGTGATAGGGCTTATGGTGTATTATGAGTTTACGTTTGACACCTTTCACCAGAATGGGGATCGTATGTATCGCGTTGTGAGCGATTTTGAAACCCCTCAGGGTGATATGAAAAATGGTGGAGTAACGCCACCTATGCGACTTGCAGTACGTGAAGAATTAACCGGAATTGAGCAATCGGCTTATTTTTTTAATTGGTGGATCAGTGAAAGTAAGGCAGCTTCCAGCGAACAGATTTTTAAAGATCCGGAGAAAATCATACTCACTCAGGCGAGCTATTTTGGTCTTTTTCAATACAAGTGGATTGCCGGTTCTAAAGAAACTGCATTACAGAAACCCAATCAGGTGGTGCTTACCCGTAAACGTGCTTTAGAATATTTTCCCAATCTACCCTTAACAGCAGTAATGGGGCAGACTATTGAGTATAATGCTGATATTCAGGCTGTGGTTTCCGGTATAGTAGAAGATTTTGACAAGCGCTCAGATTTCTTTTTTGATGAGTTTGTCTCTTTAGAAACCGCAAAGCAAACGGAAAGTAAAGATCAGATTCTAAGCGATAGCTGGGGGATGACCAATAATGCCTCGCAACTCTATATTAAGATTTCTGAACATAGTACAGCGGCACAAATAAAGAGTCAGTTACTAGCATTAAGTGAGCAGCACGTAGATGCTGATATGATAAAATATAATAATAAGCGCACTTTTAATCTGCAGCCACTTGCAGATTTGCACTTTGATCAGGAGTATGGTGTTTACGATTATTCACGGCCTGAAGCCAATAAGAATATATTGATCAGTCTTATTTTTATAGCAATCTTTTTGCTGCTTTTAGGAAGTATCAATTTCATCAATCTCAATACAGCCCAAGCGACGCAGCGTGCAAAAGAAATAGGTATTCGTAAAACTCTGGGAAGTTCAAAAATACAGTTGATTGTTCAGTTTCTGGGAGAAACCTTTTTGCTAACCTTGCTTGCAGCGCTGTCTTCGGTTATTTTATCAATCTTGGCTTTAAAGGTATTTGATGATTTCATCCCTAATGGAGTTGATGCTACGCTTATGGTAAGTCCTTGGTTTGCCGGTCTGGTGCTTGGCCTTATTACGATCCTCACGTTCTTATCCGGTTTTTATCCAGGGCTTGTTTTGTCTCGATTTAAACCATCTCGGGCACTTAAGGGTGAGCTTATACGATCTGAAAATAAAGGTTCTTTGCGCAAGGTATTAACCGTTTCGCAATTTGTAATTGCTCAGGTTTTTGTGACTGCCACCCTGCTGGTGAGCAAACAAATATACTTTATGATGCACAGCGATCTGGGTTTTAGAACAGATGCTGTTGCATACCTTCAAACCCCGTGGGAAGATCAGAAGGTCGATAAACGCCTCGTTTTAGAACAGGAAATCACGAATTTACCAGGGGTCTCCAGGATTAGTTTAGGGGGAATGCCTCCTGCATCTCACAATATGGCTACCCGAATGGGAATTTACAAAACCGAAAATCAGGAAGTCATTCAGGAACTTCAGGTTCTCAACGGCGATGGAGATTATTTGGATGTTTATAACATCGATATTTTGGCGGGAAGAAAACCGCTCAACGATACCATCGAAGAATATATCATCAATGAAACCGGAATGCAGGCCTTTGGTTTTCACAATCCCGAAGATATCGTAGGAAAGTATATTGAGCTGAATAGCAATAAACGACTGATTGTGGGAGTGATGAAAGATTTTAAGCAACGCTCACTCAAAACCGGAATAGTACCCTTAGTCCTTACGGGAGATACCGGTAGAGAACGCCGTACAAATTTCAGAACTGTGCATTTGGTATTGGGTGATAAAGCCTCCGGCTGGAGCGGAACACTAGCTCAGATTGAGCAGGTTTACAAAAAAATATATCCGGGTGAAGATTTTAAAATGACGTTTTTAGATCAGACAATTGCCAACTTTTATGAGCAGGAGCAACGCATTGCAAGTTTGCTCAACTGGGCTACCGGATTATCGGTGTTGATTAGTTGTCTGGGGCTTCTGGGATTGGTTATTCATACTACAGAGCGACGTAACAAAGAAATAGGCATTCGCAAGGTTTTGGGAGCATCATTGGTGCAGCTCAACCTATTGTTGTGTAGAGATTTTTTAAAGCTAGTGCTTTTGGCCTATCTCATTTCTGTGCCGCTGGCCTGGTGGGGATTACACAATTGGCTTCAGGATTATACCTACAAAACCGAAATGAGCTGGTGGATTTTTGCCCTAAGCGGAATAGGAATGGTCGTGCTCGCTCTGGCAATAATGAGTTTTAAAACCTTAAGAACAGCCCTAAGAAACCCGGTAGAATCATTACGAACTGAATAACCCTCTCTGCCCTTTGGGCATCCCTGCCTTTGCCGGCAGGTAGGTCCCCCAGAGGGAGAGAAGTAGGAAACTAAAAACTAAAATTGTGATTAAAAATTATATCAATATCGCCTGGCGGAATCTGCTTAAGAATAAGCTTTCCGGTATTATTACCATTGGAGGCCTGGCAATTGGCCTTACCGCCTGTACGCTTATTCTGTTTTATGTGGCGCACGAGCGTAGCTATGATAGCTTTCACGCCGATTCTGATCGTATGTATACCGTAGAAGCTCAGGTAAATATGGGCGGCGATACGATCTATATGAATGCGATGAATGCAACCGTTGGGGCACTCACCGAAAATGCGAGTCCGGCGGTTGCCTCCAGCCTGCGTTTAAAAGATGAGTATAAACCGGTAATCCTGACCAATACGCAACAACCAGGTACCCGATTTTCTGAAAAAAATTTCAGCTATGCTGATGCTAATTTTTTTGACTTCTTTTCTTTTAAACTGCTCAAAGACAGCAAAACAGAAGCTTTAGCCAGGCCTTATTCCTTGGTGCTTAGTCAGGATATGGCCAAAAAGTATTTCGGAAATCAAAACCCGATAGGGGAGTCGATATCGGTGCGGAAGGATAGTACCTATCTATTTACGGTAACCGGAGTTATGGAAAATACACCCAGCAATTCCAGTATTCACCCCGACTTTGTGGCATCGCTAAGCAGTATGCTAACCATGAATGAATATAAGCGTGATTTTGATTCCGAAGCCTTTAGATTAGGTGCGTTTCCAACCTACTTAAAACTGAACAACGCATCAGATGTTAAGACGGTGCAAAAAACTATGCAGGAATTAAGTACTCAAGGCAATGCAGATGCCACTGATGTATATAGTCTGAGTTTACTAACTGATAAACATTTAAACGGAAGAGACGCTTCAAACACCCGATACATCAGTATTTTTCCGTTAATAGCGGTGCTCATTTTAATACTAGCGTTAGTCAATTATCTAAGCTTATCAACTGCACGAGCTAGCTTGCGATCCAAGGAAATCGGCGTGCGTAAAGTAAACGGTGCCAGCAGAAAAAGTGTTGCTTTTCAGTTTTATATAGAATCCACGCTTTATGTACTGCTTGCGTTTGTGGTTTCTGTAGCGCTGAGCGTGATTCTAAAACCCTGGTTTTTTGGTATTCTGGGCATTGAGATTGATGCTGTCTTTTTTCTCAATTCCACCTTTTTAGGCATACTCGCCGGTTTGCTGGTATTTACCATTCTGGCAACCGGTTTTTATCCTGCACTGGTGATGTCAGCATTCAATCCGGTTGAAAACCTTAGAAGCAGTCGTGCTTCAAAAACAGGAGGGGTGCGCTTGCGTAAGGTATGTACCACCGTGCAGTTTGTGATCGCGATAGCCCTTTTAGTGAGTGGGATTATCATTCATCAACAGCTTGATTTTGTGCGGGGTGTTGATACCGGTCTAAATCGTTCTGACGTCGTTATGTTGCCGCTGCAGAAAACAATGGGTACCAATAGCACGCCTTTTAGAAATGAGATCGAAAAGCTTTCGCAGGTAACCAACACGGCAGTAACTCAATATCCTATTTACAAAGGCTACAATATGTTTTTTGTTTCTTCCGAACAAATGCCTGATGCTATAGGCCTGCCTATTTTTGCAGTAGATGACGATTTCTTTCAAACCTTGGATGTAAACTGGGAACTAAAACCGGAAGACGAACATTATTATTCTAAAAGCGAACACGTAGTCATTAACGAAGCGGCCATCAGCAAATTTAAACTGGGATCTAATCCTATAGGAGAAAGCCTGCTTTTCGGAAACAGCAAAAGGGAAATTATAGGAGTAGTTAAAGATTTTCATTTTGAAAACCTGGACGCTCCTATAAATGCGTTGGCCTTGTTTGTGAATTCAAAAACCCAAGCAACCACAAACATTCTGGGTAAAAGCGGAGGCTGTCTGTTTGTGCGCTTTCAGCCGGATAGCGATGTATCCCAATTGCTGTCTCAAATGGAAGCCATTTATACCCAATACGATTCTGCTACTCCGTTTGAATATCAGTTTCTGGATGATGCCTTTGATGCGATGTTTCGCTCAGAAGAGCGGCTTTCACAGGTTTTTAATCTCTTTATCATCCTCGCCATGCTAATCGCGGGACTCGGACTTTTTGCGCTGGCAACCTTTAGCGCGCAGCAGCGAGTCAAAGAACTGGGGGTGCGTAAGGTTTTGGGAGCATCTGTGATACAGCTTACTACTTTGCTCTCCTTTGATTTTTTGAAATTAATACTTTTGGCTATTCTCATCGCATCGCCGCTGGCGTGGTATTTTATGCATCTGTGGCTCCAGGACTTTAATTATAAAACCACCATACACTGGTGGGTCTTTTTAGGCGCTGGTACAGGGGCTATGGCTCTTGCGATTTTAACGGTCAGCTTTCAGGCAATTAAAGCCGCACTTGCAAACCCGGTGAAATCATTACGAACTGAATAAGCGTCCTAACCCCCAGGGGAATTAATAACAATAATAATAGTAATAACAATAAAACTAAATTATGCTTTTACAACTCAATCATATTTACAAATGGGTCAAACAAGGCGGGAAACGCGTCTTTTTACTAAATGACATCAGCCTTGATGTGGAAGAAGGCGAGTTTATCTCCATAATGGGTCCTTCGGGATCGGGGAAATCGACCTTGCTTAACGTTATCGGGATGCTCGACGAATTTCAGGAAGGGGAGTATATGTTTCTGGATGAATCGGTACATACACTCAAAGAAAAGCACCGTTCTAAATTGTACAAGGAATACATCGGTTTTGTGTTTCAGGCGTATCATTTGATTGATGAGTTAACCGTTTATGAAAACATCGAAACTCCGCTTTTGTACAAGAATATCAAGTCTTCAGAACGAAAGGCGCTGGTCGCAGATATGCTGGACCGTTTCAACATCGTAGGAAAAAAAGATTTGTTTCCGGCGCAATTAAGTGGTGGGCAACAGCAACTGGTGGGCATTGCACGGGCATTGATTGCCAAGCCTAAACTCATTCTGGCAGACGAACCTACCGGAAACCTGAACTCCAAACAGGGCGAAGAAATTATGGAGCTTTTTAAAGAATTAAATCAGGAAGGAGTGACCATCATTCAGGCTACACACTCCGAGTCTAATGCGGCGTATGGGAATCGCATCATTCACCTGCTCGACGGAAGCAAACAGCATCAGGCTTCTAACTAAAATCCAAAAAAGCGCCCACTAAGAGGAATCATCAACCTGGGCGCTTTTAAAATTCTATTTATTTATCATCAATCAAAAGCATTATGAAAATTCCATTCACAGGCCTGCTAACGGCCTGCTTAATTCATATCTGTAGTATACAGGCACAGGAAACACAAGCCACACTCACACTGGAAGATTGCATCGAGATCGCTTTAGACCAAAACTTTTCGGTACAACGCGCTGAGCTCAATGCGCAGGGCGAAAATATTCAGTATAAACAAAGCCGAAACGCGCTTTTACCGCGGGTTAATGCCGACTATAATTATGGGGTGAGCAACGGCCGAAGCATTGACCCGTTTACCAACGCTTATGTAACTGAGCAGCTTAACTTCTCAAATGCCGGACTTAGCCTTAGTGCAACAGTTTTTAACGGTTTTAGACTGCTTAACAGTCTCAAACAAAGCAGTCTGAATAAAGCTGCTGCTGAGATGGATCTGCAGGAGTCACGCCAAAACCGGATGCTTGATGTTACGCTGAGCTTTCTACAGGTTTTAAATGCACGCGAACTCGTAAAACTGGCGGAAACGCGTTTGCTTACGACTCAGGAACAGCTTAAACGTCTTGCAAAACTCAACGAAGAAGAGACCGGCAATCCTTCTGATTTTTACGATTTGCAGGGACAACTGACCACAGATCAAAATGCGATAACCGATGCTACTAACAGTCTGAAGAACGCCCTGGAAGACCTGAAATTTCTACTGAATACCGATGCGGAAATTGAAGCAGAAAATCTGGTTTTGGTAACCGATTTTAAAAATCAGGAGCTGTCTGCCGATGGCATCTACGAGCGGGCCCTGCAAAGTCTTGCAGCTATAAAGGCTCGTGAACTAAGGCTTGAGGCTACGGCCAAAGGAGTCGCGGTTGCACGCTCGCAATACATCCCCGAGATCAGCCTGTTTGCCAACCTGAATACCAACTACTCCAGCGCCGCCCGTTTGTTTGAAGAAACGGGAAATCAACTTATTGAGACGGCCGATTTTGTAAACATTTCGGGAACCGATTATAGTGTGTTTACAGAAGAAACTCAGTTTGAATCTCGCGGCATCTCGTATAAAGATCAGTTAAATAACAACTTAAACTCTACCGTGGGCGTTGCGGTTAGCATTCCGCTTTTTAATGGGTTTCGGGCGAAGAACAATGTACAATTGCAAAAAATAGAACAGAGTCGGGCAGAGGTAGACTTGGCAGAAACCAAACGTGCGCTGAAGCAAAACATCGCGCAGGCGTATAACGATTGGGATGCTGCGGAGAGCAATTATGAGTTGCTGCAAGAGCAGGTAGCAGCTTATGAAAAGTCATTTGCCATCAATGAGGCGCGCTTCAACCTGGGTGTGGCTACCAGTGTAGAATACATCACCAGTAAAAACCGACTGGACAATGCCCGAATCAATTTAACCAATACCCGCTACACCTATCTTTTGCGTGATAAAGTGCTGGAGTTTTATCAGGGCAATGCAATTCGGTAAGGAGGTTTCTTGCTTCAGTTTATGCGGAATACCGCAAATGCCTTCTGTGGTAATAGGGTATATTTACGCAAAACAGAGCATAAAATATAGTTAGTTAATACTTTAAGTAAGAATGGGAATATTACTTATACCTTTGATATTTATTCTTTTTTTGATCCATTCTAAAGTCAAATTTCGGAAGCTAAGAGAAGGGAGTAAAAAGCTACTTGCGACAGTAGTTGAATACAGGAAAGAAAGAGGACCTATGAGAAATGATTATACGCTGTTAAATTACCCTTATGTGCGAATTTCTACAGAAGATTCGTATTATGTGAAGCAAAAACTCAAGTATGCCAACAACTGGGATAAGCCATTTGAAATAGGGCAGGAAGTAGAGGTGTTTTGGTGCGGCTCTGATTTACTGTATTGGTATGCCTACGAAACAAGGTTCTTCAAGTATTTGCCGAGCAAGTGGAGCTTTTGGAGGTAGAATCAGAATGAATTATAAATTCATTTATAACTAATCTAGACCAAATATAACTTTGGGAAAATGACTTATACGAAATAGACTTGAAATGAAAAGATACAGCTATTTATTAATTGTGTTTAGTGCTTTGATTTCCCTGAATTCCTGCTCCAATGATGATGAGGATTATCCTTGTTCTGAAGCCAATAGTGCTACGATGGTAATTAATGGTGAATCTAGGGAGTTTCAGGTTTTTGGAAGAGGAATTGATATTAACAGCAATGGTACGGGCTATACTTTAAGTTTTTGGCTATCCTCCCTTGAGTCAGAGTCAGAACAGGATTCATATTCCATAGTTATTAAACTCCCCTATCAAAGAACCGGCACCGATATTATCGAAAGGTTTGGTTACGTTAAAAGAAATAAGAGTACTAGAACTGAAGAAGCTGGTGATGTAGTTACTGAGGGTGAACTAGAAAACCGTGTATATGTGAATAAGAACACTTGTTTTAGAGCAACTTTTTCAGGGAATATAACTCAAAATGGTACTGAACTTGTAATTACAGAGGGGAGCATAGAGCAAACCTATGATGAGCCCTTTTGATTTTATAGAGAGATAAGGAGGTAAAACACATTCTTTATTAAATTCCTTTCGGATTTAGCCTTCTTAGTCTTTATAGCAAAAAGTAATAAAACAAGCTTATGGAAGGGAATTTAACCTTATTTTTCAGGCAACTATTTTTTCAGTATTTTTCTAGTAACCAGTGTATTCGGGTTTTGGTTTATTTAAACCAATATCGTGATTGCCTGAATTTTTAAAATCATGCGTATACCTTTTTATTTGTGGTGTTTAATTTTTATACTATTCAGCAGCTTCGCGCCGGTATCTGCGACTTCAAAAATAAATCCTGAAGTAATTAAGAGAAAAAGTGTTTTGGCCCTTATGGTAGATAAAGTGGCACAAAACTATTTTCAGGCTACAGAAGCGCTTGGGCAGGATATTCCAGACTTTGATTCCAGCAGGGTAAAGTTGTTGCTTGAAGGAATGCATCAGGCTACCGAACAGATGGTTACCCTAACGGCAGAACAGGAATGGCAAGAACGGATTTTTAGGGAGAATTCAACTTTTCACGAAATCAGACAGCTCACTTTACTTAATTTAAATAGGGCAAAGCAAAATTTAATTAATGCCGAAACTAAAACGTCTACTGCTAGTTTTACAAAATTTATTACAATCCTCGATGCCGCACGGAGTTTTTGCGATCAGCTTATGGTTATAGACGGTAAGCTTGAACGAGTAGCTGCATCAAGAAAATGGACGGTTACTGTAGAAAAAAGTACCGCCGAAAAATTCGAGGAAAGTATGGGAGCAGACAATATTACAATGTCGCAGTGGCTTGGCGTTATGGAATGGGGAGGGGATAAAACCGCTACGGAAGATTTGAGGGAGATGGGAAGGAAAAATCAGGCGTTTTTATTAGAACTCAAAAAGAAAGAACGAGCATTAATAAAAACCGGAGCTGTTGAACAAGTTCAAGTATATACAGATACTGTTGATGGAGTTGTTTACAGGTATGCTGACTTCCCTCCACAAAAATGGTCGTTCATTTATACGCCTGATAGAGATTTGGTCAAAGGCCTCGTAAGTTGGCTGGTATATATTAATTCCGGTAATTCGGTTAAATTAAGCGATGTCCTTAGCCTGGGCTTGAGTAATGCATTGTTTGATCCTAATGTGTACCGTATTCTGGAAACAAGCGAGAATTCCCGACTTATCACTGATACAGATGGGAATCAGGTAAGGCTTATACTTTCAGGCGAACTAGTAGAAACTTTAAATCTTTCCAAGCTACACCTCAAAAGGGTTACTATTGAGGACGATCAGATTATTTATTTCGGTAACTATAAGGAAGCAGACGAGACTCCAGAGGGGCTTCAACCCGTACTGAGCATACAACCTGTTCAGGGTGATTTATTCAGGAGTATAAAAATGGAGATTGAACGACTCCGCCTTAATCCCGGGGAGTACCATCCCTCAAATTTGCGATTAAACACCTATTAGAGCTATATTGACGTGTAAAAAATCTCAAGTGCTTAAGGTCTAAACAGGTATCTTTATAAAATGCATTCTATTTTTTTATCTAGAGATTTTGGTCACAAAGCATACCTGAATGAATTTTGATGAAATCTTATTTTTTGATTTTAATCAAAAGAGTTCTGCCCTTTTGATTTTCTTTTTTAATGCTATGCTGTTTTCGGTTTTACTGCTTAAACGCGGGATTAATGAAGAGCAGCAAGACAGCAAATGGCTGGCGGCTTTTCTATTTTTGTGCGGTTTATATGTATGCCCGTTTATGTTAGGCTATGCGGGTTGGTATTCGGTCACCAGCTACCGGGAGTTTATGTTTTTTATGCCTTTTCAGCAGCTTTTTCTGCTGGGGCCCGTACTCTATTTCTACGTGAGTAGCCTTTTAGACAGAAACTTTCGTATTAAAAAAGTTCAGCTGTGGCATTTTCTTCCGGCCCTGCTGTATTTGATTTATAGCCTTGTCGTATTTGTTGCCGATAAGTTTATTCTAGATCGGTTTTATTTCTATGCTGACGAAAGGGATAAGGACCTGGTTTTTTGGTATCAGATGAGCGGTTTACTATCTATGTTAGGGTATTTGGGACTCTGTCTATATCGATATAAAACCTATCGGAAAGATTTGGAACAGGAAGTCAGTTATGCCGAAGAAGTGTCTTTTAAATGGATCAAAAACTTCCTGCTCGCATTGAGCCTGATCCTATTTTTACGAATACTGTTCTTCATTTTAAACCCCGAATGGGCTGAGTTTGGCCGTAAATATTGGTACTATCTCAGCTTTTCAGCAATAGCGATGTACATTATTGTAGAAGGTTATACCCACGCTTTGAAGGTGCGGCTTCCGCAACGTCTGGTTCCCGATGTCGGGATTAACCCTGTAGAAATTCCAGCTTCAGAAAGAGATATGCCGGCATCTGCGGAAGAGTTGCAAGTCCTCAAAGACCAGATCGAAAGCTTAATACGTGAACGGCAATTACATACCAATCCGCGGCTTACGCTGAGCGATCTCGCCCATGAACTCAATACCAATCGCAACCGCATTTCAGAAGTCATCAATCAGGGATTCGGTCTTAATTTTAACGAGTATATCAATACCAGGCGTATTGAAACCGTTGTCAAGATGCTAAAAGATGGCAAACACCATCAAACAACACTTCTAGGAATCGCCTTAGATTGTGGTTTTAATTCTAAAAGTACCTTTAACCGGGCTTTTAAAAAGCATACGGGACTAACTCCACAACAATTTATATCAAAAAACAGGCTGTAAACAGGTGTCAAATGGTCATTTGAAGCGACGGCCACGCGATAAAGCTGCAATTTTGGATGCATAAATTAAAACCTATGCGAATTCTTTTCATACTGATTTATCTCCTTATAAGTACTCCTCTTTTGGGGCAACTGAGTTTGACGCCGCAACAAAAATTAAGTCTGGATAGTATTATAGCTCTGGATGTTCCTGAAAATGCTCCAGGTGTGGCGACTGCTTTAATTGCTGACGGAGACGTGATATACCAAAAGTATTCGGGCTATGAAAATCTTAAAAAGGAAACGCGTATCGATGCGCATTCGCGCTTTAATGTGGCCTCAAATGCCAAGCAGTTTACGGCCCTGGCTATTTTGGTTTTAGAAGAACAGGGCAAACTCAAACTAGCCGACGACATCAGAACGTATCTACCTGAATTATATCAGGCTCTTAAAACGCCTATTTACATCGTGCACCTGATACAGCATACCAGCGGAATTCGGGATGTGTATGATTTGTGGTCGCTTCAGGGCATTACCTGGTGGAAGCAGACTTATGATAATCAGGATGTACTCGATCTCCTTGCTAATCAGCAGGGTTTAAATTTTTCACCGGGTGTGCAGTACGCGTACAGCAATTCAAACTATATTTTGCTGGCTGAGATTATTGCAAGAGTTTCGGGCACTTCTTTTATTGAATTTACCAACCAGCTCTTTACAGATTTGAATATGCCCAACACTTCTTTTGAGAATGATTTTACGAGGATAAAAAACCCTGTGGCGAGAGCCTACTTTAATTTTGATACCTGGTCTACTTATGACTGGAAATGGAATGCTGTTGGTGACGGAAATTTATTTTCAACCCTAGCCGATCAGATCGAATGGGAAAAAACGGTTCAGGGTTATGGTCATCCTGCCGTCTCGCGGGAACTCATTAAAAAAAGCCAGCAACTGCACGCGGCTAATGAAAACCTGAAATACGGCTATGGTCTTGAGTTTGATACCTACCGCGGAAAGCCTTATCGTTTTCACGAGGGATCAACCGGTGCCTGGAAGGCAACGGTAGTGCGTTTTGAAAACCCGAAACTGGCGGTGGTAACCCTTACCAATAGCGGAAAGGTGATTCCGGCGATGATGACCCGGCAATTTGTGGATGTGGTATTGAAGTTGGAAAATGAGGCAACTGACTTTCAAACGGCTCCCGAGCATACGGGGAATTATGTTTCTGTAGCTGAAGTTCTAGGAAGGTACCTCACACCGGGTAATTACGTGTATGAATTTTTAGAAGGCGATTCCGGCAACCTGATTTTAAACCGATTAGATCGCGGAGCGGTAGTACTTGAGCGCGAGTCGGCTAATGTATTTCATCAAAAGTATGACCCCGCTTTTAAACAGGAATTTACAAAAACCGAAACCGGAGAAATGGAGGTCACGGCATATTATACCACACACGCACCTTACAGTCTTACCCGCCCCGAAGCAGACTGGGAAAATTATGACTATAAAAAGCTTGATGGGACCTATGTCAATTCAGAAACCGGGGTGAAATTGGAGCTGGAGTATGTTACAGACCAAACCTATTTGGTTTATAGAGACGGCAAAAAGAGCCAGGGATTTTTAGTCACTCTGGGTAAATTACTGGTGGGGAACTACGCAGTTACTTTCACGGAAGAACAGAAAGAGGTTGGGACTATTTATCTTTCAGCAGATCGTATACAAATGGTGAAGTTTGATCGGCAGGATTGAGTTATTTAAACCGGAAAGCTGTAACAAAACCAATCTTGCTGGGTTTTTAGTTAGGAATAACTCGTTCTAAATTTTAATAAGCTATGAAAATAATAGGTTTACTTTTAGCCATGTTCATCAGTCCAATAGCTCTGGCTCAGGATCAGCGTTTTTCAGAATTGCTTGATTTTTATCAACGCGAAAAGCAGTTTAATGGTGTGGTGCTGGTAGCAACAAATGGGTCAGTTGATTTTTTAGCTGCAGCGGGGCAGGCAAACCGAGCGAGCAATACAGCTATATTTACCGACTCCAAATTTAAAATTGCTTCGGTATCTAAAGTCTTTACTGCAATTTTGATACTCAAGCTGATAGAGGAAAAGAAGCTCATGCTTTACCAAACTTTGGGAGAAATCCTGCCAGAATACAAAGGCAGTGGCAAAGATCAGATTAGCATTCACAATCTGTTAACCTATTCCTCGGGCATAGATAACCAACTCGACCGAGCGGGATTGATCCCATACCAGAACTGGAGAACACTTGATGCGTTTATCGAAGCCTATTGTTCCGGAGATTTGGTTTATGTCCCTGGAACAAAGTCAGAATATGGCAATACAGAGTATATTTTGCTTCATAAAATAATTGAGAAACTGTCAGGAACAGATTATGAGAACTACCTGGACGAAATAATTCTTAAACCGCTGGGTTTAAAAAATACGCAAGTCACCAAAGCCCGGGATATTAATCCGGATCTGGTTCAGAGCTATACGTATGAGCTGGCAGATCAAAGCTTTTATAATGATGAGCCCTATTATCCCGAGCTCTATTTTGGTTCTGCATCACTCTATTCAACTGCGGAAGATTTATTGAGACTGGATCAGGCCCTTTTCAATTCAGAAATTCTAAATCCGGAAACCACAGCGATGCTGTTGAAAATTCATCCGGAATTGGGAAACACGGCATATGGTCTTTGGGGTTCTGGCGGCTGGGGTACTTTTGATGAACCATTTTATTACAGAACCGGGGGAATTTTAGGTTCCACCGCAAACTGGATTCACACTACCGAAAAAGGAAAAACAATTATCGTACTTAGCAATACCAATGCAAGTAAATTATATGCGTTTTCTGAGCAATTGTACCGGGTAAGTACCGGTAAAGAGTGGATCAAAGAGTAGGGGGTTGCTGGTTTCTTAATTCCAATTTAAGATATTATCTATCGGTCAATATTTTAGCTGCATAGGGTGGGGCATATTCTTTATTGGCGATTTTAAACCTTTTAATCTACACGGGTATACGTTTTTATAGCAGGAAATTATTCAGATTTCTTTTAAGAGCAGTATGAATTAGCTTTTTTTCATCTTAAAATTATACGAAAACAAAATTTATAGTTTAAATAATTATTGCTTTGATAAAAATTTAAGTATCGAAAGTACATTTAAACTGAATTGCTGGCGTACAGCGATTTAAATTTTAATTTAACAGTGTTGTTTTTTGCTGTTAACCTCAAATCGTATTGATATGTATCTGCATTATTTTGGAAAACAAAGTTTTACGAATCGAGCTGTAAATAAAGCGAATCGTATACTTATAAGTTCGTTTTATCAAAATGAAATTGAAAAGCATTTGGATTTTATAGATGCGGCCTATTTCATACAGGAATTAAAATCTAATGAACCAAAACCTATTCAGGTGATTAGCACTTGGGCTCCTTTTCGAACCAAAAAGGAAACATTTCCCATGCAGGCTGATGCAATTTCTATAAACCGCAGTCAGATTAGAAATTCCAGAAGCCTGTTGATTATTAAATTATTACAGGATTATACCTGCATACGACTAAACTTATTAAATTCCAGTCAAAATGAAGAACGTGAACGTGTGCATAAGATCATAGAAAAACTCGCTAAATCTTATCTTTAAGCTAATTCAGAGATTTTCAGGTTTAGGAGATGTTCTCTTTCTCTTACTACACAGGCCAATGCGAGGGAATTGAAATTTGATTAACCATCATCTTAACAAAACCAGGTCTTATTGGCGAACAAATGAGGAAGGTTTATTCTGATGAATGGGTACGTATTTTTTAATTATATATTCGGTCACGGCTTTTAAGGTTTTTCCGTTTACAGGGTGGAGTCCAGGGGCAGTATAATACTCAATTTCTCCATTTTCATTCTTATAATACTACAATAATGGCTTTTGATTTTGTTCAAAAAAGGAGTTCGTGATATCTACATCTACACGTCTAAAGTTCTCAAACTTTTTTGATCATTCGGCTCAATAGCAATACCATATTCAGAATAAATAAGAACCTGCCGAGCAGGTGAATTCAAATTACTTACTTATAGTCATCCGTTGCTGAGGAAAAATTTGATCTGCTGGTCCTGTATCGCAGTTTGGATAAATTCGTCCAGCAACTTGTAGGAATAAGTTACCTACTGTAGGTGTAGATTTACTTATCATAAAATATATAGACCCGTTTTGTCCGCATTTTGTATCCTTACCACTATATGAAAAAACGTAGTTTTCATTTTCTTCCATATAACCCTGTTTAAGAGTAATAGGATTATCATCACTAAGATCATATGTACTTTCAATTATATTACCATTATTGTCAGTTATCTTGTAATGCATTACTAATTGATCTTTCTTTATGGCTCCATTATTTACAGTTCTATTGGATACTTTGAATTCATAATTTTTCCCATCAGAACTACCTGTCCATGTGCCTAAAAACTTTGATAGTTTGTTATTTATATCTTTCACATATACACTTTCACTATCTACAAGATAGCCAGTGTGAAAATATTGGTAAGAATTTTCAATAGGAATTATATCTTGAGCTTTAACACCTGGGTATCCAAAGATTATTAGTAGAATTAAAATTTTATGATTTTTCATTTATTGATATTTTTAGAATTAGGTGTTAAAAATATTGAGGTTCAATAGGAGGGTTATTCAAATTACTTATTTATAATCATCCATTGCTGAGGAAAAATTTGATCTGCTGGTCCTGTATCACAGTTTGGCCAGATTTCACCATTTACCATTAAATAAACATCAGCACTAGTTTTGATAAATTCTGAAGGATTGAAATAAAAATCCCCGCTTTGACCACACTCAGTTGACATACCGTTATAACTAAAAACATAAGAACCCAATTCGTTCATATGGCCATTTTTCATTACTAAAGGGTTATCGTCACTTAAACCGGAAGTGCTTTCTAATACTGAGCCTTGATCATCAGTAATTGTATAATGAAGTACAAGTTCATCTTCTTTTATAGCACCAAATTTAATGGTTCTTTTAGTGACAGTGAATTCATAATTATACCCATTTGCACTTCCAGTCCAGGTTCCTAAAAATTTCTCCAGTTTATTATTTACATCTTTAACATAAACACTACTATTATTTCCCAAATACCCCCCGCTTGTCCCAATATATTTATAACTCTCTTCAACAGGGATTATGGTCTGTGCTTCAGTGCTTGAGTAAGCAAAGAATATTATTAGTATCAAAGTGGTATACATTCTCATTGGTTTATCTTTTATAATTAGGAGTTAAAAACTACAAGTTTTAGTGGAAGGTTATTCAAATTGAATATATCTAAGCGCTATAAAAATTATTGATTAAAAGAGGGCGATCTAGCTTAATGCGTAGAGGGATTATAGAATAAATAGCTAAATCATTAACAATATAAAACATATATTACTAAAAGCATTTATTTATATGACTTACAAACTAAATTCTAAATAAATAAGTTATGTCGAATGCTTTCTAATGTCAAAAGATACATTGGAAGACTGGTATTTATTGATGTTATGTAAAACAAAAAAAAACACTATAAATCATTTGATTTACAGTATTTTAAAATCTTATCCGGCAGTTTGGATAATATTCGAACTAACTTTGAAGTCCTAGTTTTGTCTCGGCTTTAGAAAATACATTTTTTATGAGTTCTATTTAATCAGAAATAAATGAGGAAGGTTTATTCTGATGAATGGGTACATATTTTTCAATGATATATTCCGTCACGGCTTTTAAGGTTTTTCCGTTTACAGGGTGGAGTCCAGGGGCAGTATAATACTCAATTTCTCCATTTTCAGTCTTATAATACCATAATAGTGGCTTTTGATTCTGTTCAGAAAAAAATGAGGTCGTAATATCTACATCTACAATTCTAAAGTTCTCAAACCGTTTTTTATCATACGGCTCAATTGCAGTACCATATTCAGAATAAGAACCTTTTGAGCAGGGTATTTTTTCATAGAACCTTCCGGTCCATGTCATACAGTTTATAGAATCTGCTACTTCACTTGTTTTATTTTGAAAGAGCAGATAAAGTACAAGTAGTAGCGTAAGCGCAAAGGCGCCAAGTATAGAGGCGGAGTGCCAGCTTTTCTTATTTGATTTAGCTTCTGTACCTGTGGAGGGATCCTTCGTTTCATTTTTGTCTTTCAGATTGGTGTGAAGTGGGCCAACATCGAGCTTCTTTGCTTTAATTTTTTTAACGTATTCGGCATAATCCTGATAGCCGAGATACACGCAGAACTCTTCTATAGTATTTGAAGACGGATTATAGTCTTAATCTTTCCTTCTAATATACTTATCATACGTTCTTTCAATGGTGCGGTAACTCAATCTTGTTGCTGCCTCAACTTCTTTGGCCAAGGCATATTTCTTATGCGAAGCCGACTTGTCTTTGGCTTTTTTAAATACTTCTTCCGTGATTTTCTTTACGTAGAATTCATCCATCATCCTAAAAATACAAATTATCCCCAGACATTTTTTAGACAACTACTTCTGCGAGGTCTTTTGTTTAGAGATGTCGAAAAGTTGTCTAAAACAAGTCTAATGCCTGTCTACAACCAAACTTCCATCTTCTCTTTACTTTGTCCCAGAGAATGATTGCTGCTATGTGTTGCTAACATAGCTTTTCTAGAACAAGCATTCTTACGGAAATCTATAATGCAGTGGTTAAGGCCAATTTGGAAAGTAGCTTAAGGCTGCTGCATAAGATTTCCACTTTCCAAAAAAAACAATAGGAGTACTCCAAAACTCAATGGTGGCTGTAAAGCAAAAAGCTGGGAAAACCCCGGACGGCCACCCCTTTGTTTAATTCCAAAATTTCAGAAGATGAAAAAAGTAATAATAGCCATTTTCATTGTGGCATTAAATGGGGTGATTACCTCGTGTAGCGCAGACGCTTATGAAGAAAGTTTAATTAACGGGACTCAGGCAACTGAGGGAGATGATGGGCAGGTAACCCCTCCGCCACCTCCGCCACCTCCCCTTGATGAGGATAATTAAGCGTTTTTAAAAAGAAAAGGTTTGTGCTGACTGCATAAACCTTTTTTAGTAGTTTTAAACTAAAAACTGCTTTGTACCGCTCAGCTCTTATCTCCCTTGTTGTTTTATTGTTTTGCTCCTGTAACGAGCAGATAAATTTTGATCGAGGGGTTTCAAAAGCGGCTACCGATAGGATTACACTTTATTACAAAAATGCCCAGGATAATAACCTTCCCTTAGACGAGCGGCTAAGATTTACCAATCTGGCACTTCAATCTTTAGAGGAACAAAAATCGGATTCCCTGTACCCAAAGCTTCTGTATCAAAAGAGTTGGTTGCAGTTATCTATGGGGCAATACGATAGCCTTATAAAAAGTGACCGGCTCCTTCAAGATATTGTAAGTCCTATTGAAGCCGCAGCAATTTTGGGAATGCAGCATTATCTTATGGGATATTATTTTGAGCAGGTTGCTCAAAAACCAGATAGTGCATTTCATCGCTATAACAGATCCAGATTTTATTATAAACAAACCAACGACAGCAGCTGGATTGGTAAAAACCTGCTGAATATGGCCAAGATTCAACAGACTCAAAGTGATTACTTTGGAAGTAAAGAGACTCTTACCGAAGCCATCCAGTATATAGAATCAGAAGAGGACCCTAACACGATTGCTTCAGCTTATAATAGTCTTGGGACCAATCACCGGAAGCTATTTAACTATACAGACGCACTTGGTTATTACTTAAGAGCCATTAAAACTTCAGATGCTAAAGTAGACATTAGTACCTATAAAAATAATCTTGCTACTGTATATATAGATTTGAAGTCCTATGATAAAGCCCGGTCAATTTTAGAGGGCATCGTAAATGACACCGTGGTTAAATTTGATGCCCGGGCGCGTGTTTTGGATAATCTGGCCTATGCAAATTGGTTATCTGGCAGAGCGGTGCCTGCAAATGATTTTTTAGAGCCCTTGAGATTGCGCAAGCAGCAAGAGGATAAACGCGGATTATTAGCCAGTTATACACATCTTGGCGAGTATTACAGCAAGACAGAACCGCAACGAGCCATGGGATATCTAGATTCGGTCATTGATCTTTCAAAAGAGCTCAAAGCTCCCCGTGCAGAACTAGATGCACTTAAATTAAAAATGGAACTAATTCCAAATCGTATTGCCTTACGAGATCGATATATTTTTCTACAAGACAGTCTCTATAGGCAAGAGCTTAAAGTAAAAACTCAATTTGCTAAATACAAATATGATGACCGCATCAAGCAGGAAGCTATACTAAGACTGGAAAAAGAAAATGCTGAAGCAGAACTGGAAGCTGCTCAAGAACGTAATATGAGGTATTGGTTTCTTGGGGGTACTGTTTTCTTATCCTCTGTGTTGGGAATTGGATATTATTCAAACAGACAACGCATCAAGCGTTTAAAAGCTCAAAATCGGGCAGATCGGGTTGAGGCTTCCTATGCAACCGAAGCAGCTCTATCACAACGTTTACATGATGATTTTGGTGCGGGATTACATCATTTAATGCTCCTGGTGCAAAGTAAAGCCGATGCAGAAAAAATACTTGACGAACTTGACATACTTTACCAGCAAAGTCGGGATTTTTCGCGTGAAATCAATGCTGTAGATACCGGTGTTAACTTTAAAGAGGCCCTTTACACTATGCTTAATGCTCAAAAGCCGGAAGAGACACGTCTGCTTATTGTAGGTGCTAAAGATATTTCCTGGCAATCCCTGAGCAATGTGAGCAAAATAACGCTTTATAAAGTATTACGGGAGCTGTTTATCAATATGAGCAAGCACAGCAAAGCCAGCCTCGTTACCTTAAACCTAAAGCAGTTTACAAAAGCACTTGAAATTCAGTATTCAGACAACGGTGTAGGGATTGATACTTCTAAAGGATTTGAAAAAAACGGCCTGCTCATTACAGAAAAGCGTATGGATGCCATAGGGGGAACTATTATTTTTGAATCGGATCACGGCATAGGACTTAAGGCTGTGATCAGAATTCCGAATTAAAGTTTGCCAGTTATGTTTCAAAAAGTGTTGATCGCAGAAGATTATCAAGGGGACAACAAAAGTATTTTTGACACCCTGAAAGCCACACTAAATATCCCTGAAGTACAGGAAGAGTCTTATTGCGATAAAGCTTTTAACCGACTCAAAGTAGCCTTCACCAATCAGGAAGAATTCGACTTGCTCATTACAGACCTTTCGTTTAAAGAAGATCACGTGCCTCAGGGTTTGTCTTCGGGGGTTGAATTGATAGCAATGGGGAGAAACTTACAGCCTGACCTAAAAGTTATTGTGAACTCTATGGAAGATAATCCGGTTAAAATAAAAGCTCTTTTTGACACCTATAAGATAAATGCTTATGTGTGTAAAGGCAGGCATAGTCTTGATGAACTGGTGAAGGCTGTACGAGCCGTAGCAGAAGGAAAAACCTATCTCTCTCCTCAAATTGATTTCAATACGGCTAAAAATGTATTTGAGTTGGATGAGCTGGACCTGTTTATTTTAAAAAATCTTGCTGAAGGTTTCAGCAAAAAAGAGATTCGTTATAAACTTAAACAGAAGGATCTAAGACCCAATAGTGAAAGCACTATTGATAAGCGCGTAAGCAGCCTTTTTACCGAATTTGGAGCCAAGAATTCAACAGAACTGGTTGCCAAACTCATTCGGGAAGGATTGATTTAACTAGTTAAGGCTAAACTTGATAAAAACCGGTAAGTGGTCTGAAAGTTTACGTGCCTGATCCAGTTGATCACAAGTCAATACAAAGTCAAGCACTCCGCTTTCCAGAAAATTTATGTCTTTCGAATAAAATATATTGTCAATCGCATAATTCAGGTAATTTAACCCAATACACTCCCTCTTGAGTGTGGTCTTTTGGTCGAATAAAACGGGAGTAAACCCCTTATTTTTTAATTTATCAAATACGGGGTCCTGCTCCATAACGTTAAAGTCTCCTGCGAAAAGTACAGGGCCTTGTATAGCGTTTACAATATGGTGCGATATGGCACGTATTTCGGCTTCTGGATTTTTATTATAAGGTCTCGAATGAAAGTTTATAACCTTTAATACCTTCTGATCTAAATAGAAATTTATCGTAAAGGGTTCGCGCTCTACTTCAGAATCTAACGCTGTGATTAACGTGCCTCTGTTTTTGATTTTTATGTTCGTCGTTCTCCAAATAAAGGCATAACGCTCGGTGACATATTTAGAACTATTTGTAGGATTACTGATTACGTAATCCCATTTTGAGCCTTTTCGATTTAGAATATCTGTGAGTCTTGCTACGGCCTGCGCTCCACCGTAACCCGCAACTACCTCTTGAATCGCAATAATATCTACATCCCTTACGATTTCTGCAATTTGCTCAAGTTCTTTACTGTTCTTGGTTTTTCCAAAGTCTCTAATGTTCCAAGATACAAGGGTAAACTCGTGTTGAGCAAATAAGGAGAAGGAGTATAGGGCAATAGCCAAAACTAGATACCTTTTCATAAGTTTAAAATTAATGAGTCTTAAAAGTACAACTATCTAAAGGGTTCAATTTATAGAAATCTGTACTCCGGTGATTTGAATAAACCCCATTTCCATCCATTGCGCAAAAGGCTCCATTTCAGGAAAAAAGGTTTATTCCAAAATCTTGAACGCAATCCCGAAAAAGGATTGCGTTCGCCTGATTCTGCTGACTTTAAGGTTGAGTTACCAGTTAAAATTAATGGGAATTTTCACTTAAATTTAGATGAAATAAGTAGCATTTTTAGGAGCGAAACGGAGGAAAGTATATAGCAAGAGCGCAATACGCTGCGCGCTGTTACAGGATACTATTTTGAGTTTAGTTGTTGATAGTCATAAAAATTTGATTTCGACTAATTTATTGATATTTAGAAATTTGCGATAAAAGCTCTGGTAACCCTAATTTCTAAAGAAGATTTAGGACAAATGGATCTTAATTGCTAGAATTTCAGAACTGAGGAGCGCTATCAGGAAACCAATTGGATTCTGATTTGTAATGATTATTTCGATTAGGCTCAAGGTGCTAAAATGAACTGTATGATAGCGGGTTTGAGTACTGGGATAGGAAAGATTTTTAAGTATTTGTGTTTACAGTTCACTCAAGTCCGTTGTATATGCCTTGTGAAATTTAGTGAGTATATATAATCTCATCTTCTGGACAACTGATTCAATTTGGGAACCGATAATGGGACGCGAAATACCTCAAATTTTAGGATGGCGATTTTCATTTATTTTGAGAGCATTTGAATGAGCGGTTCCTGCTGTTGTTAAGCCTCCATATCTGCTCCAATTTTAGAATCGATTACCTGTGCATAAATCTGGGTAGTCTTTAGAGAGCTATGGCCTTATATCTTACTTACCGTTTCCATTGGTACGCCCCGAGACAGGGTTAAGGTGGTGATAAAGCTTGTTTCAATCAAAAGCTATCACAAATAATCTTCTACTAAAAAAAACGAGATCTTTTTTTGTCAATGTCTTTACACCTGGATATTTCTTTTGTCAAATAGCAAAGGAAGCTTTTAAGTCTATGGAGATATTGGTATTCAGAACTTCTATAAGAACTCAAAAGGACATAAAAGCCATTGCACGAATTCTCAATCCCCATAACCAGATTTTAACCTGGAGTGTCGATTTAGAGGATTGGGAGCATATATTGAGAATCGAAGTGGTTTCTGGAGGCATTAAAAATGAGATCCTGAGCCGTATTAGAAGTCTTCATTTTCAATGTCAGGAATTAGAAGATTAAGCACATACCAGGGCAAAAGCGTTCACAACTAAAATTATCAGTTGATGGTGAAAATTATAATAGTCTTTTTTGTTTGCCTGTGTATTTGCGGTTGTGCTACCTTCAGACAACACGGTGACCAGACCGAGCGCTTTGAATTTAAGACTTCAGACAGTACGCTACATACCCTATACCTTGTTGGTAACACAGCTTTAGCGCATACTACCAATAACTCTGTGCTCAATCAGTTGACCAGGAGTCTTCAGGATGCACCCAAAGAAAGCACTTTGCTTTTCTTAGGAAATACAGTTTCATCTGCCCAAGCGCTTCAGAATATCAAATCTTCACTGGCTGACTTTAAAGGAAAAAGTATTTTCATACCCGGAGAGCTGGAATGGGGTGAAAACACAGAGCACTTGAGAGACCTGGAAAAGCAGACTGATGCGCTATTCGGTAAAAACTCGTTTCTTCCTGAAAAGGACTGTCCAATTAAAGAAGTCAGTATTTCTGAACAGGTAGTCTTATTGGTTATCGATAGTCAATGGTACCTTTCAGATTGGGATCACTACACTAAAATAAACGACAACTGTGATATTAAAGACCGGGAAAGTTTCTTTCTGGAAGTTGAAAATGTAGTCAAAGATAATCTCGGCAAAACCATTTTGATTGCTACACACCATCCTATGTTCAGTACTGGAGAATACGGTGGTCAGTACAGTTTTAAAGAAAGTTTAAAACCCATACCCGTTGTTGGGCTTGTAAAAAATCTGATTAAAAAAACAGGTGGGATTCATACGAGCGCTCTGCAAAACAGTTTGTACCGCAGCTTTCGAAGGCGAATTACTACACTTGCCCAATATAGTGATAAGGTGATTTTTTTATCGGGTCACGAACAGAGTCTGCAGTATATTTTTGACAAGAATGTACATCAGATTATAAGCGGTTCGGGATCTGGAGCAACAGCGGTGCGTCCTCATTCTAAGAGCAGGTTTGGATATGGTCAAGAGGGCTATGCAAAATTGGAAATCTTCAAAAACGGTTCGTCCCGGGTGAGTTTTATTGAGGCGCAGACGGATGAGATGGTTTTTCAACATAGGGTATTGCCCGCTGATAAGCCGAGTCCTATCGATAAATATCCGTCATTTCCCAAGGTTGTTCGTGCATCAATTTACGATTCAACAGCGGCCACTAAGGGTCATGTGCACCGCCTTTTATGGGGCGATCGATACCGAAGGTATTACGGAATGCAAATAGCTGCACCGACAGTTGATCTTGATACTTTGTTTGGCGGGGTTAGGGTAGTGAAAAAAGGAGGCGGTCATCAATCTTTATCGCTTCGTTTGGAAAACACAGAAGGCAAGCAATATGTAATGCGTGCTTTACAAAAAAGCGCCGAAGCCTATCTGCAATATTTAATCAAAGAAGATTTTATAATTGGCAAAACGGAAGGACTTGCGCCTAATCGGATTCTAAAAGATTTTTATACAGGTGATCATCCTTATGCACCTTTTACTATAGCCAAACTGGCTGACGCGGCTGCGGTTTTTCATACCAATCCCGTATTGTATTTCGTTCCGAAACAACCCGCGCTGGAACACTACAATGAAAGCTTTGGTGATCAGCTTTATATGATAGAGGAACATGCGGGTAAAGGTCATGGTGATCAGAAAAGTTTTGGATACGCCAACTCGTTAATCAGTACCGCTGATTTAATTAAAAAGCTGGCTAAGGACGAAAGGCATTCGGTAGATACCGATGCCTACATACGTGCTCGACTTTTTGATATGCTGATAGGGGATTGGGACCGGCATGATGATCAATGGCGTTGGGCCGAGTTTGAAGATGAAAAATCCAAAGCAGTTGTATATAAACCAGTACCCCGGGATCGGGATCAGGCCTTTTCTATTATGGGGGATGGTCTGATTATGGGAGTGGCTACCCGCGCCATTCCTGCTTTAAAATTAATGGAAGGATTTCGCAAAGAGATCCGTAATGTCAAGGGGTTCAATTCGTCTCCACGTACTTTTTCTTTAGACTCGTACCTGTTACCTCAAACAACCTTAGAGCAGTGGGTAGCGCAGGCAAATTATATTCAGGAGCGCATCACCCCCGAGGTGATTGCGGAAGCCTTTTTAGACTTCCCGAAGGAAGTACAGGATGAAACTCTAAATCAGATACAATCGATTTTACTTTTCCGAAAGGCAAATCTTGAGGAAACTGCCCGAACCTATTTTGGGATTATCAGTAAGCGTCTGGTAATTTTGGGTACCAATAAGGATGATCATTTTGTAATTGAAGATGAGGGAGATGGGATTACTTCCGTGACGGGCTATCGTATAAAAGCAGGAAAGGATGGAGCTGTTTTTTTTCAGAAAAAAATAGACAAAAAGGAAACCAAAGACGTGTGGATATATGGTTTGGATGATGATGACTACTTTGAAGTACGGGGAGGTGAAGACACAGGGCCCAGGTTAAAACTCATTGGAGGTCAGAATACAGATCGTTATGACATACAAAACAGGAATAAGGTAAAAATTTACGACTATAAAACCCAGAAAAACAGCTTTAGTGGTAATAGCGGAATCAAACGGCTTACAGATGTATATTCAATTAATACTTATGATCCGTTTAAGGCTAAAAACAACATCAATCAGATTATCCCGGGAATCGGGGCTAATCCTGATGACGGATTGAAAATTTCACTTGCTGATACCTATACCCACTATGGATTTATACAGGAACCCTTTACCAGCCAGCATAAATTCAATGCCGCTTATTATTTTGCTACAAATGGTTATGAATTTTCTTATGCCGGGGCCTTTGCCCGTACTTTAGGTAAGGCTTCGCTCCAACTGGATTTAAAATACACCACTCCTAATTTTGCAATGAATTTTTTTGGGTTTGGTAATGAAACTCCAAATTTTGATGAGCGTTTGGATTTTGATTTCAATCGGGTGAAAATTGAGATTAAGTCTTTCGCGCCTTCCCTGGTTTGGAACGGTCGCCTGGGATCTAAAGTCAGTTTTGGAGCTTCCTATGAAAACCTGCAGATCGAAAATAATGAAGGGCGGTTTGTAGAGGATTTTTTCAACTCAAATTTAGATGCGTTACGCAGCAATGATTTTTTAGGAGTAGATGCTAAATACAGTTATGAAAATACAACCGGAGGTTCCTTTCCCACACTTGGCCTTTCGGCTTCATTACAATCGGGTTATAAAACCTATTTAACAAAGGGTTCGGGTAAAAGCGGATTTGCCTATTTAATTCCCAGTCTTTCTATAGATTATGAACTACATCCTTCGGGAGTTGTAGTCTTGGCTTCTAAACTTAAAAGCCATATCAATTTCGGAACTGATTTTGAATTTTATCAAGGTGCTCAAATTGGTGCTGAGGCTGGTTTACGTGGCTATCGGTTTCAGCGATTTACCGGTAAATCTTCGCTGTACCAAAGCAGCGACCTTCGTGTGAGTTTAAAGCGTTTTCAGACCTCTGTAATTCCAATTGTACTGGGAGTATATACGGGATTTGATTACGGTAGGGTATGGGTTGTTGATGACACCTCAAAGGTTTGGCATACCTCTTACGGGGGAGGCATTTTTATCAATGGGCTCAACCTGATTACGGCCCGGGCATCTTTGTTTACCAGTGCTGATGGTGCGCGCTTTAACTTTGGTCTGGGCTTCAGTTATTAAATAGGGGTTGATAGACGCTATTTTAAATTTTCTGAGTTCAAGCCTTTGCACTTGAGAAAGTTTTTGGTCTAATATTTAGTGACCAAAATTAAATACCTCTCAATTATGCAAAATCCACTCCGTTTGTGGAAGCTTTTAATACTAACACTACTATTCTCTATAATGATGAGCGCTCAGGACATTTACCCCGGTAAAGCCGCAAAAATAGAAAGTTCTATTTCGGCAGAATTCCCCTATCAGTCCCGGTTTATTAATTTGGGCAAAGACACCATTCATTATGTGGAATCTGGTAAAGGGGACCCGGTGCTCCTGCTTCACGGACTCCCGGCTTCTTCGTACTTATGGCGCAACGTCATTCCTAATATTAATGCCGATAAACAGGTTATTGCTCTCGATTTTTTAGGATTTGGCAAATCTAGTTTTCCCAAAGATCAGAATGTTTCGGTTGAAGTACAATACCAGATGCTGGTTGATTTTATAGAAGCTAAAAACCTTAAGAATATCACACTCTTTATTCAGGATATAGGTTCTTTGGTAGGGATGCTCTACACCATAAGACATCCTGAAAATGTAAAAGGCGTTGCTTTATTTGAAGCACCTTTTATGCCGCCTCCTTATTTCTATAAGCAATTACCCGGGAGTTTTAAATTGGTGATGAAATACACCAGAAAGTCCAAAAGGGCAGAGCGTTTGTATGTAAAATGGAATTTTGTTGGAACTATTTTTCCCAACTTTTTGAGTCAGCGTAAATTGACTAAAACCGAGCGAGCTGTATATGCGGAACCTTTCAAAGAAAGAGAACGCAGGTATGTGATGCTTGGCGGTCCAGATCCTTCACAGCTTTCCTTTGATAAAGGAAATGGCAACAGCGATTTTGAAATGCTCTTGGGAGAAGTAAGCAGGGGTATGAAAGAAACGGAGAAACCTATACTGTTCTTTTATGCTAAAAAAGGCTTACTAAACAGGAAGGATGCTGTTTTGTATGCCCGCGAGCATTTCAAAAATTATCAGGAAATTTTTGTTGGTAAAGGGAAGCACTATTTGACTGAAAGCCATCCGCGCTTGATGAGCAGTGCGTTTAACTCCTGGTATGAAAGCTTATAAGAAGAATCGAATTTAAAGCGCTACCTTTTGTAGTGCCAAAAAAACACAGTAAACTTTTTGAAACCGATCTGTTTTGTAATTTAAATTAGAATTTATGAATCCATTCTCACAATCCTATTCATCAGACCTTGAAGATGAGCGTTTGATTTACCTGGTTTTAGAAGGCGATAAGAATGCTTTGGGGCAACTTCTAAGCAATCATCAGGCTTTTATCTACAATGTTGCCTGGAAAATGACAGGTAATTCTGCCGATGCAGAAGATTTGAGCCAGGAGGCAATGATCAAGATTGTGACCAATCTTTCTAAGTTTAAATTCAAAAGCACATTCAGAACCTGGGCTTACCGCATTGTCTTTAACCATTTTATCAACGACAGAAAGAAAGCTCAAAATTTGTTTGCGAGTAATTTTGAAGATTTGGGAAATAGGTTACATGCCACTCCAGATAATCCAATGGATTTTGATGAAAAGGAAGAAAAGCGAGAATTGATTCGCGAGGTTCGTTTGCAATGCCTTTCGGGCATGTTACTGTGCCTGACAAAAGAACAACGGCTCATTTATATTATGGGAGAAATTTTTGCGGCAGATCATAATATAGGTTCTGAAATAATGAACATCAGCAAAGCCAATTTCAGAATGAAGCTGGGTAAAGCGCGAAAAGATCTGTATCATTTTATGACCCATCAGTGCGGTCTGGTTGATAAAGCAAACCCATGCCGCTGCCATAAAAAGGTAAAAGCTGCAGTGGATCAGAAAATGGTCGATGCAAAAGATTTGTTGAATAATCGAAAAGAATATGTCACATTTCAGTCCTATTTAGGTGAGGACGCCGATTATCTCTCAGAAGACGCAGACCTTCGTGTTGCCGAGTTGCAACAAAACCTATCCTTTAAAAAAGACTTTGATAAAAAGTCATTTATTGAAAATATTCTGACCGATATAAACTGGAAGTCCCGTCTCAATCTAAATTAGTAATCCCTATTCCTGATTTGTAAGCCGAACAAAATTGTTCGGCTTTTTTATGTCATGTGCTTACACCTGGATCAAACTCTTGTCTAAATCCTATAACAAGCAAACAAAAATTGCAAAAGCACTGGCAAAAACCTGAAGCCTTTTACCCCTGATTATCAAAACGACACTCATTAAAATGACTAAACCTTAGCAAAAAATGAAGGCAAGACAAAACACGATTTTAATTACCGGTGGCGGTTCTGGAATAGGGCTGGCTCTGGCAGAACTATTTATGAAGAATGATTATAAGGTCATCATTACCGGGAGAAATCTGAAAAAGCTGCAAGAGGTACAGGCTGTGCATCCCGAACTTTATATAACTCCCTGTGATGTCACAAAGGATGAGGATGTGGAAGCTTTAGTAGCCTTTACCAAGAAGCAATTTGATGGTATTGATATATTGATCAACAATGCTGGAATCATGAATTTATTTGATTCGGGAAAGAAAGGTAATGATCTGGAAAAACAGCTGGATGAAGTAAATGTCAATTTCAAAGCACCCATGCGTATGCTGCATTACTTTTTACCCCAATTAAAAACGAGTACAAATGCGGTTCTTATAAATACCTCTTCCGGTTTAGCTTATGTCCCTTATTGCCAATCGCCTGTATATTCTGGAACTAAAGCTGGCCTACACTTCTGGACGCGGTCAATACGACCACAACTGGCACGTCATCACATTCGAGTTGTAGAATTATTGCCTCCGGTAGTGGCCACTAAACTGGCCGAGGAAGCAGATCTTACTGACTCCCGATTAAAGCCGATGCCTCCTGAAAAACTTGCAGCCCTATTTTGGAAGGACTTCACAAGTGGAAAGGAAGAAATTGCACCTGGTATTTCCAAGCAACTTCAGTTTTTCAGCAGGCTTGCACCCCGTTTCATTTTTAACCAACTCAATAAACAATCGGTTCCTAAAATCTTATGAAAAGCATGACGATAGAAACCCGTAATACTAAACGGCCAAAGGCAATTTATGCCATTTTTGGGCTTACGCTTCTAACCGCAGTACGGGCTCAGACCTTGTTTTTCTTTTCATCCCTAAGAATGAATGGAGGAAGTAATCCTGATGAATGGTTTATTCCCTGGATAACCGATTCAATTCTGGGACTAATGATCCCTTTTATTCTTTACCTGATTTTGAAAGGAAAGGGCATCAAGATCTGGGCTTTCTTAATCTTGTATAGTGCCATAGGAGCCTTTGACTATTTGACGGGCTTAGCTACACAATGGTTTCACCCCATGTCATCTGAAACTGCAGGTTCTGAATTGGTTTACAGTTCGCTTCTGTTTTCATTTATTGTTCAAACTATCGTCCTTCTGTTGCTCTTTAAGCAGAGGGTCATAAATTATTATTTAAGGGATCTTAAATCCTAAATCAGTTCATTATGTTAAACAACTTCACAATCCTTAATATGCAGGCCGTTGCAGGTCTGGCTACCTTTTACCTTATTTTTAAATGGTGGATTTTCCCCAAACTTGCTCAGCTTTCAATCTATGATGCATTAGTTCCCATGGTTTTAATACACGGCTTGAGGTATCTGGGGATGGTGTTTATGGTGGACACTCAGGTGTATGATGCATTTCTAGATGATCTGGCCTTTACGATAGGTTTATGGGATTACAGCACTTCGATTCTTGCATTGATTACTGCTTTTGCTTTAAGAAACAAATGGCGTTACGCCATTCCACTTGCCTGGCTTTTCAACATTTTTGGATTTGCGGATCTTGTTGTCGCTTTCCCACAGGTTTTTGGTATTGAGTTTTACAATTACGATTTAGGAACTATGTGGTGGGCCTTTGTAACTATTGGGGTGATCAATATTATCTCGCATGTTTATATTTTTTACAGACTCATTAAGGCTTTGACCAAAAGGTAGTTATTCAAAATGGTGAGATCAGGTAGGAAGTGTAGTTCAGAGTGGTTTAGATAAAAGACATCAAGTTGTTAAGATAGAAATAGCAAAATGAGGAAGATCAGACTTCAACGAATTATCACCATTGCGCTGGTTATGGGCATCGTTGGAGGCTTACAATCTTTGTACGACTATGCTACCTTAACCAGCGTGTTTAGTGCAGGGACAACCGAATTGTATCACTTTAAATCTGCATTAGGGTTCAATGTCATTTCGGGATTAAGTGGTGGCCTCATCGCAGCATTAACTTTAAACTTTATCGATAGAAGATTTAGGACTAAGCCGTATTATCAGGGCATGTTTATCCTTATTTCTGTGTTTATGTCGGTCTGGGCTGTGAGAAATCTGGTCGAAGGCTTTTTGCTGATGCAGATGGGAAAACCCTTCTATTTTTCATTTGATGGCACCGATATTAAAAACATTGTTTTCTGGTTACTTATCGTTTTACTTGCCTACTTCTTTTTAGAAATGAATAACAAATTTGGTCCGGGAAAACTACAGAAAATATTCTTCGGGAAATTTAATACACCGGTAGAAGAGCAACGCATTTTTATGTTTTTAGACCTAAAATCCTCTACAAGCATTGCCGAAGAGCTGGGAGGAATACATTATCATCTTTTTCTGAAAAAGCTATTTGCAGATGTTACAGCGCCTATCTTAAGTAGTAAAGGAGAAATCTATCAATATGTGGGCGACGAAATTGTTTTATCGTGGGATCTCGACAATATGAGAAGTCTGGAGTATTGCATAGCGTGCTTTTTTGCGATAGAGGAATATCTGAAACGAGAATCTCAAAATTACGTGTCTCGCTTCGGGATACAGCCACAGTTTAAAGCCGGGGCACACTATGGTAACGTAGTCGCTGGTGAAATTGGAATTATTAAGCGGGATATAACCTATTCCGGAGATGTTTTAAATACCACAGCACGTATTCAGGGCATGTGTAATGAGCTAGAAAGCAGTTTTCTGATTTCTAAAGACCTATTTGAATTACACAACAAATCCCATTCGCATTGGGATTTTGAGAAAAAAGGGGAGATACCACTTAAGGGCAAGAAGGAACCCATGGAATTATTGGGTGTTTCGCTTCTGCATTAATACATCATCAGAGCCCCAGGGGTTTATTTACTACTATGAATTATATGGTCGATTTAGTTCTCAAATCAGAAGAATATGTCACGAAGCTTATGGAAGAATCTTCTTTGCCGCCTTTGGCTTTTCATAATCTTTGGCATACTAAACTGGTTGTTGAGGGTGCACTGGAATTAGGTAATTCTGAAAACCTATCTCCTATCGAGCTGCAAATCCTTTTAATAGCAGCCTGGTTTCATGATGCCGGATACCTGGAGTCATACGTTGAACACGAGGAGAAAAGCGTAGTTATTGCTCAGAATTTTTTAATAAAGGAGCAAGCGGAAAAAACAATACTTGAAGGAGTTGCGCGTCTGATACGAGCCACTAAAGAAGGTGTAATCCCCGTTGATATTCTTGGGTGTATTATTAGAGATGCGGATGTATTTCACCTTTCACGCGAAAACTATTTTGATTTTGAAAAAAAACTGCGTTTAGAGTATGCGGAGCTGCGCAACAAGACCTTCTCAGACCTCGAATGGAACCGCAAAAATAGGGAGTTTTTAGTTCGTCACAACTTTTACACGGCTTATGCACAAGCGAATTTTGCTGAACGTAAAGAGATTTTGATTAAACAAATAGATAAAAAGATTAAAAAGTTGGAAAAGGAACTCGATAGGAAATTGCTTGAAGATCTTTCCATAACAACAGAAGACTTAAAAGCATTGAAAAAGAAACTGCTTAAAGCAGATGAGCGTCCAGAGAAGGGTATTGAAACTATGTTTCGGCTTACCTCAAAGAATCATATAGACATAAGTGGTATGGCTGATAGTAAAGCAAATATTATGATCTCGATTAATACCATAATTATTTCAGTGCTGTTAGGTTCTTTGATGCAAAAATTAGACAACAATCCGCATCTTATACCACCCACTATACTTTTATTAATAGTAAACTTGTCTTCCATAGTCTATTCCATTTTATCTTTAAGACCAACTATTTCATCGGGAACCTTCAGTAGAGCAGACATTGAGAAACAAAAAGTCAACCTGCTTTTTTTTGGTAATTTCTATAAAATGAATCGTGAAGACTACCATTGGGGGATGAATCGTTTAATGGAAAATAAAAGCTTTTTGTATTCAAACTTAATTGATGATATTTTTTTTCTGGGAGTAGTACTTGCTAAAAAGTATGACTACTTGAGGAAAGCCTATAATCTTTTTATGTATGGCATCATTCTATCTGTAGTCGCTTTTGTACTTGCCATATTGTTCTTTGATACACAGATTTCTTAAAAACGTCTGGCACTTGACTTAAAGGCTGAACTTAAAAGGCGAAGTTTCTATTTATTAATAAGGTGAATCAATTTGCACCCGTTTAGCGATAAAATTCTAAAGAATGTTCAAATGCAATGTGATGATTGCCCAGCTCCCGCCAGTCTGTGACTGGTGGCGTGGTAAACTATGCCGAAGAATAAATTACTAAACTTTAAAAGGGAAAGATTTTTTAGTAATTTACAATTCCATTTCCCAAACACTATCCTAAATAAGTAATTCAGCTACACTAGTGAAAGGTTTACCCGAGGTTGACCCGTAATGCACTCGTGTTTCACCCGTACTTTACTCGACTACAAGGCTACAATAAGGCATACACAGCCCCTGTATTAAGCTACTATAAAGTCAGGATGATCCCCTCATACGCTAAAGAGCTTGCACGCAATTAGAAATTGTACTCAAATACTGTGTATAAACCGCGAAACGCATCAGCTATGCTATAGATTATATAATTCCTTTAAACAAAAAAAGCTCTTCAATTTCTTGAAGAGTTTTTTGCGGTATGGACGAGCCTTTTTACGCGTTAAAACCGCTGTAAAATAAGCTACGATTCAAAATTATAAAGATGTAAGAGTATTTTCTTGTCAGATTGAGCTAGTTGGAATCCTTTCAGAAAGCTCATTTTTATCAGCTAAAAAAAAACTTTTTTCTGGACAGGATCTTTTCTCATTTTGTAAAATCTTTACAAACAAAAAAAGCTCCTCAATTTCTTGAAGAGCTTTTTGCGGTCTGGACGGGACTCGAACCTTGCTTGGCGAGCCCTGTCGCTGTGGCACTTCTGCCAAATATTTTTATCTATGTTGACGATTTGTGAACTAATTCTCGTGAGTTGTAGTTCAATTTGATTCGTCTGATGCAAAAATAATAATTCTTTTCAATTAACAACATTTATTACCAATAAATATTAAACTAATATATTACCAATGAATTGAAAATAAAAATTTAACTAAGGGGGTTTATTATCATACAATATGACCGCAATTTAAACTCGTAAAATACTTCCATCAAAAGACTACGGCAT
>CEVK01106264.1_pt1 | contig 76648 bp, 55 predicted proteins | sample 531501 | NCBI WGS metagenome assembly CEVK01 (sample SAMEA2623794, study PRJEB7988) | marine metagenome | biome: marine biome (ENVO:00000447); feature: mesopelagic zone (ENVO:00000213); material: "saline water (ENVO:00002010), including plankton (ENVO:xxxxxxxx)" | depth 740 m | reverse complement strand
TCTCACATCTCACATCTCACATCTTTCCAGCAATAGCAATAGCAATAATCACGAATACAGGTCCGCAGCAGCCTGCAACTTGCGTTTCAGATTGCGCCTCAGTATTTTCGGTTTCAACACCTCCAGGCTATTTCCAAAACCCAGCAACAGGCGTTCGAGTTCAAAATTGTGATGTACCTGCATACTAAAGCGAATGCTGCCATCCGGATAGTGTTCTTCGAGTTGCTGCGAACTGTGGAAGGGTTTGGTTGCTACATAAGGGGCATTTTGCCGGTCTACTTTAAATACTACCTGTTGTGGACGTTGTTCTAAAACAGTGACCCCAATGGTATGCGCGTAATAGGTATCGGCATCAAACCCGATCGGGATATATTCCGTCTGAAAATCATAATCAACCCCCAGAATACGGTCCAGGGCAAACGTAAGCACCCGGTCACTTTCGGTCTTGCGACCAATTAAAAACCAGCGGTTATTGAATTCCTTCAGCAAATGCGGATGAAAGATAAATTCTGAAGGATACTGCGCTTTAAAAGACTGGTACATCACCTTCAACACGACCTCTTTTAAAATCGCCTGATAGAGTTCGTCAAGCCATTGCAAACCTTTTAAATCGGTATTCTTATCCAGGTGAATGATCGCCTGCTTGTGGTTCTTTTCGGTATAGATTTTATCTTCCAGCTTATTCAGGATTCCTTTAAACTCAGCAAACAACGAAAAATCCTGAAACTGCTTCAACATGTGCATGGTTTCCGATAGCACATTCATATCATTTTCCGTCAGCGGAATATCGGTTATGGTATAATTGGGATCGCTATACCGATAATACTTGCGCTCATACACCTCAATAGGCGCATTATAGCCCAGCTTATCGCTGCGCATTACCTGCAGATCGAGCTGCACCGTACGCTTACTCACATTTACATCCCGCCCCTCAAACTCGTACAGGGCATCACTACAGGCTTCCATCAGGTCATTCAGACTCCAGTTGCGATACGGATTTTGCAGGCATTTGTCGATGGTTTTGTATCGAATCAGGGCATTTTTGGTAAGGGCCATTAGCTAAATTTTAAAGAAAAATAGATCAATTATTTGACTACGCAAAAAGGTTGCGCAGTAGTGCGTGCATATTTGTAAGGTAGAATAACGAACCTTGTCTTTGGAATCACGGTTCAGGTAGCGCCCCGCCAAACGAGGAGTTGGTGGGGCTTAACAAAGGCCTTAAAAAGGCCCCGGAGCAAATAAGTCCGGACAATGATATAAAATTACAATTATGGAAACTACTAACCACATTACCGGTCACCATCTAAAAGCCATGGGATACCCTCCCGGAAAATGGTACCGTCGTGCCCTTGAGCACATCAACAGCGAGCAGCTTTCAAAAGTTGAAATGGAAGCCTACCTGGAGCAATTTAAGCTCCCTGAACCCACGAAACTATTCGAGCAGCCGGTTGCTTACAGTTTTAACCTGGCTGCCGAAAACGACCTGGAGCTCGACAATGTGGCTAAAGTCAAAGCAACGATGGATGCCGTGATGCGTACCCCCACTGTTCTTGGTGGAGCCGTGATGCCCGACGCCTGCCCTGCCGGTCCTGAAGGCACCATTCCCGTAGGGGGTGTGGTGGCTGCCCACAATGCCATTCACCCCGGAATGCACAGTGCAGACATCTGCTGCTCAGTGATGTTGACCGACTTTGGCAGTGCAGATCCTAAAGCAGTGCTTGACGCGGCGCACGCCAGCACCCATTTTGGACCCGGAGGCAGACCCCGCGGACAGCAGTTTCAACTTCCCGATGCCCTGCTCGAAGCCTTTAAAAGCAACGAGTTTCTGTTTGATGAAAAGTCCATCTCGATAGCCCGTGAACATCTGGGTACCCAGGGTGACGGAAACCACTTTTTATTTGTGGGTACTTCGGCTGCAACCGGCAACACCATGATGATCACCCATCACGGTTCCCGCGGTCCCGGAGCGCGTTTGTACACCAAAGGCATGCATATTGCGGAACGTTTTAGACAATTACTGTCTCCCGAAACCCTAAAGCAAAACGCCTGGATTCCCTTCGATACCGAAGAAGGTCAGGACTATTGGGTAGCGCTGCAAACCATAAGAAAATGGACTAAACTGAACCATACGCTGATTCATGATGGCGTAGCCGAAAAGTTGGACTTAAGCATCGAAAACCGGTTTTGGAACGAGCATAACTTTGTGTTTAAAGACGGAAATACCTTTTACCACGCTAAAGGGGCTACTCCACTCGACAGCAAATTTATGCCTGATATTACGGGGCCTCGTTTGATTCCCCTGAATATGGCCGAACCCGTACTGATTGTAGAAGGAGCAACGACGGAAACCAATCTGGGCTTTGCCCCTCACGGAGCCGGGCGTAATATGAGCAGAAGCCAGCACAAGCGCAACCTGGCCGAGCAGGCTGATGAAGCGATCTTTAAAGAAGAAACCGCCGGACTCGACATTCGGTTTTTCTCCAAAGAGATCGATATTTCTGAACTGCCCAGTGCTTATAAACCGGCTGCTACCGTTCGGGCTCAAATGCAACAGTACAACCTGGGTACCGTACTCGACGAGGTATTGCCTTACGGCTGCATAATGGCCGGCGACTGGCAAAAGAACGCGCCCTGGCGGAACAAAAGACGTAGACGCAGGGGTTAAAAATAATAGTGAGAAAAGAACCCTGCTTTTTTTGGTGGGGTTTTCTATTAATTTGCGTTTCAAGTTAATTTATTTTTATAGAATAATTATTTTGCCTGAAATTTTATTCTATTTGAAGGCAACATTCTTATTCCTATCGCTTTTTACATTCACCACGGTATGTTTTAGTCAAAATTTTAAGCGACTACAAACCCAAAATTTAAAAGGAGGCTATAATGGTTTTAGCTCATTTGTAGACTATGACAATAACGGTTATCTCGACATTTTTGTAACAGGTGTTGACTTTGAAAATCGATTTTCAAATGCTGTATTTTACAAAAACAATGGAGATAACAGCTTTACAGAGAGCGCTATCACGAATATTCCTCGCGTTATTTATGGAGATTATGCCTGGGCAGATTTTGACAATAATGGCACATTAGATCTCTTATATTCAGGTACCACAAGCGGATTTCCTGCTGATGGAATTACCAAAGTTTTTCAAAATATTGATAATGGATGTGAGTTTAGAGAATTAAATATATCCCTACCCGGAAGAACAAATGGATCTTCACTATGGGCAGATGTAGATTCTGATGGGCTTTTAGATATTTTCTTAACAGGATATACTCCCTCTAACGAACTCAAGGTTGAAATTTATCGAAATACCGGAAAAGGTGATTTTGTAAATCAAAACTATTCCTTTATAGATGATGAAAATACCACCACAGCTTTTCCAGGAGAAATTGCAAGATTGCACGATCTCGATAATGACGGGAAACCTGACTTAGTCATTACATCGCGAGCACCCAATTATTTTTCATTTGATATCTACAAGAACCTGGGAGACTTTAAATTCGAAAAAGTAGATATTGCTTTACCGCACATAACCGCTCTGGCAATTGATATAGGTGATGTGAACAATGATAACTTAGCAGATTTAGTATTTACCGGAAGTCCTAATTATAGTAACAACACTGGAGATGGAGACGGTGATTTCTACGTATATATCAATCAGGGAAACCTTTCTTTTCAAAATTCATTTACAAATGAAAATGACGGCGTTTTACAAAACGATATTGAGCTGGGAGATTTAAATAATGATGGATATCTTGATGCCATAAATTATGGTACTGGACCCTGGGGTACCTATTCAGAAATCACAAAAATCTATTTAAATAATAAAGACAATACATTTCGTGAAGTCAATCATAATTTACCTAAAGGATGGTCAGGAGGTATTGAATTGGGTGACTTTGATAACGACTCAGATTTAGACGTTTTGTACTACGGCAGAACAACGGTACCAAGGGACAATGAAGTCACCTATATTTATGAAAACACGCTCATTAATAATGAAGTCCCTTTTGAAATATTAACCGGAGAAAGTTGTTTTTGCGACTCTAGTGTTTCATTTGCACTAAATAATGATTTTGATTCTATTGAGTGGTCATTTGATGACCCTTTAACTGGAAATCAAAATAAATCATCAGTTAATACTCCCTCCCATATTTTCTCAATGCCCGGTGAGTATAAAATTAAAGCTACTTTTTCTAAAGGTTCTTTAAGCAATACTCTAACTAAAGATATTCTTGTTACAGGTCCGCCGGTTATTAAAAAGCCCTCCGACGTTTTCGTTTGCAATAACTCTACTCAAAATCAATATGATCTCAATGCTTTAAAAGATTCAGAAATTCTTGATGGACTCAAGAAAGAAGATTTTAAAATCCTCTTTTATGGATCCTTCTCTGATGCAGAAAATAATCTAAACAGACTACCTACACCATATAACTTTCAAAATAAACCTTCAAGTATATATGTCAGAGTTCAAAGTGTCACCAATTCAAAGTGTTACTCCATTACAAGCTTTGGTTTTACTTCCCAAACCCCTCCCGAAATAAATACCATAGCTGACCTAATCACCTGCGATGATGATACCGATGGTCAGGCACTTTTTGACATCAGTACTTTGAAATCCGACCTGATAGGTAACCAACCTAATCTGGATCTGGAACTGTTTTACGAAAACGGCCAGCAAGTGACTATGCCTTTACCTGCAACACTGATTAATCAAAAGCCCAATGCTGAAAACCTAACCGCGCGAGTCACCAATACGTTGACCGGATGCAGTACCGAGACCTTTGTACAGTTGGTGGTTTCTCCGCTGCCCATTGCCCACACCCTCCCCGACCTCATCGGTTGCGACGATAACAACGACGGCATTTCCGAATATTTTGATACCTCCCAGATTGAAACCCTGGTCCTCAACGGCCAAACCGGAATGGAAGTGACCTATTATGATGCTGCAGGAAATATGTTGCCGAATCCCTTACCCAACCCGTATACCAACTCCACAGCAAATACCGAAACGCTTACCGTGCGGGTAAGCAACACGCAGTCGGGCTGCTATGCAGAAACGCTTTTAACGCTGCACACGGCTGCCCAACCGCAAATCAACCAACCTGCTCCTCGTTTTGCCTGCGATGCCGGAAATGGGTATTCAAGCTTTGATTTGACCGATCTCGAACAGGAATTGATAGGTTCTCAAACCGGACTCCGCATCACCTATACCGATGCAAATGGAACACAAATGCTGGCTCCGCTTTCCACAGATTTTCAAAACACAACCGCTTGGTCACAGCGTATCAACATACGGGTGGAAAATGCAAACAATGCTTTATGTTATAGCGAAACCTATGTTGATCTCGAAGTTAACGCACTTCCTGAAGTTCTTATTGAGGATACGTTTGTCATTTGCGATAACGAACCGGGATTGCAACTCTCGCGTTCGGAAACTTTTGACTCCTGGGAATGGGAAGACCCTGCTGGAAGTATCATTTCTACAACGGCTGAAGTCTACCTGACTCAGGAAGGGACATACACCCTTAGCGTAGGCGAACTGCAAAACGGCGTCCTGTGTACCAATTCGTACTCCTTTCGTCTGGAACGCTCCCAACCGCCCACAATTACTAAAGTCGATTTTGCCGACTGGTCAGACAACAATTTCATCGAAATAAGTACAATCGGGGATGGGGAGTTTGAATACAGTCTTGACGGCAGCACCTGGCAGGACTCCAGACGTTTTGATTATATCAAAGGCGGGGTTTACGAGGTAAGCGTACGGGACAAAGCCGGTTGTGGCTTTGCAACCAAGGAAGTCATTCTGGTAGATTATATGAAAGTCTTTACGCCTAACGGGGACGGTTTTAACGACTACTGGCAGATTGAAGGGGCGGAAGCCTTTCCTGATGCTAAAATCTATATTTTCAACCGCTTTGGCAAACTGCTTAAAGAGCTGAGTCCGCAGGCAACCGGATGGGATGGTAGCTTTGCAGACCAAAAACTGCCTTCAGACGACTATTGGTTTCATGTAGACCTGGGAGACGGTCGTATCTACAAAAACCACTTTACGCTGAAAAGGTAAAACCCTTGAATCGGTGACACTGCCAACTGCGACTGCCTACTGCTTTCTAATTTTGTATTTCTAATTTCTAATTTACCACTTACCTGTTACCAGAGTGATTCAAGCCTGCGATTTCTCTATTCTCAGTTCTTTGCTCTTTGCTCTTTGCTCTTTGCTCGCAAATCATAAATTTCGAATTCAAAAAATGCCAACTGCGACTGCCCACTGATTTCGCATTTAAAAGCTCTAATTTTCAATATGTAATTCAACACCCCTGGTCCAAAATTTGAATTCTTCTCCATAATAGGGATATACCGTACTTGCCGGAGCAGTATACCTGCCGGCCACATCGGTTTTAAGATCTAGATTAACGCGTTTTACTCCGGAAGATTCGATGGAGCGCCAGTATAAAACCACATAGTTTTCAACAACTTCGTAATAAGCGATTTGTTCCTCTTCCATCAATTCTTTGAGCTGGTAAGGCTGCACAGAAGCTCCGGATGGGATACCGACAATGGCAGTAATCATCCCTTTTCCGATTGGATCTGTATTCTGTACCTCAACCTGCAAACGGGCTAAATCTCCTTTTTTCACGAATGCCTCGCTCATTTGGGTTTTAAGTACTACCGGGGTTTCATCAGCATTTTTTGGCAAACTACTCTTCCAGGAACAATTCAGCGTAAATGGGTAGGTCTGCCCAGCATCTGAAAACAAAACGCTAAATGCATTTCTTCCGGGTTTAAGGTAGCTTTGAAGACTGTCTAACCGTATTATTCCGTTTTTAAGGGCAACCTGTTTTAAATCGAGTTCGTGTTCATTGAGCTTCAGGCTAACCCAGGATTCAGACTGTAACGCTTTTGCGGTTTGTACCTGATTATAATGAATCAATGCCTTTAAACACATTACCGTGGTTTGTGTATTGCCAAAGGTTCCCCGTTTTCTGTTTTTCACAAGATACTGTACCCCCGCTGCAACCAGATCTATAGCTCTATGTTCACGTAATGCCGCCAGAATCACAAAAGCTGTAGTCTCTAAATATTTGGCATTGCCATAAGAACGCGTGATGGTGGCATCGGTATTCCATTCAAAACCGGTACGCGCGTATTGTTCAGTCAGTAAACCTAAAAGTTGATTGTAGCTTTTATCGTCTTTAAAATTATGCGCTGCCAGAGCCATTAAAGCCAGTTGATAGGCATCTTTAGAGCTTAAGGCCTCTTTCAATGCCTGCTCGTATTCCAAAGTGATTTCAGTAGTTACGCCTACTTCGCTCAGGGCATAAACAATATAGGCGTTGGCTACTAAGGGCGGCGAACTCGCAAAACTATCATAGCCTTTTTTACTTTTGTAAAAACCACCCTGACCATCCCGCTGGTCCAGTAACCATTTAAGCGTGCGATCTATTAAGGCTTCACTTACGCCGGGATAGACCGCTTTCATTTCAGTAAACTCCAGAATTCCGAAAGCGGTTAAGGTCTGGTGGGGCGGTGTTTTACCAAACCATTCAAAACCGCCTTCCCTGGTTTCAAAACTGATTAAGCGCTTATAACCCTGATCGATGTACTCAAGCGCCTGCTTTTCAACATCTGGATTAGATTTCCCAGTAGCTTTTAAATATTGAAGTACCATGATATTGGGATAAGTAGCTGAAGAAGTTTGTTCAAAACACCCATAGGGTTTGCGAATCATACCGGCAATGCCATTCATTGCATCTCCCACTACATCAACATACAGCCTGAAGTCTGCTTCAACACTTCCCGGTACCGCATTTACAATATCAAAACGATAGTCCCCATTTTGACTATCACTTATACTGGTCTCCACAGGAAAATACGGACTAACTACAGTGATTTGTTCTACAAAAGCGTCTGAATTGCTTTCCCCCGTTACTGAAGCCTGAAATGTGACCGAAGCACTGGCTTTAAGAGGCACGATCTGGAGTTCAATCACCTCAAAAGAATTTCCCGCAAGCACGAGTTGTTTAGGTACTGCTGCAGCATGAAGCAATGACAATTCTTCGGTAAACTGAAGGTCCAGGTTTAGTGTTTCCGATTTGGAACTTTCATTACTTATGCGCAGTGGGATCTGCAGGGTATCACCTATACTCGCATAGGCCTGTAATTTAACATCGATTCTCAGGGGTTTTGAAACGCTGTACGCGTGTTCAGAATGCCCTACCGTGCCTGTAGCGGCAACACCTTCGGCAATAACATTAAACGAAGTCAGGGCGTCTGAATTGTAAAAACGAAGACGGGCCTTACCGGCGGCATCGGTTTGAACTACCGGATTCCAATACAGGGTTTTTCTAAAATCAGTACGCGCTTCCGGTTGATCTTTCTGATCATATACCGGTATATAAAACCGGGCAGGCTGATCGAGTTCTACAGCACTACCGCTGTTATAAACCTGCGTAACGGCATAGTTTTTATACTTCTGGGAAAACAGGGTTTTGTTATTCCCGTAATTCTGATTTTTGGTAGTGATCAGGATCACCCCGTTTGCGCCCCGGGTACCGTAAAGCGCAGTAGCTGCTGCCCCTTTTACCACGCTTATCCCTTCAATTTGTGCTGCATCCAGTTGGGATAGATTAAAATCATCAGGCCCTGCCCCTGAATTAACGGGAATCCCATCAATGATGATTAATGGATTGTTATCTCCCCGTATACTGGCTGTACCACGTATGCTAACCTGAGTATCTGCTGCTCCGTTAGCCTTCTTAATTTTTATGCCCGCAACACGGCCCTGCAATACCTGCGCCACACTACCGGTTGCTCCATTGAGCTCTTCACGATTAACAACCTGTACAACTCCGGTCGCGCTGGCCCGCTCATATACACCATAACCTACGACTACAACTTCATCAAGTGCGGACTTATCGTCAGCCAGACTTAGGTCTAAAGCTCGCTCCTGAATAGGTTTGGCTAAAGGCGATACCGGCTCATTCAGTTGAACCTCGGGAGTCGGTTTTTCAGGTCGGTTTCTGTTGAAATTAAAACCGGCGTTCCCGTATTTCTGCTCCATGGTTTCATCCAGATGAATACGCAGTACCTTGCGGTCATCCGTATACGCGGCTACCACATAGGAGGTAACAGTGCCCGGCTTAAACTGAAAATTCCCTTCGGGATCTGTTTTAAACGTAAGTATTTTTTTACCCTGCTGATCGAGAACCAATATGTTTGCTGCTACAGGTTCTCCCCGGCTGTTTTCAATACGGCCGTATACAATATCCCTGCGCTCCGGATTATAGGTAAGTGCTTTTCCCAGTGGCACGGGGTTTTGGAGATAATCGCGCCAGCCGTGTGTAAGCATGATCAAATCAAGGGCATCAAATCGTTTGGGTTCTTTTTCATCAAAATAGAAAGCGGGCTCATGAATACGTCCGTTGAGTTCACTGCTCATCAACAAATAACTGTCTATACGATCCTGTTTATCATCGCCCAGGGTAAACAGGGCATTATCAACAACCGCCACCGAAAGGTTGGTGCTCAGGGGCTTGCCCGCAGCATCTTTTGTAAGGATCTCCAGATTGACCGGTTCTCTGGGCAAATACTGCTCTTTATCGGGTTTTAATTGGATGTGCAGACCGTTTCGGGGATTGATAAACACCAGCCGTTCACTCAAAAACATTCCTAAGCGATCCTGTAATTGCAGTTTTACAATCCCCCGGGCATAATTAGTAATGGGAATGCTCAGGGAAGTTGTACCTTCTTCTACAACGATAGCTTTTGTATCCAAATCTTGCTGGTCTGCTGTTGTTAAAACGATTTGACCTTTAAATTTAGCCGTTGTATATACGTCGAAAATCAGGTTTTCGTGCTCCTGTTTTACCCTACTCAATTTGGCTCCCATAAGCTCCGTTTTCGGTAACTCATAAAGGGAATCAGACTCAAAAGGCTTTTTGACCTGTGCAAAATAACGCTTTCCTGTAGCAGGGTTTAAAAGTATACTCCCCATACCGTCATGGAAGCTGCTAAAAGGAACGACTGTCTTTCCGGTCTCATCTACAATACTGCCGCTTACATCTGCGGGTCTCCCAAAGGGATCAAGGGCTTTAAACGCCACCCGGTTGACACTCCCTAAGATCAGTTTTCCTCCTTCAGGCATAAATTGAAGATCCAGCTTATCAAGCAGTACCGGGACACTGCGGGAGATCGATTCTTCAACCCCCTGATGCGATGCCTTTACCACCACGACGGCATCCACAGTATTGAGGTCGTCAGGAAGCTTAAAGCCTATTTTCTGTTTCCCATCTGCGGGGGTTTGCAGCTTTTGCTCGGCCACAACCTGACCGTCCAGATATAAAGCGGCTACGAGATCTGCACCCGCCACAGGTTTATTGTTCAGATCTTCCAGCGTATAATCTGCACTTACCTTACTGCCTTTACCATAAGCTTCCCGATCAAATTCAAACTCAACCAGCAATTGAGGCACCACGACTTTTTGCACGGTGATTTCTTTCGTAAAAAAAGATTCCTCGCCCTGATTACGCATATACTGGCTGTAACTGCGTAGCGTATACCGGCCTCCAACCCATTCCTTCTTTAGTCGAAACTCGCCATACGCATAGCCCAGATTGAGGTAATAACGTTTGGTTTGTACCACATCACCCGATGGCGAAATCAACTCGGTTACTACCACATCACTTATAGCTGAAGGAATATTTGCTTCATCAACCGCATAGGTTTTAAACCAAATGGTTTCTCCCGGAAAATAAAACGGCCGGTCAGTATGGGTATACATCTTTTCGATCGTATGGTATTCCTGTGCTTTTACAGTCCTTGTTATCCCGAAGATTAGCAGTAAAACAAACAACCTGAAAATAGAATTATACTGAAGCATTAGATTTTAAAATTTAAATGAATACCCACTTCCGAAGCCAAAGGCATATTGAAATAATTGAGGGCATTTCCGGCAGAAGTCCCAAACAAGTTACTATACGGATTGGCACCCTTAAAACCGGCGCTATTCCATAAATTGTTGCCATACAGGCTCAGACTAAGCTCCTTGAATAGGTTACTGGTCTCCTGTTTAAGATCGTAAGTAAAGCTCAGGCTTTGTAAGTTGAGAAAACTCCCATCGGCAATAGCCGCTTCGGCGATCCCGGCATAGCCATAGCGCACCCAGCGATTGGAGGTTACCGGGGCATCGGTTGGGGCAAAAGCAACGGCTTGCGTGTTGGGTGTACCATCAGGAGCTAACCCGTCAAAAATATAATTGCTGATATTTTGATCCCGTGCAGACTCCTCTGAGGTTCCCAGATAGTTTAAAACCTGTTGGGTACCATTCCATACCTCACCTCCTTGTTGCCAGTCTAATTTAAACTTCAGCAGAAACTGTTTATAGCGCAGCGTATTACTCCATCCCAGATTAAAGTCAGGTATGGGATCTCCCAGAATCTGAGGTTCAGAATCCAGTATAGGAAACCCGTCAGCAGCTATAAGCCGGTTGCCCTGCTCGTCCCGTAAATAAGCAGAACCATACAATACGCCTACAGGTTTACCGGGTATTAAATTTTGGGAAATCTCTTCAAAACCGGCAATGGGTAATCTTCCGGCAAGAGATCTGCCTAAGCCAAGCACAAGAGGATTGTGTGTACTAAAGCTCAAAGCCGTGGTATACCTGAACTCCCTTTTGTCCGAATAGTGATAGGTATCCAGTTCTATACTTGCTTCAAATCCCGCATCGCGCAGGCTCGCAACATTATCAAGTTGCCAGCTGTTATTTTCATAAACAGGAAATATGGCGTTATCAGTCTTTGTACGGTAATAACTCAGATTAACCTGTACCTGAGACCACAACGAGGCTTCAAGGCTAAAATCGAAGCCGGTAATAGTCTCAAGTTTTAAAGCCGAATTATTAAACAAATCGGCATTGGTGGTGTACTGCTGACTTTCTGCGACCCGAAGATTAAGACTGTTGTACCCGTAATTGGAGTAATACAGCGAGAGATCCCCCACGTTGTTGCTGTAGGCTGCCGTAAAGTGGAGTTGCCTTAAAAAGTCGCTGTAAAATAGCCCTCCCAGATCTGCTTTTAAAATAAGATCGGGCAGCCACCACGCGCTTCCCTGCAAAGAACTGGTAAAAAACTTCTGCTGTAGATTAAGGCTCAAATTAAAATCGTAGAAATCGGCATCAGCTCTCAGAGAATTGAGCATTTGCACGGTTGACTTGGAAGGTTCTTCCTTACGCTTATTAGAAATGCTGCCTGTTTCCAGAAACTCAAAATCCAATACACTGTTGTCATATTGTAGGGTTGACGAAGGACTAAAATTTAAGAAATCGGTGATATACAGATTCGTCCAGGCTGCTTTTGCTTCGGTATTCAGGTTTTGGCTTTTAAAATCCTTTTGAGTACGCAAACCTGTTGCAAACCCGGCCGTACCGGGAGGGAGATTTACCTCCTGTGTTTCGCTGGCTCGGTCATAATGCGCTTTGAATGTCAGTTTAAATTTTTCACCGGAATAGCTACCGGTTCCCTGCAAACTCAGAGCATCCTGAGTAATTTGATTTTGATTGGTTTGCAATAACCAGTAGGGATTATTGTAATTGCCCGGGTTAAAGCTACGCTGCATACTATTATCAAACCGAATACCCTGAGTGTTTGAAAAAGTAGGCGGAGTAATCAGATTGCTGTAGTAAATCTGGTTGTGAAGGGCATTGAGGTTTGCATTTCCGGTACTTGAGTTACTGTAAGCTGCCTGTAGGGAATAATTAAACAACGAATTGATTTTTTGATACCCTAAATTAAAGCGGTTATAGATTTGCTTATCCTGATCAAAAAGATCCCGTTGCCTCCCATTGGCAAAATCGAAATGCAGTTTGTGAATATCGTAGTAAATACCTAATTGTACAGACGTAGCGGTATTAAAGCCGGTATTGAAAATCGAGTTTGAATAAGGCCTGACGGGCATTCCGGAACCCTCACCTGCAGCAACCGGTCTGCCGTTGCGATCGTAGAGATAGGTACTTTCATCATATTCAAGCGTGCTGAGTAAAGGCCCGTAACTGAAAAGTTCACCCGTCTCCGGCCCCCTGTAAGTCAGACTGCCATCAACCGAGCGCCCCTGGGCATAACGATTTTGGGTTTGCGGCAGGTTACGATCGGGCACATATTGTAACCCGGAACGCTGACTCACCCCTATTTCAAAAAAAGCATCATCTGCAAAGGTTATCAGCTTTACCACACTATCGCGGGTACTAATAGCTTTGATGCGATTGACATTTAAATACTTCCGGTTAACGGTGTAGGTTAATGAAGAGGAATTCAAATCGGGAATCCCGTGAAAAGAGGGATTGTTTTGCCTGATAGCCTGCTCATACGCGCTACTCCTAATGGGTTGTACAGCCTTTCTAAGTTGGTTTAGTTTAACATCACCGGTATTAAACATGGCCGGGGTCACCAGTACTTCGCGCGTAGCATAACCCACGTAGGTAATGACAAGCGTATCCCCGACCTCACAGGGAATCGCATAGACGCCATCAAAATCGGTTTGTACTCCTCTGGGGGTTCCTTTCACCTGTACATTTGCGCCAGGCAAGGGTAAACCCTCATCATCCAGAAGTGTTCCTTTGAGCACCCCCTCCTGTGCATTACCCGATGCAGCCACCAGCAGCAACAGGCTAAGCAGGTATTTTAAATATATCATGGAATGAGCTTACAGACTCTAGGGAAGGTCTTAAAGATGAAAAAATAGTAAAAAATATTAACATCCCTAGCTAAATAGGAAGCATTCGTATGAGATTATAGACTAAACTTTACCTTCAGACGATTACTGGTTTCACGTAGACTTGGGGGAGACGGTCGTATTTACAAAAACCACTTTACGCTGAAAAGGTAAAAACCTTGAATAGGCACCACTGCCAACAGCGACTGCCTACTCACTTCTAAAGTCTCACTTCTCACTTGTAACCAGAATGATTCAAGCTTGCGATTTCTCTGTTCTCTGTTCTCTGTTCTCTGTTCTCTGTTCTCTGTTCTCAAATAGTAAATTTAGAATCCGAATTACTACCCACTGCAACTGCCCACTAATTAAGGATCCTCCTCCTCCAGTATTTGATAGCGCTTTAAGCTATACCCCAACTCTCCCTGAGGGGAAACAGCTTCGATATAAAGCAACATTGTCCCGGTATTATCGGGGTTATAAAACTCAACAGCTGCTTTGCCGTTTTCGTCGATTTGCAGATCTGGTTCCCAATACAGGGTGCTCCTTAAATCCGGTTCAGACCGGTTCAAATCCTGCTGCGTCTCGTATTTCGGCGTATAAAAGGCTTCCGGTTCTGAAAATACCTGTACCCGTTCCTTAAGTATACCCTTGGGGCGTTCGGCAGCAAACAGACCGTTGCCGCCATAGGTATAAATCGCGATTACGTGACCCCAGGGAGGGGCCTCCAGCGGACTCGCATTGGGATAGGCTTCCAGATACAGGCTGGAAAAGTTTTTTGCCATTTCAATAATTTCAAAGCTTTCTACCTCGCTAACCGGCAAGTTGGGAATCAAATCATAATTATAGCCTAAAACAGGTTTACCGTCTACCAGTACCAGAGTCGTATCTGAAAGACTCACCTCTGCCCGAAGCACACCCGCTTTTCTAACAATACGTATCTTATCCGGAAAATTGAAGAGCAATACACTGTAGAGACCATATGACCATTTTTCCTCTTTGTCCTGTATGGCCTTGCCATCTATGACTTCATCGGGCATTCCATATTTATCGGCCACTTCCTGACGCTTCGGCGTCATTTTATAACTGTTTACCAAAACTTCATCCAGCGCGATATCCTCGCCTCCAAAGGGTATGGCCTCGCGTAGTATACGCTGCTTATCGATCTTTTGAAGGGCGGCCTCTACAATAGTGGTGTCTGCAATCACAAATTCCTGCTGCTGTTGCACCCGTATTTCTGGCTTTTTGGTTTGTTTTAAATTCAGGTTGTAATCTTTGTTTTTTCCTTTCTCACTGGTGGTTTGCAGCACCATATTTTGATAGCCTCCACTCAGGTTATCCAGATTAAAATTAAAGCGGCCCAGACTATCACTGTGTTGTTCCTGAAACAGGATATCATCGCCAAAACTCATCAGGGTAAGTTTTATATCATCCCGGCGCTTGTTTTTGTTAAAGGCTGCGCTTACCGTACCGGAAAGCATTAATACAGGCTCCGGTAAAAATGTACGGGAAGTCACGGTGTGGTCATATTTGTAACGCGCCCACCCCTGTGTAAGCAACAGTTTATCAATATCGGCAGTGCGTATACGGTCGCCCTCAAAATAATACCCCGGTTGCTCGATGTGACCCCGCAATTCAGACTGTAGTAAAAAATAGGACAGGATATTTGTACGGTTTTCGGCCTGTCCACCCAGTTGCTTTTCATCCAGTACCAAAACCGAAGCATGGGCAGCCCGGGGATTCCCGGCAGTGTCTGTAACCTCTAGCTGCAGGTGCAATTCTTCCCGGGGAGCATAGACCTCCTGATCCTGGTTAGCAACAAGCTTCAGTTGTGCCATCCCAAAATCATTAAAATACAGGCGCCGCGCCAGCTGCACGTTCTGATTGTCAAAAAGCGAAATCTCTAGAATACCAAACGGAAGTTTAGCTCCCGGAAAAATTGCACTAAGTAATCCCTTATTCAGAGGTTCCCTTAAATTATAGTACGTCTTACCGCGACTGCTGAGCTGCAGCCGGATTGTATCATTGGGAATTTGATTGGACAACACCTGAACCTGCAATCCCGCTCCCATATTCCGAATACTAAGGGTACTCCCCGAAGCCTGAACTTTTGGTAACGGAATTTTTCTAATAGAACCATCCTGACGTTGTAGCTCTGCAAAATAATTTAGTGTATCGCTTTTTGAATTTAGGCGAAAACTGCCCATTCCCAGTACATTGCTTGTAAATGTAGTAAGCTCGGTTCCGTTTTGATCGGTAATCGTACCGGAAACCTGACGTCCCAGACCGTCATAACCTACCGCTTTAAAGCCCACCAGTGCTGGAATACCTGCAATCAAATCTCCACCTTCCGGAAAAAATTGTAGATCGATTTTTGAAGTATCTAGCGCAATGGTTTGGTACTGTTTTTTACCGGAATCAGTACGATAGCTGATGCTGAGCACATCGCTATCTGTTTCCAATGGATATTCAAGCACATAAAAGTCCCCTTCTTTCTGGCGAACGGCCAGCGTATCGTGCTTTCCGTCCAGATTGATAAAAACATCCAGCTTACCGCGATGCAGGCTATCAACCGATTTGGGGTCTAAACGGACAGTAAGGCTTTTGTCATCATTAGTGTTTTTTTGGGTAATCTGTAAGGGGCGTGTGGCTCGCGATACCTGTCCCTGCGGACTGAAAATGGGGATGGTTTTTTGAAAGATAAAATCGGATTCAAAATTCTGATTCCAACGGGTATAAGCCCGCAGAAAATAGGTTCCTTCAGCAAGTTCAGGATCTAAAGTGATGCTTCCGGCACCGATTCCATCTTGCAGTTTGATGAGCTGGGAGACTACCTCTTCGCGATCGGGACCGATCAATTCTACATGAAGTACACCACTCGATTTAGAAAGTATATGATTGGGACCCAACAAAACAATGGCCTTAAACCAGATTTGATTTCCCGAGGTGTAAACATCAGCATCGGTTTGCAGGTAAATCTTTTCGGCATACTGCAGTTGATTGAGCTGTGCATGTACAGGCTCAAAGCACCCCAGGACCCCAATCCAAAGCACAACCAGACACCAATACTGCTGAAGAAATTTTATCATATTCTGATTTGATTCCGGTAGGGGTTCTGTAAATGTATAAAAACAGATACAAATGCTGTTACTCAACATTTTGGGCAACATCCGGACCGCTCAAACTATGGATTCATATAAAAAATACTTCTATCTGGAATTTTAAATTCATTCCACAGGTAACGCGTCCCTGATTTCCTATTTCGTATTCATCCAACTGGATTCAAAATGATTCAATCTCAGGAAAATTGCAGCTAAGAATACACTTCAAATGAATCTGAAGTAAGTTCTCAATGCTTTATTTTCCAGGGAAAGCACTGCAGACTGCATATTGAGACTAAATACCGATTACTGATTTTGTATTTCTTATTTCGCTTACAACCAACCTTAAGCTGCAACACGCAATTCAGGAACTCCGGCATAAATCGCTAAAGCTGGTTCAGCAACAGGTCTTGAAGCTTGCATAAGGCCAGGCATCGTGTAAGTTAACCAAATCTGGGCGAGTTTTCCTGGGATTTCGATGGCGTCTTTCATACCCAATCGGGAGTCGTCTACGTGCACCCAACGCATCAGCGGTTGCTCGATGATTTGCTTTAGAGTCTGTTCTTTACCCAAATAGGTTTTCAGTCTTAAAAAGATTTCGACATCAAAAAGCCATTTGCTTACAAAACCCTGCTCATAAAGCACCGGAATAATATCACGGGTAAATACTTTGGCCCCACACTGCGTGTCTCTGATAGGTAAGCCTAAAATGAGCAGGATAAACTGCTTGATAAAGTTGGAAAAAAGGCTGCGCATAAAATTACGCTCAATACCCCCACCGCCCGAATTTCGCGAACCAAAAACCATAGACACGCGCTCGCGCTTAAGAGTAGTTACCAGATCTTTAAAATCCCGAAAATCGGTAGATAGATCGGCATCCATAAAACCTATGTAGGCAATTTCATCAAGCGTATATAAGTAGCGGGCACCGGCACGAACGGCAGTGGCTTTGCCTGAATTTTTCTTGACGTCTACAATACTGATTCCTGAAGGTGCCTGAGCACGCATACGGTTCAATACATTTAGGGTGCGGTCTTTACTGCCATCGTTTACAAAACATAAATGATAGTCTTCGTGCTCCTGGGCAAAGCGTACAAACGCTTCCTGATTTAAACGTTTTTCTTCGTTGTAGCACGGAATGATGATACCTGTTTTCATCGTAGTAGATTTTTGGGTTTGTATTAATTACCGTACAAACATACCTGCGTCTCACGACGAAAAATGGAGTTTCTCTGTGACTGAACCGTTTCTGTAGACGGAAACCATTCGTCGACAGACGAACCAGTTATCGAATATCCTATCTTTACCCTAAGCAAAACAAAAAGCACCGAAACACGTGATGAAGGCAAATCAAACCAATAAATACCTGGTCACCGCAGTACTGCTGGGTATCATTGTGCACGGTACTTCCATCTTTTTTACGCTGGAACGTACCTACGACGCCCTCATACACCTCTTTTTTGCCAACCATTACGCGACCAGTTGGTTTGAACCCTGGAGCTACAGCTGGTACACCGGCTTTACCGTAATGGGCTATCCGCCGCTGGTACACCAGATCATTGGGGCACTTTCGCTCGTGGGCGGACTCAAATTTGGAATGTTTACCCTGGCTTTTGTAGGCATTGTCTTATTCATTACCGGAGTATACCGTTTTACGCTGGTGCTAATCCCCGATAAAAAAGTAGCCGGTTACGCCGCCATTCTTGCAGTATTCTCCTCCTCTTTTGTGGAAACCCTGCATATTTTTGGGCAACTGCCCAGCATCATTGGCATTTCAGTACTGATGCACGCCCTGCCGGAAATCTACCTGTGGCTTAAAACCGCCCGCAAAAGGCATTTGTTTAAAGCCCTTGCCCTGCTTTCGGTCACCGTTACCTCACACCATGTCACGCCTATATTTGGGATGGTATTCTTTATTTTTCCCTTAATCGGAATGGTAATTATGGATGCCGCCCGCGAAAAGGTTTGCAGCAACCGGGAGGTTACCCTCGTCCTATTTATTAAAACGCTGTGGAGTCATCTTAAACGTATCATCATTTTTGGTGCTTCGTCGCTAGTACTGATCGTAGTCTGCATCCTTCCGTATTGGATCAACACCAAAAAAAACCCAATTACCCAGGTGCCCATCCCACACGGTTCGCGGGATAATTTTTTGGAAGTAACCTCATCCGGACTCGCATTTTTCATCATTCCCTGGGGAATTTTACTGTTGCTCCTACCCTACTTCTTTTACCGCTATTACAGCAAACGCCTGTTGTTTTTTGGCATCAGCTTTACCCTCTTATTGATATTGGGAACCGGAGGTACCACGCCCATTCCGTTGAAAATTTTGGGCGAAAATGCCTTTAACATCCTAACGCTAGACCGCTTTACGCTTTGGGCATCTATTATGGCTCTTCCTGCTTTTGGAGAATTCTGCTACCGTTTTGTAGAAGGCGATTACAAACAATACCTGCAGTCTAAATGGGGTTCCCTTTTGCATCGGGTATCGGGTGGCTTTTTGGCCGGTGTATTTATCGCTATCGCCATTTTTACGGTTACCCTGGGTAAATTCAGACCCAGCCAGCCAGCGACTTTAAATATGCTGCCTATTGTAAACTTCCTCAATCAGGACAACCACGATAAATGGCGCTATTTACCTTTGGGCTTTGGCGATCAAATGTCCTGGCTTTCGGCCCTTACCCCCGCTACCACGGTTGACGGAGATTACCATTCGGCACGCCGCCTGCCCGAACTCACTTCCCGCGCGGTAGAACGTCTTGAAAATTCCAAGTATCGCGGAATAGAAGGCATCGGCTCCCTACAACAGTTTCTTACGGTTCCCGAAAAATACCATTTGAAGTACGTGTTTTCAAACGATAAGTTCTACGATCCGTTGCTGTATTTTACAGGCTGGCACCGCCTTAGCGTTCTCGAAAACGGGATTCAGGTTTGGGAAAAATCAGGCATAGAACCCCTGCCCAGCTTTATTCCTAAAGAAGATGTAGCCTTATTTTTAAAATTGATGTGGGGCACCATTCCTTTTTTGACCGTGATTATAGCCTTGCTGCTCCACCTCAAATCCATGTGGACGCGCTCCTTTAAAAAAGGTAACGAACAAAGAGCGGTCTATTTAAATTTTGTCCCCTCCAGACAGCGTATATCGGGATTACTGTACCGAATTTCTCTGGTTTGGGTTCTGCTGATGACCGGTTTCTTTTGCTTTGGGATGTACCTGTTTTATATCAAAAGTGAAGAGCAGCTCAGTCCTACAAATGCCGTGTTGGCCTATTACGATGCGATGGATTTTAAAGAGTTTGAGCGGGCACATTCCTATATCGATCCGCAAAGCGGAAAAAGCATCGCCCAGTTTATGCTTGAAATTTCGGTATCAGACGGTTTGCTGAGTTCGTATGCCAAGCTCGACCGCATTGATGTCGAATTGCTTTCCACGACCGACTCAACAGCCTATGCCGTTGCCCGTTCGGAATGGGTCACTCCGCTCAAAATCATCAATACCATAGACAGCCTCCAACTGGTAAAACGCAAAGGCGATTGGTTTTTAAGAGCCGATACGGTTGATCCCGATATTCCGCCAGACCAATTGCTTACTGAAAATACCACCGCCTGGTACAACCACGGTAAACGCAAGATAACTTCAGAGCAAACCTATCACGAAGACATCCTGAAGCAACCTGTGGTCGAGGTACTTTCGGCCCAACTCGTTCAGCGTGATAGCTTGTTTTATATAGTAGGTGAAATTCAGAATGTAGACAACATTCCCGCAGATATCTCGGTCACCGGAGCCCTGTACGATGCTCAAAACCGGGAGGAGGCACGCTACAACGCGCAAGATCTGGTAAAACACAAGCTGTTGCCCAAAGAAACCACGCCCTTCCGCATTGATTTTGTTCCCATTCCGGGAGATTCCCTGCCTCAAGCAGTTGAGAGTTTTGAGGTTCAGGTAAAAGCCAATGTCGCCACAACCGATTTGTATCAGGCCATTTCCCCGGCCAAGCTGCAGCAGGAAGGGACGCAACTCACCGGTTTCCTCTTCAACCCCACCACCGAAGCGGCAACCATTCCGCAGTTACTCACCTCCTATTACAACCGGGAGCAGCAATTGGTTTGGGTTGATGCTACCTATGTGGACGAAAGCGTGCGGCAGCAGCGCAAACAGCCTTTTGAAATCACTCTATATACCGGCGTATGGCCTCAGATTTGTGCTTCAGGTCTGAGTACGGTTTCGGTAAACGGACTGCCCAATCAAAGTATTTCCGATAAAATTGTACCCTACCGAAACGATTTTGGCAAAGCCGAAGAACTCATCGAAATAAACGGGATGCCCTATCAATATCTGAGCATCACGCCAAATGCGTATATTGGAAATCCACGATGAAAACCACACACACATACCGCATTGGTTTAGCCTTGCTCATTCTGGGTCTTTTTTGGGTTGCCCGGGGGACCCAATCTGCTGATCAGAACCAAAAACAGCAGGCTTTAAAACTCGAAATTCCCGGTTCACAAACAGTCACGCCCCAAGGCATATCCGTTCGGATTTCGGAATACGAACTTCCGCTTAAGGATTCCATTTGCCTTATTGCATCAGGCACCTATGGTACCACCGTTTTAAAACCCGAGCTTACTAATGATGTTCCCGTTTTCCAGATTCCACCTGAATTGACCAAACACGCCGGGGTAATCTCCTGGCAATTACAGGAAGGAAGCCGCACGATTCAGCAAGGCCGTTTTGATCTGCAGGCTGATACGACCCAATTGGGCGAACTCGAAAATTACCTGGGACCGCGAAGCATTGTTGCCAGCGAGCGCGATTATACCATGTTAGTGAGTCTGCCAACCGATTACCTCGACAACCTGCTGCCCAACGGGACACCATTGTTCATCAAACATCAGTTTCGGGATGCGATTACGACGACCCCGGCCACAATTGATAAAGGCTTTGCCTGGAAAAACATCTCCGCACCCCTGCAAACCGGTAGGATCACCACCGCCAGTGTTTTGGGCAACAGTGCCTCGCGCGAACTCGTCGCGGATGTGTATCCCGATCTGGCAGAAAACTTCAACCTCAGCATAGATCATCTGCATCCCTATGCAGACGGTAATGCGCTGCTCACCTTCAAAACCGATCAGATCAGAGATGGCCACGGCAATGTGATTACCGATGGAACTCTGGTTTATTTTTATATGAAAGACGACCGCGGCTACCGCTGGAAAACTGCGGCACCCAGCCTCAACGGTTTTGCCTTTGCACCTGTGCTGCACCCGGAATTTCCCACCACCTGGACGGTTGAGGCAGTCGTCAAGGGGATCGCCCGCAGTGGTTCTGCCCAGGTCAGCTTTAAACCGGCGACTAACGAACTTCCGTTTTCTCTTAAAGACCGAAGCATTCAGGTAGGACCCATTACCAGTTATCTGGGACAGTTAATTCCTGATGGAGTTCGTGTCGAAATCCAAATTGGTAACACAACTCAAATCCTCAAAACCAAAGACGGCAGAGCTTCTTTTGACCTCAATCCGGAAAAATTTGCCGCAGGAGAATACCGCGTTATCGTAAAAGCTTTAGGTTTAACTACCCAAAAAACCATCGTGCTGCAGTGAACCGTAACAAAACCATACTAAGAGCTGCCATTCTGCTCATTTTTGTGCTGGTCAACGCCGGGATTCTCTATGGCATCAGCCAGATCATTGCCTACCTCAACACGGGTGCAGATAAATCAACGATGCTTCATCTCGATGCCAAACGTGGGGATTATTACCTGCCCGATGTAATCTGGGAATCTGTTGAAAACCCCGGCAGACCCCTGGAACCCGCAAACCAAACCCGGCTCGAACAGGATTATCTGGATGCCTGGTATGTGCGCAACAATGCGCTGTTTAAGGGTGACGAGACCGGTATAAACGATCACTATACCTCAAGCGCCCGCGTCAAGCTTAAAGACTTGATCGCCCTTAACCAGACCAACGGAATCAAAGTAGAATCCACCACACTGACCCACCACCCCAGTCTGGAGTTTTACAGTGCAGACGGCAAGCTGGCGGTGCTTACTGACCGTGATGTAAGCGGGATCGAAAAAATCTATACTAACAACAAACTCATTACAACCCACAGATTTAATGCAGATTACCGGGTGGTACTCCTGCTCGAAGACGGCTTTTGGCGCATCCGGCATTTAGAAAAGCTGGAGGCCCGGCAGGATTCGGTTGTAGCTGATCCAATTCAAATGAAGGCGGAAGTTTTAGAAGGCATCAACTACTATCCGCAGGACAGTCCGTGGGATACTTTTGGTGAAAACTTTGATCCTTCAGTCCTTGCTGAAGATTTTAAACTGGTGACCGACTTAAAATTGAATTGCATTCGCGTATTTGTGGGCTATGAAGATTTTGGCAAAACAAACCTAAATCCTGCAAAGTTGGAGAAGCTCACTCGGCTCTTAGATGAGGCAGATAAAGCAGGGCTAAAAGTGATGGTGACGCTTTTTGATTTCTATGGAAATTACAACCTCAACGACTATACGCTGACCAACAAACACCTAAGCGGCATTGTAAATCATCTGAAAGAGCATCCGGCCCTGTGGGGTTGGGACTTGAAAAACGAACCCGATCTGGATTTTGAATCCCGGGGCAAAGAAGAGGTTCTGCTTTGGCTTCGCCAAAGCATTCAGAAATTAAAAGAGCTTGACGCCGAACATCCGATAACTATTGGCTGGTCGACACCCGAAGCAGCTATCCTCCTCGAAAATGAGGTAGATGTGGTTTCGTATCACTATTACCGGGATCTTGAGGACCTTGCTGAAGCCCACCAAAACCTGAAACAGCAAACCTCAAAGCCTGTTGTACTTCAGGAAATAGGCTACTCCTCCTACTCCGGAATCTGGAATGGCTTCGGTATTGGTGCAAAAAGTCAGGATGATTTTTACACCGAATTTATGCAAATAAAAAGGAGAGACAGCATAAACTATCTCTCCTGGACGCTCTTCGACTTTAGGGATGTCCCAGAGCGTGTTGCCGGTAGGCTTCCCTGGCGTAAAAACAAGCAGGGCTATTTTGGTATTATTGATCAAAATGGGGTGAAAGACCCGGCTTATTATACGATCAGAGACCGCTGATTAGGCCGCCACTAGTTCTTCTGAACGGCTTTCTATTTCTATTTGTTTAAATGCATCCAGATAGCATTGCGCGATCACCGACATAGGCAGAGCATTGGCCGCTTCAAAATTGGCTTTAGCCAGCTCCGTACGATAAGCCGTGTTTACAACCAGCTTTGCGATAGCCTGCGCCAGACTTGTTGGGTTTTCAGGCTCAAAAAACTCCCCGCGGTAGCCTTCCTCTTTAACTAAGAGTGCAAGGTCTCCCAGATCAGGCATCACAACGGCTTTACCATAACTTCCGGCCTGGTGTAGTACGCCGCTGCTGCCGGTTGTTGAAGTGTAGGGGAACACCACCATTGCGCTTTCGGTAAAAATGCGGGGTACATCTTCTTCTGCTACATATCCGGTAAACTGAATATTAGGCAGGTGCGCATACTTAGCCTGTACTCCGGCCAGATAGCCCAAAGTATTCGGGTTGTCGGTACCGGCGATAACCACTTCCAGTTCCTTCCCGGTAATTTTACGGGCCTGCTCTACCGCTTCAATAAGCACTTCTACTTTTTTATAGGTACCAAATTTTCCAAAAGTCATAATCTTCATAGGGCCTTCGGGTATCTCAAAAGTGGGTTCTTCGGCGAGTTCAAAAGTGCCGTGCGGGATTAACATACAGTTTTTGGCCTTGTACTTTTCTTCGAGCAAGGTGACGTAGTTGCCAATAGTAAGGGCAACTTTATCGGCCTTAAGCACCACGCGGGTAAGTACAGAACCGATTAGGTTAAAGATTTTGATCTTCAGTTTATTGGAGGTAAATCCGGCCTGGTTCAGGTCTACAGCTTCCATAATGTTGTGCAGTAAAACAATGGTTTTCATCCCCATCAGTTTGCTAAAAAACGGAGCGAATAAGCCCAATGCTGCCGGAATCTTTTGATCCCCAAACTTCATAAACTGAAGGTTATACAGTACGGCATCGGGTTTCAGAGCTTTGAGGGTTTTAGTGATGGTCAATACGTTGCGGTAGCTGTTAAACTTCCAGCAGTTGATGACTTTTACGCTGCAGCCTTCCTCTTCAAAACGAATGTCGGCCTCGTCAGCTTCCACATCGGTTAACAGGACGATTTCGCTTACTTCTTCAAGCTGGCGGAAATGTTTTACTAAATGGTAAGCATATTCATTAAGGGTTACTTTGCTGGGAGGATAGGCGGTTACGATTGCTAATTTCATAATCAAAGGTTTTAAGATTTGGAGTACTTTTTTATACAGGACAAAAATGGTTTAGAAAAACAAGAGTTTTTGCCGAAGCACGCTGGTTTGAACTTTGGTGTCGACGAATGGTAGTTATCTTACGACGAGGTTTTTTTCAGTTTTAAGGTATGCAACACAAAATAAGTGAGTTGCGCGCCCAGTAAGAGTCCCATTGCAATCACCTGAGCGATGACCACTTCAAGCAAACTTCCGTGAAAGAATACGATAAGCAGCACCTGCACCACTCCAAAAATACCCGCCAGGGCAACCGGCTTGTAATGATCAAGCGATAAAAAGTAATAAGCAAAAACGTTAGACAGCGCAAAAAGCGAGGTCGCCAGCGCATACCAACCCAGCAAAGGCGATACGGCGAGATAGGCACTGCCAAACAACAGGCGTACTGAAAACCCGGGAAACAAAAAGGTAAAGGCAGTAATAGACAAGGACAACAAACCAATGTATCCCAGATAGTTCTTTAATACCGGTAACGGATTCTGACCTTCCTTACGCAATTGCACCACTTTGGGCAAAAGGATCATCACAAACATCCAGGTCACAAAATACACCACACGACCAATGAGTGCTAGCGAAGCGTACAACCCGGCATCATAAGCTTCAAAATAATGCTTAACCAGAAGGATGTCGCTGTTATTGCAGATGATCTGAGTGAGTTCATAGGTAGCGGTAAGCGCAAAAAACTTCAGGATTTGTCGATACTGTTCCGGAGGGATTTCCGTTTGGGATACAGAAGTGCCTGTATTCTTTTTATACGGAAACATACCCGCAATAAATGAGATGCCTATAGCTATGGAAACCGCATAGGACGCCTCGACTTTAAAGAACAATAACAAGCTGAAGGTCAAAACAAGACGCACCAGCATTTCCAGTTGGTAGGTAACCGAAAGTTTGACAAAAAGCTGATTACCCTGCAGGTTGCCCCGGTTAACACTCATCACAAAGTATAAGGGTATGGCCAGGCCAAAAATCACAAACATAGTTGGCGAAGCAGTATTAAAAAGTTGTTGTAAAGCCGAAGCGCTCAACACACACAACACCCCCAGACCTATTCCCGCGGCTGTCGCATAACGCAGGGCACTGGCAATAAAAATCTGTCGTGCGGCGGGTTCAAACCCGGCAGTAAATTTGGCTACTGCCAACTGAAAGGTCATCGCGACAAAGGACAAAACCAGTAACATGGTAATGAGTATGGCAGCATCGGCAAATGCAGCCGGACCCAGTACCCGGCCCAGAATCAGGTTGTAAGCATAGTTACCTCCATTGACCACAAAGGCACTGGCCATAAAGATTTGCTCGGGGGTGAGGAGTTTAGGCAGGCGTTTTGTTAGCGTAAGCATAAGAATAGGTGTTAGCAGGTTACTAATGAAATGACACGGGTCTCCGCTTTGCGGTGTACCACACGTAAGAAGTTTTGCGTGACGGGGCGGTAAACATTATGCACCACTTTTAATTTAGGTTCAGAGCTCATAGAAATAAGTCGCATAGTCTTTGGGTTTTTGTTGGTACAAAGATGTTGCGGGATTGAAAGGCATACCTGCAAATTTCGTTTAGCGGGAGTCTGCTGTAGACGAATGGTATTTAATCGGCTTTGAAATGCAGTTAATCGATTTAGTCGGGAGTGTTTCGGGTGCAGGGCTTGTTGTTCGGTGACCGGTGTTCGTTATTATATGTTCTCTATTCTCTTCTCTTTGTTCTTTATTCATTCCCGTAGTTACATCTTACATCTCACTTCTCACTTCTCACCTCTCACTTCTCATTTCTCACGTTCAACTGCCTCCTACTTCCTTCAAATACCAAAAAGTATCGACGAGTTGCAATGAACTACAGATTGAATCTGTACGAACTGCTTCTAACTTGCATCCATAAAATAACGACGATGAAAAAACTGGTTCTTTTTATTAGTATATGTTTCGCCAATTGGGCTTATGCTCAGGAAATGACTTCCGGATTTAATTTGCTGGAAGAAGGCAAATACGTGAAGGCCAAACTCTTTTTTAAAGACATCCTGGAAGAATATCCCACCAACAAGACTGCCCGCCTGTGCTACGGAAGAGCTTTAGGATTAAGCGGGGCGACGGCTGAAGCCACTGCCCTGTTTACCCAATTGCAAACCGAATACCCCGGGGATTTTGAAATCGCCCTCAACTATGCCGAATCGTTGTTATGGGGCGAAAACTTCAACGAAGCCAAAACGGTTTACGAAGATCTGGTAAAGACAGACAGCACCAGCTTTTCGGCGGTTTTGGGTTATGCCAATACCTTATCCAATCTTAAAGAATATGACAAGGCACTGCAACGTGTTAATCAGGCGCTGAGCATTCAGCCGGGTAATCCCAACGCGCTGGTTTCCCGTAAATACATACGTCTGGGCAGAGCCAACCAGTTAAGCAGTGAAGCCGACTTTACTAATGCCCTCGCTTTGCTTGACGAAAACCTTAAGGATTTTGAAGCAGATGCACTCAGCTTACAGGTTTTGGCTAATACCCACATTGCCCAGAAAAACTACGATGCAGCCTTTACAACTTATGGTCGTATGTCTGATTCGGTTGCGGTTTTAACCGGGCAATCCCTGGTTGCACATCTGGACGGAGCAGAACAAAAAGCATTGGAGCTGGCACAACAAGCAAAAGCCTTCAGCCCGAAAGACTCCCTACAAAGCATACAGGCCAGTGAGCGTTATGTACAGGCGCTGATCTGGAATCAAAAGTTCAAAACCGCACGTAAAACCTTAGACAGCCTGGATCAGGTTTATGGCAATGCCCCGCGTATTCTAGCTTTAAAAGCAAGTCTGGGGATGTATACCGGAACCTTTAAAACCAGTATTGCGCATTATCAGTCCATTTTAGAGCAGGATTCCACCTCCTTTGACGGAAACCTGGGTATCGCAAACGCCTACCGGGCTCAGGGTAACCTTGACAAAGCCCATGCTTTCGCCCAAAAAACTACCGAATATTATGAAGGTCAAAAAGATGCGCTGGGCTTAATGCAAACCCTTTCCGGCAGTCTTGCTCCTCAGGTTATGCCACGTGCGGCCTACACCCGGGATAATGGAGGTAACCGCGCTTATGCTACAGGATTAAGCGTTCTGTTCCCGGTGTCCTACCGCTTTCGTACGCAAATCAATTACGACTACCGCAAAACGGCTAATGCCGATGTAAATGCACAGGCATCGAACAGCAGTTTTAATTTTGGCGTTCAATACCGCATTTATAACAACACCTGGATTGAAGCTAACCTGGGAGTCCTTAAGGCTGAAGCCGATGTCAACAGCTATACCGACGTGAACGGATCGGTGGTATTGAAAGCCCGTCCCCTGCCCCTTCAATATTTAGAATTGGGTTACAGTCGGGAACTGCAAAACTTTAACGCCACCCTGATTGATCAAAAGATCTTTATGAATAACTACAAGCTCAATTACAATATGGGAACGAATATAAATCTCGGCTGGTACACCGGGCTTATGTTTACCCCACAAACTGATGGCAACCAGCGTAAGCTGTTGTTTACCTCAATCTATTACACCTTTACCAAGGCGCCAGCCTTAAAAGGGGGAATCAACTATCAATATGTCGGTTTTAAAGACCAGGTGCCTACGCTGTATTTTAGTCCGTCGAGCTATCAGGCGGTGGAGCTTTTTGCAGATTTAAATGGAAGTATTAAAAACTGGCAGTATGCGGCCAATGCAGCAGGTGGATATCAGTTTGTTGAAAAAGACAAAGCTTCTACGCTATTCAGACTCGAAGCCAGCATCAACCACACCCTATCTGATCGTCTGGATGCAGGGTTTTACGCGAAGTACAGCAACGTGGCCTCAGCAACAGCAGCAGGTTTTGAGTTCACCGAAATAGGTTTAAAACTGAGATGGCAGTTCTTAGCAAAGCCGGTGTTTAAACTTTAGATTTTTTAAAGTAGATTGAGACGCTTCATCAATTCAGGCCGATTAGACCGGCTGATGGGGATCACGTCACGGGCGATGAGCACACTGTTATCTTCAATATCAATAATCTTCTTGATGTTGATGATATACGAGCGATGCACTTTTACAAATAAATGATCCGGTAATTTCTCTTCTATTTTCTTAAGTGTTGAATGCACCGTGTAGTTCTTTTGCTCGGTCTTAATCAGAATGTAATCGCCTTTAGCTTCAATCAAAAAGATTTTATCAAATTCGATTTTAATTAGACGGCGGTCAATATTTACATACATTTCCTTTTCTGTGGAAGCTTCCGGATTTGCTGGGGTTTCTTTAGGTGTCACGGGTGCAGCAGCAGCCGGTGCACTTTCAAGCCGTTGTAATGCTTTGATAAACCGTGGCAAGGTAATGGGTTTTACCAGATAATCAACGATACAATCGTATTCGAAAGCTTCAATGGCAAAATTACGGTCTGAGGTGGTAAGTATCACTTTAGGCGGATTAGCCAGCGTATCTAAAAAGTCAAAGCCGGTAAAATCGGGCATATGAATGTCGAGAAAGATAAAATCGACTTCATTCTTGTTCAAAAATTTAATCGCCTGAAGGGCGTTGGGAAATTCATCAATTACCGTAACATCATCAACCTGACTGCACAGGTGTGATACGATCATTCGCGAAGCGGCTTCATCATCTACAATAATACAGTTCACAATCTGAAATTTGAGGTACTACAGCAAATTACAAATTATAAGTCACTTACAAAATCAGAAAGTCGTTTAAGCTCCCGTTCAAAGGCGATTTGTGAGTTTTTGGAACCGGTCTTAAGTTCTTCTTCGTAACGAATGGCGATTTCGTATGCCTCGTCCATACTGGCAATTCCCAGTTTATGCTTCATTTTATGCACACTCTCTGCGGCAGATTTCCACTCCTCCTGCTCTATATATCGGCGGTAAAGCTCCACCTCCAAAGGAAGTTCGGTTTTCAGGATGGCGATAAACTCACTGCGGAAACGTTCATCGTCTGCAGCCAAATTATCAATATAGGAAAGGTTAGGGCTTTTCATAGTTATTTTTCGGTTTGTGGTAGTGTGAAATAAAAAGTGGTGCCTTTGCCCGGCTCACTGTCCAGCCAAATACTTCCACCATAAAAGTTTACAATCTTTTTGACAATAGATAGTCCTATCCCGGTCGTGGCAGAATCATGCTCCAGTTTCTGAAAGACTTTAAAGATTTTATCGAAGTAATTGGAATCAATACCCTTTCCGGTATCGCTTATTTCAAATTGATGGCCTTTATCAAGTTCCCGACTTACTACTTTGATCTTTCCGGAGGGTTGCTCAATACTGGTTACCGCATTACAAATCAGGTTTTGAAACACCTGCTGAATCTTAAATCGATCGGCCGTGATTACCGGTAACCGGTGCACCTGCACATCTATACCTTCGGGAATTTGAATCCCATCCAGAATATCCGGAAGCAGCACATTCAAATCGATCTTACTTTCGGTACCACTATCCCTGCCTATAGTCGAGTAATGCAGGATTCCGCCGATGAGTGCATCCATTTTTCCCAGATGTGTTTTAATCAGGTCCATTTGCTGCAGTCCGTTTTCATCCAACACATCTGCATAATCTTCCCGGAGCCAGGAAACCAGCGCGTCTATATTGCGTAAGGGCGATTTGAGATCGTGAGATACAATATGAGCATAATCGCTCAGCTCCTGATTTTGCTGCTCGAGTTCCTGCAGCAGACCTTCCTGTCTTTGGGTAAGGGCTATAAGCTCTTCGGCCTGTTGGCTGATGTAATCAGAGAGGTTTTTCCCATCCTGCAAGGGAGCGCCGGTCGGGGGAGCCACGCGGTTTACGACCTCTTCAAACCGACTTAGGAGTGCCCGCTGCTTTTCGGCTTCCTGTCGTAAAGAAACGTTGACTTCGTAGAGTTCGTCTGAACTGAGCTTCATCGCCCGCTGGGTCATCTTAAACTGATCCTCGAGGTTGTCATACGAAGCGCTAACAGCCTGCAAAAAAGCCTGCAGATCCTCCCGCTCCTTAAGATCTTCAGGAAGGTATTTTCGCAATTGACGTTTCAGCAGCTCGTTCATATCATTCACTTATTAAAGTAATGGTCATCGTTTGATTATGTAGTTTGCAACTGCGTTCGCCGTAAAACGGAGCGATTTCTCCGTAGGAATACATCCCGCTGATAATTACTTCCTCGCCCAGTATTTCTCTGACTTCCTCGACCTCTTCCTCCACCCGCTGATTGAGCACCAGTTTACGCCCTATGCAGCTAATAAGCAAAGCCAACTGGGGTTTTGTCGTGCGTCCCTCGAGTGCCCGTAAGGCTGCCGTTTCTGATGCTACCGCCAAGCTGTCAATATTGGTCATCATTAGCTGTACCAATGCCTGCTCGGGTACATCGCCGGCAAGAATCATCGCATTTTGCTTTTCGTCAATCTGAAGAATGGTGCGTACAAAAGCCTGATTGTTTTCGGTACTGGTAACATTTAACGGATAAATCAGCGCAGATCCCGGCAGTTCTTTAGCCTTTTCGCCCAAATACATTCGATACAAATCAAGGGCTGGTTTACCGTCTATTTCATACAGTACATTGCCTTCAGAACGGGTAACCACGCGTTGCGGACCAAAAGGAATCCATCCGCCGTAAAGCGAGAAACTAGCTTCAAAGCTTTCACCGTAAAAACCAATTACCACAATTTCCCCGTCATCCGGTGGTTTATTATAACCGGCAAGCGTGCGTTCAAAACGCGCATCATCACCACACAAACCGCCGGTGATTAACACCTTGGGAGCAGCAGCCTGCATCCCTTTAGTCAATGCTGAACCGTTAACCGAACTGCCTTCTGAAACCACAAAAATGTGTTTGAGCCCGTTGGGATTGAGTTTGCTTACTACCTCGCGGCCGGCAAGTTCGCTGTTGTAGGCTACCGTACTTATATTGATGGTTTTTACTTCAAATAGGGCCCGTTCAAACTCGATAGCAGTGACACTCAGATGCTCATCGTTTACCGAATCGGCAATCAAATCACCGCTAGACGAACCAAAAACCAGATGCCCATCCGGGAAAAGCTTACGTATTTCTTCAAAAGTAGCAGCCTCTTCCAGCAAAAAACGGTTGCCAAATATTAAAACCAGAGGTTCTTTTAAATCTGACCTAGGCCCAACATAGTGCCAGGCCTCATCACGCTTTCGTTGTAGTTGTAGGGTTTTCATAAGCTATTTGACTAAGGTAAAGTAAAAAGTGGTTCCTTCGCCCGGTGTACTTTCCAGCCAAATCTTACCGTTATACAATTCCACAATTTTTTTGACTATCGATAATCCCACGCCGGTTGACTCTTTCCGCTTTTGCAAAGACTGAAAGATTTTAAAGATTTTGTCGTGATACTCAGGTGCAATGCCCACTCCATTATCACTCACTTTAAACAGATAGACATTTTGCTGCTCCTCCCAACTTATTTGCACCCAACCCGGATTTTTATCGCAATATGCAATTGCATTGCCGATGAGGTTTTGAAAAAGTTGCTGCAGCTTCACCCGGTCTGCCAATAGTACAGGAAGATTTTCGGGATACGTGAGTTTTATATGCTCTGGGATGTGGATCAGTGTTCTTATATCATCAAGCACCTGCTTAACCGGCACCTGCTCGCGTTTGCTATTTTCTATGCCCATGCTCGAGTAGTTGAGCACATCTGAAATAAGCTGCTCCATCTTCTCAAGAGTTTGGTCAATCAAACCAAAATTGGCGAAGGTTTGCTCATCAAAGCAATCTCTGTTGTCTTCCCTGATCCAATCTACCAAAGCGCTCAAACTGCGCAGGGGTGATTTCAAGTCATGAGAAACCACATGAGCGTATTCCTGCAATTCGTCGTTACTCTTCTCCAGTTTGCGAAGCAGGTTTTCTTTTTGAAGTTCCAGGTTTTTAAGATCAGTAATATCCAGATGAATACCTATGGAGCCTACCACCTTCCCGTTGATGTTGTAGTTAGGTGCACCACTGATAAGCCAGTGCCTTAATTCACCGTTTTTTCTACGCGCACGAATCTCATAGGAATTGGAAGCCCCATGCTGCCGGCTTTCATTCTCGGCATTAAGTTTATCGCGATCCCCGGGATAGAGTAAAATGTCCATTCCTTTTTCACCTAAAAGTTCAGCTTCGGTATAGCCCGACATTTCTTCAAGGCTTTGGTTAATCATTAGGATTTCATCATCATTGTTTACCTCAATAAGGCCCAGGTTCATATTGGCGATGATGTTGCTGTATTTTTGACGCTCGGCTTCAATACTCTCCCGGTATTTTCGGCGTAAAGTAACATCACGATACGTCCACAAATGCCCCTTATAGTACCCATCTTCATAAATGGGTATAAAATCACGCTCTAGCACGCGGCCATCGCGCATCGATAATTCGTCTGCAAGCACCTGCTCTTTATTGACCAGCAATTCATTAATTCGGCTTACAAAATCTTCCGGGTTTTCAAACAAATCTTTGCTTTGCTCAGCAGCCTGTTCACAGTTCTGACCCTGTAAGAGTTCTGGGGGAACCGGAATACTGAAGAAATCACAGAAACGCTTATTCGTGATCACGATATTTCGGTTTTCATCTTCCAAGAGCACGCCGCTTTCCAGATTGAGAATAAGGGTAGAAAGACGATTTTGAGAATCAATCAACTCCTGTTCACTTTGTTTTTGAAGGGTAATATCGCGTACAATTCCCTGCGCAGCCAAAGGTTTATTTGCAGGATCATAAATCACGCTGGCATTGATTTGCACACAACGAATCTCATCATTTGAACGGCGAATATTGATTTCAAAATTTGTAATTGCGCCAGTTGTAACAAGTTTTTCAAAACTTTTACTTACCAAATGTTGATCCTCCTCAACAACCAGTTTATATAAGTTGATGTGATCCTCAACGGTATAACCTAAAAGCTCCTCGGCAACCGAATTCATTTTAATAGGAACCCCTTCCAGATTCATCATCACATAAGCATCGGCAATATTGCCAAAGACGCCCTGCAACTCAGAATGTGCCGTGTGTACGAGACTTTCGAGTTTCTGGTTGGTTTTTTTAAGCTCTTCTGATTTGTAATACAGCTCACGCGACTTTTCCTCCAGAATGCGTTCAGCTTCTTTGCGGGCAGCACGTTCACGGGCCAGAGCCCTTTCATATAGCTCCAGTTGTTTATTACTCATGAATGCGGATACTAAATTTCACTTCGGTACCATCTTCTTTGATCTTTTCTACCAGAATTTCTGCCTGCTGACCAAAATGCGCCAGGGTACGCTGCTTGAGTCCCTTACCAAAAGCGTACATCGCCCTGCTGGAGCGGTACACTAAAGTAAGCTTATCGGTGTCTTTTTCCAGGACGCGAAAAACAGGTAATTCGGCATCCGGATATATTTTGCGTACCTCAACGTGTATGTGGCTTTCTATAGAAGCCAGCAAATCTAATGGATCTGTATACTGAGCTATAAAACCAGGATAACTTTTTAAAACCACACCAAAGAAATGCTCACCGTAAACTTCGAGCAGGGAATCAATGGGTGTTCCGGTTTGTTCGCTGAGTTCTACAAGCAGACTCAACATTTCCGAAAATTGATACGTCCCCACAGAAGTGTACACTCCGCCGGAAGGTAAATCTGCCTCGGTGATGAGATGGTCTACCATCTCAAGACCATAGCGTTCTTCTACCAGCTCCAAAAATTCTGTAAAAACAATTCCTTTCATTACGAATCTATAAGTTCGTTAATACTCCAGTAATCCAGAGCAATTTTAATTTTATTAACGTAATCGTCGTATTTAAGAGGCTTAATAAGATAGCCGGCTACCCCAATCTTATAGCACTCCAACATATCTTTTCGGTTTGCCGATGTCGTTAATATCATTGTAGGTAAAAATTGCAGACGCTCGTCAGCCTTTAGAATTTTTAAAAAATCAATCCCGTTGATTTTGGGCATATTTAAATCCAGAAAAACGACATCTGGCAAAGCACCTCCGGATTGCAAGAGCGACAGCGCTTCCTCGCCGTCACGGGCTTTAATCAACTGATGCTCGACGCCCAGTTTGCTAATAGCGCGTTCCAGTTTCATGACTTCTATAGCGTCATCTTCGATAAGTAAGATATTCATTTTACGTGTGATCACAAGTTTCAAGTTAGGGAAGCTACAAAATTGCATCAGAAATCGCTGTAAAAAGTCAAACCTAGATGAAGCCTGCCCAAAGTGTAGACGAGTGGTCGTTAAGTGTAGACGAGTGGTTTTACAGGTAATTTAAAAGCCTTTAAAATAGGGAGAGTATTGTAATAGGGTACTTTACCCTCCCATTAAAGATCGTGTTATCCCTTTATAAACCGAAGCGTACTACTCTGCTCACCATTGGAAACACGAATTAAATACACTCCCGGATTCAAGGATGAAACTGGAATCGAACGGGTTTGTGAAACATCAAGAGGCCCCAGAACATTACGTCCCTGAAGATCATAGATGATCGCCTGTGATGCGGTGGTCTCATCCAACTGCAGCCGAAGCACATCGGTAGCGGGATTGGGATATACTTTAAAAAAGCCCGCAGATGAATCGACCGCTGCGAGACTTAGCTTATCAAAACGCACCGCAATACGTGCCGCTGTATAACCGGCAGATTCAGAAAGATAGGCCGTAAATGGATTTACGGGTTGAGCCGTGCCGGCCGCTACCTGTTTAAAAACCGGGTCTTCGTTTTCAACCACGAGGGTGTAAGCGCCTGCAGCAGCCTGATTTTTGATATAAACCCCATTTATGTTATTGGTTGTATTTAATTTGGGCGTACTTGCGGCTCCGCTTCCGGTAAAGGTGAACCTTCCAGTTCCCAGTACCAGCACCGGAGTATTGGACGGAATGACCGCTTCGGTGATGAGTTTACACGCGATTTCATCTGCTGCAGGTTCGATGGTATAGCAGTCTGCTCCTTCAGGAATAGAAGCTTCAAAAGGTAAAATAAGCAGTTCGTAACCAGTAAAATCCCGGGTATAGCTGGCCTGTGCAGCCGTAAAGCTTTCGGGCACCTGAAAGTTCCCTTTTCCTTCAAGCTCCAACTGCGCAGCCTGAGTTCCGGCAACAACATTGGTCTCCTTAATACCACTGTTTTCGGCGGTATAAAACAACAGATTAGGATTTTCCGCCTGAGCTTTCCAGTTGGGATTTTCGGGTACCTCTGTGGTTTTTGAAAAATTAATAACGGTATAATCTGCATTGGAAAGCGCCTCGAGCAAATCGCTGTCTTCCTTGCTGTAAATGCCTTCAAAAGCATAGGCTTTTTCGTTTCCCAGTAAAAAATAAACCGCTCCAAAATCGATGGTCAGCACCGAACTGTAATTGGTGTTGCTAATCCCAACGATCCCGGTTATTCCATCGCTGAGCACCTCTCGCGAAAGATCAAATTCCCATTCGAAGTTACCGGTTGCAGGCATATCTATTCGGCCGTAATTGTATGAACTCAATTGCCCTTCGGCATTCACATAGTGCAGCGTAGTATTGTCTGAGTTGTATTGGTTGGCAGATACCACATGCTTCACCTGAAAAACCAGCTTAGTATAACGGTCATCCAGCGCCAGATACCCATTAGTTAAAGCAGTGTTTGAACTGATAAGTCGGTTATTTACACTAAAGGTCATTTGACGATTACTTAGCTCATAGCCGTTTCCAAAAGCAGCTTGTGTGGGGTTTTGGTTTTCAATAGGGTTATAATACACAGGGCTTCCAGTCATTTGCGATTCGGGACGCTCGCTGCTCTTTTCAAAAACAAAAGTGGTAAAACTGCTGGGCTCTATGTTTACCTGTGGGCGAAAGCTTTCTGAAGACAAAGAAACCTCAGTCGTAGCCATACTTTCAGCATTAGTTGTAACAATGCGAGTGCCGCTTTCAGTATAAAACGGAAGGTCTGTGGTTAGATTATAGGTATTAGCCGAAGCATTGATGAGATGCAGGGTCAGGGTATTTCCATCTTCAGAAATAAAAGCAGAGCCTTCAAGCTCCTCGCTGTCATCAAGCCAGGTGGCCGCAATACGGCTTTTTCCAGTAGTGTATTTTGCGAAATGCGATAAAATATAGCCCCGCTTGGTAATCACCCCTTCCTGAGTGCCGCGCTCACCGTCACCCATCATACCATAATAGCGCTTGGAAGCGTAGTGCACCCAGGCACTCACGTTTGATAACATCGCAGTGTTGATGCTTCGGGCAAAATTGAATGCGTCCTGTTCCCAGCTGTAATCCCGCGGAGTCTGGCTCCCGGCATTCCAGTTGATCAAGAATTCGGTCATCCAGGCTTCTTTAGCCTGACTGCGTTGCAATGCTATTCCTTCAGTTTCTATTGCACCATATTGATGTCCGGCAAAAATGTCGAATTGTTCTTTTACCCCATCAGCCGCAAGGGCCTGGGCGTAGCGTGTAGAAATCCCCACAGTCTCCGGGGCTATTATTTTACAGTCGATACGATCGCCATAATCTTTTATAAAGTTGGCCATTTGCTGTGGCGTCCAGGAGCAACCGGCATAGGTCACCTTATAATCGGGTTCATTCTGCAGGGAAATCCCATCCAGATCTACCCCGTTATCGCGCAGATAAAGCACATAATCATTAAGATAATCAGCATAATCCCCATAGTTTTCCTCTTTAAGAAAGCCTTCAATCTCATTGCCGTTGGCATCGGTAACAATACCTGCGATATCGCCATTGGTTTTCCAGTCTGCAGGCATAGACCAGGGACTGGCAAAAATGATAAGGCCCAGCGACTGCGCTAGTTGAGCAGTAGCCAGGGACTGTGGCCAATTTGACCGGCCTATCGGAATGTACAGTCGCATGATGTTATACCCCAGTTCGCTATCTGCCCCCCAAAGCTGACGAATCTGTGCCGGGGTCATGTGATTGTAGGCAAACTGCGGACTACACACAAAACCGCCGTACCCGGTCACGGTCTGAAAGCGGACATCTGCATCGAGCTGTACCGTGGCATTGAGTTCCTGCCCGTTGAGCTTAGACAGTATCAAAAAACAAAGCAGGCTTAAGTAATAGATGTAATTTTTTTTCATGCCATCATTTTTCACGGTTAGTTTAGTTGATTCAGGGTTTAAACATGTCCTGATTCTGGTTCTAGTTGGTTTTAAGAAATCGATTTCGTAAATCAGGTAAAAAAATATTGGCTTACCCAAAAAGCTCAAAAACCCTTGAATTTACAGGTGTAATTTAGAAAGTTACGGGCTTGTTGACCCCTGGATGGGGTTACACATACTTTTGATTAGGATACATGAAAGGCACCTAAGGTTTCATTTAGCACGATGTTAATGTCCTTGGAAGTCCGGACATGCTAAACCAGCAGTACTCACTTGTTTAGTCAAGAAAACCCTTAGTTGCTAAAAATCAATGTTTTACATATTTTTTTTTGTATTTTATAGGTATATGAAAACGAAAACACGAATTACCAAATTTAAAATACATCTACTCCTTGTTGCACTAATCACCCTCATAAGCTGTACTGAGCCCGAAAACAAAGTGACAATAACCGTGACGGCTACTGCCTACAACGCTGTTGAATATCAAACCAAAAAAGGAAATCCCGGTCTGGCAGCTTGGGGAGATCAGTTAGAGCCCGGGGAAAAAGCCATTGCGGTATCTCGGGATCTCATAAATTTGGGATTAGATCATAATGAAGAAGTTGAAATTGACGGGCTGGAAGGCACCTACATCGTTAAGGATAAAATGAACCGACGCTGGGAGAAGAAGATTGATATTTATATGGGCCTCGATGAAGAAGCCGCTAAAGAATGGGGCAAGAAAACAGTAGCTATTACATTCAATAAAATTAATCGGCCAAATGATCAATTTTCATCCAAATAGTCCAGTTCTAAAACCAGTGATCGCTGAAATCAGTTGATCGGTTGCGATTCATCAAGATTTTTTTTTACATTAAAGGTTCTGCCCTATTCTTCGAAGCCGTTACCGCTTATCTAAAAATTAAATACTTTTAAGCCATCAACGGAAAACTATGAAACGAATCTTTTATGCAGGTCTGCTGCTTCTGACAATTTATTCCTGCAAAGAGCAGCCTCAGGAAACCGAATGGATTTCACTCTTTAACGGTACCGATCTCGAGGGCTGGACGCCCAAATTCTACCATCACGAGACCGGTGAAAATTATGCCAATACCTTCCGGGTTAAAGACAGTGCCATTGTGGTTGACTATTCCGATTACGACACCTTTGATCAACGTTATGGGCATTTGTTTTACGATAAGCCGTTTGAATCGTTTCACCTAAAATTTAAATACCGTTTTACCGACCAGTGGATGGAAGATGCGCCCTCCTACACCTTTCGCAACAGCGGGGTAATGTTTCACAGCCAGGCACCTGAAACGATTTTAAAGGAACAGGATTGGCCCATCTCGGTGGAATATCAAATGCTTGCCGAAGCCGAAGCTGGTAAACCCAGACCCACCGGGAATATGTGTTCGCCGGGAACCGATGTGTATTATAATGGTGAAAAATCGAATGATCACTGTATCAATTCAACTTCAGACACTTATGGCTGGGATACCTGGGTTGAAGCCGATTTGATTGTGCACAGCGATTCGTTGATCATTCATAAAGTAAATGGCAAAGAAGTGCTTCGGTACAGTCAAACGCAGATAGGTGGCGAAGTGGCAAACGGTTTTGACCCAGCCTTAAAAATAGATGGCACCGCCTTAAAAAACGGGTATATCGGGCTTCAGGCAGAAGGTCAGGGTGTAATATTTAAAGATATTAAGCTAAAAGAATTGTAATAAATAGCGCGCTGCCAGTTTAAACGCTATATCTGCTCTCAATTCTCCAACACCTGTTGGTTTAGAATTTGGCAAAAAGGGATATTCTGATTAAAATGAAATTTCCCACTGCACTCTAAATCGCCAGTCTTCCTTTATCTTTTGCAATTCACTTTCGTAGTCAAAGTTTGAAATCTCAGCGGTAAGTTTATTACGGTGCCCCTTAAAAAACCAGTTGAGTGCTACAGAAATTTCGTCAAGATTAACCTCCTGATCTATATTAGGACTATACTCGGCATAACGTGCTGCAAGCTCCAACTGTCTGGGCCACCTATGCAAGGCCTGATGCCCAAAGTAACCGGCTTGTGCATAAAAACCCCGTAACTGCGTGGTTGCATCTGCATTTAGCTTATCAATAATTTCTTTATAGTGCAGTTCTGATTGCCAGCTAAACCCTTTGTATTTAAAAGCGGTTTCAAAATTACGCTGGTTGATGCGATACTGTCCGGGTTGTTGTTCTTCAAATCCATTTAAAGAACCTCCTCCCGAGGAAGAAAATCGGGTAAACGGACTGCGGTTGGTTACGGCAGAAAATGCCAGTTGAGCTTCGGGTTTTTGGTGAATCTCCAGGTCGCTGCTACCGCCAAAGCCTAAAGCATCTCCTAGGATATTCCATTGAAGACGACCAAAATACATCAGGTTTTTATCATCATTTTCAGTCGCTCCCCTACCCGATCCGGTCAGTACGGCGGCCCAATAGCTAAAGTCTGCCAAACCGCGACCTTCTAACCTTCCGTAGAGTTCAATACCCTGTTGACGGTCTATTGTAAAATTTCGGTTTAAAATAGAGCGGTCTACCAGCTGTTGTGTGCCACTGCTTATGCGGCGTTCGCGGGTGAATTCAACCTTCCACTGGCCCACCTTGACATTAAGCCATTTAAAGCGCTCAATCATAATTCTAAAATCGAGCAGATTTCCCTGCCCCAATTCGTATTCCCAGTAATACTTCAACCACGGCTTATATGCGTGACCTCCTACTTTAAGACGGGCCCGATTAATTTTTAAAACTGTGTTTTCACTATCATTAAAATCGTTAAAACTCACAGGATCATTATCTCCCGGTGTTGCAAAGCGAAACTGCAACCGACTCTGTATATGCAAACTGAAAGCATCATCGGGAGCAGTAAAGAGTATGCCTTTTGGTCCGTATGCTATTCCCCAACGGGGGATTGAATCGCTATGGGTCTCCTGAGCATAACTCGAAGCGCCTAAGACTATTACAAAAATTATGAAAAAAAGTATTGAACGTTTAAAATGCATGCACTTCGCAAATCTGATTTGACCTGCAAAAGTAAAATTATCCTTTTACTTAACGTCTTAATAACCTTAAAGAAACTTTGAATTAACAATGAATAGCCCTTGTGGCAACCTATGAGCCAACTTAGGCTCTTACAGATTTCCAGGCTTTTTTCCCGCCATTTATGACAAGTAGCACGATAAAACCGATAACCAGACCGGCAAGAAACTCAAAAACGATGGCCGGCAAGCCCAGGCTCTCTTCCCAATGGTGGAAGAACTCCAGATTGTGTACAAATATACCCCCGGAAACCAGCATCAAAGCGATAGTACCTATTACCCCAAGACCTTTAATCACCCAGGGGAGCGCATTGACCAGGAACATACCTACTTTATCTGAAAAGCTGTTATCCCGCTCGTTCAGGTTGATGAGTTTAGCACCAAACTCATCCATACGTACGATAAGTGCAACAATACCATAAACTCCAACGGTTGCAACCAGTGCGATTATGGTTACCACCCCAATCTGCGTGGCAATAGGCTCCTGTGAAACGGTACCCAGGGCGATGATAATAATCTCAACCGAAAGGATAAAATCAGTAAGTATGGCTGATTTTACTTTTTCTTTTTCACGCGCCAGCAACTGTTCTTCGCTCATCTCATCAAGCTTTTCGACAGCGTTATGCTTTTCGTGAGGCACCAGATATTCGTAGATTTTTTCGGCACCCTCATAGGCCAGATAGAGTCCGCCCAGAATTAGAATCACCGTTATCGCCGTGGGCAAAAAGGCACTCAACAAAAAGGCTACAGGCAGAATGATTATCTTATTAAGTAGTGAGCCTTTAGTTATAGACCACAGCACCGGTAGTTCACGGTCTGACATAAATCCCGAAGCTTTCTCGGCGTTTACTGCAAGATCATCTCCTAAAATACCGGCGGTTTTTTTTCCAGCCACTTTACTCATTACGGCTACATCATCCATCAATGCAGCGATATCATCTAATAATGCAAAAAAACCTGAGGCCATGGTGTACGTTTTGGTTGTTACCGGCAATATAAGCTGGCTATTAGGATTATGAAATTAAATAATCTATAAATTATGAAACACACCTAGTAGAAACTAAATCAAAAAAGGGCTTTGAGCAAAAACCTAAATAAAAGTGAAGAACAATATCTCTTGTTAAAAGTTGTTAAAGAAGTCTAATATGTAGTACAAATACTACTATTTAGAATCACTTTTAATTAATTTCGCCCTTCCAAAAAACTAAATAGCCCGCTCTCCAAAAGATGAATACAATAAATCTCGGTAATTATCATTTAGACTTTAAACCCAATTACATTAAAATAAAAATCAATGAAGGCTCGCATTTTGATTCTAAAGCATTTGAAGAATGTTATTTCATCAAGCAAGAAATCTACGGTAATTTAAAAATTGGGATTCTAGTCACTAATGACTCTGGTGCCACCTACTCTATTGATCCTATGTTTTTGGTTAACTACCGGAAAGCGATGGAAGCTCACCTTCAATGGGTAATTGTCGTATCAAATTACCAACCAGATTACAGAAATTTTGAGTATCTCAAACGATTAACAGACATTCCCTGTAAGTTTGTAAACAATTATAAAAGCCTTGAAGAACTCCCCGGTTTTCATCAGGAGGATTCCTTAAATTCTTAAAGAGAAAATTTAGATTGCTACAGGATTCAATCAAATAAGCTCCTAGATGTTTTCCTCATCTATGCGTAATACTTATACCCGGGATAAACCAAATAACAATACGCTAACACTTTTCACGCTGATTTGTTTCTATTTTTAACCTGAACTAGTCAAATAAATCAAAGCCTTAGCAGATGAAATACCTTTCGCTCTACATAATCTTGGGCATAATGCTCATTGCCGGCGTCCTGTCCTTTTTCTTTTATAAAAAATCAGTACGTGAAGAACGTGAGATTCTGGCTAATGCCACCTATACTATACAAAACCGCTGGGAGTTTCCTCAAATTCTTGGTGAGGTAAGTGGCATAGCATGGGTAAACGATTCGATTTTAGCCTGTATTCAGGATGAAAAAGGCATCATCTATAATTATAACCTGAACACCTCAGAAATCACACACGATGTACGCTTTGGTACCGATGCAGACTATGAAGCCATCGCCCTTAATGGCAAGCAAGCTTTTGTAATGCGCAGCGACGGACTCGTCTTTGAAATTGATGATTTTACTTTAGACTCTATAGATGTTTCGCCATTTGATACGCCTTTTGATGCCCAGAATAATATGGAATCTCTAGCCTATAATTCAAAAACAAACCTTCTGGTCACCGTACCTAAAGATCGCGGACTTAAAAAAGACCGCTTTAAAGGTTTGTATGCCATCTCACCAGAAACCCGAACAATGGGAGAAAAGCCCCTATTTATGATAGATATGAAGGCTAAAACCCTTGATTCTATTAAGCAGAAGAAACTTGAAGACAACTTTTACCCTTCTGATCTTGCCATACATCCTAAAACCGGAGAATACTATCTGGTAGACGGGCGAAATCTAAAGCTGCTTATTATGACCCAAAGTGGTAAGGTTAAAGCCTTACACAACCTCAACCGCTATCATTTTGAACAGCCGGAAGGAATCGCCTTCAGTCCTGAAGGTCGGTTGTTTATCGCAAACGAGGCTGCCGGCGGGGTTGCAACCCTGCTTGAAATTACGCTGGAAGAATAAACTAACCGAGTTCATCCGCTACTACCGGAAGCAAAATCAAGGTTTGCTTGCGGTCGCTTCCCTTGATCAGGTAGTCTATTTTAAGCTTGTAGTTTACATCACGCTCTTCGGCATAAAATGCTCCGTCGGTAATATCAAATCCACCCGTTTCGGTATAGGCAAGACTTACAATTTTAGACTCATCGATAGTGCGCAGTTTTAGTAGTTCGTGTTCACTTAAACTATATCGTTTGAGAAGCACATTCAAACTTTGCGAAAAATGACCATTGGCTGAAGCTTTCATAGTATTAGATTTTTCTACAAAATTATTATTAACAATATTAACGGAAACATTTCACATTGCCAATTCACACTTTATTAGCACATTTTTAGCCTATTATTAAGCTTTCGCGCTTTAAAAGTGAAAAACAAGTATCAGAGCTTATTCTTTAAATTTCAGAAAATTAATTATCCAGAGCAATTAATTAATGAACCAAAGAGATACATCTGTGAGATACATCTGTAATCGAAGATCAAGGTCTATTTCTTAACACTTCTTTAAAGCTGTGTTATATGAGGGTTAAAGTCTGGGGCTCCTCCGTAATTTTAACATATTTTCAGCCCTTGTAAGCAAATCCTTTATGAAAATCACTACAACTACTACCCTACCTTTTTATTTCTCAGTAATTATGCTCCTCGGCCTCTCTATTTTGGGGGCACAGGCGCAGGAACGCACTATCGAACAGGTATTCTACTTCACCGGAAATACAGACTTGCAAACGCAAAATCCGTCACTAGAAGTTTTGAACGCCATCACAACTATGTCTCAGGATGACGATAAAGCGACTTTTGTTGCTTTAGGAAACATCACCGATAACGGTTACCCACCTAAAGACAAAGACCGTAAAAAAGTAGAAGAACAAATTAAAGAAAGTCTGCTAAATCCACTCAAAGATTTTAACGGTAACCTGATTTTTATGCCCGGAAAAAACGAGTGGAACAAAAACGGCCACGAAAATATTGATGATCTGGAATCCTTTATTCAGGATAATAGCAAAGTGAAATTTTGGCCAAACGACGGCTGTGTGCGCGAGATTGAAGATCTGGATATGGATAAGGTTGAGCTCCTTATGATAGATTCGCAATGGTTTCTTGAAGACTGGGACGATCACCTTTACCTGAATAACAAATGCGATATCAAAACCCGCGATGACTTTTTTGCGAAGTTTAAAGATGACCTTAAAGACGAGCAGAATAAAACTGTAATTGTCGCCATCTACCATTCGGTGCTTACACGCTCACGTCAGGATTTCTTTGAAAATATTGGTGGATTGAGCAAGCAGGATTATTACAGCCAGCAGCGTCAAAAACTTGCGGGAAACCTGGAAACTATGGCTACTCTCTTTCCTGATGTGGTTTTTGTATCGGCCAGCGACCGCAATTTACAGTATCTAGAAGATGACGGCATCCCGCAAATTATCAGTGGGGCTGCAGCTGATAAACTGGATAACGTAAAGAATACTAAAGACGGTCAGTTTGCATCTAAAACCAATGGTTTTGCACGACTCACGGTTTACAACGACCGCAGCTCTAAAGTAGAATTCTTTGCTACCGGTAACGGAACCCCTCAGAAACTCTTTGAAAAAGATATTCGCCGCCAGCAAACCAAACTCAGCGAAGTGACTATTCCTGACATTTCAAATATGGGTGATACTTATAAGGCATCTATCTACACTCCTGAAGAAACTAGCAAAAGTGGTCTTTACCGTTTTTTCTGGGGAGATCACTACCGTCCGGTTTACAGTCGTGAGATTGAGGCACCGGTTTTAGACCTTTCGGCTTTGCCCGGTAATGTACACGCCATTTCAGAAGGTGGTGGTAATCAATCGCGCTCCTTACGCCTTATCGATGATGAGGAGCACGAATACACCGCCCGCGAACTCCGAAAAAGTGCCGTGCGCTTTATACAATCTAAAATTACAGACCATTATGTGCAGGATATTATGAGCAACTCCCTCGCAGAAGATGTAGTGCAGGATTTTTATACTACAGCCCATCCCTACGCACCTTTTGCCCTGAATCCCATTTTTGACAGCCTGGATATTTACAATGCCGAGCCTAAAATCTATTACCTGCCTAAACAAAAGCAACTGGGTATTTATAACGAAGATTACGGAGACAAACTCTATATGTACGAGGCACACGCCGGAGATGAGAACAAGTCATTTGAACGTTTTGGCGATGCCGATGACATCATCAGTACCAAGGATTTGTTAGCGAATATTCGCGAATCAAAAAAGCATCAGGTAGATGAGTCCAATTTTCTCAAAGTACGCCTCATGGATTTTGTGGTAGGCGATTATGACCGCCACTACGACCAATGGCGCTGGTCTGAATACGAGCAGGAAGACGGCAATAAATTATATAAAACCATACGCCGCGACCGAGATCAGGCATTTCCAAAATACGACGGAATCATATTAAGCATTCTCAAAATGGGAATGATTGATTTTCGCTCTATGGAAAAATACGACGAGGATGTAAACAGCGTCAAATGGATGAGCCGCTATGCCTACCCGCTTGATCAGGCATTTTTAAAGGAAATTACTTGGGAAGACTGGCAAAAGCAGGTTGATTTTATTCAGGAAAACCTGACTGATGAAACCATTGAAACCGCTTTTGCAACCCTGCCCGAAACTACTCAGGATGAGACCATCTCAAACATCAAGAAGAATCTAAAACTACGCCGCGACAATCTGCAATCTATTGCTAAACGCTATTATGACTACTTGATGAGTCATCAGATTATTTTGGGTACTGAAGATAAAGATGAATTCCGAATCACCCGCCAACCAGACGGCGCGACAATTATCAGTTTAAAGACTGAAAACGGCCGCGATTTCGAACGTACTTATACCAAAGACATCACTAAAGAAATTTGGATATACGGTCTGGATGATGAGGATACTTTTATTGTAGAAGGGGAAGGCGATCACTACATTCCACTGAAGATTTTGGGTGGTGAAAACAATGATGTGTACGATTTTCAAAATACCAGACGCGTAAAAGCATACGACTATAAAAGCAAGAAAAATACCTTTACTAATCCAGCTTCCAGCAAATGGCTCGTAGACAGTTACGACATCAATACTTACAATGATGCCAATCGTAAACTTAAAGCCAATACGGTTTTCCCAAGCATTGGTTTTGACCCCGATGCCGGCTTTAAAATAGGTTTACGCGATACCTACACCACCTATGGTTTAGCAAACAATCCGTTTAAAACGCAGCAAACCCTTACGGCAGCTTTCTACTCGGCTACCAGCGGTTTGTCCTTAGATTATTCGGGGGAGTTTGCACACGTATTCTACAACTGGAATTTTAGACTAGATGCCCGCATCACAAGTCCTAATTACGCGATTAACTACTTTGGCACCGGTAACGACACCACGTATGATGAAGACGATGTCAGCCGGGATTTTAACCGGGTACGTATTGCGCAATGGAATATCAAGCCGGCTTTAAAGTATGCTAAAGCCCGAATCCTGTTTAGTATAGGACCTCTGATAGAAAACTTTGATGTCGAAAACAGATCAAATAGTGTCACTGCTGATGAATTTGCATCAGATGATGATGTATTCCGAAATCAACTTTATGGAGGTGCAGAAGCGCGCTTTCAGTATAAAAACAAAACCGGTGAAATCGCGTTTATACGAAGAGGTTTTCAGTTTGATCTGGATGCGGGTTACAAGACCGCTATTAAAGATGAGTTTAATAACGAATTTACCTATATAAAACCAAGCCTTTCCGTTGACTTCCCTTTACATTCCAGTGGATTTGTAGTTTTAGCCACAAAACTGGGAGCTCAGATGAATTTTGGCGACTACGAATTCTATCACGGTGCGACTTTGGGGGGTAACAACAGTCTAAGAGGTTTCCGAAATGAACGCTTCAATGGAGACCGTATGTTTTATCAGAGTATTGACCTGCGTACCGGCATCGTTGACTTAAAAACCAGCTATGTTCCTCTACGTCTGGGAGCGACTCTGGGCTATGACTACGGTAGGGTTTGGACAGATAATGATACTTCCGATCAATGGCATCACAGTTATGGCGGTTCAATCTTCCTCAACGGATTTAAAGCTGTAACCGCAAACATTGGTTATTACTTAAGCGACGAAAGTGACCGGGTTATCTTTACTTTAGGCTTTCGGTTCTAAAATATATTTTTTACATACTTTCAGAAAATCCCGTCATAAAATGGCGGGATTTTTTGTTTGAATATGGTACATACACACTATTGCTTCCGAAATTCAGACCCCTGCATCACTCAAAACCAGATCGATTTTTCTAAAAAGCGAGTAATTCTAAACAGGTTTCAATATCTTTAAATGGCAAAAAAGGGTACTCGTTTTTACTGAAATACTAAACGATTACGTGTATTTTTAAGAATACCAATGCATTAATTCCAAAATTGTATACAAGCAACATCTATAACTTTTGAATTTTATGAAACCGAAAACACAGCAACATTCGGTCCCGCGCAGGGATTTTATCAAAAAAGCTTCAATCGCCTCATTGGGTATTTCCATTGTTCCCAGGCACGTTCTGGGAGGTGTTGGTTTTACAGCACCCAGTGATAAACTCATGGTAGCCGGTATAGGTGTAGGTGGTAAAGGCCAAAGCGATATCAAAAGTTTTGCAGATTCGGGTCTGGCAGAAATCGCCTTTTTATGCGATGTAGATGACCGTCGTGCAGCTACTTCAAGAGAACGATTCCCTAAAGCCAAATACTATAAGGACTATCGCGAAATGTTGGAAAAAGAAGCCGACAAAATCGATGCGGTTTCTGTTTCTACTCCAGACCACGGCCACGCAGTGCAGGCGATGGCAGCTATGCAACTGGGCAAACACGTTTACGTGCAAAAACCCCTTACCCACGATATTTATGAAGCCCGTGCGCTTACCGAAGCCGCAGACAAATACAAGGTCGTCACCCAGATGGGAAATCAGGGAGCTTCTAATGATGGTACCCGCCTGATGAGCGAATGGTATGACGCCGGACTCATCGGTGAGGTTACCGAAGTGTATTGTTGGACAGACCGTCCCGTTTGGCCACAGGGAATCCCCTGGCCTGAGACCTCAAGTGCTATTCCTGCAGAGCTCGACTGGGATTTGTGGCTCAATACCGCGCCCTATAAAGAATATGTTGACGGCCTGGTACCCTTTAACTGGCGCGGCTGGTGGGATTACGGTACCGGTGCCCTAGGCGATATGGGATGTCATCTTGTAGAAGTACCAGTGCGTGTACTCAACCTCAAATACCCTAAAAACGTACAGTGTAGCGTAGGTAGTGTATATGTTGACGAATTCAAACGCGGGTACTTCCCAGACAGCTGCCCGCCTTCAAGTCATGTCACCATGACTTTCCCTAAAACCGATAAAACCTCAGGTGATATTACCCTGCACTGGATGGATGGGGGTATTCAACCCACACGTCCGGAAGAATTGGGACCGAATGAGGTTTTTGGCGATGGTGGTAACGGCGTTTTAATTGTGGGAACCAAAGGTAAAATGATGTGCGGTACTTATGGCAGAAACGCGCAACTCCTACCTACTTCGAAAACTGAAGAAACCATGGTGCCTCAAAAGTACGACCGTGTTCCCGGTGAGGCCGAAGGACACTACAAGCAATGGGTAGAAGCAGCGCTTGCAGGATATGGCAAGAAGGAAGTGAGTTCACCCTTTAGCGTTGCCGGTCCGCTTACCGAAACCCTGCTTATTGCCAATCTTGCGATTCGCGGTTTCGATATTCGTAAAGAGCGCGAGGGCGGAGGTTACGAGTATCCCGGTCGTTATATCGAAATGCTTTGGGATGCCGAAAACATGCGAGTAACTAATTTTGAGGAGGCCAATCAGTTTGTAAGACGCAACTACCGTGAGGGTTGGAAGCTTTCTTAAAACATCAGATACTAATTTATTGGAAAAAATCCGTATTAACGGATTTTTTCCTTTTAAAAGACCCGCAAAAATCGGTACTTTGCAACTATGAAAGAGGCGAAGTTTGCCATCATCGATGTGGAAACCACAGGAGGCGGAATCAGGGGAAACAAAATCACCGAAATTTGCGTCATTATTTTACAGGACGGCGAGGAGATTGACCGTTTTGTATCGCTGGTTAATCCGGGACGGGAAATACCGTTGTACATCGAAAAATTAACCGGAATTAACGATGCGATGGTCGCTGATGCTCCGTATTTTGATGAGCTTGCAGAACAAATCAATCAACTTACTAAAGATTGTATTTTTGTAGCGCACAATGTAGGCTTTGATTACAATGTGGTACGTGCCGAATTTGTTGAAGCAGGAATCGATTTTAACCGCAAGCGCCTGTGTACCGTACGCCTGGCCAAAAAACTCATTCCGGGATTATTCTCCTACAGTTTGGGCAATTTATGCACTTCGATAAACATTCCGCATCGGGATAGGCACCGTGCGCAGGGAGATACCGAGGCTACGGTCATTCTTTTTCAGCGCTGTCTTGCTCTTGACGAGGAGTATGAAGTCATCAGTGGTTTTTTAAACCGAAAATCAAAAGAATCCTACGTACCACCAAACTGCAAGGCTTCCGATTTTGAAAACTTACCGCAGAAACCGGGTGTTTATTTCTTCAGGGATAAAAAAGGGAGTCCGTTGTATATCGGCAAAGCCATCAATATTCAGAAGCGGGTGATGAGCCATTTTCGGGAAAAGAGCAACCGAAAATATGCCCTGTTGCAAGACACCTACAGCATTGATTACGAACTTACAGGCAGTGAAGTTTTGGCTCTGCTACGCGAAGCCGAACTTATTTTAAAGCATTATCCCAAATACAACAAAGCACAAAAGAACCCAACCAAACCCTATAAGCTTACCTCCTACCACAACAAAAAGGGAATCGAACAATTTGCGCTGCATAAAAATAAAATTGCTCCCGTAAGCTGGATGCAGTTTTACACGCGTGAAGAAGCTGTCGAATTTCTAGAAATGCTGTGCGAAAAATTTGAGCTCTGCCCAAAGTTTTGTGCTCTTCAAACCGGGGTTGAAGTATGCTCGCATTATAAAATTCACCAGTGTAGTGGGGCTTGCGATGGAAGTCTTTCGTCCAAAGAATACAACAAACGCGTGAGCAAAGCACTTGATTTTATAGCTACCTACGAAGAATCCTGCCTCCTGATTGAAAAAGGACGCGAGCATACCGAAAAATCCTTTATTTACCTCGAGCAGGGCCGTTTTGCGGGCTATGGTTTTATTGATACTCAGGAAGAAATTAATGCTGTTGAAGATTTTAGAAATTATATGATTCGACAGAAAAGTTCTGCTTATGCAGATCGCATAATTCAAAGGTATCTGACCACATCAAAAAAACTTGAAAAAGTCACGCTAAGCGCCAAAGAAGAAACAGAGTCTTCCATTTTTGAGCATTGGCAATAAAACGGCATTTAGGCTAATCTGTTCTAAAACCCTCAACACAAGATTTTCCGAACCCGTTATTATTTCGATCTGAAATCAGGTCAAATAACCGCTAGATCAGTCCTTCTTGATAAACACGTAATCCCGTAAATCGCTTTGGCGTAAACCTTCAATCAGTTCTGCTACGGTAAGTGCGTTGAGTTTGGCTCCTGCTCTGTTGGTATGTGTGTGATCATCCGGGAAAAACACAGCAACGCTATCTTTACCCATCGCTTCGTATTTTCGAGCCACCGCTTCATTCAGATCTAAAAAATAACCGCCGGCTTCATCCACAGCTTCTTTAGCCCAGGTGCCATAACTGCCAGATGCACGGTCTACATTCCCGTCAGACCAATCGTTGCGGGGTATCATACTCAATACAATGGGTGTTGCTCCCGCCGCTTCGGTTTCTTTTATGTATTGCTTCATATACCAGCCGTAGGTATGCACGGTTTCAATACCGCTGCTGTCCCGCTGTACGTCCTGTGTTTCATCTCCCATTCCTTTGAGGGAACCGCGGTATTTTGCTTTATCAATATTTCCGCCATCGTTATGACCAAATTGCATCAACACAAAATCTCCCGGCTTCAGTTGAGACCTTATCGCATCCCACAAGCCCTCATATCTAAAAGTGCGGCTGCTTCTCCCTCCCCGGGCTTTATTATAAACCGTCATTCTGGTGGTGTCGATGTGTTGGGGTAAATAAACGCCCCAGCCGGTTTTACCATCCTGACCGTTATCTGCAACCGTAGAATCCCCAATGATGAATAAATTTCGCTTTCGCGGAAGCTTGATTTCAGGATCCTCCAGTAAATAGTTTTTTAACGAATTATCGCTTTCTGCCAGTCCTTCTGCAATCAGGGATGCCGCAAGCACTGCTCCTTTTGCCGAAGTATGCGTGTGATCGCGCTTATAAAACAAATGTCCGGTAACCTGATCCTCTCCTCGTGCTTCCATTGCCGAAGCCATTTTATCATTCAGGTCGATAAAAGTGACACTTTCTTCCTCGGCAATTTGTTTTGCCCAGCCCCCATACGAATCGGCATTGCGCGGTACTTTACCATTGCTCCAATCGTTACGCGGTATGGGCGCCATAATCACCGGGATGGCCCCTTTTGATTTGGCTTCTTTCACAATTTTACGCAGGTACCAGCCGTAACTGTGTACCACTTCGTGCTCCCCGGTAAGCATATTGTCAATATCTTCGGTCTCTTCACCTGTTCCTTTTATGGTCCCACGTGCACGTGAATCATCATTTAAAGCACCATTGTCATTATGCCCAAACTGAATGAGTACATAATCCCCTTTCTGCAAACTGTCCAAAACCGGCTGCCACAATCCTTTGGATTGAAAGGTGCGACTGCTCGTTCCGCCCAAAGCGTGATTCTCAACCCGCACTTGAGTCGTATCCAAAAACTGATCTATAAAGTCACCCCAGCCCCAGAGACCGCCGTCGCCTTTGCCCTGACCGTTCTTTACTGTTGAATCTCCTACACAATAAACCGTAGGCTTTTGCGCATTGACAGATTCGCATTGCACAAAACATAGAGCCAGTATGAAAAGGCTGAAAAATTTTACTAATTTCATAAATGATGCTTTTACTATTTTGGGCGCAACCCTTTGGGTCGGGCTTTTCGTTTCAATTCCGTTTGCTCGCGCTGCTCACAATCCGGGATTTTCACTGCAATCCCTTGCGCAACTCTTTTGAGTCTTAAGTCTTTTATCTAATATCTATAGTCTCACGTCTATCACCTATTCCCTAAAATCAAACCACAAGTTCATCGAGATTCCTTCATCACCGCTTTTGATTCTAATATTTGAAGGCTGACTGCTGGGTCCTTGTTGTTCCAAAGGTTTAAATGCGCGCTGTCCGGGAATTTCATACATAAATGAGATGTTTCCATCCGGAAAACCAGGCTGAAAATGACTGCCTCTAAATCCGTTTTTGGCTTCATCCGGTGTAAACAGGCGCAGGAATAACTTATCGCTTTCGCTAAAGACTTTAAAACTATTGTTACCGGCTTGTAGGTTTCCCGCTAAGAAATTGGCATAATAGCCTTTAAACTCCGGATAAACCAGATTCTCAAAACTCTCACCGGTTATGGTTGTATTGTATTCTTTTTCCCAAATTCCATACTCAATACCCTGCAGGCGATTGCGCCAGGTATGATAGGGTCCGCGACCAAAAAGTGTAATTCCCTCAACACCTTCTTCCGGAAAGTCAAACGTGATCCCAAACTTATCGATATCTCCTTCATAAAAAGCGCCGTCAAAACCGCTGCTTCTTCCGGCGTTTTTTAATGCAACAAGTTCCATATGTACGCGACCATCGGCATACATCGTCCATTTGATGTGGTCGATTCCTCCATTGTAATCGATACGGCAAACGGCATTTTGGTCCTCTTGTGAAAGTGTGACCTTATCGACTTCAGCTTTCATACCAATAGGTTTGGGTCCGTTGATGAAAGGAATTTCGTGCTCTTTATTATTTATTTTGGTGATATAACCGGTTTTGGTGTTTAGTTCTAAATGCACATCCTTACCGGTTAACTCAATTAAATCACCGTTTTGTGTGGCTTTAGCTGCTTTTTTGACCTCAGCCTGATATATGAATTTATTAGCAAAATAATCGGCTTTATGAATGGGCCAGGTCCAGGTATAAATCTCGCGACCGTGTTGATCGGTTGCGGTCAGCTCCAGCCAATCTCCATTAAAGAAATCTTCAGCTACAGGCATTTTTATTTTTCGGGTTTCACCGGGTTCGGTATCGGGTAATTCAATTTTGCCGGAATCTAAAATACGCGCAGCAGTACCCGGCTGATAAAAAGTTTTTGTATCTGCCTCCATCACGCGGTACTGCATTGTAACCGTATTGAGGTTTGTAAATAGATAGTCATTGGTTACCAAAAAGCTTCCGTCAAAGGTTTCCGTGATGGCTTTAGGCTTAAATTGAACCGGAGCCCAAACTTCTTTTACGGTATAAAAACTGCCTTCTTTCTCACGGTGCGGACCTAAAACACCATCTGCGGCCAGGCTGCCTTTGGAATCAAATTTCTCATCGCCCGCCCAATCTGAACGTAAAACTGCTTCATCGACAAAGGCCCATATAAATCCGCCTGCAAACAACGGACTCTCGCTATAGTGTTCCCAAAAATCTTTGAGTCCGGCTCCTATCCCGTTATCATAAGTTCCGTGCATAAATTCGGTGGGGAAAAACACATTTTCACCATTCCCAAAGCGGTGTACGCCGGTTAAATACGTGGGGTAGTGATGCGTATCCCAGCCGTTAAAATCAGACCACGGGTGGATCACGATGCGATTTTGAGGATCGTGCTTTGCAAACTCGTCGTCCAGTTCATAATTCCAGCCACCTTCATTCCCCTGATCCCAGATAATTACGGATGGATGGTTGACATCGCGGTCTACCATCTCTTTGATGAGTTGTTTTCCGGTTTCGGTATTATAGGGATTTTGCCAGCCCGCCAGTTCGTCTAAGACAAAAAGTCCCAACGAATCCGCCACCTCCAGAAAGTGATCATCAGGCGGATAGTGAAAACGCACCGCATTCATATTCATATCTTTGATCAGGTTCACATCCATCACGCTGATGCGTTTGCTGGTACTCCGGCCTCCTTCCGGCCAAAAGCTGTGCCGGTTGATGCCTTTCATTTTGATCTTGGTTCCGTTTACGTAAATGCCATCCCGCTTTCTAAAATCAATAGTCCTAAAACCGATGCGCTCCGTAACCTCATGAATGGTTTTTCCGTTTTGTTGCAGTTGTAGGGTCAAGGTGTACAAATTCGGATTTTCAGGATCCCAGGTTTTGACATCGTCCCATTTAAATTGAATTGCTTCCTCCGTTTTTCCACTCAACTCACGGCTTTGCGCTTCAAAAGTTTTACCCTCCCCTGAAAGTGGTTTAATACTTGCCCGAACAGTCAAATTTCTTGAAGGGTTAGCGATATTTAAGTGAGCCTTTAGGCCGCCGTCCATTTGGGCATCTACAGCGACGTGGTCGATATGGGTTTTCGGCTTGATCTCCAACCAAACCGGGCGGTAAATTCCACCAAAAAGCCACCAGTCTGCCTTTCGCTCTGCGTTATTTACACTCCCTATTTCAGAGTGCTTCCATACGTGCACTTCAAGAAGATTTTCTGTACCAAATTTCACAAAATCGGTGATATCGTATTCAAACTCGTAAAAACCACCGTGATGTTTCGGGCCAACCACCTTTCCATTTACGGAAACTTCGGTATCGGTCATCACACCACCAAAATGAATCGTAACAACTTCCCCTTTTGCTGAAGCGGGGAGTTCAAAATTAAGCTTATAAAAACCCTCCTCTTTGCTGGGCTCATCCTGCTCCAGTTCTTTATACCAGCGGCCATAGGTGTACTCGCCGAAGCCCTGCAGCTCCCATTGTGAAGGTACCTCGATGGTAGACCAGTTTCCGCTATTAGCTCCTGCCGAAACTTTAAAATCCCAGATTTTGGGGTGTTCAAAATCAGTTCCTGAAAGCCAGATTTTATCGGTTTGTTGAGCCAAACAGCTTGTAAAGCTTAGGCAGGTCAGAATTATAACTTGAAGAAATTTTTTCATAAGTTTTGTTTAATTACCGTCTGGTTTTTCAATTTGAAAACGACTGCTAAACGGTATCGTATAGCTGTCTGCAGGATTAGGTTGAGAAGGGTCGTTATTAGGGGTTTCTGTAGCGATATATTTTTTCAGTTCAGAGTCCGAATTTCTAATGGCATTTGCCACAGCCAGCGCAATCTCGTTTGCTCCAAAATTGCTGAAATGCGTGTTATCTTCCAGTTTGCTGCTCTGCCCGGGAAAGGTATTTGCAGGATATTGCACAAAAGCTTTACGGGATTCTTCAGGTCCCCAGGCCTTATACATTTGGGTTGTCATTTTGGTTAAATCCACTAACAACACATCTTCCTCTTTTGCCACCTTCCGCATGGCGTCAGGAAAATCGCCATGTGTTTCTTTCAGCTTTGCTCCTTCAAAAGCCCGGCGCTGAGTTGGTGTAATCAAAATGGGAACGCCTTTCTTTTCGCGAATGCGTTGTATAAAATCGGTTAACAGATCCGTATACAATCCCCAGGCACCATTGCCTTCGCCTTTGATCTTTTCGTCATTGTGGCCAAACTCGATGATCACAAAGTCCTCAGGTTTGAGCTGACTTAAAATCTTATCAATTCGACTTCCTTTAAAAGAAGCCAGCGATGCTCCCGACGAAGCCTGATTTGAAACGGCGATGTTTTCATCTAAATATGCCGTTATAAATTGCCCCCAGGAAGCCCAGGGCTCCACGTCCTGATTGGTCACGGTAGAATCGCCCGCCAGAAAAAGCGTTCGGGTATCAGTTACAGGCGTTATGTGTATTTCATGAATAGTGCTATTCCCCAGAAATTCAAGAGTTAGCTTACGATCCCAGTCTAATTTACCCAACTCGCGATCTTTCAGTCCTACTTTATAGTTTTCTGAAATTTCAGGATTATAAACCGCTACGGTAAATGTCTTTACCCTCTTGTCTGGTGTATCAAGTTTTTCACGGAATGCTAAAAGCCGCTTCGATTCGGCCTTCACCGTCATTTCAGTATCCTTTCCGGAAAGTATAATAGTAATATTATAAATTCCTTCGGGAACATCGACTGAAAAATAGACCGGAGCGTTTGCCTTAAAGCCATTGTTATGCTGCGTTACCCGGTAGGCCGTTCCGAAGTCAAAACCATAACCGGTGTCTGACTGGTAAGGGAGCTGGGGCGAAACCGTAGTAGCTTGTTCAGGACTATTTTCAGTTCCAAAAACAAATCGGTAATCGATTGTATTTTGAGCCTGAAGACTAAAAAAACTGAAAAGTAACCCGAGAACTAAAGCTTTCATGTATTCAAATGATATTGAAGAACGGAAAATACAAAGCTATCCCCGCAACACCATCCTGTACTGTTCTGATTTTTAAACCGAATTGCGTTCTATGTATTTGAATACGTTTTTAACCCGCTCCTTTTTATTTTTCAAAATCATATAGGCTGCAGTTTCGCCCATCGCTTTAAAATCAGTACTGATGACCGTAATGCCCAGCAACTCTTTCAACGGGGTCTCGTTATATGAAATCACCCCGATATCAGTGCCCAAAGTTAGATTGCGAGCCCGTATCTGACGCATCAGGTTTACCAGATCCATCTCTTCTATGGTAATATAGACGTCTTTGCGCTCAAATTCCATATCCTCATAAATCTCATCCAGAATCTCAAAATCAAAATCATACTTCTGGCAGAAAAACTTAAACCCGTGTACGATGCGTAAGGGGTATGGGTGTATACTTTTTGAAGGATAAACCAGAATCAGCCGGTCGTATTTTTTAAGCTTATCAATACCTTCTTCAAGCGCCTGAAAAATATCTTCTTTAAAATCCTGGTAGATAGCGCCATAATTCCCTTTGATTTCAGGCTTTGCATTGTCTACCATAAGCAACTGATCTTTTGGGATCAATTCGATAGCTTTTAAAACCTGTGGCGTAAAACTCACATGATTAAGATCAGAATCTTTAAAATGAGGCATAATCACATAGTAATTATAAGCGCCTATATTTTTCTCAATAGCATTTATAAAAAGCGATTCTTCACAATGGTAAATAAACAGGTTTACGTGAGCATTCACCCCCATCGCGTTGACAAAATGATTGTAGATCATCATCTTGTAAGAACTGGGCTTATTGATTAAAAAGAACACATTGATTTTTGAGATCAAATCGGTTTTAGCAGTATAATAGCCTTTCCCTTTAACCGAAATAATAACCTTGCGTTCCTTTAGTATTTTATAGGCTTTTTCTACCGTGTCCCGACTCAGATATGCGGCTTCACTCAGCTCGTTGATAGAAGGAATTTTTTCTCCTACCTTCAACCTTCCGGCCGCAATATCATTAATCATAGAGTCAACAATCTGCTTGTATTTGGGTATTCTTGAATCTTCATTTATGTTAATGGTAAAGCCCTGAGCCATAGAAGGAATTTTTTAACTTCGGTAAATGTAGACAAAAGTTAAGCTTTAAGAAACATAATTCATACAGTACAGCACAGGATGCCTAAATACAATTAAGCTCCTAGTTTTGGTTGTTGACGCTTTAACCTATACACTAAAAATGGAAAAAACTTTTACTCACGTAAACTATCTATGGAACGAGCAAGAAGCCGCAGAATTGGGAGATGACCAGGTTGCGCTGTTTTTATACCGCTCAAATATTCTGGGGGCAGATTTACGTATTACAAATTACGGTGGTGGCAACACCAGTTGCAAAACGATAGAAAAAGACCCCCTTACTAATGAAGAGGTAGAAGTCATGTGGGTTAAGGGCTCAGGCGGTGACATTGGTACACTCACACGTGCCGGTATTGCCGGACTCTACACAGAGCGCCTTCGGAATTTAAAAAACGTTTATGGCGGCCTGGAAGATGAAGATCGTATGGTGGGCTTGTTTAATCATTGCATCTACGATCTGGACTCCAAAGCTCCTTCTATAGATACTCCTTTACACGGCTTATTGCCTTTTAAACATATAGATCACCTACATCCCGATGCACTTATCGCTATTGCAGCTGCAGAAGACAGCGAGCGCATAACTAAAGAAATCTGGGGAGACACAATGGGCTGGGTGCCCTGGCAACGTCCCGGTTTTGATCTGGGTCTTCAGCTTGAAAAATGCCTGAACGAAAACCCGGGTATCCGCGGTATCGTTTTGGGTAGTCATGGTTTGTTTACCTGGGGAGATACCTCTTACGAGTGCTACATCAACAGCCTTGAAGTAATCGAAAAAGCTTCGGCTTATATTGAGAAAAAGGTAAAAGAAAACGGTCAGGTTTTTGGCGGACAAAAAATAGAAAGCCTGCCTGCCGATAAACGCAAAGATCAGGCGGCTAAATTAATGCCTTTACTTAGAGGTCTGGCTTCATCAGAAGACCGTATGATTGGCCATTTTACAGACAGTGATACCGTTCTGCAATTTATAAACAGTAACGATCTGGAGCGCCTCGCGCCTATGGGCACCTCCTGCCCCGATCATTTTTTGCGTACCAAAATTCAGCCGTTAGTATTAGAACTGGATAAAAACGCAAACCTCGACGATACTCAAGCTGTTCTGGACCAGCTGAATCCTGCCTTTGAAAAATACCGCGAGGAATATAAAGAATACTACGAAAGCTGCAAGCACGACAACAGCCCCGCGATGCGGGATCCCAATCCGGTGATTATTATTTATCCGGGTGTGGGTATGTTCAGCTTTGCTAAAAACAAACAAACCACGCGTGTGGCTAGTGAGTTTTACATCAATGCCATCAATGTGATGCGGGGTGCCGAAGCCATCACGAGCTACACCTCATTACCGCGCCAGGAAGCTTTTGACATTGAGTACTGGCTTCTTGAAGAAGCGAAACTACAACGTATGCCTAAGGAGCAACCGCTTTCGCGAAAGGTGGCCATCGTAACCGGAGCAGCCGGAGGTATTGGCAAAGCTATTGCAGACAAACTGGTTGCAGAAGGTGCCAATGTGGTACTGACCGATATGAGCGAGAAGGCTTTAGACGAAGCCATCGCAACCTATAAAAAAGATCAGGTTGGTGGTGCCGTTTGTGACGTTACCAACGAAGAAGCCATAAAAAAAGCCTATAAAAAAGCCTGCCTCGAATTTGGAGGCGTAGATATCGTAATTCATTCTGCCGGATTGGCTATTTCAAAACCACTGGAAGATACCACGCAAAAAGATTGGGACCTCTTGCAGGACGTCTTGGTGAAAGGTCAGTTTTTGATGGCACAGGAAGGTGTTGCGGTAATGCGCAAACAGGGATTGGGCGGTGATATCGTAAATATCGCCAGTAAAAACGGACTCGTCTCAGGACCTAACAATGTGGGTTACGGTACTGCCAAAGCCGCACAGCAACATATGACGCGCTTGCTGGCTGCCGAACTGGGTGAAGATAAAATACGCGTAAATACCGTAAACCCAGACGGCGTGATTGTTGGCAGTAAAATTTGGGAAGGCGCCTGGGCCGAAGGCCGCGCCAAAGCCTACGGGATCGAGGTGAAAGACTTACCTGCGCACTACGCCAAGCGTAATTTACTCAACGAGATCATTCTTCCGGATGATATCGCAGACGGCGTTTTTGCCTGTGTGGGTATCCTGCTCAAAAGCACCGGAAATACCATCAATGTAGATGGCGGGATGGCAAATGCATTTGTGCGTTAAAACGAATTGAACTAGTTTAAACCGCCGGGAGTCAGGTTGACTCCCGGCGATTAACATGATTATCTCCTTATGAACATCCACAAACAACAACTCGAAGATCTCAACAAACACAAACTTCAGGACCATAAATCCCATTTTGATTTCTTAGCTCAATCGTTATCGAAATCAGGTGCTGCAGTAGATAAGCTCATTACTAAGCTGGCTGACTTTCAGGTCGCCATTCCCAGTTGGGCCCTGGGTGCAGGCGGAACCCGCTTCGGAAGATTCTCTTACGGTGGCGAACCGGCTTCTTTAGAACAAAAAATTGAAGACATTGGCTTAATTCACAGGCTAACGCAGACAGCGGGCGCCGTTTCATTACATATCCCATGGGATGTACCTAACGATTACAACGCGATTAAAGAACTGGCGGCCAAACATCAAATTAAATTTGATGCGGTAAACAGCAACACCTTTCAGGATCAAAAGAATCAGAAGGAAACCTATAAATACGGTTCGCTGAGCAATACCAGTTCCGCAGTACGCGAGCAGGCCATCGCCCACAACAAAGAAGTGGTAGAAATAGGAAACAAACTGGGATCTAAAGCCTTGACCGTTTGGCTGGCAGACGGTTCATCCTTTCCGGGGCAAAATAACTTTCAGACGGCTTTAACCCACACGCAAAACAGTCTGATTTCGATCTATGAAGATATGCCCACAGACTGGAAGCTGTATATCGAGTATAAACCTTACGAACCTAATTTTTACAGTACTGTTATTCAGGATTGGGGAACTTCACTGATGCTGGCAAACGGCTGCGGCGAACGCGCCTATACCTTAGTAGATTTAGGGCATCACCTGCCCAATACCAATATTGAGCAAATCGTTTCGGTTTTAATGCTGAAAGGCAAACTGGGCGGTTTCCACTTTAACGACAGCAAATACGGCGATGATGATCTTACTGTGGGTAGCATAAAGCCCTATGCCCTCTTCCTGATTTTCAACGAACTCGTGTACGGGATTCAAAACAATCCGCAAAACCCCGAACTGGGCTGGATGATCGATGCCAGTCACAACGTTAAAGATCCGCTGGAAGATTTAATCCAATCGTTGGAAGCGATTCAAGAAGCTTATGCAAAAGCCTTATTGATTGATCAGGATGCGCTAAGAGCCGCGCAGGAAGCAAACGATGTTACCCTGTGTCAGGAGCTTTTACAAAATGCCTATCGCACCGATGTAAGGCCACTGGTTCGGGAAGCTCGTTTACGCAGCGGTGGTGCACTTAATCCTATTGAAGCCTACCGCAAGCTGGAGGTTCGCAAAAACCTCATCGCCGAACGCGGTAGTAAAACCGTAGCAACCGGACTCTAATCAGGCACCAGGTAATTGATGAAACAAACAGTAACGGCCATATTCGATATTGGTAAGACCAACAAAAAATTCTTCCTCTTTGACGAAGACTTTCAGGAGGTGTATCGCGAATATGTTCAGTTTGACGAGATCGAAGATGAAGACGGGCATCCCACCGAAGACCTTTCCGCTTTGCGCAACTGGCTAAAAACTGTTTTTGACCGCATCTTAAAGACCGAAAACTACGACATAAAGGCCATCAACTTTTCGTCTTACGGCGCCAGCCTGGTGCATCTGGATGAAAACCGCGATGTGATCTTTCCTTTATATAATTATACGAAATCGATTCCGCAGGAAATTAGTGATGGTTTTTATGAGAAATACGGTCCGGAAGCCGATTTCCATCAACAAACGGGTTCATCAAGTTCCGGAATGCTCAATGCCGGGATGCAGCTCTATTGGCTAAAACACACCAAACCCGAAGTATTTAGCAAAATCCGTTACAGTCTGCACCTGCCACAATATTTGAGTTTCGTGTTCACGGGAATTCCGCTTAGCGAATACACCAGTATTGGCTGTCATACCGCACTTTGGGATTTTGAAAAAAAAGACTACCACGATTGGGTCTATGCCGAAAAACTGGACCAAATCCTGCCGCCCATCGTTTCTACCGAAACGAGTATCAATATGAATTACAACGGCAAGCGTATTAAAATTGGCGTGGGAATTCACGACAGCAGTGCTGCCCTCCTGCCCTACGTGCGCAGCCTGAGCAAACCGTTTATCCTGATTTCGACCGGTACCTGGAGCATTTCACTCAATCCGTTTACCGACAGCTTGCTTACCAAACAGGATGTTGCAGACGATTGCATCAATTATATGCGCATCAACGGCAAACCCGTAAAATCAGCGCGGTTGTTTCTGGGAAATGAATACAGTATTCAGGTTAAAAAGTTGGTGAAACACTATGGTGTTGACGCCCATTATCACAAAACGGTAAAATTTGATCCCGAAATACACTACGAGATTCACAAAGACTTTGAAAAGCTTTTTCACTGGGAATCGATTGATGTTCCCAATATGCCACACAAAACTACATTAAGATATACTACTTTTGAACACGCGTATCATCACTTGATGGTGGAGCTGGTATTGCTTCAGGTCGCGAGTATCAAAAGTGCCAAAGGCAGCATGGCTATCGAAAAGCTTTTTGTGGACGGCGGTTTTAGCGATAACGAAGTATACATCCAACTGCTTTCACATCATTTTAGAACGATGGAATTGCGCACCACAGACTCCTCGCTGGGGTCTGCCCTTGGCGCCGCGATTTGCATCTCTGATACGCAACTGAATTCAAAATTTCTCAAGAAAAACTATTCGATGAAGAAGCATATTCCCTTCATCGCAAAATGAAAATTATGGCCAATTCTTTTGACACCGCGTATCCTTCTGTAGATGATTTAAGAACCAAAGCAAAAAGTCGGGTTCCGGCCTTTGCCTTTGAATACCTCGACGGAGGTTGTAATGAAGATGTAAGCATCAAGCGCAACACCTCTGAAATCCGTGACGTGCAGTTGCAACCCCGTTACCTCAACAATTATGGCGAAAGCTCCACCAAAACCAAAGTGCTCGGGATGGAGTTTGATGCACCTTTTGGCATCGCTCCGGTAGGCCTTCAGGGGCTGATGTGGCCCAACTCACCTGCGATTTTAGCCAAAGCAGCCCACAAACACAACATTCCGTTTATTCTGAGTACGGTAACGACGATGGATATTGAAAAAGCCAGTGAACTCACCGAAGGTAATGCCTGGTTTCAGTTGTACAATCCCGTGGAAGACGCGGTACGCAACGATATTATTGACCGTGCTGAAGCAGCCGGTTGCCCGGTTCTGGTACTGCTGTGTGATGTGCCAACCTTTGGCTTTCGCCCACGGGATTTTAAAAACGGCTTGGCGCTTCCACCTAAAATGTCTGTTAAGAATATCATGCAAATCCTAGGCAAACCCACCTGGGCTTATAACACGCTTAAATACGGTCAGCCTACTTTTGAAAATCTTAAACCCTACACCCCTGAAGGTTTAAACCTAAAACAACTGGGTGCGTTTATGGACCGCACCTTTTCGGGGAAACTCAACGAAGAAAAAATAAAACCCATCCGCGACCGCTGGAAGGGTAAGCTGGTACTTAAAGGCGTACAATCCCTGCAAGATACCCAGGACGCAATACGTATGGGCTTTGACGGCATCATCGTTTCGAACCACGGTGGACGCCAACTGGATGCCGCCCAATCTACCATCAATTCGCTGAAAGAAATCGCGGCGACCTACGGCGACCAGATCGAGGTGATGATGGACAGTGGCCTGCGTTCCGGTCCCGATATTGCTCGGGCGATGGCCTGTGGAGCCAAATTTACCTTTATGGGCCGCTCGTTTATGTACGGCTGTGGCGCATTAGGCAACAAAGGCGGAGATCACACCATCGGGATGCTCAAAACCCAATTTAAACAAGTTATGGATCAACTGGTTTGCGAGCGGGTTGAAGACCTGCCCAAACACTTAATAACCTAACCTATGTCACAATACAATCAGGAAGAAGAAGCCATTGAAGCCATTGCCGGCGGCGAATTTGAACGCGAACGCGTACCCCAGTCCAGACTACAGAGCTGGAAAGCCTTTTTAGGCATGTATGCCGGGGAACACGCAGCCGGAACCGAGTTTGTAATTGGCCCTCTGTTTTTAACGACCGGGGTAAGTGCTTTTGACCTGATTATAGGACTGCTCCTGGGCAACCTGATGGCGGTGTTGAGCTGGCGCTTTCTTACTGCCGAGATCGGGACTAAGTTTAGATACACCTTGTATTTTCATCTGGAAAAAATCTGTGGTACCCGTCTGGTGACCGCGTACAACCTCGCAAATGGAGTTCTGTTTTGCTTTTTGGCCGGAGCGATGATTACTGTATCAGCAACCGCGGTTGGGATTCCCTTTGATATGGAAATGCCCAAACTTACAGACACCACGCCCAACAGCCTGACCTGGGTGATTATTGTAATTGCCATTGGCGCGGTAATTTCCATCATTGCTGCTAAAGGTTATAATACCGTGGCCAAAGCGGCCAACTGGATGTCACCCATAATCGTAGTGGCCTTTATTGCCTGTGGGGTTGTAGCGTTGATCCAACTGGATGTAAACAGTTTTTCTGATTTTTGGAATATTTGGGGAGACGGGGGTGAACCCTTTCCGGGACAGGTAAAATATACCTTTTGGCATGTGGTGTTGTGGTCCTGGTTTGCCAATGCCGCGATGCACATCGGGATGTCTGACCTGTCTGTGTTCCGCTTTGCGAAAAAAGCAAGTGCCGGATGGACGACCGCCGGTGGAATTTACATCGGTCATTATATTGCCTGGATCGCCGCTGCCCTGCTCTACGCCGTATATCTTAAATCTCCTGAAGCCCAGGCCCTGCTTGCAGCTGGTGAAGCGCCTTCGGTAGCTCCGGGTCCTTTGGCCTACAATGCCATTGGCGTTTTTGGGATTATCGCTGTAATCCTTGCGGGATGGACGACTGCCAACCCTACAATTTACCGGGCCGGACTCGCATTTCAAGCCATCATTCCCAAACTTTCTACCTTTTGGGTAACCATCATTGCCGGTACTGTAGCGACTATTGCTGGCTTATTCCCGGCATTTGCCATGAAGCTTTTAGGCTTTGTAGCCCTCTACGGCTTTATTCTGGCGCCAATAGGAGCCATCATTGTGTTTGAATATTTCTTTGGAAAACAAGCCGGAATCCAATCCTTTTATGCCGAAAAAACCGGAATCAAATTCAACTGGGCGGTGTTTGGTGCATGGGCCTTAAGCTTTGGCGTATTTTACTTTATTTCAATTCAATTTGATGTATTCCTCTCCTTTTTGACCTTACCGGCATGGATCAGTTGTGGAGTGCTGTTTTTAATTTTCAGCAGATTTTATCAGATAAAGCAGCGACTTGCTTAATAGCCAATAAAAAACTGGTGCTTAAGAGTACCTTGAAATGGTCGTTATAGTTAGGGAATAACGGCCATTTCTTTTTTGGTAAATAATGTAACTAGTTTCCTAACAACTTAAAGTATCATTAGTATTACTACACAAGACCCTATGAGGAATACCGTAAAGTCCAGTTGGTTTAAAAGAGTATATTTATAGCTATGTAAATAAGAGAAAACAGTGCATTTTGGACTGTGATGTAATTGTTGTGCAACATAAAGATGAGAACGGAAGAAATCACAAAATATCTAAGAAATAATATTGAGCCTTTACCTGATACCAACTATGGTGATGGATATAGAGCCTCTGTCTATTTGACGGATGGGACATTTCTTCCTTGCGTGATATTTAGAAACTCAAGAGAGATCACAAAACTTGCTGTTAGGAGATTTAAAGAAGAGCAGAAAGGAAAGGGAATCTTTAATAAATCAACAGACACAGGATATCTCAACATTGTTAAACACTTTGTAACTAGTGGAAATAGGTTGAATGAGTATAACATCGAAAAAATTGAGAAAAGTGATTTTGCTTTTCCATTAAAGGTTCAAAATCAAATTAAAGGCGAAACAACTATGGGTTGGACAGGTTTTGCTGCTAAAATGAAAGATGGTAAACATTTTGGATTTGGAACTTCATTTCATTGCGAATTCTTTCAGATGCCAGAAGGTTATTCTGTAAATGATATTGAAGAAATCATAAATCACAGTTTCGTCCTCAAAAATGGAGAGTTACGTTCCCATAGACAAGGACCTGAAACTCTACCAGAAGAATACAAAGATGCTGTTGTGTATAGAGAAAAAACCTTTTTTGAGTGTTTCCTTGATAGTTTATAAAAAAATACGTTGTACAACACGGTATATAGCAAATAGGGCGTTCGGTGGTTAACGAAAGTTCATTACCATTTACAAACATTATGAGAAGACCAGTCGGATTGATAATATCAGTTGTTTTAATTTTTACAATTTCTTGTAACAATAAACCGATTGAACCATTTCAATTATCAATTGCTGACTTCGACTATTCTCTTGCCTATTCTGTTCTTTACGAGCTCACGAATGAAAAACTGACTATAACATTTCGTGGAGAATTAGAAAACGAAAAAGATAGTGTTTTATATTCGACTATTGACTTACCAAAAAGCAAGATTCGACAATTATCCAATATAAACATTGATAGCTTAAGCGTACTCTACTCAAACGTTTGTGTAAGAGATGGAGATATTAAATCATTCCGATTTACAAAAAATGGAAAAACTAAAATTGTAACTCTCGAAAATTATTATCATCCCGAATTAAGTCCTTCGATTGAAATAATAAACGGAATTGTACCAGAAAAATTCAAAATGTACAATAACAGAGCGGAACTGATTAAGAGAATGGAGAATTGTGGAGAATTTCGAATAATCAAAAGTTGGGAAGAATATAAAAACGGAAATTAAAACGTATAACTAGCTTAATTTCTCTGCGGAATAATCCTGCAGATAACGCCACAACAAAATCATAGCCGAACTGTTGGTATACATTTGAAAAGTGACTTTATGGAATATAAATGGAATCCATTTGATCAGGGAAATTCAATTGGGACTATTGGCTCTGAAGACGGAAAAATATTAAAGGATGAAGAAAATTCATTTGGTGCAAGAATCACTCTGGAAGAAAATGGTTCTATTGCACCTTTTTCTATCACAATTGGAATATATGGACTGATGTTTCATACTGACTGACTTTAATAGTTCGTTAGAAAAGGCGGATAATGAATTTGAAAACTTCAAAACAAAAGTTGAGAAAATAATAGAGATTCGGAATGGAATGAAAAACATAATCAATTAATGGAACGTATAACTGAATGAGAATTAAACTCCAAATTATATTCATCTGGATTCTTGGAAATATAGTTCTATTAGTCAGGTTCTTAATCGACTCGTTTTTAATACAATGTGAACCTTGTATTCCGGATTATCCTTGTCCACCTTGTCGAACCGAATTTGCGAAAGATATTTGGGTTTATTTTCTAATTTGGAATGTATTAATTGGAGTTGTATTTCTAATAAAGAAGAAAAAAACGTATGCCAACGATGTATATAAAAAATAGGCGAAACACTAATAAAATCAGGGCTTTTGATTCACATCAAACTTTGTGCTTAACTGAAAAATTAGCACTTCATAACCGCCAGCTTTTAATATACTAAACGTTGTAAACTAGATATAAAAACAAATGAACTTCATAAAAAAACTCTTCGGAAAACAAAAAAATAACGATGTTGGCAATTTTATTGTAGCAACTTTAAATGACAAAATTATGCCTCTCGACAGAGGAGAAATTTACGAAGACCCGTTAGATGAATTGCTTAAAGCTAAGGGAATTGGAGAAGTTTCCGGTGGCGGAACGATGCAATTAAAATCTGGAGAATTAGAATATTGCGATTTAGAAATTAAACTAAATTCAAACGAGATTAATCAAAACGATATTCAGTTAATAATTAACAAACTTGAGGAACTTGGAGCACCTAAAGGCTCGAAACTGACCATTGAAAAAACTGACCAAAAAATAGAATTCGGACAAAAAGAAGGTTTAGGAATTTATATTGACGGAGTGAATTTAGACCCAGAAGTTTATAAAAACTCTGATATTAACTTTGTGATTTCAGAATTAAAAAAAATGACTAACGACAAATCAGAAATTACAAGGTATTGGGAAGGTACGAATGAAACTGCCCTTTATTATTATTCTGACTCTTTTGCTGAAATGAACGAATCGATTCAAGAATTTGTGAAATCGTATCCTCTGTGTAAAGGAGCAAGAATTGAACAATTAGCCTAGAGCCAGATTACAACACGGTGTTTAATTAGTCGCTTTGGTAAAAGCCTCATACACCTTTTAAAAAAATCAATTCTGAATAGGTTGACAAAAAATGAAACCAAAAAATATAAGGACAGACTTCTAAAATCCTTTCCGACCGAACTTAAAACGGACGTTGAATCGGTTGTCAACATATTGCCATTAGAGAAGAATGAGGTAAAACTTTGTGATGGTCAGTTTCATAAAGTTGAGAATCTAATTCATCCCTCTGAAGTGATGATTAAATGGAGTGGCGAACAGCTGACAATTCCTTACAGACTATACTTTGACGAACCGGACATTAACGCTGAGCCCCACTTAACTGATATACAGAAAATCATCCTGAATTGTATATTCCTGAGACATCACAATGGTTATCTACGGGAGCGAAGATTAAAAAAATTAGTTGACAAAGATGAAAAATGGATTATTCCTTTTACAATTCAGTTGCTAGGAGAATATGTACTTGAGATCTTACAAGTCTTAGACCAACACATAAATGAAAAGACAATAACTGATTATTGCTCATTTATAGAAGAAAATCCTAAATATTGGCAGCAGACGGAAAGTAGGATGATCAGTTATTGGAATGCTTATTACAAAAGCAAGTTTCCTGAAATGCATGAATATTTAGGAAGCACATTGGTAAAACGAATAAAAAACAAATGTACAACCAACCCCTAACCCCTACCCTTCCACTCCACAAAGCCCGATTTCCTCGGCAAAAAACATCAGATACAAACCGTACTTAAAAAAAACCGATATTAGTAACTCCATAAAAAATAGAGGAACCAAAACGAGTTTGTCTATTCCGGTGCTAAGCCGGCGAACAAAAGCAACTACTAAAGATGATTGACTATTTAAAACAAGTACTTGAAACCTGGGAGAGTTCGATTATCACCTATTTTCCTAAGATTTTTTTAGCCATTGTAGTATTAATCGTGTTTTGGTTTCTTGCGAAAATGGGTAAAAAAATCGGTCTCAATCTGTATTCCGAATCTAAAAAAGCGCATTACCATATTGCCAATTTTATCGCTTCGCTTATTTATTTCTTCCTCATTTTATCAGGCCTTTTTATCGCCTTAAAAATTGTGGGGCTCGAGCAAATGTTGTCCCACCTTTTAGCCGGAGCCGGAGTTATCGGTATCATTGCCGGTTTTGCTTTTAAGGATATCGCGTCCAATATTTTTGCCGGTTTGCTTTTAAACATTCAACGCCCGTTTAGAAAAGACGACTGGGTACAAATTAACGACAGCTTTGGGGTGGTTTTAGAAGTAGGCTGGATCACCACTTCCATTAAAACCGTTCCCGGGCAGGAAGTGTTTGTTCCCAATCAATTGATTTACAATTCGTCGTACACCAATTTTTCAAGATTCAGCAAACGCCGTATCATTCTGGAAAGTGGGGTTTCGTACGGCGATGATTTAGAACACGTACGAGCGGTAGCTTTAGACGAAGTCAAAAAGGTGGAATCCCTGCTGCCTCACGAAGATGTGGATTTTTACTACACCGGGATCGGAAGTTCCACATACAACTTTCAGCTTCGCTTTTGGATCGCTTTTAAAACCAATAACGATTTTATGAAAGCAATGAGCGACATCATTATTCAAATTAAAAAGCGGTTTGAGGAAGAAGACATCTGCATTGCCTATGACGTAACGACTCTGGATTTTGGTGTAAAAGGCGGGGTAAATCTGTTTGATAAAGAACTGAATGTTAAGGCAAAATAAATACCATTCAGCCGGTATTTGAACCTTGTTATCAAGCAACGTCATTCTGAATTCATTTCAGAATCACATCCGGCTAAAAACTACTTAACTACACAGGTCAAGCCCAAGTAAAGAATTCCAAAAAAGGCTTTAGGGTCAAATAGTTATATTTACGGAAACCTGTAGCAAACCTTTGAAACTGAATGTTTAAATTAATCGAAATAGGCTTTCAGAAATTCGTTGTTAAACGGGTATTCAAAAAATACCGCAACAGTTTGCCAACGACAACTGCATATGATAATCTAAAACCAAAATACCACATTTTAGCCGGTTCACTGGTGTGGGAAGACGAAGGAATTGCGGAATGCCATCCAAAGCTCGGAAATGCATTTAGATACGTTTTACGCTACAGGACCTATTTAATTTCCAGAGAATTATCAGATACCAAAAACACCAACAAACGCAATAAACAAACCTTTGAATTAGCTAAAAAATACTTTCCAAACTGGGTGGGATTCGATAAAAGTAGATGTACTTATAATGCCGAACTGGTTGATAGATTAAAACGCTTCCAAAAGGTATCTGAATGGAATATTGATAAAATCTCGTAGGATGCTATTCAAATCGAAAACCAAACAAACACCTAATTCTAGTTAACTGCTTGCGCCTGAAACTAGTCGTAAACATCTGTAAGCCGCAAGAAATTAGATGACCCTACTAATCAAAAAGCAACATCTTCTTTTTTTTACAGTATTTATACCGTAAAATGAAATCCCCCCTAAAATCACAGCACCCTTTTGGGTGCTACGCCGTATATACGAGCAATACCAAACCAACACGATATGAAACATCTGCTTTGCCTACTCCTGTTCCTGACCGCCTCAGTGAGTTCACGGGCTCAGGAAAACCCGAAGGCTTCTTTACAAACTATTGACGGAATCATCAACGAACTCCTGGATCAAATCACAATCGAAAAAGGCGAAAAAATGGATACGACCGCCATTCGGAATTTATTTCACCCGGCTGCCCTATTCACGGTTGCCGATTCTACACAAGCGGAAACCGTAACGCTCGATGAGTTCCTCGTCCTCTTGAAAGATCCCTATTATGAAGCAGGATACCGGGAACAGGAAATTCATAAAGTGGTTGATGCCTATCAGGGGATTGCACAGGTATTCCAGACCTTTCAGGGTAAGGACTCCGAAGGAGCTGAAGAACGCGGATTAAACAGCTATCAACTCACCTATTATGCCGATCGCTGGTGGATCGTAAGTCTTTTATGGACTATAGAATCGGAAACTGCCCCAATACCTAAAAAATACGGTGGAAGATAGATCAAAAGCTACCTGGCTTCTCAGTTTCAATGCCGAATGAGGAATACCGTAAAAATGCTGAGCGATAAAGGTTTATATTTACTTTGATAATTTAATTACAAATGCTTGTAAATGGTTACAAGCAAATATATAAAAGGGGTATAATACAAACTGTTGTGTTATACCTACGTTAGCGGTAATTTGAACCAACCAATGAGCAAACACCTTATTAAAACTACAGCAAGTATTTATTTAGACCCGATTGATGGAATGAATCAGTTGAAGAGAGATTTATTGCTATATGACTGTTTAGGTCTACTTAATTTAGATGTTCTACTCAATAGTTTAGATAAGTATAAAAAATACCCCTTTTATAGAGATGCATTAAACAACTTATTATTCCTGATTGACAAAAAGAAATTCGTCGAATTAAAATCATTAATCAAACCAGGAGATGTACTAATGGACGAAACTGATTTAAAGTTGGCGAATTACACAATGGAATTGAAAAATGATAGAGACCAATTAGGTTCAGAAAATGAGGAAAAAAGCAATGAATTATTTTGGCAACTAGACGAACTTGATACTCGATTATGGTGCAATGTTGCAAATTCTAGTAACGAAAAAATTTTTGTAACACCTTCTCTAAAGAACACCAACACGTTTGAAATAAAAGAAACGACTAAACAAAAAGCTTATAGTATTATTCACGGATTAATTCCACTACCAGTCGAAAACACACCTTGGGAAAAGATACTTGATTTCAATAATGATTCAGAAAGTAAACGGAAATTATTTGCTTTAAAAAATTGGATTAATGAATTGCCTGACAATATAAAAACGGATGAGTTGAATGACAAAATTCAACATCTACTATACGAATACAAAGAGAGTCTTAAAAGACATAAAATATCAAGCAAAGTATCATCATTTAAAACTATCGTAAATTCTGTTCCGACTGCCATTTCCGAATTATTAAGACTACGTTTCGATAAGGCTTTAAATGCATTTTTCTTAATTGCAGAACAAGAGGTCAATTTTAAAAAATTTGATGAAAAAGAAAAACTAAAAGGAAATGAATTAGCATATATTCCACTAGTCGATAATAAATTTAAAAAATAAAAACTATATGGAGAATATGACATTTGACAAGATAGTTAAAACAACAGCTTGTGATTGTTTTCAAGAAACTTTTGAAGACTATGAAACACATTTTGCGTTAAAAATTAATAAAAGTAATTTACGAGATGTTGATTTTAAAACATATTGGGAAAAAGGGAGAACTGACTATCAAAATTGTAAGGAAGCTTGTTCATTACAGTCTCAATCTATTTCAATAGTAAAGACTCAAAACGATGTTGAAAAAACACTAAACATATACAAGTCTTTATTCCCAATATCACCAAAGTATAAACCATATTGTGCAATACTTACATTTAAAGAAAAAAGCGGAAAAATAAAATTAACGCCAAGTAAAAATAATCCATTACATTGTGATTTCTATAAATCAGATAACTTTACCAAAGAATTGGTAGAAGTAGTAGATACAATAGCACTAGAAAATGTTTGAAGTTAGAAAACATAAATCACTATTAAAAAACTTCCACAAAGTTGTGGAAAATAAAAGAGTGCTTTTTAATGACGGAGACAATGATATCATTTACACAGGAACTAATGAATATAAGAACAGGTTATTATGCTTCATTATGTTCGAAGATGATGAAAATGGTTATTTAAGATACATTCATATGCTTATTTCGGAAAAGCAGTATAGTGATTTTATAAATCAAAAAACTTCATTAAGAAATATTATAAACACTAATGAAAGTGTGTTTATAGTAGATTTAGATTATGCACTAAATGAAATTGACCAAAACCTAGTATCTATTAATGAAATTCCGACTGATTATTTGCCATTAGAAAATTCGTATTGCCCTGACTTTATTAAAGAATCATCTTTTACATATGCTGTAAGTTTATTAGGAGGCCTTGCAGATTCTCATAAAGCAGAAGCACGTGAGTTATCCGATGTAAGTACACATTTTTCTGATTTCTTAAAATCCTCTACATCATTCATAAATGATTTTCAACTAGAGAATAAAATTTATGTAGAAGCTCTTAAAGCTGGTAGTTTTAAAATAAACTTCCGTGTAGAAATAAAAGAACCTGAACAGTTAGGTATCATAGATAATTCAACAGATAAAATAAGTCAATTTCTTTCTAATTATTTTAAATATTTTTTCAATAAACTTCCAAAAGAAGATAATTTAGTTTTTAAATCAGAAACTGTAGAGTCGGAAGATTTTCAAAGTTTAGAAAGTGAATTACAGTCTATTTATGAAGAGAAATATGCGCTTCCCGAAGGTGGTGTTGAACAAAAATTAATAGATTTAATAAACTATTCAGCAACACAAATAGAAGATATTAATTATGGCGGTAGTTTTAAAGAACTAAAATTTGAACAAAGTTCATTAAACGATTCTGACACGCCATTTGGAGTAATTGACAGTTCTTTTATTCCATCTATAAAAAACAAAATATTTGATGTCAGCGAATTCGAAGCTGAACCAATAAAACGAATTGATGAAAATCCAAAAGAATATAAATTTCAAGTTTATCAATTCAATACTAATACAGGAAATGGCTCTGCATACTTTACCGATTCAGAAGGTTCGGTATCGAAAATAGTTGTTCACGCAAGAGGAAAAGAAGATTATAAGAACACGTCTTTTACCAAAAGTATGGACGAAGGAAAATCAATTTTATTCATAGGTATCGGAGTATATAAAGATGATAAACTAAAAAAGATTACTTGCGAATTATAGAATAAAAACTACCGCTAACACCGTGTATAATTCATTGCTAGTACTCGCCTACTTACCAAAATCCTTGCAGATTTTCTATTCGGTTTATGTTTGCTAAATTAGTTGCTAAAAGACGCAACGAAATCATACACAATCACGTTGTATGCAATTTAAAAAAACAAGAAATGGAAATAAAACATATAATTTCGACCGTAATTTTACTCATATCAATATCAAGTTTCGGGCAAAAATGGAATACTGTAGAATTCATAAATAAATATAAATATCAAGAGGTCATTGGAAATATAGATGATATTGATGAAAAGTGTAAACCTGATAAATATGCTAGGTATCCAAATGGCAAAAAAGGAATTTATAGCTTTATTAGTCAAAACACAGTAATTCCGAAAAAAGCAACTAAAGAAAAAATTAGTGGAACGGTAATCCTTAAATATGTTGTTGACGAGAAAGGTTACGCAACAGATATAGAAGTTGTCCAAAGCGTTAGCAAATCCTTGGATAAGGCATCCATTAAAGTTATGAAAAAGATGGAAAGGTGGATACCTGGAAAAGCAGACGGAAAAAACCTAAGAGTAGAATATAGACAGCCATTTACCTATAGACTGTAAAAAAACTGCATACAACAAAGAACTGAGGTAAAAAACCACTCTTTTCTACATTAAATTTGAGACATACTTATCCTCTGCTAAAATCTCTAATACAGATTTTAGCTCTTTTATCTATTCCTCTACAGAATGCCGTTTCTTATCACCATAAGTAAAACTCTCAGTGTTTTGATAACCCTAAACTCTAAAGACGACAACTCTTAACAGGCAGGTAGGGAGGTGCAAAATACTTCTTCCTCTGAAAAACAAGAACATGTTTATTCAATTCCATTTAGATACTCTGAGGTCGATTCCGTTCTTTTTTGCACTTGCGGTGTGCAGTTTATTTAAATGTAAAAACACCTCCCCAAACTTTAAAATATTTCCGCTTCAACAATCACAAACTGATACCTATCCCTATATTTAAGTTGGAGGTATATTCCCGGGTATTTAGCGGGGTTTCACGGTCTAAATAGTAGTTGTATGCCGTAAAAACTTTAAACCACTCCGCCAGGGGAACATCCAGCCGAAACTGCTCCAGAATCCGGTAGTCGCTCAGATCCTTGTAAAGCGGTTGATAATAGACCGTATTGGCCACCGAAAATTTACCCGATTTGGGAGCATACGATACCGTGAGGTAGGTGCTGTTGCGATGATTGTAATCGGTCGTACCCGCCCGATCGCTATACTCCACTTCATACATATAACTGTTGCCGGCATAGCCGGTAAACCGCTTCCTGTCCATCCATTTTACCCGGAGACCGGCCCCAATCAGGTTGCGCTGTTCTACCACCAGCAGTTGGTTATACTGCCCCTGTATAAAGCTTTCAAAGCGCAACCATTGTAATTTTCGAAACTTATAATTAAATCTTCCGTGGAGAAACCAGGCGTTCTGCAGATTTTCCGCTCCAGAATCGATCAGCCTGTAATTTCCGATAAGAAAATAGAGTTTCCGGAGATCTTTGGATTTTAATTGGGTGGTCAGGGCCATATCCAGTTGCGTGACCTGCTTACCATCATTATTGGTATGGTTCAGACTAAAATCGCCATTGAGTGCAAACCGTAACGAGTCGGTCTGCATGCGTTTCGATTCAATATTTACTAATTGCGCGGAGAGTACGACTGGTGACAGCCAAAGACACCCCAAAAACAGGATTCTGATCATAACTTGTGCTGAACCCCAAAAATAAAAATATCTTTTCCAATACGCCCTCAGGCATTCCTGATTTTCCGGTCGGTACCGAAGCTGTATACATAAATGCCCGTCTCAACAGATAAAAACAGGATTGGCACCGCCTGCAACGGTACACGCAATTCAAATTTGACGATACCTTCTTGTAGGCCATTTTTAAAATTAGGACTAAGAATACAATTCTTTAGTCCTCCCTCGGTTCAGGATAGCTGTAGGAAGCTCCGAAGGACAGGAGCGATAGCGACGCGGAGC